>Ga0247779_1001353_pt1 | contig 11932 bp, 11 predicted proteins | sample UWRJL221509R5_FD_179925 | JGI IMG/M metagenome (GOLD analysis project Ga0247779, IMG submission 179925) | Plant litter microbial communities from Arlington Agricultural Research Station in Wisconsin, United States - UWRJ-L221-509R-5 | ecosystem: Environmental > Terrestrial > Plant litter >...
GCCAGTGACGCGCACCGCCCGCTGCTGGGCAAGACGCTGGTGATCACCGGCACGCTGCCCACGCTGGGGCGCGAGGACGCGAAGGAGCTGATCGAGGCGGCCGGCGGCAAGGTCAGCGGCTCGGTGTCGAAGAAGACGCACTGGCTGGTTGCCGGCGAGGAGGCCGGCAGCAAGCTGGACAAGGCCCGCGAGCTCGGCGTGGCGGTCCTCGACGAGGCGGGCCTGCGGGCCCTGCTCGCCGCGCCGGCCGATGACGACGCGAGCGGCGAGGCGGCGGCGGGCTGACGGCGCCGCCTCGCCTGAGCGCCGCGCCGCGCCGCGCCGGTGCAGCGTTCAGGCGCGGCGCCGCTGCAGGTCGCTCACGCGCAGGACGCTGCCGAGCTTGTGCCGTTGCAGGCGCAGCTCGCCGAGGACGACCTCGATCTCGGCGCTGCTCACGCACAGCGGGCCCAGGCTGCCGGTCAGGCGCGGCGCGACGAACCGGCGGATCCAGCGCCGCCTGGCGCCGACGGCGGTCCAGGCCACGAGTGCAAGGCCGAGCGCGAGCCCGCACAGCAGGCCCAGCTGCGCGCTGTCCGGCGAGACCCAGCGGCACGCGGCCCGGGCCAGCGCCGGCAGCGCGAGGAACGCCAGCATCGCGGCGCCCACCCAGGCGTCGACGGGCAGCGTCGAGAAGCGCTGGTCGACCATCGGCGACAGCGCGACGAAGGGACGGGCGAGCAGGTCGCGGCGCGCCGCCGGCGACAGCGCGTCCACGTCGTCGCGCACCACGCGTTCGACGGCGAGGCGCTGCTGCAGCACCTGTTCGTGGTCGGGCAGGGTGGCCGCGAGCAGCTCGTGCGTGGACGCCGCCTTGTGGCGGGCGACCTGTGCGTAGCGGAGGTGCTCGGTGGCCATCTCGGTCGAGCAGCGGGTGCAGCGTCCCTGGTGCCGCACCACGTGGGTGGCGCCGATCGGCAGACGGCCGACGTGCCCGACGAGCGACCGTCGTTCCAGCGCGAACGGCTGCGGGCGACGGCATATCTCGCAGAAGTCCGCGACGAAGCCGAGCTTGCGCGTGGTCCACTTCCTTCCCCAGACCAGCGGCATGGCGGTCCCCTCCTCGTAGGCGGCCGGTTCCCGGCTCGTGTGCGTGATGCGGCGATCGCCGCGCGCGGCGGTGATCGCAACCAATTGTAAGAGCCGATCGGCCGCGGCGGCACACGCGAGTGCGGCGGGCGTGGCGTTTTGCATAATGTCCGGGATTCCTCTCCCACGATTGCGTCCCATGACCGTCCGCGAAATCCTCAAGATGGGCGACCCGCGCCTGCTGCGCATCGCCAAGCCCGTCGAGCAGTTCGACACGCCCGAGATGCGCGAGCTGATCGCCGACATGTTCGAGACGATGAAGCACGCCAACGGCGCCGGCCTGGCCGCGCCGCAGATCGGCGTCGACCTGCAGCTGGTGATCTACGGCTACGACAGCAACGTGCGCTATCCCGACGCGCCGCCGGTGCCCAAGACGGTGCTGATCAACCCGGTGATCACGCCGCTGGACGACGCCGAGGTGGACGGCTGGGAGGGCTGCCTGTCGGTGCCGGGCCTGCGTGGCGTGGTACCGCGCTGGGAACGCATCCGCTACACCGGCTTCGACGAGCTGGGCCGCCCCATCGAGCGCGAGGCCGACGGCTTCCACGCGCGCGTGGTGCAGCACGAGTGCGACCACCTGATCGGGCGGCTGTACCCGACGCGCATGCGCGACCTCACGCAGTTCGGCTTCACCAGCGTGCTGTTTCCCGAGATGGATCCGAACGCCGACGACTGAGTCTGGCGGGGCTTGCCGCCGGTCCGCTTGCCGTCGCGAACGCGCCTGCCGCGTTGAAACGTCCATGAACATCCTTCCCTCGTCCGCCCCCTGCCGGGTCCGCTCCCGCCGCCGACACCGCGCTGCGCTGGCCATCCTTGCGGTCGTGGCCGGCCTCGCCGGCGCGGCCGCGCACGCGCAGGACGATCCGCCCGGCCGCGTCGGCCGCGTCGCGGAGCTCTCGGGCGAGGTCCGCACGATCAATCCCGAAGGCGCCTGGGACGTGCTCGTGCGCAACCAGCCGCTGTCCACCGGCGACCGCATCACCACCGACCGGACCGGCCGCGCGACGCTCGAGTTCGGCTCGACGATCGTGCGCGTGGGCGCCGACTCGGACGTGGTGGTGACGCAGCTCGACGACCAGAAGATCCGCCTGCGCTTCGACCACGGCCAGCTCGCGGTGCGCGTGCGCTCGGACGACATCCCGGGCGAGCTGTTCATCGAGACGGACGAGGGCGCGTGGGTGCCGCATCATCGCGGCCAATACCGCTTCGACCGCGTCGCGCACCAGGTGCTCGGCGCGCAGGCCTGGAGCGGCGACATGCTGCTGGAGGCGCCCGACAGCTCCTTGCCCGTGGCCGCGCCGCAGCGTGCCGAGGTGTGGCGCGCCGGCCCGCAGCAGACGACCCACTACCGGATGGTGCCGGCCGTCAAGGACGCGTTCGGCGACGCCGCGCTGGCCGCGGACCAGGCCGACGACAAGCTCGCCGCCGCCAACGCCGCGGCGAAGCTCCCGCCCGAGATGACCGGCGCCGCGGACCTGGCCCGCTTCGGCGCGTGGAGCGTGGCGGCCGACGGCACGCCGCTGTGGACGCCCGCGAGGCTGCCCGCCGGCTGGCAGCCCTACCAGCAGGGCGCGTGGTCGTGGAACTCGCCCTGGGGCTGGACGTGGATCGACGAGCAGCCCTGGGGCTTCGCTCCGTTCCACTATGGCCGCTGGCTGTCGGTGAAGGGCCGCTGGGCGTGGACGCCCGGCCGCTGGGGCACGGCGCGCCCGGTCTACGCGCCGGCGCTGGTGGGCTGGTTCGGCGGCGCGGCGTTGACGGTGGACGGCGCGCCGGCCGTCGGCTGGGTAGCGCTCGCGCCGGACGAGCCGGCGTTTCCCGGCTACGCGGTGTCGGCCCGGTACTGGAACGCGTTGACCGACGCGAGCGTCGCGCCCGGAAGACGCCCCGCGATCGCGATCGCGGGGCGCGCGCGCCTCGTGCCCGCGGGCGGCGTCGTCTACGCGAACCGGGCGGTGCCGGGTGCGCTGGCGGTGGTGAGCGCCGCGGCGTTGTTGCCGCGCGTGCCGGTGTCGACGATGCCCGGGCCGCGCGGCGCGGCGCGGCGCAGGCCGGCGGTCGAGGCGGAGGTCGACAAGGCGACGGCGCTGCCGCCGCCGGCCGCGCCCGCGGGGCACACGGCGCTGTCGGCGGGTGCGGCGATGGTGTCGGTGCCGCTGGTGGCCGCCACGTCGGCGACCACAGCGGGCGGCGCGACGGGCGCCGCGAAGGCGGTCGCGACGCCCGTCGCGCCCACGGCTCCCGCTGCGCCGGCCGCGGCGTCGAAGCCGGGCGCACAGGTCGGCGGAGCGGGCATCGCGAAGCCGGTGCCGCCGGTCGCGCCGGCGCCGCGAGCGGTCGCGCAGCCCGTCGCCCCGGCGCCGCGAGCGGTCGCGCAGCCCGTCGCCCCGGCGCCGCAAGCCATCGCGCAGCCCGGTGCGCCGGCGCCGCAAGCGATCGCGCAGCCCGTCGCCCCGGCGCCGCTGGCCGCCGCATGGCCCGCCGCGCCGACGCTCGCGACCGCGCCGGTCAGGCCCATCGTGGCGCCCGAACCGCCCGCGGCGATGTCGTCGCGTTAAGGCCCGCGGCGATCCCGTCTCGGAGTGCCGGCCGCGGGCGCGGCGCGAACGCTCACGACTTCAGCAACGGCTTGAGCTGCGCCCACACGTTGTCGAGGATGATCGGGTGCGCCTTGGCGATCGGGTGGATGCGGTCGGCCTGGAACCAGTCGTCGGCATCGGGCCGGTCGGCGATGCCCGCGAAGATGAACGGCACCAGCGCCGCGTGGTGCGCGGCGGCGACGTCGGCGTACATCTGCGCGAACTCGGCCTGGTACTTGCGGCCGAAGTTGGGCGGCACCATCATGCCGGCGATCACCACGCGTGCGCCGGCCGCGCCCGCGAGGGTCATCATCGCGTCGAGGTTCTTGCGCGTCGCGCTCATCGGCAGGCCGCGCAGCGCGTCGTTGCCGCCCAGCTCGATCACCACGATCCTCGGGTGACGCTGCTTCAGCACGGCGGGCAGCCGCGCGAGGCCGCCGGACGTGGTGTCGCCGCTGATGCTGGCGTTGTCCACCGTCCAGGGCGACTTCTGCGCCGCCAGCCGCTGGCCCAGCAGCGCGACCCAGCCGCTGCCCCGCGCGAGGCCGTATTCGGCGGACACGCTGTCGCCCACGACGACGATCTCGTGGCCGACGTCGGCCCCGGCGGGCGCCGCGGCGAGGCTGCACAGCAGCGCCGTCACGAGGCTCGCGCTAAAGTGCAGGAATCTGCGGCGCGTCGGCCGCGCCCCGAAAAGTGAATGCATGTCTGAGCCCATCATCGTCGTCGATCGCCTCACCCGGCAGGTGAGCGACGCCACAGGAACCTTGACGATTCTCCACGACATCTCGTTCACCCTGGACGCCCGCGAGTCGGCCGCCATCGTCGGCGCCTCCGGCTCGGGCAAGAGCACGCTGCTTGGACTGCTCGCCGGCCTCGACGTTCCCACTTCCGGCTCCGTGAAGATGGCCGGCAGCGACCTGTTCTCGCTGAGCGAGGACGCGCGCGCCGCGGTGCGGGCCGAGCGCGTGGGCTTCGTGTTCCAGAGCTTCCAGCTGCTGGCGCACCGCAGCGCCCTCGAGAACGTGATGCTGCCGCTGGAGCTCGCGGGCGCGCGTGACGCCCGCGCGCGCGCCACCGAGATGCTGGCGCGCGTGGGGCTCGGCGAGCGCCTGAACCACTACCCGCGCGTGCTGTCCGGCGGCGAGCAGCAGCGCGTGGCGCTGGCGCGCGCCTTCGTCGTGCGCCCCCAGGTGCTGCTGGCCGACGAGCCCACCGGCAGCCTGGACTTCGCCACCGGCGAGACGGTGATGCAGCTGATGTTCGATCTCAACCGCGAGGTCGGCACGACGCTGGTGATGGTGACGCACGACAAGGCGATCGCCGCGCGTTGCGACCGGCAGCTGCACATCGAGGCGGGGAGGTTGCGCGACGCGTTGCCGGCCTGATCCCGTCCGGCATCGAAGGAGATGCAAGATGAGTCGTCCGTTGTCGATGAATGTCGCCGCCGCGCTGGCCCTGGCGGCGGCGCTGCCCGCCGTTGCGCAGCCTCGTTGCGACGTGGCCCTGCTGCGCGGCCTCGGCGTGCCGCCGCAGCAAGCGCTGTCCTGCGTGCGCACCGTCGCCGCGGGCTCGACGTCGGCGGCCGGCGAACTGCTGCGGGCCGCGCTCGACGCGCTCGTCAACGTGTCGTTCACGCATCCGTCGGACGACGAGCCTGATCTGGCGCGCCGGTTGATCGCCGAACTCCAGCGACGCGGCGCGCTCGGACCGGACGATCACCAGACGCTGCGCAAGGTCCTGCTGCAGAACGGCCGGCTCGACGACGTGGCGGCCGATCGCGCCGCGCACCCGTCCGCACGGGAAGCGCCGGTTCCTCAGCGCCTCTTCATGGGCACGCCACCGCGGGCGAGCGAGGCTCGCTACTGGCGCTGGGACGTTCGCGGCACGGTGCTGGTCGAACGCTCGATCGACCTGGCGCACGGCACCCATCTCGTGATCGACGCCTCGCCCGGCTGCCGATTCTGTGCGAAGGCCGTGGTGGACATCGATCGCGACCCGGCGCTGGCTCGCCTGTTCGACGGCGCGCTGTGGATCACGCGGCCCGAGCAAGGCCTCGACCCGGCGTACTGGGCGCGCTGGAACGACGCGCATCCGGCGCATCCGATGGTGCTCGTGCTGGACGCGAGCGGCTGGGACCTGCCATCGGCATGGTCGACGCCGCGGTTCCGCTTCTTCCGCGACGGCCAGGTGGTGGCCTCGCTCCTCGGGTGGACGCCCGCCAGTGGCGAGGCCTTGCTGCGCGCCGGCCGCGACGCCGGCTTGCCGGAAGACTAGGCGCGACGACAAAGAAAAAGCGCCCGACCTTCGCAGGCGGGCGCTCTTCGCAATCGACCGCGACGCGCGAAGCGTCGCGACGAGGGCGTCTTACTTCTTGACCGGTGCGGCGGGCGCGCCAGCCGGGGCCTGCTGCTGTTGTTCCGCGGCGAACTTGTAGTCGGTCTTGGCGGCCTTGCGCAGGCTTTCCTGGTATTCCTGCAGCTTGACCTGTTCCATCTGCTGCTTGACCTTGTCCTTGACTTCATCGAACGACGGGAACTGCGCCTGGCGCGTGTCCTCGAGCTTGATGATGTGGTAGCCGAACTGCGTCTTGACCGGGGTCTCGGTCATCTGGCCCTTCTTCAGGCCTTGCAGCGCGGTGGAGAACTCGGGCACGTAGGCGGTGGGCTTGGCCCAGTCCAGGTCGCCGCCGTTCTCGGCGGAGCCGGTGTCCTTGGAATTCTTCTTGGCCAGGTCCTCGAACTTGGCGCCGGCCTTGATCTGGGCGATCAGCTTCTTGGCGTCGTCCTCGCTGTCGACCAGGATGTGGCGGGCGTGGTATTCCATGCCCGACTGCTCGGCCTTGATCTTGTCGTATTCGGCCTTGGCGTCGGCGTCGCTGATCGGGTGGCTCTTGATGAAGTTCTGGAACAGCGTGTTGATCAGCACGGTCTGGCGCATCAGGTCGAGCTGCGCCTTGTAGTCGGCGGTGCTGGGGATGCCCTGCTTCTCGGCTTCCTGCGCGAAGATCTCGCGCATCACGACCTGGTCCTTGGCCTGCGCCTTGAGCTCCGGCGGGGCTTCCTGGCCGTGCGTGGCGGTCTTGATCAGCGCATCGACGCGCGACATGGGCACCGGCTTGCCGTTGACGGTGGCCACATTCTGCGCCATCGCTGCCAGCGGCAGCACGAGAGCGCCGATGAGCGCGGCCGAAGATTTGAAATTCATGCTGGGAGACTTTCGGGCAAACAGTTTTGGACGTGAACAGGAACGGGAAGTTCCTGGGGGTTTCGCCGTATCAGGCGCCATTCAGGTCGAGGACAACCTGGATACGCCCTGACACATCGGAAGCACGTGCCGGGAAACTCTCTCGAGCATCTCCGGCACGGACACGAAGCGGAAGCGGGTTCTCAGACTTCGTCCGGCGTGCGGGCATCGATGGCGAGCGCATGGACACCCTCGGCCATCCAGGGGCGAAGGGCATCATACACGAGGCGATGTCGCGAAACGCGGGGCAATCCCGCGAACCGCGCGCTCACGATGCGCAGGTTGAAATGCGCGCCGGAACGCGCGCCGGCGTGGCCCGCGTGGGCGGCGCTGTCGTCGACGAGTTCGAGCGAGACGGGGTCGAGCTGAGCGGTCAGCGCCTGCGTCAGCGCGTCGTGGAGCGAAGGGCTGGACATGGTCAGCGGGCGGAGTTGTCCGAGGCCGGTTCGGGCTCGAGGTGCTTGCTCAGGTAGAAGCCCATGCCGATGAAGAACGCGAACATCAACCCCGTCGTGCCGAAGGTGTGGAAGCCGACCCAGTAGTCGCGGACGAAGTAGACCACCAGCAGGTTGAGCAGCCCCAGCAGCGCGCAGAACGCCACGCCGGCGAAATTGAAGCGCTGCCAGACGGTGTCGGGCAGCGCGATGTCCTCGCCCAGCATCGAGCGGAACAGGTTCTTGTGGAAGAAGGTCTGGCTGACCCACAGCGTGAGGCCGCAGCCCCAGAAGTAGATGCTCGGCTTCCACATGATGAACATCTGGTTGTGGAACCAGACGGTCAGGCCGCCGAAGACGACGATCAGCGCCAGGCTGGCCCACAGCCCCTTGTGGACCTCGCGTCCGGTCGACTTCATCCAGGCGACCTGCAGCAGCGTGGCCACCAGCACCACCACGGTGGCCAGCAGCGCGGGCGCCTCCGTCGCGCCGACCACGCCGCCCTGCACGATGGCGCCCAGCCAGTGCGTCGCGAAGCCGGCGCCCTGGTCGGGCATCCTGCCGGCGAGCTTGTAGGTCGCGAAGAAGAAGACCAGCGGCAGGAAGTCGAAGAGGATTTTCATGGTCGGCGGGGGCGCCGGTGAGCGGGGAGAGTGGAGGCGCGGACGCGGCCGGGCGCGCCGGCAGCGCGCAAACGGGCGGCCGCGGGGGCGAAGTCTAGCGCAGGCGCATGTCGACGCGTCGCCGGCTCAGGACGAGCACGAGACCTCGATCTGCCGCGCCCAGTCCGGCGGCAGCGCCGCGTAGCGCTCGTTCGCGGGCTGCTCGTCGTAGGGCCGGCGCAGCAGGTCGTGCAGCGCGCGCACCTCGGCGAAGTCGCCGCGCGCCGCCTGGTCGATCGCGGCCTGGGCCAGGTGGTTGCGCAGGACGTACTTCGGATTGACGCGGTCCATCGCCGCGCGGCGCTCGGCGTCGCCGCGCGTCTCGGACTCGAGCCGGCGCAGGTAGCGCTCGCCCCAGGCGTCGGCCGCGGCGCGGTCGATGAACTGGTCGCGGAAGGCCGGCGGCGTCGCGCCGGCGCCGCGGTCGAAGCGGCCCAGCGCGCGCATCGCGATCGTGTGGTCGACGCGTTCGCCCGCCATCAGCGCGAGCAGGTCGTCGAGCAGCGCCTTGTCGCCGTCCTCGGCCTGTTCGAGGCCCAGCTTGGCGCGCATGCGGTCGGAGTAGGCCTCGACGAAGCGGTCGCCGAAGGTGTCGAGCACCGCGGGCAGCGTCGTGTCGGGATCGTCGCACAGCGGCCTGAGCGCGTGGCCCAGCGCGTGCAGGTTCCACCACGCGACGTTGGGCTGGCGCGCGAACGCGTAGCGTCCGCCGGTGTCGGAGTGGTTGCAGACGTGCCCCGGGTCGAAGCCGTCGAGGAAGCCGAACGGGCCGTAGTCGATCGTCAGTCCGAGGATGGACATGTTGTCGGTGTTCATCACGCCGTGCGCGAAGCCGACCGCCTGCCAGTGCGCGACCATCGCGGCGGTGCGGCGCACCACCTCGGCCAGCCAGGCGTGCAGCGGGTCCAGCCCGTCGGCGCCGCCGGCCAGCTCGGGGAACTGCGTGGCGATGGTGAAGTCGACGAGGCGGCGCAGCGCGTCGTGCTGGTTCGAATGCGCGAAGTGCTCGAAGTGGCCGAAGCGCAGGAAGCTGGGCGCGACGCGCGTGACGACGGCGCCGGTCTCCATCGTCTCGCGCCGCACCGGCAGGGCCGAGCCGGCCACGGCCAGCGCGCGCGTGGTGGGCACGCCCAGCGCGTGCATGGCCTCGGAGCACAGGAACTCGCGGATCGACGAGCGCAGCACGGCGCGGCCGTCTCCCATGCGCGAGTACGGCGTGCGGCCGGCGCCCTTGAGCTGCAGCTCGAACGACGGCGCGCCGGCCTGCGCCTGCCATTCGCCCAGCAGCAGCGCGCGGCCGTCGCCCAGCTGGCCGGCCCAGACGCCGAACTGGTGGCCGCTGTAGACGGTGGCCATCGTCTGCAGGCCGGGCCACGTGGCGCGGCCGGTGAGCACGTCGAGGGCGCGCCAGTCGTCGCGCGTCGACCAGTCGGCGGGCCAGCCCAGCAGCGCGGCGCAGTCGTCGCTCGTGGCCACCCAGTGCGGGTCGGGGAAGGCCTGCGCGGGCAGGTCCGTGCCGTAGGTGTGGCGACGGATCGGCACCGGCGCCGGCTCGTCGTCGCGGCGCACGTCGGGCACCTCGCGCGTGAAGTGCGCGAAGCGGTTGATCCAGTGCGCGGGATCGGGCCCGGCGGGCGCGGAGACGGCAGGGGCGGCGGAGGCGGTTTCGGACATTTCGGCCAGTCTAGCCAGCCCGCTGGCGCGGAGGCGGCGAAGGGCTTTAAAGTAGGGCGGCACCGGCCTGCGGCAAATGTCGCGCCGGCGACAGCGCGAGACCGACGACAAGGAGACAAGCGATGAGCGTCCTGATGGGCCAGATGATGGATTTGCCGCTGACCGTGTCCTCGCTGATCCGGCATGCGGCGCGGCATGCGGGCGACGTCGAGATCGTGTCGCGCCGCTGCGAGGGCGACATCCACCGCAGCAACTGGGCCGAGGTCGAGCGGCGCGCGCGCCAGTTCGCGCAGGCGCTGCAGGGGCTCGGCGTGGCGCCGGGCGAGCGCGTCGCCACGCTGGCCTGGAACGGCCACCGGCACGTCGAGATCTACTACGGCGCGTCCGGCTCCGGCCGCGTCTGCCACACGATCAACCCGCGGCTGTTCCCGGAGCAGATCGAGTGGATCGCCAACGACGCCGAGGACGCCGTCCTGTGCTTCGACGCGGGCCTGCTGCCGCTGGCCGAGAAGCTCGCGCCCGGGTTGCGGACGGTGCGCCACTTCGTGCTGATGGGCCATCGCGGCCAGATGCCCGCCCGGACGGGCATCCCGAACCTGCTGTGCTTCGACGACCTGCTGGCGCAGCAGGACGGCGCCTTCGCGTGGCCCGAGCTCGACGAGCGGACCGCCGCGACGCTCTGCTACACGTCGGGCACCACGGGCCACCCCAAGGGCGCGCTCTACACGCACCGCTCGATCGTGCTGCATTCGTACGGCGCGGCGCTGCCCGACGCGATGTGCCTGTCCACGCGCGACGTGGTGCTGCCCATCGTGCCGATGTTCCACGTCAACGCCTGGGGCATTCCGTACACGGCCGCGATGACCGGCTCCAAGCTGGTGATGCCCGGCGCCTGGCTCGACGGCGCGTCGCTGTACCAGCTGTTCGAGAGCGAGAAGGTGACGTTCAGCGCTGGCGTGCCCACCGTGTGGCTGGGCCTGCTCAACCACATGAAGGCCAACGGCCTGCGCTTCAGCACGTTCAGGCGCACGGTCATCGGCGGCTCGGCCTGCCCGCCGGCGATGATGCAGTCGCTGCAGGACGACTACGGCGTCGAGGTGATCCACGCGTGGGGCATGACGGAGCTGTCGCCGCTGGGCACGCTGTCGAAGCTGCAGTCCAAGCACGAGTCCCTGCCGCCCGAGGCTCGGCGCAGGCTGCTGCAGAGCCAGGGCCGCGTGATCTACGGCATCGACATGGCCATCATCGACGACGAGGGCCGGGCGCTGCCGTGGGACGGCAGGTCCGCCGGCAACCTGGTGGTGCGCGGGCCGTGGGTGATCTCGCGCTACTTCAAGGACGAGTCGTCGCCGCTGGTGAGCGTGGACGGCGAGCCGGGCTGGTTCCCCACCGGCGACGTCGCGGCCATCGACGCCGACGGCTTCATGTTCATCACGGACCGCAGCAAGGACGTGATCAAGTCCGGCGGCGAGTGGATCAGCTCGATCGACCTCGAGAACATCGCCATCGCGCACCCCGCGGTGCACGAGGCCGCGGTCATCGCCTGCCGCCATCCGAAGTGGGACGAGCGCCCGCTGCTGGTGGTGGTGCCCAAGCCGGGCGCGACCGTCTCGCGCGAGGAGCTGCTGGCGTTCTTCGACGGCAAGATCGCCAAGTGGCAGATCCCCGACGACGTGGCCGTGGTGGCCGAGCTGCCGCACACGGCCACCGGCAAGCTGCAGAAGCTGCGGCTGCGCGAGCAGTTCCGCGACCACGTGCTGCCGACCGCGGCCCTGTCGCGGCCGTGACAGGCGGCTTCGGGGTAGTCCCTCAACGCATTTGAGGGGCGGTCCGGTACCGTAACCCGCGACCGCGTGTCCACGCGGCGATCACGGAGACATCGACATGACCTTCCTGAACAAGCCGCCGGCGCTCGCTTCGGCGCTCGCGCTCGCCGGCCTGGCCCTGCAGCCCGGCGCGGCGTTCGCGCAGAAGGGCGAGACCGTGAAGATCGCGTGGATCGACCCGCTGTCCGGCCTGATGGCGCCGATTGGCCAGAACCAGCTCAAGAGCTTCCAGTACATCGCCGAGCTGTTCAACAAGAGCAACCCGGCCGGCGTGAAGTTCGAGATCGTGCCGTTCGACAACAAGGTGAGCCCGGCCGAGTCGCTGACCGCGCTGAAGTCGGCCATCGACCAGAACATCCGCTACGTGACGCAGGGCGACGGCT
>Ga0247779_1001354_pt1 | contig 11915 bp, 8 predicted proteins | sample UWRJL221509R5_FD_179925 | JGI IMG/M metagenome (GOLD analysis project Ga0247779, IMG submission 179925) | Plant litter microbial communities from Arlington Agricultural Research Station in Wisconsin, United States - UWRJ-L221-509R-5 | ecosystem: Environmental > Terrestrial > Plant litter >...
GTGCACGCTAATGATATATATGCACTATTTTTCCTCGGAGGTAATCATCCCAACATTCGAAGAGGCTCTTCGACCCGGGGTTTCTTGACACTTATAATTATAATAAAATCTCAGGCTTCCAGAAATACTTTTATCTGCTTTCCTTTTACACAGACTATCGATGTGTATCGTCTTGTGGCACCAGTCAGATGGGAAGAATGTATTTGAGAACAAGTGAAAATATTTCTCAGAGTAGTCAGATGTGAGGCCGCTCTGTCCCTAATGGACGTAGAAGTTGACCGAGTCGGCTTACATTTGAAGTTTGGAAGAGATACATTCAATTAGGGTATTGAGAAGGCGCCAGATTAAGCGCCAGAATCAGGGACTTGAGATCAATGTTGCGCCTCGTTAAATCTATACTTGTCTATAAACGGGTGGCTGAGCCTTCGTTAGGAATGGAGTGGGATAAAGAAGGGAAAGTGAGATTTTGCGGTGCAAATAAATTCAAGGTATACTTATTATCCGTGTCGAGGATCCATTGGAAATTTCGATTTTCCAGAAGCGCGTGTTGATAAGATCGTCGGTTTGCTCAAGTACACGGCTCATACAATTGTGATATACAGGGCAGTTTGACTTAACAGATCCTATTTACATACAAAAGCCGAACAATGACACTCGTCAACGTCTAAAGAGGCAAACAGAAATAGTAGATGTTTTAATGTACATGTCAATAAAATGAGCCGGATCGTTGGGAGAACAGCATGTACTAATCAATCCGCCTACATTAGCTACTTTATTGTCCAATGGCCTTTAGAAAAATGAGAAAGAGCCGTCGTGGTAGATGGCATTCCTGGCCAAGTTCTGGGCATAGTAAACGGAAACGGGAGAGAAAGAGTCGTCCCAGTTGTTACCTCCAACAACAATGGTCTGCTTTCCGAGGTCGTGTCCAGAGAAGCCGAAATTGTGGGTGCTGAGCGAGCCGTCAGCCTCGAAGAAGTCATGGAAGTGGTTTATGATTCCAGTGTCGAATCCGACGTGTCTGCCTGAACGGCGGAGCAGGTCACCTCGGAAGAGACCAAGAGACGAGTGGAATTGCTCAAATACGATGGTCTGGGTCTCAACTTCGCAGACTTGCTCGGTGATGATCCTGAACGCAAGAATCAGTCTAAAGTCAAATGTTTACAATAGTAAATTTGAAATGTACCTCTTAGCCATCTCTTGAAGAACGAGAAGGCGTTGTTGAATAATTTCGATATCTACTCGGTGGCAAACGAGTTCCTTCTCTTGTTTGACAACCACTTGACTGCTGACAGAACCGACGAAGTTATCAACGCCGTAGAAGTTGTCGAACCCATCAAGGGAAGAGAATCCACCCCAGTGGTTGAATGAGACTCCGTGAGCTTTAAAATATTTGGGCAGCGTTAGTTATAAACGGGCGCTAATTCAAAATCAGAGCAACCTACAGGACCTAGTAGCAAGTCCAAGAGGACCTGCACAGACATTGGCAACCAAAGCGGAAGCAACAAGGGCGGTCTTGATGAATTTAGTGAACATCTTATAAGGAGTTTTTGAGTCGTAGAATTCGACGAGATAATAAGGTCCTAAAATAACAAGTGGTCAGTAAATGTGAGCTGTGACAAAAACAGTGCTAACCTGATTAAAAGGTCAAGATATGGCAATAGAAAACGATTGTCCTGCTGTAAACGAAGGTAAAGGCAACCTGGCCAAAGGAAAGAAGAACGAAAGGAAGAAAGTAGACGAAAGACGAATGATGTAGGTCATATTGAATTAGCCCTCATTTTATACTGAGATAATGTATCGAGGGAGCGCCCAAAGAAAAGGTCGATACTGTACTACTACACGCCCCCATATGTCCTCTTGAGACAACCGACGTAGACACGTTGCGCCCATTGTCGATCCAAATGATGCCAACTGCTTAGACATGTCGAAAAACAACTCCTCTGTCTACTAACGTCTACTCTTCGCAATATGACACCTTTGCCAAGAATTTGGGCTATTTTTGTGAATTCATGTCCTTTCTATGCTTTCAGAGACGATTTTTTGGGGATATACAACAGTGCCATATCTTGAAAGATATACTGGACCCCTGCATTGCAGCGTTATCTGTCCGCGTAGTCGCAAATACTAGAAATCATGAATAGGCTGGATAGATATGTTTGACATCTTACATGTGGTGTAGCATAAGTTCTATGTGATCATATGATATATATCTTTCGTACTCACCTTCAAACTGCGGTCCGTCAGAGGCAGACATGGAAAGGCTTGGACTAGGTGAATTATGCTCCGAGAAGAATTCACACAGGCATATTGCTCGCCATAGTAAAATGACTTGCAACTCCCGATGTTGTCCAAGTTATCAATCATCACTACCCAAGCAAAGCTACGGCGTTCACGCCCAAAGTCACTAATTTGTTGGCGGCGGATAGAAGTCACTGGAATCACTGGTCTCGATCAATTATAGGAAAGCATCCCGGTTTATTGGTCATTGGTACATGATATCCAACCTCCTTGAGTAGTAAATTCAATGGACAACTGTTTGCTACGTGCGGCGCTTTCTTGTTGGCGGTATGGTCAACTTTCGTAGTGTGGGTGACTAAAGGTGACTAGGAATTTGATGCTAAACTCGAACGATGTGATATCCCGGCCACTGATGCTGACTGTAGCACTTCTTTGCTCCAGAAATCCGTTAGGGTCGCGTCGCTAGAAGGCGATTCTTGAACCCAATTTTTTTTCAGTCTGATGGTAAAACAGCAATCATGGAACAAAAGAGTCGTTAAACAGACATACCCCCATTCTTTCCCACTGCCGGAATACCAACACTTCAAAGTTAGTCATCTGTGCCTCACCGTTAATCACCAGATTGGCAGAAGGAGATTGTGGTTCTTCGGTTGTTGCGCAATAATAAATCCACACTCCAGAAGGTTATGAGAAACAGAAACCTCTAAGCATTATAGTTGTAACACTCCACTCCTTCGAGGTCAAAAAATTGGAATCAGTTTCGTGCCTACGTTGAGTAATATATCGCTAAGGAGGCGACCTGAAATAGCCAATGTAAATCATCAGTTCTTCAAACTCAGTTCCCTAGATAGATTGGACGTTACTGTACACTTCTGTCCGCCGTAGATGATTTACATCTTAATGTTCTAAGACATTGTGTGTTTGTCTCCTAAAGTAAATCACTCGGCATGGTGAAGTTCGTTCATAGGGTAATTGGGGAACTCGGGGAAGACAGCATGTTTACTATCCGACAGAATCGGCACATATTATTGGCGGTCGGGAATGCTATTTTTCCTATGTCTTCATGACAGTATCCATCTAAAATGTGTAGGCCCAAGCAAGAATAAGTCAGTGCCTAAACCTGTACAAAAAGAATCGCCGCAGGTTTGCCGTGAGTCGCTGATGGGGTAAAACCAAGGAATGGAGTATTCAGTGGGAGAAGACAATTAATTAATGGGTATCACTCAGTTGATTTTGAAAAAAAATTCCCAACGTGGTAGTTTTGGCTTCTTCGGTTTCTTCTAGAGATCGAGAAGGGTTTGCCGCACTGATTCCTAGTGATTGACAGAAAAGAAGGAGCGGACTGAGTGAAAGCCCGGCAGAACAGCATGTGGTGATAAAGGGATCTACAACCTGGATGCTTATCGCAGAGGAATTGGTAGTGAATATCAGCGCTGTCAAATCTCAACTATCCGCAGGTGCATGAGTATGTGTTCTATTACACGAGCAATCGAGTACGCATTAGGGATAGATACTGTAAAGGATCTTTTTCGAGGGGGATAGTAGATATATCGCATGGAGTTACATGCATCACTAGTTTGGGGCATTCATGGCCTCTGCAAATGATACCAGAATAAGTCGAGTATTGAGGCAATCATAACCAACTACGCACCTGCGTTCTGCTCTGCAAAACGTGCACCAACACGCTCCGAGTGTTTAATGAACTTCTCTGTACAATTCATGATGCAGGTTTCCTGTTTATATTAGATTTAGCGACGTGAATAGTGGACCGGGGAGACATGGCGAAACCTCTTTCGTTGACAAAGCTTTGCTCGTAAAGTCGTTGCAGCACGTGTTGAAACATTTTTCTACAAGGTTAGAGTACATCCGTAAGAAGTCTTGCATCTATAACGGGAATATAAGCACGAAAAGTTAATAAGTCTTTCAAGCCAAATGAGAAGCGAGAATTACTTGTCTCTTTTCAATAATCTTGGTCATATGAGCCTGTTCAGCACCGTTGAAGTTTGAAAAGTCCATTTTGAGATTATCGAGTAGAACAAAAAGAACGGAATAAACGAAATTGCAAGAAATTGGTGGTGACGGAGGAAGACAAGAACGGGTTTACCGAGGAACAGCGTGCTCGTGACATGTGACCGTTAGCTTGCTGTCGGCCCGTTGGTAGTATGGCCGCGCAATGCCCGCCCCGCTTTACCTCACCGCAATTGGCTCAAGCGCTCACTTCCAAATTCCATCTACAAACGCAATAATTTCCCGTTACGAGGGTGTTTTATTCTTATCTCCAACCGCATCGAAATATTGACTCTGGAACAAACGTGATTGGGAAATGGTACATGGTCATGTCTACAACAAAAGTCACTGAACTTCCTGCCAGTTGCCAGTTGGATTAGCCGCCCGGACTATTCTCTTCGACTCCAGGGATACTAAGCTCGATTCGAAGACCAGGTACCAGCTCTGGTAAGCTGACTTATATCTAAGCTTCTTACTCTCATTGGCCACTTTGCATGCGAACATTTATAAGCACAAATTTTATATTCTTTCTTTTTGTCGAGAGTGGATGGGCACCGGGGTGCCTTGATATCACAAGGCCCTACCTCCTCTCTACATAAATGAACAGCGAACCTATAGGATATGTCCAGCTGGAAACCGGTAACAAGTATCCAAATATCATTGCCTACTAGTTGCGTTCCAGTCGTTTGCTCCTCTCAAATTGCAACGTGAGATGACAGACTCGAGACTTTGGAACCTTGTCACCTTACTTCTGGATAGACTTGGCAGCTGTCTGGTATGCACTCCAAACGTCTGTCGCGTTTGAGCCATGTGTCCTTTCTTCCCGCCAGGACTCCTTTTTCTCTCTCAAACCTGTCTTTTCGTCTCAGGAATACCACCGTTGACTAGGACAGCTACTACCTCCACCTCTCTATTCATAGCCGGACGGACTTCCTATACGATCTTTACCCCGCACTGTGTTCATTTCACTGAAACTGAATGCTTCACGACAAACGCTACGTCTACACTGCTATCGCGTTCAGATGGCACCATCTATCAGGTGAAGAAACTTCCCATTCCTTCACATTTCCACTCCAGATTAGCCAATATGACCACTCATTTTCCCTTCGTTTTTCCTTCCCTCTGGCAAAATTTGTCCCCACAAGCACGACCATTTCTCCATCAATGTCCTCACCCCTATCTTTCTTTCCCATTCTTGTTTGTTCTTATAATGATGGTGACAGAGCCCCACTTCCATGGCTATTTTACATTTCGGAACGTGGTCATGGCCGAATGTATGACCAGCGACGCGACCCTCTTTACCGAACTTACTGGAATCGTCAGGAGATGGCTAAGTTACTGTGGAAGTCTGTCTGCATGGATCCCTCCAGGTTATCGCTGACATCCGTGGTCTGCGGATGGTACTATCTGATCATAACTTCAATCGTGCATGCGCGACCTTTCTCGAATAACAGCCAAATATTTCTCGGCAACGAGTCGAGATGACGACAAGTACGAGCGGTCGGAGGCGAGAGATTGTACCCTATTATATTACCTTATGACAACGTGGTCTTAAGCTGAACAGGACGGATCGCCTCAAAATAACAGCGTCCGACAGCTCCAAAACCTTTTTGACATTTAGGATCTATCTCAATTCAATCATTTGGCATCTAAATTCTGCACGGAAGACCATCTGACGGACTGCCAGACTCCTAACAAGGAACCATTTAAAAATTCGTGGCTAGAAACCTGACAATAACATTAAAAGCGTATACTGGGAAAAAGCAGTGATCAGGGGTGGAAAGATCGCACGTCCATCCTTGTGCATCCATCTAGCAAAAGTCGCCGAAAGAATTCAAGACTCGGGTGGGAACAACTTTTCTGGCTTGGGACCAATGACATGCCTCTTTTGTCGATGGACGCTTCACGTAGGCTAGACGGTAGTCTTCTGTAAGCAGACTCTTGCGGACTCGGATAATTCATTTTTTATAAGTTATGAGTGTAGTGGGATATAAAGCGTATACCGTTTCGGCAGTCCAATCTCAACTTACACCAGAGCTCGCATCACAGCGCAGCATCGAGCTCTGCCTTATTTATAAATTCTAGAACTTTTGATTCCGCGTTGGTAATTTGAAAGATCCAGAATGTATATAGGTACTGGTACGGAAGGGAACAGGGACTTGGGAGATCATCGTCTGCTGCCTTCTTGGCAGTTTCGGCGGTACGGTAAGTCGTTGGAAAATCGACCTGAATCTTGAACATACGAAATCATCACTATTTCTTTGGCTTTATTCCGATCTGTGTTGCAGTCCGCGACATATTATTGTGGTTTAATTCTCACCAAAATCACAGTAAAATGAACATGAAATATTTCTCCTAGAATATTTTACTTGTGAGCTAATGACGCATCTATCTTGAGCTTCAAAGCGGGTTTCTGACTTCAATACGAAAGCCGGTTTCCCGTTAAATAATAGACGGATTTTCAGAGGGAATGATTCGATCTTGCTTCCAGTTGTTTAAAATTATACCCACCACAACGGTTCACATTTTTATACGAATATTTCCGCAAAGGCATCTATTCCGCGAGTCCACGGAACTCTTACAAAATAGGTTTCGCTCAGGCTTACTTAGTGTTCACTCGCGTAAGTATGTAGACCTAGGCATGGACAACCAGGAAATCTCCGAGCTTAAGGAGCTCTAAGGAGAGTAGAAAAGGGAGAAATCAGTGCTATCAGATTTTTCTTCTTGGAACGATACACCAATTGCGCCATTTATGCGACCATCTATGGGACAAATCCAAAACACTGCTTAATTGAAGATCTTCAAGTGACGCACATTGCGCAAATATGTAATTGAAAGTTTCTGATTTGCGTGACCAGTGTGATAATAATCTTGTCAAAAATTGATAGACTTTTGGACTGATATTTTGGCGAAACGCCATCTTTTGTGCAGTATGTCGGCCTTTCCAAACGGACAAAACCAGTTCCCGAAGCCCAGATTAGGACTATATCACGTGGGTGAATTTTTGCCGATCGGATTCGGATGATGGACCCCGAGAGTGGTAAGCGAATGACTCTGAGTAGAAGTTATTCTTGTCAAAAACCACCATCTGAGTCTCATCTCCCTCAAAGATCTCGTTTTCTGAAAGGGCCTTGTTCCATCAAATCTACTCCATCCTACTCGGCCATTCTACGCGCTTAGTTTCCTTTATACATCTTCCCAATAGTAAGTTCATTTTACTCACTCCCACGGCCAAATTTCTTATAAGAACACGCTTTCTTTTCAGTGAGTTCTTCATCCTCAGATCTCGACATGGCCATGTCCTTCAAAGATGCCCTTTCTCGCCTCGAAAATAGTCGCGTCAAGTCGACAAGACCTTTAATTCCTCCTCAGATTCTCCAGGAGGATTTACCCCTGTATGTTAGGACGCTAGAGACCTTTGCATTTCGTCTTACTGTTTGCATTGTTTTAGCACTCTTCTTGCCGCTCAGACCGTTCTTCAAGGCCGCATGGCCGTAGAGAAAGTCCTGAGAGGTGATGATGACAGACTTCTAGTAGTTGTTGGGTGTGTTTCGCTTATGCTCATTTCGACATTGACTTGCTAAGATACACTCCAGCCCCTGTTCGGTCCACAATGTTGAGGGTGCTATGCAATACGCAAGGCTCCTCAAGGCATACGCAGATACGGCCAGCGAAGATCTGTTGATTGTCATGCGTGTGTACTTCGAGAAGCCTCGGACAACCGTTGGATGGAAGGGTCTCATCAACGACCCCGACATGAATGGGAGCTTCCACATTAACAAAGGTCTCCGCATTGCTCGTACTGTCCTTCTTGACATTGCAAAACTGGGAATTCCCGCTGGTTGTGAATTCCTGGACACCATTACCCCTCAGTATACTGCAGATCTAGTTTCTTGGGGCGCCATTGGCGCCCGCACAACGGAATCGCAAGTTCATCGCGAGCTAACATCTGCATTGTCCATGCCAACTGGATTCAAAAACTCCACCGATGGAAGCATCGGTATTGCCATTGATGCCTGCCGTGCTGCTAGAAGTGGACATGTTTTCCTTAGTGTTGGTAAAGAGGGACTGAGCAGCATCGTTGAAACATCTGTAAGTTCTTCATTGTTCTTAGCGTCTGCCATGTTCTAACATTTTCCCAGGGAAACCCCGACGTACATGTTATCCTCCGTGGTGGATCCTCCGGACCAAACTACGCTGCTGAATACGTTCGTGATGCTGGTGCCAAGCTCGCGAAAGCTGGTCTACCCCAGAAGATCATGGTGCATATCGTACCCTTGGTAGCTAGTGGGCCAGTGTTCTGACATTTCATCTTTCTAGATTGACTGCAGTCATGGAAACAGTTCTAAACAACACCAAAAACAAGTCGATGTAGCTGACGACATCGTAAGTCTTTTTGGACGATTGCAATATACTTTTCAACTTGACTCTCACTACCGCCTTTCTCAGGCACGGCAATTAGAATCAGACGACACAGCCCACTACATCACGGGTGTCATGCTGGAGAGTAACCTTGTCGAGGGCCGCCAGGACATCCCCGCTTCCGGTCCTTCTGGCCTCCGCTACGGCCAGTCTGTCACTGACGCATGTATCAGTTGGGAAACTACTGTCCCGGTGCTCGAACGCCTTCGCGAGGGTGTTCGCGCTCGCAGGGAGCTTTTACGGAAACGCTCCAGAAGCCAGTAATCGATTGACTCGACCTGTATGTTTGATTTTTTCCCTTCATGCCAGCTTAACCTAATTTATCATCAACAGGTACTATGACCTTTCTCTTCCATCTATTATTCTGTATTTTGAATACAAAACATCCCCTCGCTATTTAGTGCTCAAAGTACTTGTCTAATGTAAAAATATAGAATGTATTGCTTTACCCACCCCTTTATGGGTTCCCTATTACTAGGGTTGAAATACCTCTTTGGGGAGTCGTGTTAATAGTATGTTTAACTAGATGGATGACAGACATCTTTGCCATATTTTTGGGGTGGGTTGTAAGGATGGTCTAGCCGGTGGTTAGTACAGTAGGTTACGTTTAAAATTCTTGCTTGGTCACTTGGGCGATTCGTTTGAATATGTACGCGCCGACAGTCGAGGAATGATATACTAAACCATAGATACATGACCGTGCTTCGCGAGGAAGATTTCTGCGAACAAAACACACTATTGAGTGGCAACCAAATAAAAAACCTTATATCGTCGGCGCAAGCTTGGCTGTATCGTCTCCTCGTTTGTAATTCAAAAATCTATGGCGTTCGATGATGTCGCGCAAGAGAAGAGCAGCATTGTTCGTCATCAGAAAGTGTGACGCTGAATGCCAATGCTATCATGGCTCAATCTCTAAATGTGTAGCCTGCTGATTGGGACCTCCGAGTCCTTACAGGCTAAACGGGCGATATTACGGCTTGCCGCAACGCGCACGAGCCTGATAACGCCGAAGCCGAGTCGGAGGTGCATCAGAATGCATCTTCAATTTTTATTTTATATCGTCTTTGCCTTACACCTTCTGGAGACTGGACCCAAAAAGTATTCCCGGTCACAGAAGTCAACTGTAATTGCGTTTTCCCAATTTCCAGTAGCGGTTGGCTGGTAGTAGATCTAGGTATGCAGATTTATATCTGAGCTTTGTACCACTGATTAGCGAACTCTTCGCGTTTGGATGCTTGTAAGTGTCGAATGTCCACGCCCACCGTTGCAGCCTCTGCCAGTGGACCACGGACTATTGACAAAAGTGACTTTTTTGCCATCTCCGTAAAGATTGATCAAAGCCGGTTTAAACTGCAGAAAAGCAACGAGATCTCTCTCTGGCGGATTCGCATATTCAGGGTTCGCCATACTAGTCGAATCGGATTGGTTATGTTTTGTTACACGTTGAACGAGCGAGGTTTCTGTGATTTTTTGTGGTTGACCAGGTTGACTTGAAGGACAAGCTAAATAATACGTACTCCGTACGGTGTTTGACATTCAACGGTCAACCTTTCACCGAAAACTAGTATCATGACGGCAATACAGTCCACTGAACACATGGAGCTCATGATGGCTTTCTTGGTCTGCTTCGAAACATCCTCCACTGGCAACGGAGATGGTCAAGAAGGTAAAGGGCCAGCGCGCGCGATCCTTGGACCAAGTAGATTTAATTCGCTTCGTCGCCGGGGCAGATGCTTTGCGGTTAATGTCGATGTAAGTGATCCTTGGCATTGTCCTTTGAGTAGCCTATAAACCATGCGAAGGGATAGTGATATACCTAATGGGAACTGATGAAGAAAATGTGCTACATTTCGAGGCTGGTAACTCCAAAATTTGGTTCTTTAAAACTATTAATCTTACTGTAAAGCTGTTGATCCGTATCAACAAGTCAGGCTATGATCATATTTCCTACCACCAAGCCTCCCTTTGTACCTTTGTACCTTTATTCTGCTTGACGGCATAATAGTCCAACGAAACCAATAGAAATCTTGCGCAGGAATTTACAAGGATTCGACTTTTCCAGGCCAGAACAAGTCTCCGCCAAATTTGTGTTTCGGGACGGTCTCCTTATCGTCGTACAGCCTGTCAGAGTTATATGCCGGTTATAAGGCCGACAGGGATGTTCGATTCGAGGGTGCCGATTCGAGGGTGATAAGATGACGATGATGAGCGCTATCTCCTGCAAGACATACCCACTTTGTGTCTGAGGAAGTACGCGCAAGGATATCCATACGTCCTGCCAAATACCGTGGAGCATCTACTATAAAGAGACCGTTTCCGTCTTTGTAAAAACTCTCGAGCGCTCGAGGAAATGGTTTCCAACCGCTTGAATCGAGGCATTGTGTAAGTCCTTCGGGGAGTTGAAGGTCTGATGCAAATAAACTTTTGGGGTCTCTGGTCAGATAACCCTGCAGGAAAACGGATTGACAGGCAGGCCCTGACTACAAACTTGTTTTTGGTAGATATATGGATCTGGCCTACTAGGTAATCCCAATGGCATTTGGACAAGCAAGCGTACTAATCAATGTTGGTCGGTTGAAAGCATCCTTTTCTGAGATGGGCAAGGGTATATCAGGCCAGGCTTGGGCTACCTTGACCGGGATACAATTGTGATCAACTCAGGAGCACACAACAAAAAGTTTTGGACGTCCTTTCGAATTTAAATCAAATGAAAGTTTCTTTGCCTTTCTTGAGTGTGTTGCGAGAGGGATGACAAGGCACAATTTTACCTAGGATAGCGTTCGAGATAAGCATCTCATCCAGTAGTCGAAGAAGCCCGGCGTGGAGGAGGATTGCAGAAGGCCTGATGTACGGCAGGTTGTGAAGTGAGAGCGTGGAATCCGCATTTTTGAACTGATTCCATGGCAGGAGATGCCGGGCTACACTCTTGAGGCAAAAGAAACATTTGACATTTTATCACCATGAAAAAGCAAAATTTTTGAAAGTAGGAATCCCAAAGATCAAGGAGAGCAAATTTCTTGCCACACCGACGGTATCACTGACATTTATTTTGCGTTTCGGAGGTTTTTGACATTGAGCAGCAAGGGTTTGGAGTTATAGAAATACACATGATGATGCTTGGAGCTTCAAGGACGAAAAAATTTCTTCCAGAAGAGCAAGTACTAATGGTACAAAATTCGATCTTTTGCGGGCTTGCAACTTGTATAAAATAAAGGGATATGTTTTGCGCTTTTTTTTTTCTGGGCGAG
>Ga0247779_1001356_pt1 | contig 11905 bp, 6 predicted proteins | sample UWRJL221509R5_FD_179925 | JGI IMG/M metagenome (GOLD analysis project Ga0247779, IMG submission 179925) | Plant litter microbial communities from Arlington Agricultural Research Station in Wisconsin, United States - UWRJ-L221-509R-5 | ecosystem: Environmental > Terrestrial > Plant litter >...
ATCGTTCCAATACACTTCGCGCAGGTCGCGCGGCAGGCGCGCGCCGATCTCTTCCAAGACGGCCAGGGCTTCCTCGCGGTCACGCCGAGCCAAGAGCGGCTGGCCGCCAGCCTCCTCCAGCTCGGCGCGCGCCTCGAGCGCGCGCCAAACCCAGTCCTTCTGCGCGGCTGCGCGCGCCGCGGCCAGCGAGTCATCGAGGTTGGCGCGCGCGCCCAGCTCGTCCCCGAGCAGGCTCTTCAGGCGTGCCGAGGCCAAGAGCGAAAGTGAACGATGGGCGGTGGCACCGGCCAACTCGGCTTCGGAACGGCTGAGCCAGCTGCGCAGCCGGGACAAGTCCGGGCGTGCCGTGCGTACCGCGGCCAGCACGCCCTCGAGCCGCGCTTCGGCCGCGTCCATGCCTCGGTTCAATGCCTCGAACGCCTGCGCACAGGCATCGAACTTCTCGACCGCGACCTCCAGGTTGCCCTCGCGCAGCTCCAGCTCGGCCGAGAGCCCGAGCAGCTGCGCGCACATCACCGCGCTGAGCTCGGCGCGCTGCTCCTCGAGCGTCTCGATGTTGCCGCGTGCACGGGCCAAGCGCCCCAAAAACAAGTCCGCGTTGGCCAGGTTCAACAACGCTTGCAGCGCGCTCGAGCGACGCCCGGAGCGCCGGCCCATGTCGACCGCAGCCTCGTAGTGCTCGATGGCGCCGGCAATATCGCCGCGAATCTTGAGCACGCCCGCCAAATTCAGTTGGATCGTGGCGAGCGCACCGGCGTCGCTGGCGCGCTCGGCGGCGCTCACGGCGCGGCGATAGATCTCGCCTGCCTGGTCGTGGCGATCGCAACGCTGCGCGACGAAACCGAGCGCGGTGAGCACGGTCGACTCGAGCCGCGCCGCACCGATTTCCGTGGCCTGTGCCAGCGCGAGCTCGAGCGTCTCCCGGGCCTGTTCTTGCTGGCCCAGCATCGATAGCGCAAGCCCGCGGTAGGCCAGCGCTTCGGTGCACAGCGGCGGCGGCTCGCCCAGCAATGGTTCCAGCAAAGCGAGCGCACGCTGGTGACCGTTCAGGCTGATCTCGGTGCGCGCCAGATAGAGCGCGATGGAGTGTCGTTCCTGGGGCGTGGCATCGCCGCGCTCGCTCAGCTCTTGCAGCAGCTTGGCCGCCCCGGCGGCGTCACCCAAGCCGAAGCGCAGCCGCGCGCGCGCGATCAGGGTCTCGACGCGCTCATCCTCGCTCAGCAGCGCGAGCGCGCTCTTCACGTCGTTGTAGCGGCCGCGCTCCAGATAAAACCGCGCGCGCGTCAGGGGATCCGGCGGCGGCACCGAGCGCGCGTCGACCGAGCCCAGCACGCGCTCCAAGTCGTCCGCGGAAGCCAGGGCATCGCTGGCGATGATGCGCACCAGCCGGCGCAGCTCGCCCGGACGCCCCCCGGACACATCGAACACACGCTTCAACAAGCTTGGCGTCAAAGACGGCACGGCGCCGCGCAAAAGATCGATCGCGGCCTGCTCGTCGAGCGGCGGCAGTGCGAAGTCGAACACGCGATCCGACAAAGCAGTGCCACCGACGGTCACCAAACGCGCGCCCTGCGCACGCGCGTCCAGCAGTTTGGCTAGGCTCGAGTCGCTGAGTGCATCGGCGTCGTCGAGCAAGACCCACACGCCGTGCAGGGAGGCGTGCGCGGCGAGCTCGGCCTTCAAGCTCGAGGTAGATGACACATCTTCGATCCAAGCCAGGCTGCTGCCGAGCACGCCGAGCGACCAAGCCAGCCGCCGGAGCAGCGCCGTGCGCCCCGAGCCCGACGCGCCCACGATCCGCAAATGCTCACCGGGCTCGAGCGCGCGTACGCGATCCAGCAGCTGCGCGGAGGTGGTTTCGATGCCGACCACCGGCCACAGCGCGGCCTGCTCGGCGTCCGTTTCGGGCGTCGCGGCCAGCCCCGCGGCACGGCGCAGGGCGCTCGCGAACTCATCGACCGACGGAAAACGCTCGGACGGTTGCGGCAAAGTGGCTCGCTTGGCCACGGCCAGCAGCTCACGCAGCAAGTCGCCGTTCAAGCTCGAACGGCGGCTCTCGCTCACGATTTCGCTGAGTGTCACCCCCAGGGCATACACTTCGGCGCGCACGGTGAGCGGCGCGCCGCGTAGCAGCTCGGGCGCCGCGTAGCGCGGGGTCAAACCTTCGGCCTGGCTACCGCCATCGCGAAACGGCGCCGCCAAACCGAGATCCACGAAGGTCGCGCTCCCGCTCGGCTCGACCACGATGTTGGCCGGCTTCACGTCGCCGTGGAACAGCCCCGCGCGGTGCAGCACGGTGAGCTGGTCCGCGGCGCGCGAAAGCGCAGACAGCGCGCGACGCGTTTCACCCGCGTCCATCAGCTCTTCCAAGCTTTGGCCATCGACCAGCTCACGCACCAAGAACGCGCGCCCGCTGCGGGGCAAACGCCCGAAGCGAACCACGCGCGGCACGCCCAAGCCCTCCAGGCCGGAGAGCGCCACGGCCTCGCGCACGAGCGCGGACATCTCGCGCTCGCTGGCTTCCTCGGCCAGGACTTTCAGCGCATATTTGCGCCCAGAATGGCGATCACGAACCGCCCAAACCTCTCCCCCACCGCCCTTACCGAGTCGAGCCAGCGGCTCGTACCGGTGCGGTAGCTCAAGCTCAGCCACGCGCCCCCCCTCCCTCACAGCCCGTAGTCAGCGCCGAGCCCGAAGAAGAAGCCGCTGGTGCTGAAGCCCATGTCGAGGCGCGCGATGAAGTTGCGATGCGGCTTGTAACGCAGGCCGGTCTGCAGCGCGAGCCAGGGGAAGATCACCGGCTTCGAGCCGCCGTTGGCCCAGTTCGGCTCGCTGTAACCGGGGTAGTGGTTGTTATCGTTGTTGCAGTACTGCGCGTTCGGGTTGCCCGGGGCTTTGCAAGGCAGGAAGCCATCGCCGTTGCTCGAGTCCGCGCCGGGTCCTGGATACGCTTGCGTGCGGTACAGGTCGCCCCAGACGATGCCGAGGCCCGCGCCAAAGCCATAGTTCACCGCGAACTGGGGCTTGAAGCTGTGACTCCAATTGAAGTCCGCAGCCAGATACAAAACCTTGATCTTACTCTCGACGATTTCCCAGGCTTCCGGCGGATCCGAGGAGGCTTTGAACGGCGTGGGATCCATGCCGTACCCCTGGAACATGGCCGAAAATTCGTATTCGAAGCCGTCCTTGCGGATCACGAACTCCGGACCGATGCCGTTGGAGACGAGCGTGCGCCCGCCGTCGGCTCCGAACATGTTGATCATGAAACCGGGCACGATGATCGCGCGGTAGCGCAAGCCCACGGCGTAGTAGGTTTTGCCTTGCTGCTCGACGGGAGAGCTGCCGGCTTCGGCGTCCGCGACCGCGGCTGCTTCCTTGTCGGCCTTCTCCTTGGCCTCGGCGTCCTTGGCCGCCTGCTCCTTGCCCGCGTCCTCCTTGGCGGCTTCCTCTTTGGCGGCCTCCTCCTTCGCTGCCTCGTCCTTGGCGGCCTGCTCTTTGGCGGCCTCCTCCTTCGCTGCCTCATCCTTGGCGGCTTGCTCCTTGGCCGGATCTGCCTTGGGCTTCTTGGGCGCGGCGCCGGCAGCGGAGCTGAGCAACAGGGCGGAGCTTGCGAACGCGGAAATAAGCAGTGAAGTAAAGCGAGGGCTCATCAGATCTCTCCTTGGCACGCGAGTCGTTTAGAGAGGTTTTCGGTCCGGAAAACCCGAGCGGAGGACCGACACCCCAAAGCGCGCCGATAGTGCCATGGCACAGTGCCAACTGGCAAAGCCCGTCGCCAGAGCCCCCAAGCGGGAGCACGGATTGGGGCGTCGGCCCGCGGATTGCCAATGTCGGAGCAGGCCCGATCCGATCGCCGGCGTGGCACACCCGTGTCAAATGACTTTACTTACAGCGTGGGCCAACGTGGGTGAGGCGGAAACGCCCGGACCGCGAAGGACTTCTAGTACGGCGCTAGCTTTGCGCCGCAGGCGCCCGTATCCTTAGTGGATGGGTCAAAACGCCGTGCTCGCAGCGAGTGTCGCGGCGTGTTTCATGGCGCTGACCGCCTGCGGGTCGAGCCATTACATCCAACGCGGCGCTGATTTGTACGGCGAAGGCCGCTACGTCGAAGCCGACGAGGTATTCGAGCGCAGCGAGCCGCGCATCGCGCGCGCCGCCCTCGAGCAGCGCGCGGCCTACGCCGCCTACCGCGGCGCGACCTTCGTGGCACTCGGGGATCTGCCGCACGCGCAATACTGGCTGAGCGTGGCCAGCGAGCTCGAACGCACGAACCCTGGCGCCCTGCGCGCTGAAGAGCGCGCGTTCCTCGACGCCGCGTGGCGCGCCTACGCCCACCGCATCCCGCCCGAGCCGCCGCTCTCGACGAGCACCGCGCTCGCGTCGTCGAACCAAGTCCCCGCGCCCAGTGTCGAGGCCTCGCCCCCGGACGCGCCCGTCAAGCAGCGCGCCCTGGCCCCCACGGCCCCGCAGTCTATCCGCCAGTGAACTTGTGAATTTGGGGGTTGATGGCGGGCTAGCGCGCACGAATGCGCGCTGGAGCTCGCACGCAGTTTCCAGGCGCGCTTGCGCGTGCAGCCCTGCAACACCGCATGTGCCATGTGCCAGAGGCAAGGAGAAAGCACGGCACGACGCGACGCGAGGAGACCGCTCGATGTCGACGAGCGGCCGGGTTATGCTTTCTGGTTCCAAGGGCATCGATGGGAGCCAACCGATTGACGAACCCGGTCGCCCGCGAGCTCGCTGACCTCTTGCCGCAGCTGCTCACGGCGCTGATCGCAGAAGATCCGCGGCACGGCCTGGAAGCCGCGCTCGAGCTGCTGGCTCGTCACGGCCTGGTGCGACAATGCGGGGACGGCCCCGCGCTGTTGGAGGTGGAGCATCGCGGGCGCAAGCTCTCGTTGGCCGCAACTCAGCCTGGATTCGAGCGTGGCTCGCTGACACGAGCGTTGGCCTCGGCTCTCGAGCTGGGCCTGATGCGCGTGCTCGAACGTGAAGAGCACGAAGTGCTGGCGGAGCGCCATCAGATGCTTTCGGCCGCCTCCTTCGAAGGCATCATGATCAACGCGGACGGCGGGGTGGTGATCGACGCCAATCAACGTCTGGCGGAGCTGACCGGCTACGAGCCCGCAGAATTGCTGGGCAGCGAGACCATGCGCCGTTGCATCGCAGCGGAGGACTTGCCTGCTGTCCAAAAGCGCCTCCGCGAAGGCGTGGAGGGGGCCTACCTGATCACCGGCATCCGCAAGGACGGCTCGCGTTTCCGCGCCGAGATCCTGTCCAAACAAGGCAAGCTCGGTGACCGACCGGTGCGCGTCGTCGCCGTGCGAGACGTGACCGAACGCGAGCACACCAACGCGCTTTTGCGTGAGAGCGAGGTCCGGCTGCGTGATCTGGCAGCCGCCGCCTTCGATTTCTTCATTGTCAGCCGTGACGGCGTGATCGTCGACATGGGCGGGCGAGTCGAGGAGACGATGGGCTATCGGCCGGAGCAGCTGCTCGGAAAGAGTCTGTTCGACCACGTGGCGCCAGCCGCGCGGGCGATCACGGAACGAGCAATCCTAGGAGGCCGAGTCTTCGCCTACGAGACCGCGTTCGTGACCGCGCACGGTGAAATCATCCCGATCCAGATTCAAGCCGTGCCCTCCAACTTCGAAGGGCTTCCGGTGCGGGTGGCGGGTGTCCGCGATCTAAGGCCCGTGCTCCGGCTGGAAGCGGAGCGGCGCCGGCTCGAGCAACAGATCGAGCGCAGCCAACGGCTCGACAGTCTGGGAGTGCTCACCGGCGGCATCGCGCACGATTTCAACAATCTCTTGGTCGGCATCCTGGGCAACGCGGATCTCTTGCTGATGACCCTGACCAGCGAGGACGAGCGCGAGTCGGCGCTGGCCATTCGCGCAGCAGGCGAGCGCGCCGCGGATCTGACGCGGCAGATGTTGGCGTACGCGGGCCAACACCAGCCCGCGCGCAATGACCCGGTAGACATCGGCGAGCTCCTGCGCGAGCTGAAACAACTGCTGAACGCGACGCTGTCCAAGAAAATGCAGCTCGAGCTTGCGATCGAGCCGGGCTGTTCGGTGCTCGGCGATCGGGCCACGCTCACCCAAGTAGCAATGAATCTGCTCACCAACGCCTCGGACGCGCTCGAGGGCCGTCCCGGGAACGTGCAGGTGCACGTGACGCGCATCGAGCAGCCCGACGCACGCTGGGAAGACGCTCTCGGCGCGAACGTCGCCCCCGGGGCCTGGGTGCTATTGGAAGTCAGAGACGACGGCGTGGGCATGGACGAAGGCACGCGGGACCGCGTGTTCGAACCGTTCTTCACCACCAAGGTTGCCGGGCACGGGCTCGGGCTCGCGGCATGCCTGGGCATCGTCGCCTCACACAAGGGCGCAATTCTGGTCGAGAGCGAGCCCGGACGAGGCAGTTGTTTTTCGGTGCTGCTGCCCGCGAGCGATCGCCAGGAAACCCAGGCACAGGACCGCGACCCGGCGACCGTCTCGCCGTGCGATGTGCTGGTGGTCGACGACGAGCACGTAGTGCGCGCTCACCTGCGCCGAGCGCTCGAGCTGCGCGGCTACCGCGTGGACGAGGCGGGCAGCGGTGAAGCCGGGTTGGCCCGCTTTGCCGCCAGCCCCCCCGAGGTGATCGTGCTCGACTTCATGATGCGGGACATGACCGGCATCGACGTCATTCGCCGAATCCGCGAGACCGGCTCGCGCGTGGCGATCGTGCTTTCGTCGGGTTACCTGGAAGGCTCTTCGGAGCTGGCTCTGGATCCCGCCTCGTTCCAAGCCTTCCTGCGCAAACCCTATCGCACCGAAGACCTGGTGCAGGCCATCGAACAGGCCCGTGCGCAGTGCGCCGCCGGCGCACGCGCTTAGCATCCGAGCTCAATCGAGCTTCACGGACAGCTCACCGCTGAACATCAAGCTCGGATCTCCGCGATCGGCGAGCGTTTGGTACAGCACGGCGATCGTGCGCGGAACGATGCCCGCGAACAGCTCCGCGCCTTCCCGCTTCACGCTCACGGCCCGGTCTTGATCGAGCATCGCGTCGGACACGCGCAGCGTGATGCGCTTCACCTTCGTCAGCGCAGACAGCTCGATGGTTTGGCCGGAGTAGCTGGCGCTGATCTCCGAGCCTGCCGCGACGTCGGCTGGGACGACTGCGAGCCAATAGAAGCGAGAGCGCAGGCTGCCGGATTGTCGCCAGACCACTTTCTTCGGGATCGGGTCGCGCGCGTGCGCCTGCATGAACGGGATACTGACGGCATCCTCCAGGTCCATCCAATGCGGTTTGCCCGCATGGACTTGCCATTGATGCACGTAGCCACCCGGGTCTGCCGCGGCCAAGCCATCGAGCTTCATGCCCCATTCTGCGGCCTTGAGATTGCGATCGTAGGCGGTGTCGTCGCCCCCGACGTGAATCGCAAACGCCGTGTTGCGTAGGCTCAGGGGCGAGGCGTCGTTCGGGTGCCCGGCGCTCATGCCGACCCCCGCCCAGGCGTCAGCCATGCGCGGCCCCATCTGATACGCGCCGTCCCCGCCCGCCGAGTAGCCGTTCAGGTAAACATGGTTGGGATCCACGCCCTCGAACGCGACCAGATTGGCGATCAAGCGCTCGAACAAGGCGTCGATCTCGTCGCGGAACCACAGGTTCCACTCGTTCGAGGGCGCGCGAGGCGCGACCCAGATCGCGTTTTTCGGATTGTAACCGTCGACCAACGCGATCTGATTTTCCCATTGGCTATCGTTCGTGGCCGCGTCCGCGTTGCCACCGCCGTGCATGGAAATGAACAGGTTCCAACCCGTGGCGGGCTTCTGCCCGCGCTGGGCGCGGTAGTACTTCATGCTGACGCCGCCTGCCTTGATGGTCTTGGCTAGGCTCTCGCTTGCGCCGACCTCCGCGGCGCGTGTGGCTTTCAGCTGCGCCGTGTAGTCGGCGACTAGCAGCTCCTGTGCCTGCGCCGCGTCTGGCTTGGTCAGCGAGACCTTTGCGAACGCCTGCTCCAAAAGCGTGGGGCGGCTCGCGGCCTCGAGCATCAGCCAGGTCTTCAGCTGTTCGAGAGCGGTACCGGAGGCTGTGCTGCTCGGCCCGGTCGCGACTCCACCCGCTCCGGCCGCGCCATCGCTCGCGGCTCCTGAAGCGCCCGCGCCGCTGATCGCGGTTCCGGCGCTGCCCGCGGCTGCCGCGGCGACCCCGCCGCTCCCGCCGCTCGCGCTGTTTGCCGCACCACCGGCCGCGTTGCGACCGCCCGAAGGTGGAATGATGCTCCCGTGGCCCGGATCGGGAACGCCGCCGCCGTCGCCGCCGCAACTCACGCACAGCGCGACGCCGACGACACTCGACCACGGAGCAAACGCGCGCAGCATGGCAAAAGCTTAATACGAGCGCGCTCGACCGGGAACGCTGCCAACGTGCTTGTCACGGCTCAATCGTGGTCGACGCGGAGCCGTTGGCTGCCCAGCCTCGATTTTTCTTGCTAGCCTCGCCGCCGTGATTCGGAGATCGGCGCGTAGCTCGGGGCTCCTCGCGCTATCTCTATGGCTCGCGGCGCGCGCGGCATCGGCAGTGCCCGGCCCCGGCGTGGAGCCGACGCCAGCGCCCACTGCCGAAAAGAAGCTGCTCGAGAAACCCGATGCCGGAAGCCAGGCTGACTGGACGCGGCACGTGAGCCTCAGCGGCGGCATCGCGATTTACTACTACCAGCCCACCAACGGCTGGAAGAATCAATTCCTGATCTATACCAATCTGCGTTTCGACGCGCGTTGGCAGCCATTCGGCCTGCACTTCGAGCCGCGCCTCAGCAACGAGAAGATGCGCTCGTACTACGACAGCTTGGCCTGGGTTCAAGAGGCCTATCTGTTCGTCGATGCACAGCCGGTCGTGCTCAAGGTGGGCAAGATCTACAAGCAGCTCGGCCTGTTCTGGGACGGCACGTTCTACGGCAACATTCAGGTTTACGAAGGGCTCAAGCTCGATCCGAATGCCGGTCTCTCGCTCGAGGGCAAGCTGGGCAAAGAGGCTGGCGTCGCGTTTTGGGCGCAGTTCTTCGTCGTCGATGGGCACACCAACGCCTCGCTCATTGGCCGCGATACGATTTCGATCCCCGGAGCACGCCGCCGCAACACGCTGGTCGGACGCGTTCAGCCGTTTGTGCAACTATCCAAGTCAGCCAAGCTCGAGGTCGGCCTATCGGGCGAGCACTTCGTGGCCGACCTGCCCAATGCCAAGAATTCCGTGTGGCGCGGGGCCGTCGACGCCAAGCTCACCTGGGCAGGCCTGGGCTTCTGGGGAGAGGTCTTGCAGCAGTCGGGCGCGAACGTCGACGCTTACCCGTACACCGGCGATGCGACGGCCAAGCCGCCCGCGCCAGGGCGCGCGTCGGCGCACAACACGTACCTGCTGGCAGGCGCCGAATACAGCGCCGGTCCGGTCACCTTTCGCTACAACCTGAGCATCGCCCGCTACTCGGACGTGCTCGTGCAAGAAGTGCTGCACGTCCCAGGCATCGGCTTCAAGTTCAACGACAACACGTCATTCCTGGCCGAATACGCGAGTTGGCTGCAGCATGCGCGCGAGGGGACCACGGACGTCGACCAGGCCATCAACCTCACCTGGATGGGGCACTTCTAGAGCGAAGTGAGTCCGGGCTCGTGCTCGCTACCCCCAGCGCGAGTGTGGCGCGGTGTTCAAAGGTGTTCGGGCTCGCCATTCCGCGCCGAAAAGGTGCACCGAAAGCGCTGCAAAGGCCCGAACGCGCCGTCGGCTCCTCTTAAAAGTAAGTGATTGGGTTCGTTCTAAGCGGTATCGCTGCGCTCGAGCGCACCGTGACCATTCCTTAGGGGAGCTCAAGCATGTTCAAGCGAAGTTTGTTACTGGGCGGTTTGTCGGCGCTGGTGTTGTTGGGCGCTCCCAGCTGCAGTAGCGACAAGCCCTGTGAAGGGGCCGAGACTTGCGCTTGCTATGCCAACAGCACGTGCGACACGGGGCTCGATTGCCGCAGCAACGTGTGTGTGAACCTCAGCGGCGCGGCCGGAGCGCCCAGCTCGAGCTTCGACGCGAAAGCATGCTTCGCCTGCGCCGAGAGCGCGTGCGCGAGCGCCGCTTCGGCCTGCAAAGCAGCGAGTGGCTGTGACACGGTGACCCGCTGCTTGCTCGGCTGTGCCGCGGACGCGACCTGTTTGGCCAATTGCGCCCAGGGCGTCACCGCCGACGATATCGCCAAGTCGGCGCAGTACCAGGGCTGCGCCCTCACCGCGTGCAGCAGCGACTGCACCTACTCGGCGAACGGCTTCGGCGGTTCGGGCAACGGCAGTGCGGGCGCGAGCTCCAGCGCCGGCGGCGCGAGCAAAGCCGGCAACGGCTCGACTTCAGGGGGTAGTGGCAGTGTCGGCGGCAGCACCGGCGCTGGTGGCAGCACCGCGACGAATCCAGTCAGCGGGACCAATTGGCTCAGCCTGAGCGCCGACGCCGCTCCCTCGACCCAGGGCGTGAATGGCAAGCTCGGCATCGAAGGCGTATTTTACGCGTACGGCGACGCTTGCTCCACCCCCTCGATGTTCTGGGACCCGAACATTCGTTGCATCAGCGGCACGATGTGCGCCGCCGATGCCAATGGCGTCAATTGGGGCGTGGCGATCGGCTTCGACTTCAACAACCTGGCTTCGGTCAAGCACGCCTGGAACGCCACCACCGCGGGCGTGACTGGCATCACCTGGAAAAACTACAACAGCACCAACTCGATGCAGGTTTGGATCCAGAACATGGATCCCAGCTTCAATGGCAGCTGTTCGACCACGAACTGCAACATCAACGCGCCGCCGGACGGCGTGTCTACGGCCTCGCCCGGGTCCGGTCTATTCACTTTCGCCAACATGGTGAAAGACGACTGGGGACCAAGCGCCAGCAGCTACGTCTTCAACCCGGCCAACGTCTCTGCCCTACAATTCAAGGTGTCGGCACAGCCTTCGCCCACCGACTACATGCTGTGCATCGACGCCCTGGGCGTGATCCGCTGAGCCGCGCCCAGCCTGCTCGCGGGCCATAGCTACCCCAAGCCGGCGAATTCGAGGATCGGGCTGGCGAAGACTGCTCGGGCGTTGGCCTCGGGCAGCAGATCGGCGCGGGCGGCCTTCCAGGACTCGATGGCGTTCGAGCCCCACCAGTTCTCGGCCACGGCGGGTGTGTTCATGGCCCATTGGCCCCAGTGGCCGCAGTAGGGAATGGCGGCTCGGGCGAGCGCGCTTCCGATGGCAGCGTGGATGGCCGGCAGCTCGTTCGTGAACAGGCTTTGGAGCTCGACGAAGCAGCTGAGCGGTCTGGCGTTGGGAGCGAGCAAGGCGCTCGAGCCCTTGACGAAGCGCACGCCGATGCCGCCGAGGTACTGGTTTTGTGCGTCGACTTGCGTGGCGAGCGTGTCGAGAATGGTTTCGACGGCGACGCGCGCTTGCGTGGCGTCGAACACATACTCAGCGCTTGCACCGCGCGCAGGGCTGAAATCGATGCCCAGAAAATCCGGTGGCCCGAACATCGCGCCGGGCAGCGCGGAGTCCGAGTGGGTACCCGAACCGTAAATTCCGCGCAGCTGCGTGGAGGTGACCGCGCGCAGCACCGAATTGATCGGTAACGTGAGCTCGCTCTCGAACACCTTGACCAGGGCGGGCAAGAAGTCCGCGAGATCACTCTTGAGGCTCACGTCCGTCGGATCAGTGATGACGCCGGCTTGGTCGCCGAAGGAAAGCTTGCGCATGCTACTGATCCAGGCGCGAGGCTCGCCGGCAGGATGAGGCGCGTAGGGGTGCACGATCAGCTGCAAATAATCGGGATCTTCCGGATGCAGGCCATTGGCGTTCTTGGGGCGGCGGCTGCCGAGCACGCCGTGCCAACTGGCGCCCTCCAGGTG
>Ga0247779_1001357_pt1 | contig 11905 bp, 11 predicted proteins | sample UWRJL221509R5_FD_179925 | JGI IMG/M metagenome (GOLD analysis project Ga0247779, IMG submission 179925) | Plant litter microbial communities from Arlington Agricultural Research Station in Wisconsin, United States - UWRJ-L221-509R-5 | ecosystem: Environmental > Terrestrial > Plant litter >...
TTCAATCACCGACGTGATCGCCTGCGTCGTGCCTTGCACGTCCACCTTGCCATCGGCATCGCGAACGGGGACGATTTCGTCAGTGACTTCGATGCGGAAGCGGTGGTTTGGCAACCGCGCGACGCGCACGCCGTGGATCGGAACGTCAACTTGACGGGCGAGGCGCGCGAGCATGGGGTTGGCTTTGGCGCGACGGCCGAAGAAGGTGACGTCCACGCCGCGCCCGAAATGCTGATCGACCAGCATCCCCACATGGACGCCGTTTTGAAGAGCTTGTGCGAGGCGCAAGGGCGCATCATGAGTGGTTGCGATCATGGTGCCCATGTTCACCGCGCGGATGTCTTGAATAGCGCGGTCGACAGCGGCGATGTTGGGTCGGCGAAATAGCACCGCCGATTCCAGCCCGTAAGCGGGCGCGGCGAGGGCAGGCAACTCCCAATTGGCAAGATGGCTTGCAAAGACGAGGGCGCCTTTTCCATCGTCGCGCAGTTTGAGAAATTTCTCGATGCTGCCCGGAGCCGGCTCGATGCGGCCCTTTTCGGGATTTTCAGGGTCGAGATCCCAGATGTGGTCGATGTGAGCGAATTCCGCAGCGACGCGACCGAGATTTTCCCATACGCCCACAAGGATTGTTTCGATTTCCTCAGGCGATTTTTCCGGAAATGCCGCTGTCAGATTGGCGCGACCGATCTTGTGCTCCGGCAGCCATGGTCCGATCCCACGCGTGACAGATGCAAACGCGTCTGTGGTGCGCTGCGCGTCGAAATAACGCGTCATGCGGAGCACGCCAACAGCGATGCCACCCACGACCGCTCCCGTCACGGGTTTCACTGCGTCGCGCAGGATGGCCTTGGCGCGCAAAAGGAAACGTTGCATCAGAATGTGACGATGATCTTGCCGAAAACCTGCCGGCTTTCCATGCGCTTGAGGGCCGATGCGACGTCATTGATCGGCACTTCGGTGTCAATCACCGGCTTCATGCCTGCGGCCATCTTGTCGAGACTTTCGGCAATGTTGCGCATGCTCGCACCGAACGAACCGAAGATGCGGTATTGCTGCTGAAACAACTGCATCAGGTTGATGGTGGTCGTTGGTCCTGATGTCGATCCGCAGGTCACAAGGCGTCCGCCACGCTTCATGCAAAGCAGGGAGCCGTTGAAGGTATCCGCGCCGACATGTTCGAAGACGACATCGACGCCTTTCTTCTTGGTGATCTTGCGGGTTTCGCCCTCGAAACGATCCTTGCGGTAGTTGATGACGTGGTCGGCGCCGAGCGCCTTGACGCCTTCGAACTTGGAGTCGTCGCCGACGGTCGTAATGACCGTGCAACCGATAGCCTTGGCCATCATGATCGCGACTGTGCCGATACCTGAACCGCCGGCGTGCACCAAAACGGTTTCGCCTGGCTGAAGCTTCGCATTGTCGAACAGCATGTGCTGAACGGTAGAGAACGCGATCGGCGCGCAGGCCGCATCGCGATCGCTGACACCATCGGGTACCGGAATGACAAGCCGTTCCGACAAGTTCATCAGTTCGCGGGAAAATCCGTCGACATGAAAGCCCATGATGCCGGCAACGTTTTCACAGAGGTTGTCACGGCCTTCCTTGCAGGCAGGGCAGGTGCCGCACGTCAGCGCGCCGTACATCACGACCTTCTGGCCCGGCTTGAAGCGTGTGACGCCTTCGCCAACCGATGCGATCTCGCCCGAGGCTTCGGCACCAACCACAAGCGGCAGCTTGCGCTTCGCGAAGGCCATGCCGCGATAGCCCCACACGTCGATATGGTTGAGGGCGACAGCCTTGACGCGGATCTGCACTTCGCCCTTGCCCGGCGGGGGAGGGGGCGGGACGTCTGCGATCACCAGTTCGCGGTCGGCAACAAGGCTAAGCGCACGCATCACTGCGTCTCCAAGACTAGATCTAAGACTAAAGGTTCATGAACTGTTCGGGAGCGTATCGCCGGTTCAGGCGATGGCGTCAACCATCGCCGTCCCGGGAACGGGGTTAGATCGGCTCGCCGGTCAGGATCAGGGAGGCGTTCTGGCCGCCGAATCCGAACGAATTGGACATCACGGCCGTCACGCGGGCGTCGCGCGCCTGGTTGGGCACCACGTCGAACGGGATTGCCGGGTCGGGCATGTCGTAATTGATCGTGGGAGGGATGCGCTGGTGCTCGAGTGTCAGCAGCGAAAACACCGCTTCAACTGCGCCCGCGGCCGAAAGGGTATGGCCAACCATCGACTTGTTGGATGAAACCGGCACTTGCTTGGCGCGCTCACCGAATACGGTCGAGATGCCGAGGTATTCCATCTTGTCGTTCTCGGGCGTGCCGGTGCCGTGCGCGTTGATATAGTCGATTTGCTCGACTTCCATGCCCGCATCAGCCAGTGCATTGCGAACGCAACCCACGATCGGCTTTCCGTCCGGGCTCGAGCGGGTCCGGTGGAAAGAATCTGCCAGCTCGCCGCAACCGGCCACAACGCCGAGAATTTTGGCCCCGCGCGCAGTGGCGGATTCGAGGCTTTCGAGCACGAGTGCCCCGGCGCCTTCCGCCATAACAAAGCCGTCGCGATTCTTCGCGAAGGGCCGCACAGCGCCTTGCGGCGGTTCGTTATGGGTAGAGAGGGCGGACAACAGCGAAAAGCGGATCAGGGCCTCAGCATTCACTGAACCGTCCGTTGCTACGCAAAGCGCGGCGTCTGTCTCGCCACGGCGGATCGCTTCGACGCCGAGTTGAATAGCGGTGGCGCCAGAAGCGCATGCGGTCGATAGCGAAATGGGCGAGCCCTTGGTGCCGAAGGTCTCTGCGAGATGATCAGCCACAGAGCCGAATACGAAGCGGCGATGGAGGTCCGTAAACCTGCCGCCGCCACTGGCACGCAGCAGTGCGTCGTAGTCAATGCCAGATTGCAAACCGGTGGCGCGGCCAATGTCCTGGCGTGGAGGCCATTCGAGTTCGACCGGGGCAACAGCCAGAAACAAGGGGCCCGGGAAGTCACCCTTTGTGCCGATATTCGCCTGCGCGACGGCTTCTTCTGTCGCGACATCGGCAAGACGCTCGGAAAGGACGGTCGACGAGAACGGCTCGATTGGAAGGAAATCGACGGTGCCGGCCATCGTGGTTTTCAGGCCGTCGGTGGGGAAACGCGTGATCGTGCGGATTCCGGACTCACCTGCGGACAGCTTCGCCCAATTATCGGATTTGCCGGCACCCAAGGAGGTGACAACGCCCATGCCAGTCACGACGACGATGGGCCGTCCGAATTTATCGCGTTTCGCTGTCATGGTGTCCCCGCAGTTATACAGCCTCGACTAGTGGTTCGATTCTAACATTTGCATTCCATCTCGGCGAATATCTTTGCAAATGTTAGAATCAAAGAACCACTAGCAAATATCAACTGCTAGTGGAGCTTTGGATTTGACATTCGCCGAACAAACCCGCTGCGTGGCCGGTAGCGAATGTCAAATCCGCTCCACTAGCGCCATGCCTTCGCCGCGCCAATGGCCAGCCCCAATCACCACAATCTGGGAAGGCGCTTTGGACATTTCAATCTCCACGCCGCTGCCATCGTTCGCGGGAAACAACCCTCCGCGGGAGATTGACAGCGCGGCAAGCGCTATCCCAAGCGGGAACTGCGCTTCCATGATATGCCCAAAAGAGGTGCCCGTGGCGCGTGCGGGGATGTTCTGGTGTTTCGCGAGGAAAGCACGCTCCTCAGCCGTAACTTGGCCAGCACCCGTCGCGCCAGTGATGATAGCAGCGTCGCTTCCGAGTTGGCCGATCTTCGACCACAACCGATCCAGCGTCATGGTCACATCGCCCACGGTCTTGCGTCGTGCGTAGTCGGCAACCACGTTCGAGAGCTTCGCGTAGGGCTTTGCACCGCGCGCCTGCGCATGTTCCTTGGATTCCAGAACCAGGAAGGCGCCACCGGAGCCGAGCGCGAATCCGTTCTCGCGCTCCCACACCCCCGCGAACTTGTCCTTCAAGTTGTAATCCGCAAACTCATAGAGCATCAGCAGATCTTTGCGCTCGCCGTTCTGCGCAGCGCCGACGAGTGCAATATCGCTTTGCCCGGCTGCGATGCGTGCCAATGCGATGCGCACAGCATCGACGCCTGCGGCTTCCTCGCCCATGAAGGTGCGGGATGATCCGGTCACTCCGTGCACGATTGCGATGTTGCCCGCGAGCAGGTTGGAAAGCTGCGCCAGAAACAGCGTGGGGCGCAGATCGTTCATCAAGCGCTCGTTCAACGACGTCGGAGAGGCATTGCCCTGGGCCTGCGCATTGAGGATCGCAGAGTCCACAGCCAGATCGCGTTCGCCACCGCCAGCAGCGACGATCATGTCCGTCCGGGACAGAATCTCGGTGTTGCCTTTGATGCCTGCCGAGTCGAGCGCGAGGCCTGCTGCGTAGGTGCCAATGCGCTGCCAGGCTTCCATCTGGCGCTGATCACCTTTCTTGGGGATCTGCGAGTCGAAACTGACCTTCACCATCGGGTGAACGATGTATGGCGCGAACGATGTCACGTCCGCATTGATCTCTTTCTCGCCAAGAGCATCCCAATGCGCGTCGAGCCCTTCTCCAAGCGAAGTCACAAGGCCAATGCCGGTGATCCAGGTCTCACGCGACCCGCCGTTCGATGTGGGCGTTTCAGTCATGAGTCATTGCCTGTTCAGGAAAGCCGATCCGTTTGGCCATTTCTTCCATGTGCCCGCGCAGTTCTGCGTTCGGAAAAGGTGTATGACGGAAAGTGAGGGTGGCGTTGCATTTCAATTTGCCGTTGACGCGGACCTTCGCCTCCGTGATCGCAAAGCCCGAGCCGTCGTGGGCGAGGCTGGCATCAATGGTCAGGAGCTCGCCTGGCTTCACAAAGTCGCGCATCTTGGCTTCCTTGACGCTAGCGAGAAACGGCATGCGCTCAAATTTCAAAAGAGCGATCAGAAGCCAGCCTGACGTCTGCGCCATCGATTCGATCAGCAGAACACCTGGCATCAGAGGATAGCCGGGGAAGTGCCCCTCGAAGATCGTATTGGTCTGCGGGACCTGTGCCTCAACCGTAATGGTTCGTTCGCCGACGTTGAGGTCGGCGATCCGGTCGATCAGTTTGAAATATTCGAGGTGCATGGCTGGGCGCGTCAGGCGCCCTTGGCCGCGACCAGTTCGTCGATGCGGGCGCTCAGGTTCTTCAGAACAAAGTACTGCTCTGTGGTCGCCTTGCCGTCATTGACCTCCTGGGTCCACTTTTCAAGCGGCAACTTGATGCCGAATGCCTTGTCGATCGCGAACGCAATGTCGAGGAAATCTAGGCTGTCGATGCCCAGATCGTCGATTGCATGGCTCTCAGGGGTGATCGTGTCGCGGGGAATGTCGCATGTTTCCGCAATGATCGTGGCGACCTGATCGAATGTAGTCGACATCTATAAACCTTTGATATTTCGGGGTAAATTGCCCATTCTTGGTGCGGAGCAGGAACAGGGAAGGCTGTCACAGCCCCCGAAGGGACGAGCGTTAAATTCCCGTATATCGGAGCAGGGGGCCGAGTTCAATGGCACAGGGAGCCGCGGTGGGCAGCCTGGGGACGCCTAGAGTCCCGATTCCGAAGTTCGCATGATTCCGCTGCTCGTTCGTCTGCGAACTTCGGAATCGAAGGGCTCTAGCAAGCTATTGTTCTAGTGGTCCGATTCTAACATTCGCATCCCGTTTCAGCAGGCACTTCTCCTGCGAATGTTAGAATCAAAGGACCACTAGCAAATATAAATTTCTAGTGGAGTTTTGGATTTGACATTCGCTTGACGAACTCGCAGCCGGGTGGATAGCGAATGTCAAATCCACTCCACTAGTGTGGCTTTGGTTCTGAAGTCCGCATTCCGGACTCGCTGCAAGCATGATGCGGACTTCAGAACCGCCACACTAGTTGTACCGAGCCAAATGGACGGCCTGCGCAGAAATATGGGCGCAGTCTCGACGGCCCATCAGAACGCAGTCCTGCGTGTTGCGAAGATCGGCGAGCGTCATAGCCAGCCAAATTCCGATGCCTGTCAGCGCCGCCGTGAAAACGATCGCTGCAACGTTGGCAATCATCCGATGGCGATACTCTTCAGGGCTCTCACGCCCACGCTCATATTGCGATAGATCACGTGCAACCTTGCCGGTCTCAACATGGGCGACGTTGTCGGTGTCTTCATTCGCAACAGGTGCGGGCGGTCGCGCCAAAGTGCGCGGGCGGAATTTCACTACGCGATTATCGCCGTCCGTCATCACTGGTCGCTGGATGGTCATGAATCGAAATCCGAATTGCCAATTGTTTTAGCACGTCGATTCAAGGTGTCTTGAAAAAAGAAGGTATTCCTGTGATGCCTTAGGGAATAGATGGAACCGATTGTGGTTGTTCGGCCAATCTCACGTCTCGGGTCGTGCAGAGGATTTAGTTTGCACTGCATCATGCCCCGATCGTGATGTCCAGCCTGATCACATTTTCGGATACATTCGAGGCGCCCTACATATCGGAGGTTGTCGAACCCAATGGCGAACAAACGCGAGCCTGTCCTGGAACCAGTTTCAATCCTCTCACTGCGCCCCACGCAGATGACTGTCGGTATGAGAGAGGTCAATGAGAAGCGAAAACGGTGGCGCAACCACACCAAAAAGAAGCGTGCCGAGCTTCTCGGCAGGCACATGATTCCGGTGGTGGTCGGTCCGGACAAGCGCAACTACGTCATCGACCATCACCATTTGGCCCGCGCACTTCACGAAGAAGGTGAGAAAGACGTCCTGGTATCGGTGGTGGCCGATCTCACGATGGTGGATAAAAAGGCGTTCTGGGTGGTGCTCGACAACCATCGCTGGGTGTACCCCTACGACGCCAAGGGCGAGCGTCGCCACTATGACGAGCTGCCGAAAAACATCACTGGTTTGAAGGATGATCCATTCCGGAGCTTGGCTGGCGAATTGCGTCGTTCCGGAGGCTTTGCCAAGGACACAACGCCGTTCAGCGAGTTTCTTTGGGCCGACTTTCTGCGTCGGCGCCTGTCGCATAAATCCGTCGATGCCGATTTTGAAAAGGCCATCGAGCAAGCCCTCGCGCTGGGAAAAAGCAAGGACGCGATTTACCTGCCTGGCTGGTGTGGACCGGCTTCGGATGACTAGGGAGCGGGCGGCAGGTCGTTGGCATTCCGGCCACCGAAAAGACGATGGATCGCGCGCTCCAGCGGTCCGCCGAAGACAAGCAGCAAGAGCGCAATGCCGAGAGCGACGGCAACGAGCCGCCAGTGCCCCAAGCCGCACACCACGCCGATGCATGCGGTAAACCAGACACTCGCCGCGCTCGTGAGACCTTTCACCTTGTGCTGTTCGGCATGGACGATGACGCCAGCGCCGAGAAAGCCGATGCCGGTGAGAATTCCCTGAATGACGCGGCTCGTGGCGTCGGACAATCGTCCGGCTTCGAGGGCCGCAGGGTTGGCGATCATGACGGCAAGTGCGGTTGCGAGGCCGACCAGGCCCAGTGTGCGCAAGCCGATCGGCTTGCCGTGCAGGTCGCGGTTGAGGCCGATGGCGCCAGATGCGAGCGTCGCCACACCAAGCCGCAGGACGATGTCAGACCACTCGAGCAATCGAAGCACCTTTCCGTTTACGTCTTCGGGACACGGCCCATCATGTAGAATTCATCGTTCGGCCGCATGTCCGTGACACTGGCCATGCGATTTGAAAGTGCGAAGAACGCGGCAATCGCTGCGATGTCCCAGATGTCATCGTCGCTGAAGCCGTGTGTGTGCAGCGTCTTAAAGTCGTCGGCTGATGTCTTTTGCGATTCCAGGCAAACTTTGACGGCGAAATCGAGCATTGCGCGCTCACGCGGTGTGATGTCGGCCTTGCGGTAGTTATTCGCGATCTGGTCGGCGATCAGTGGGTTCTTGGCGCGGATGCGCAGCACTGCGCCGTGGGAAACGACGCAATAATGACATTGATTGGCGGCGCTGGTCGCGACCACGATCATCTCGCGCTCGGCTTTACTCAACCCGCCTTCTTTTTCCATCAGCGCGTCGTTGTAGGCAAAAAATGCGCGAAACTCGTCCGGCCTGTAGGCCAGCGCCAGGAACACGTTGGGCACGAATCCGGATTTTTCCTGAACCGCGAGAATCCGCGTGCGGATGTCGTCCGGCAATGAGTTCAACGCAGGGACAGGAAAGCGGCTGATGGGTCGTGGAGACATATGCATAAGCCCGATATGAGAACTGCTGTCGCGAGCATAGGCGAAGGCGTCCGCCGTGCAAGCGGCCGCTCTCCGATAATCGGAGCGCAGATCAGCTCAGCGCAATGGCTTTTTCAGCAGCGAGAATCGATCGGGATCGAGGCCCATGGATGGTTGCAGCATGGGAGCTTCGGACATGCGGGGGAGCGTGCCGCCGCCGCCAAAGACCGGATCGTTCGGAGCTTCACGGTGCGTTTGCGCACCGCGCCAGCGTTCCAGCACCGAGCTGACGAAATTGATGTCATGACCGGTGTAGGCGGATGGCGAGGTTGCAATGGTCGCTTCGCCGCGCGGCAATTGATGGACGGGCACTTCCTTGAAGCGCAGGCGGGTCGGCAGTGCGACGCCCTCGCCGAACGCAAGCACTTCGCGAGTGCCAAGCGATGGTACGAACGATAGAAGATTGGCCGCAGCGTCCGAAACCGCGGAGCGCAACAGCGTCTGGTCACGGTCGTTGGCCAGTCGCATGGCAAACAGCGTGTTGCATTGGGAGATGATGGTTGCGTCGAGTTCGGCCGGGCGTTGCGTGATCAGTCCGAGATAGACACCGTATTTGCGGCCTTCCTTGGCGATGCGTGATACGGCTTTTCGCGTCGGACCAAATCCGATGCTACGATCGGCAGACGCATAACGGTGGGCTTCCTCGCACACGAACAGCAGCGGTGATGCGCCGTCGCTCCACAAGCCAAAATCGAATGCCATGCGGCAAAGCACGGAGACCACGGAGTCCACGACTTCCGCGGGGAAGCCTGCGAGCTGCATAATGGTCATGGGCCGGCCGTTGGCAGGCAAGCGGAATAGCAGGCTGAGGACCTCGGCCATCGTGTCGCCGCCGACGTTCGCATTCTCGAACATAAACGCGTAGCGCGGATCGTTCTTTACGGCTTCGATGCGCGAGATCAGTTTGTGATAGACGATGCGTGAAGATCTGTTTTCCAGCTTGCCCATGCGTTCGTCGATCAGCGAGATCAGGTCAACGAGCCGGTAGGGCACAGGCGTATCGGGTGTAAAGCCAACACTTTTCTGATCGACCCGCTTAAGACCAACGCGATCGGAGTTCTGGTATTGTGTGTAAGTTGCTTTTGCCAGCGGGATCAACTCGACGAGCACCTCGAGTTCTTCAGGAACGCCAGGGCGTCCGCCAAAGATCACGTCGACGAATTCCTCGAAATTGAACAGCCAGAATGGCAGTTTGATATTACGTGGATTAAGGACCAGTGCCTTGTTACCGAAGCAACGGCCGTATTCGTTATGCACGTCGAGCAGAAAGACGCGCAGGTTGGGACGAACGCGGAGAATCTCGTTTAACAGCAGAGAGACGCCGCTGGATTTTCCGACGCCCGTTGAACCTAGAATCGCGAAATGCTTGCTGAGCATTTCTTCGACATCGACATGCGCGATGACGGAAGGATCCTGTTGCAGCGTGCCGATGCTGATCTGCTCGGCTTTCGACGGTGCATAAACCGTTCTGAGCTGCTGATTGGTGAGCACATCGACCGCATCGCCAATGGTTGGATAAGAGGTGACGCCGCGCTGAAATCGGCCGGTCGGTCCGCTTGCGATTTCGCCGAGCAAGTCAACGGAAGCAACCGCGAGATAATTGTCGGTTGTCGGCAGGTTTTCCCGCGTCACTTCAGTGATGATTGCCACGATTGTCGTGGTCGCCGTGCGGATTCCGAAAAATTGACCCACGGTCGCGCGCGGGGCGTTGTTCGAGATCTGGTTGGTTGCGAGGATTCCAACGCGGGCCTGTGAGCCGCGAACCGAAATCACGCGCCCAAGCGAGGTAGCCTGCGGTGAGGTCAACATGCGTAAATTTTGCCTGTCAGGAATTTTGATTTTCCCGGACTATGACGGGCGTTGTTGCACAAATTGTTAAACAGGACCGTGGAACCCAATCGAATCGAAGGATCAGTGCTCGAACTGGGTGGACAAAAGGGAGGATCTAGCGCGCAGAGATATCCTCAATGGGTACATCCAATTGATCCTTCGAAAGTCTCTATATCTATTTGTTTTGACTAATAAAAATAGGATTGTGCCTGCTTTGTTGCCGGACCAGGCGAGGTAGATCCGCAAGAATATGGTTTCGACCGAAACTGGGGGTAGACCGCGGCTCGCGCGCACTCTATATCGTGCGCCACGATTGATTTGTGGCTCCCGTAAATGCATGCGCTGGGGCCAAGGCTCCGCTCACTTAGGAGCCTTGATCGATTGGGGAATAGTTCAACGGTAGAACAGCGGACTCTGACTCCGTTAATCTTGGTTCGAATCCAGGTTCCCCAGCCAAGCAAAATCAATCACTTAGCCTGAAACAGACCCAGGACGGATCAGCCAGTTTGCAGGTTGGTTTGCAGTTTTCGTTCTATTTTCGGTTCCCACTCTTTCAGTCATCGGTTGTTCTGTGTTCAAATCTCGCGCGATTTGAGAGCGGGGTTGGAATTGGCGCAGCTCGCCCAAGCCTACATACACCTGAAGCCTTACGCCGCGACGGAGAAGCGATTCACATCGCTGGGGCGCTACGCCGAGCTGATTGCCGCTGAGGCTGCGTCGGACATTTACGGCGGCGACGTAGTTGTCGAAATCGAACTTGAGGAAGGCTCTCTAGTCGCCCGCGTTACCGTCGTTGGCCTTTTGCTCGGGCTGTACGGCGGAATAGCCGACTATAAAGGCTTCAAAGAAAGCGTGGTCGAGATGTGTGACGACGCGCGCGAATTCGCCGTCGACGTCTGCGGGCCATTCACCAAGAAAGCCAGCGTGCCAAAAGAAGAGATTTACAGATTTGAGCGAAGATTGAAAACGCCTGGAAAGCTCTATCGGATTAGTCGACGCTTGGAAAAGCTTGAACGTTCGGCAACGGATCTAAGTCCGAAAAGTGTTCAGAAGGAACTTTCTAGCCTTCGCGCAGAACTTGATGCTGTCGCCGCTGATTTGACTACAGAAGAGCTTGCGGCTGTAGAAAAAGGTCTCGTGAGATCGAAGAAAATGCCAGCGCCAAGCCAGTGGCCCGCGCCCGAACCACGAGCGATCAGCCGTCGAGACGAAGATGCCGACCAACCCCAATTGTTCGGCGGCGACACGAAGGATCCACTAAATCCAAAGAATCGCATCGTATTTCGCTCCAGTACGTTCGTGACGAAAAAACTAAAACTTCGTCGGGCAAAACCGAAGAATGAACAGTTGCTGCCGGAAGGTTAGGTGCCGTACGCAGCGTCGAGCTTCACAACTGCCTGCTCGGCAAGCTCGAATTTCCCACGAAGGTAGTGAGCGCGAGGATCGCTTCGACGTTGCGGAGGCTGTGACCCGTGATGGCTGCTCTGCGCTGCTGGCGGTGATTGGCCGGCCGACAACTAAGGGACAGTTAGTCAGCAGTATGCGCCTGCCTGATGCGGATATCTTTGCAGGCAGAACGTCGATGCCAAGACAACGATTAATCGGCAATGCGGATTGTAGCCGAGAATAACGGAGCTGACTTGGCAATGAGAACGAGGGTCTCGAGCCCGGTACGCGGACCCCTGACGTCGCCGCAGAACTGAAGCACGATCCAAGATCAGAAAAAACAAGCGCGGTAATCGACCGACCGGCAAAGCCTCCGCAACTCTGGGCGTGTTTTGGCAATGGTTATTCTGCATCTTTGCCTTTGCGCTGCGGCC
>Ga0247779_1001358_pt1 | contig 11899 bp, 11 predicted proteins | sample UWRJL221509R5_FD_179925 | JGI IMG/M metagenome (GOLD analysis project Ga0247779, IMG submission 179925) | Plant litter microbial communities from Arlington Agricultural Research Station in Wisconsin, United States - UWRJ-L221-509R-5 | ecosystem: Environmental > Terrestrial > Plant litter >...
CTAGCTCGGCTGTCTTTTGCCTTGGCTTCGAGAAAAGAAGGAAAGGGAAGATGATTTGGTGGAATGCCTCTTCCCGAACTGATGTCTCCGTCGCAGACCAGAAAAACTGGGTCAGATACAAAAAGTGAAGACGAAGAATGTTCCTTTTCGTCTTGGACTGTGAGTCAATAGCCAGAGATAAGTTTGAAAGGTATGCTTTTGAATCTGAGGCAAAGATAGGCGTAATAACAGAGGGGTTAGAATACAATTCCTCGAGGACACTTGCAGTCGTATCTTGAAGACGTGCACAAAAAATGCCACGGACGGTGTCCTTATGCGTAATGTAAGTTGCAATCAATGTCGACGTTTGGCGCACGTACCAAGTTTCCAATGTCGGATAATTCCTTCCCGACGAGCGAAGCAACCAAATCTTTCACTGCAGCTGTTCGGACTTTTGAATCCGCATCGGCAGAGGCCAGCATTATACCAGTTCCTTCCTCAGACACGGGAGAAATTTGACCGATCTACACCAAAGTTCGAATGAGGACAATACGATAGCAGTATGTATGTAGACGTACCGTCGATAGGGATATTATTAACTGTTCAAGAGCATCTTTGAGCGACTCGTCTTCTTGAGCACATGATTCCACAGCGTTTTCTAATAGCTGAGGCTGGCGCTGTCGGACTTGAGCTAGCAGACGTCGGGTAGTGATAGTCACGTTGTTATCATCATCTGCATTAATTGCATTTTTTAAGAGACTGGCTGTTAATGTCTCAATTACAGAGGCCGGGCTCGATTGGGTTGCAATGATGGCTTCCAATATTTCGGAAGATGCAGAAGTTTCCAACCTGAACGACCTCAATACGGTGCACACTTTCATCAAGGACAATACGTACTGGTTGCTTAAACCTCTTACAAGAGGCTTCAAAACTTTTTCACTTCCAGTCCAGGCTGATCCACTGGCCAACTCGTCCTTGATACCACTGAAAAGATTGAATGAATGAATAAACCAGCATCGCATATAGAAGAGAGAAAACGTACGCAATGCGGAGGATCGCCTTCAATGTTCCATCGGTAAAGCCTTCTAGCTCTGGTTGGGACTCGCATATCGCGACGAGCGAATTCACGAATTGGTCTCCACGAACAACATGGGCGCACGATGCCACTGCAAATATTATGACCTTCAATGCAGCTGATGAAAGTTCGCACTTTTGCCCCAAGGAGGCTAGCAGAATATAGCTTCCAAGCTAATGTTGTAGATCTTAAGTCAAGGCAAGAGATCAGCAGGCAAAGGAAACTCACAACAGCATCCTTCATAAGCTTTTTAGGCTTCTGTTGGAGTGGTTCGAGAAGGGAGGGTAGAAGATACGCGACAGTCCCTTCATTCAGAGACTTGCTTCTTTTGATGAAATCGTGCAAAGTTGCAGCGTTGAATGTGACTAACACACGATGGCCTAAACCCTTCTTGATGGCAGTCGGAAGTAAAGATGCCACGAAACGAGCGACATCCGAGTTTTTAAGCATTTCAGTCACGAGGGACACTCGAGGAAGATTTTGAGCAGCAGATTTATAAGGGATTAAGAAGCTCCAGGTAGAATTCGGTCTGCAGAAGCATGGGGTCATACCAAGAACGGAGAGATGAAGGAAAACTACTCACTTGAGTTGAAGGATAGTGATCATCTTTGCAAAATGAGGAGATTCGTGATATGGAAGGAATAGGGCAAGAACGGCTTCGACGTTGAATTCATTGATTCTAACCAAAGCAAAGCCAAAATGAGAAAGGTCAAAGGAATCGAAATATAGAATTGTACTCACCTGAATCTTCTCACCAACCACTCAATGATCTTTCCTGCAGGAGCTTCCATCAGGTATGGGCTGAGCAACCATAAGAAATTTGTGATCGCTTGGTCCAGTTCCTCGATTGCTTCAGCAGACAAAAGTGTTCTGTCGGTTTCCTTTGCTCGATCCGAGAAAAGAGTGTCTTCATATTTCTCCAATGCAGGATTTATGGACGTCAAATGCAGTAAAGCATTGATTCCAAGAGCATGGATTGCTTCAAGGTCGTGTTGATCAGCCTCGCGACCTGTGAAGAGGTAAGACTGGGTTGCTTTTCGTCGCGAGCGGTCAACAAGAAGGGAGGCATTGAGGGAAGCATGTTGAGCTAGTTGTGTAGCTAAGCTAGACATTATCGCGAGTTGCGCGAAACGACGTCAAGCAACAGACCTGCAAAGTCAAAACCTTGAGTGTGTATAAGGGCAAAGGGAGAGCATTCAAAGAAGCAAACACTTTGCGCCAAAAAAAAATGGTACACGTGATACTGTCTAGAAAAGTAATTATTCCCCCTTTTGGCCCTTGTCTGAATGTCAGCGATGGTGCTGCCAAGTCACTGAATAGACTCTCACTTCGATATTAAGTACTAACATAATCACGGCCAATCCCAACTTTGGCTCTGTTGCCTATCATCGGAAGATACCACATCACGTCTCAAGCAGTCAATGATTCGTTAACTTTTACAAGTTACTGTCCAACTACTGATTTTACTGGCAGATAGTGAAATGTGAGTGAAGTATTAATTTAATTATGCTGCGTGCATATAATACAGTTAATGAGAATATAGTCATACATATTACAGCGAATCGATAGAGGAAGGAAAAGAAAAGAAAACCAGATGTTTTATGCGTCGACGCCTTCCATTGATACATCTTTGGACTCAGTCGTTTCGCCAGAGTCCTGTGGTGACGATATTGGGATTTTTCGAGGACCTTGGGGCTGCTCTTCTTGCACTGGTTGAGTTGCAGCCTGCTGGTCGTCCCGAGAAATTGTCGCAGAAACGGAGTCCGAAGTATCCATTTGCGAAGAAGTGGGTTGAGACTCCGCTGGTTGTTGTTCCGGCCTTTGAATGCCTTCCGCTTCTGACACCTCTACTTTATTCGCCAAGTAGTCCAGCCAGGCTTGCTTGCAATATCTGTCGAGCTTCGAGGCCTCCTTCTCGATGCTCTTCACAATCGTCCTCCTCTTGTCCCGGATCGCCTTCTTTCCCCAACTCTCCACTCCGTCAAGCTTGATGAGAAGTTTGTTCAGGCCCTCGGAGTACGCATGTAGGGGGTAGTTTGTCGATGTATAATCCAACTTGCCCTCGGGTCCGTCCACCTGCATGGGCTCCTCATCCTCATTGTCGAAATCTGAGGGTGCGCGGTATGCGCCGACAGTGATGTGCCCGGACTCAGCACCAGGTTTCTGGAAATCAATGGCACGGGGGTATACGAAATCCTTCTTGAGGGCGTTAAATTGTGCCGCGGCGTCGTTGAGGATTTTGAACGAACTGTGGATACGGTATCGGTTCTGAATTTTGCTGGCAGCTTCATTCAGTTCCTCTGGAGTGTGTTTTGGTGGTGGAGTAGGGGTACGTGGTTGGGGAGTTGTGGAATGTGATCGAGGTGGTTGGTTGGATGCTTGTGAAGGCGAAGAAGGCCTGTGCGAATAAATAGGTATGGAAGACCCTCCTTGCGATGAGGCTTGCTGGCTTTGGAAAGACCTCGAACGAGATCGAGTTCTAGCCTGGTGTTTGCTCTGAAAGTTTGTTGTCGGGTTCCATTGTCTCCTATGATTTCGAATACTTGCATACCTTTGCTTCCTCCTCAGCCATACGACGTGCTTCTTCCTCTCTCTTCAAACGCAATTGTCGCTTGCGCTCTGCCACCATCTTCTGCCTCGCCTCTTCCTCTTCTCTATGTCTCTGTTCCAACGCTCTCTGTCTTTCTTGACGGGCCAAAGTCTGCCTCCGCACCAGCTCCTCCTGCTCGGCCCGTTTCCGTTCAAGCAGTTGCTGCCGCGCTTGTTCCCTTGCTGCCTCTTCTTGTTGTCTGCGTTCCCCTATTTGTTGTCTTCGCTTTGCTTCAAGATATGCTCGCTGCCGAGGACCAAGTTGGTTGTATTCCCAGTTGTCTACGTCATCGTCCTCGTCGTCCTCGTCTGGCAGGTACTGAGCGCGACGAGCCCGTCTCTCGGCAAGAGCGCGAGCTCTTTCCTGCATGTCGACGTCATCATAATCATAACCTTGATGGAACGCTGCGGGGGTTTGATATGGGGTGCGATAAGAGGAGTAAGGAGAATAGGCAGATGGATAGTCGTAGCCGGAGTACCAAGGTTGAGCGTACATGATGTGGTATAAGTTGGGATGGATTGGATTTGGAGTTGTGGAGGTGTTTCCGATAAGATTGGAAAGTCTTGTTTGACTTTATAAATGCCTTTCTACATTCTCCTGTAGAATGGCCTTAACTGTTCCAGAATTTACTATTTGTCTCTGCCATTTTGATTTACTTTCGAGGAACTTGTCGAAACCACTAGAAACATCACGTGCGAAGCCTTAGAATCGGACCGTCGGTGACGTCAGCATCCTCTTTTGTCCTGTCATAGAAAGTCTCGGCGATCTGACTCGGTGCTTACTACTTGGATTGTATTATTAGAGTACTGGCTCTACTGCCTTTGTCAGGAAGGACCTGACGTTGCTGCCATATTACATTGGCATGTTCAGGGAGGCTCAAGGGCGTTCAGAAGGGTTCTTGTCATAATTGTCTAATTTCAGCTAATTTCCTATTTCCCATTCTCGATCATGATCGGATTATCCCTTAAATTCAAAGCACTTCCCTGCCATCAGAACGTGCCGATGGTTTTCATCATCATATCTAGGACGAGCATAAGTATGCGAATGCGGGTAGATCCCTACTGCACCTTCTTGCCGTCTCAAGGTAAACCAATTATTTCTTGAAACACAAACATCATCGTTTACTTCTCTAACTTTGGTGGCACATATCTATAGACTAGACGCAAAAAATCATCGGAAAAATCGTCATGCAGATAAATGGGCGGGGAATCTCCGCGGGCGCTTATACTAGATTTACTTCACGCGTAGGAATGCAGGTTAAAAATAGAGGACATTACTTTAGACAGTAAGGCAGGCGTAATTTCTTAACGAAGATCTGTATTTTTATTAAAAAAATATTCGCTCTTTGTGAAGATCATCATTGGCACGACATCCCGAATAAATCAATAACGGGCTATAGTTTACAACGATTCACAACATAATTTTGAGTATTATAAGTAGGTCAACATTCGATTTAATTGCATTAACCTGTGCACTTACTGGGCAGGCTCCATGTCCGCACCCACCACAAGGCCCGCGAATCCAGGTGAGGTGGTGTTCAAAGGAAATCGTGGCCCGCCACGTCAACTTTATGCCTTTCCTCAGTGTTAATTTCCATTCCTCTTCTTTTCCGGGATTGCCTGACGATAAGGTACAGCCTTAATGATTCACTTATGCCATGAGTAAAAGCTTGGGTTTTCTCAATGTTCTCGAATGTAACTGCATAGTCAAGAATATCACGATATACCAATCCAAGAAACTTTCCTTGCATATTCGTGGAAACAGTATGTAGTAGTAGCAACTGTAACGAGTTGCGTTTAACTATAGCTGACGACGAACTTGGTAGTCATCCTCCTAGTGGCTTGCCGAGGATATTCCTGATGATATGCACGTTTGTACACGTTTCGCGGCGATAAGGCCCTTGTCGAGGCACAAAGCAGTGTATTTCTGCTGAATGACGTGTCGCAGCCGCGGTACGTGAAGCAGGAATAGCTACGCAGTGGGGATGTTAAGATTTTGTGGGTGAATAGTTCCCAAAATGAGGAAGATCGAGCAACAACCCTTAGTGCATAAGAGGGCATGCCTTGCCCACATGTCGAGTTCGCCGTAGTGATTCAGCTATCGATACGCCAAGACCGGCAAAGTAACGAAGTCATTCAAAGGTACCGTCGCCTAGAAGTTGGATGAATTTTGGCCTTACAAAGTTTTCTGTGTGGTTCTAAGCTGCTATGCAAATGCGATATATGTAAGTATACCCATGAAGAACGGGAAAAGTTCCTAATCACTGAGGTGGAAGTGCGGAATTGGACAAAGAGAATGAGTAAGCGGAAAGGAACGTGAATGACATGCCAAGGTTTGTCATCGGCATGGTAGACGCAATAATCAGCAGGTAATACTATATTCGGCCAACCTTGAGCGCGATCACGTATGTCCCCCGGGATGACTCATTTTATTCCGTTCTTTCAGGCCATCGATACCCACCATACTATAAAAGCACACAGCATGATTGTCGTCACCCCATTCTTAACCGCCGTCGTCTTCACAGCAGCAAAGTACAATTTGCCTGGCCGTTAAATCTTCCTCCAACTAGTCGCTTGAATCTCAACCTCAATCCCCAAAGAAAAACTACCATGTCTGACTTCTTGCCTTCGCACTTCGGTTCTCCCTTCATCACCACTCTTCCAGACGTGAAATTCGATAGCAGGGGAAGGATGATGGGTTTTGTCGAATCTGATGTTCAGCGTCTCGAACGCATTGCATTCATCAATGCTTCTAAGTCGCGCAGCAATTCCCCAATTCAAAGTCGCTCGGGCGCCTCTTCTCCAGTAAGTCACGATCTCATCTGCTCTTTGACACATTATTTACCTTAATTTTATCTAGTCCATGAACTTGATTTCAGAGCCATATGGCGATCCCATCGAACTCATGGCCAATAGGCTCGCCGCGGAGTTCATGAGCTCTGACGAATTTTCGTCTGGCTCAGACGACGACGTCATATATTCTACTCCCAAGACTACAAAGAAGCATCGCGTTCCAAACACTTCGTCGCCAGTCTTCACCATCCGCAAAGACACCAGCTCCCCATCTCCTTCTTTCACCCCTGGACATCGTCGAAAGCGATCGTCTTTGTCCTCGATTCCTGAAGAAGACTAAACCGCAGCATTTTCTGAAACGAACCCTCTGCCCAACTCATCGGATAGAAGATATCAATATCTGCCACCTCGTGCCCACGAGCCTTTCCCCTACGCCACCGGCATCCATAGGAAAGTCAATGGAATCAAACGTGCATGGCCTACCTGCCTAGTTTCTTGATTGAAAAGCCTCCGCCATCCACTCAATGCAGTGATCATGATGGTCAAGTTTGTTGGATTTGTAGTATTCTATTTTAAACTGCAGCGTTTACTTGTATATTGTTTCCTTTCAGTCCGGATCGTTTACTTAAGTACTCAAGGAGTTAATGTTAATAGCTACGTAGTATTTGCCATATAAGACGATGCTTTCATTTTCATTATTAGGAGAAGTTATGTGACATCTACATGTATGCACGAGAATAAGTATTCTTAGATGAACTGCAACGGTGTGATTTTGGAGAATCCATAGCTTGACATATCCTTCTAGATTAGTGGAATGAAATACTTCCGATGATATAGATAATCTCATACAAGTTCATCAAAACAGGGATTGGAAACAGAACATAGCAGAACTTACTCATTTATCTGTTTTTAGTTTTTTCAGCTTAAGTAGCACTCGTATCAAACTTATCAAACCCTATCTCTGTGCTCTCTGCTGCTGATGTCGACTCGTGATTTGCCTTCCGAACGTGAAAATACAAATATGTGACTTGGTTCTTCGCAATACGCAATTAACACCGTGTGATGCGCGTGTACGCGCGGAATAGGCGAGGTGAGGTTTGGAGTTTCTGCCTCGAGGCCAAAGGTTCATCGATGCATCGATTGCACCCTGTTCCGCAGGCCTGGATGAGTACAAAAGGAGAGATTCATGGAGAGAAAGAAACCATCTCGACCTACCTAGAGTCGTAGATAATAGATTCTCTGTACATTCACATTCGCTCTTCACTTCACTTCACCCTCTCCTGTCATTTACCATGGCCGAGCACTTCCAGACTTCCCCCATTATCCCTGTCACCGATGTACGTATCACAATCGTAATGGCATGCTGATTGACCACCAAACTTACTTTTCTTCATGATCAGGAGCGCCTAAACTACCCCGCGTCCGCCCCAAAGGCCCATAAGGACAAGGTCGAGCAATACAATGACATGCTCGAGGATATCTACCAGCGAGAGCTTGAGCTGAACACTATCAAGCTCTCTCTCATCGACATGCGCGAGCAAATCGCCCAGGAGGCACGCATCCTCGAAGGTGTCAACACCAACGATCTCGCATCGCACATCCACGCCGCTAGCACACACGACACCATCAAATCAGACTCCAGCGACTTCTCAGATGCAGAGCAGGTTCTCTCTGACAGCAGCAGCGACAAAGTCGGCAGGTCGACGGCAGTAACTGCGGTACAGAAGAAGGTAGCCAAGAATATCAAGACCAAGGCGAAAGGCAACAGAAGGTCAAAGGTCCCCGACGCACAACTTGGTGGAGACTGGGACTACAAGCTGGAATTGGGTCGTGGTTCGAGCGGGAGACGCGCTTCGGACGCGTCGTCGGATGCTGAGGGTGATGATGACGAGTCCGCCTGAACATTCAACGACATTCTATAATCATTCTTTTTACCACACGTTCTCCTCGTAGAATACAACCGCGCGGATTTTATAGAAATGTAGCATAGGTGTAGCAGATAGTTTGTAACGCAATTTTCTTTGAGTTGGAATTCCCTGTGTCGTGATGACTGTTCAAACGTTCAGGCTCAAGTTTGTGTTTGCCGATTGATTCGAATTCATTGAGTCGGTGGCTGTACAACTTTCGGAAATTTCGTCTTGACCTTCATCGACGTCGACGTCGTCGCTCCCTCTACCTCCATTTCAACGACCTAGTCATGATATCGTCATAACAGCGTTCTATTCAACGCGTTCCATTGAACATGGCTACCCTTATCCGACACTTATCCTCTGCGACTGGGATCATACATCGGCCTTGGAGTCGGACTTTCTTTCGTTGGGCCTCGTCGCCAGATACTCCTGCGAAGAATGAAGAGACAGACGATCTCATGACATGCACCAAGCTAAAGTTCATTTACGACTCCGCAGCCCGTGAGCAATTCTGCGACTAGGACAATGATATCTCAAGCCATAACACGTTAATTGACAGAAATGAAACTGCGCCAATTGAACTTTGACGTCGAGGCATTGAAAAGAGTTGCCGTGAGAGCGTCTGGGTCTACAAATTGTAGCAGTATAAAGGTGCTCGCAGAAGGTCTGTATTACCAACAAGCATTCTTGGGACACCAATTTATTTACATGTGCCTTGTTAGGCACCTTCAACAGAGTATTCTCTTTGACTATGGACGCTGGCATGAAGGAAATCATCGTCAAAATGCCCTTTCCTCATGCTGGTCCACAAAAGCTCCTCACCAATAGTGAGGTCGCAACCATGGATTTTGTGCGCAAGCGGTTCAACGCACCTGTTCCAAAAGTGTTGGCTTGGGACCCATCGCCATATAACGAAATTGGGAACGAATACATAATCATGGAAAAACTGACAGGCCAACACCTGCACGCTATGCAGGAATTTATGGATGGAAGAGAGGCTTTTGTAAAAGACATAGCGAAACTCTGCACAGACATGGCCTCTGTACCCTTTTCTCAATACGGAAGCATATACTACAAGGAAGATTTAGATCCATCACTGCAAGAACGTCCCCTTTACGCTCCAGGAGTACCGGAAGATGAGTTTTCCAAGAAGTTTCGAATTGGCCCTTCTGTCAAGCGCCAATTCTACACAGACGGAAGGGCGAATCTTCCAATCGATAGAGGTCCCTGTACGTCCACAAGATTCACGCTGTAAGAATTTCTTGTTAATAAACGTGCCTTCAGGGAATGATGTCCAGTCATACATGAAAGCCCATGGCCAATGTGAAATTGCTTGGATAAAGAAATATGCTGGCTCTCAGAAGAACCCCAAAATATATCTTGGAGCAGGACGAACAACTTCGAAGCAGCACATCATCCTCATTGAGAAGTGGATGAGTATGCTTCCTGCACTTATTCCTCTACCCTCAGCCCTGTCACACATGAAACATTGCAAAGACCGACAATTACTAGACTTAAATAGGCCAACTTTAATGCACACAGACCTACGATCTGACAACGTCTTTGTGACTGATGATGTCAAAATGACATTGTGCGGTCTTATAGATTTTCAATCAGTCAGTATTCGGCCTGCTTTTGAAGCAAGATTGCCGCCCATATTGCCATGGGATCCACCCGTTATTAAAGATATAATGCTCCTTTCTAAACCTCCTACACTGGAGTCATCTGTACAAGGGGACGCTATACCTAAACATCAAGCCCAACTTTTTCTCGATCATCTCTACCAACAGCATCCAGCGATGTACGCAGCGAGCATGGTCGAATATCTACGGCACTTAGCTAACCCATCCATTCGGGATACCTGGTCAACGTGGCAAGAAGGTTTATCTGGTCTTCACTTGAGTGTGCGGCATTTAATGGATGCGTATAAATCTGGAGTCATTCCCACAAACCCCAAACATCCTAAAATACCACTCACTTTCAAGCCCGGAGAAGTTGAAGTTATGGACACCGAAACACAGGGATTAACTATAATCATGCAAATCCATAAATTTGTCAACAAAGAACTAGCACGACGGGGTGTGGACCAACTGGACAGTCCAGGTGTTCGTGTTGAAGATTATGAAGTCGTCAAGTCTGTGCTACAGATGGTCTACGACAGTGTCGTACGCTCACGCCCCCCAGCAGAGGTTGCAGTCATCAAGCAGCAACTGTGGCAATTCCGCGATAATCATCACTCTAACTATTCTCAGAGCACGACATGTAGGCCATCGTAGAATACATACGAATATCCTTTTGAATGGCTCCTCCAATATGTGTCGGTAAATTCATAGTTAAGACGGGATGGTGCGCATCATGAGTGACTAATGCATCCAGGCAAAGGAAAAGCACTGGACTCTCTCAGGAAGTCGCATCTGCCAGCCCAGATCTTGAAAGACGGGGGTTTAGGTAAATCAACTCATTCAGATTTTTACCTGATTGCAATGACCTACGATACTATTATCTACTATTATTATTTCTTTACATAATTTTCGATATGCACTAGCCAGAAGTCCACTAGCGACTATCCAATGGCAGAGGAGCGCTCTGGATAACTGTGGAACGAGCTGCGAACTCAAGTATACTAGGGTCTTCCACAGTAGTATGAACAGTCAATCCCGTGCTAACGGCTAGCGAAATTAGAATTGGACACATAGCCTAAAGAAATAACTTATTAAAAAAACTCAATAGCTGGATTGATGTGCACTAAACATACCATGGCTTGGGGCATTAAATTCGTGACGATGTAAATTGCATTTAATCCTGTTGTGGGGTTGCCAGGAGAAAGGAGGTATAAAACGAATTCAACGGTCTTCATGATGCTAAGAGTAGTCCCCGACTCAAGAAGTATGTATATAATGAACCGAAATCGAACATGGGATGGGGTGTGCACTCTAGTTTCCAGCTTTCTGGATAAAATCCTGCTCAAAATTAGCTTGTTAGCGTCTATAGATATTAAGTGCTAAATCCAACCATATTCTCCCCGCCGTAAGCAGTGTTACGAGGATGTTTACTGCCAAAGATAATGTCACGGTAGCAACAAGGAATCGTTTAGCGATAAAATTTCCGGAATACCCTCGCAGGATTTCAAAAATTGCTGTATATCCAGATACTTTGAAAATAAAATGTGAGCTTGCGGTTGCTTGGGTCCAAAATAAAGTCCGTACGAACTAGAAGAAACTACAACCATTGCAAAGGGCATACTTATGACAGTGTAATTCCGATTCCACACCATGAAACAGCGCCAGACCAGAAATAAATCAGAGCAAAATAGCTGCGAATGAGAAATGTTTAAGAAGGAATATAGGATGAGGACGTCGACGTACCATCGTTGCATATATGAAACCCGCTGCAACGCTCAATGGTCGGGAACTATCAGCAAGATATAAAAATGTCCCTTTTGGTTTATCTTCAACGGTAATGCCTTGTATGGCCCTGGCAAAAAGAATGAAGGTATGCACTGATGCTAGGGCGTAGCTGCACACGGTGTCACAATGGCTTTTAGTGGCCAACA
>Ga0247779_1001359_pt1 | contig 11898 bp, 7 predicted proteins | sample UWRJL221509R5_FD_179925 | JGI IMG/M metagenome (GOLD analysis project Ga0247779, IMG submission 179925) | Plant litter microbial communities from Arlington Agricultural Research Station in Wisconsin, United States - UWRJ-L221-509R-5 | ecosystem: Environmental > Terrestrial > Plant litter >...
TATATTAGGTTTTCTTTTTTTTTTTTTTTTTTTTTTTTTTTTTTTTGGCAAATATAAGCTAAATGTTACCCACAGTTTCGATTTGTGGGAAGAAGTCCAGTCCAGCTCTTTCTTCACTACCGCGGTTCAGCACCGTGCCCTTCGCGAGGGTGCCGCACTTGCTACCGCTATCGGTCAAACCTCTGTTGTGTCCGGCTACACCACACAGGCCGCCAACCTTCTCTGTTTCTTGCAGGTGACGTCATTTCCTCCATTTACCGAGGCCAATGATCTAACACGCCTAATAGTCTTACTGGAATCCTTCCGCTGGATATATCACATCCAACACTGGAGGAGGACGTTCGGGCAAGGATGCAAACTCTGCTTTGGCTTCTATCCATACCTTCGACCCAGCAGCGGGCTGTGATGCCGCTACATTCCAACCTTGCTCTGACAAGGCCCTGTCCAGCTTGAAAGTCTATGTTGATTCATTCAGGTCCATCTACAGCATCAACTCTGGTATTGCTTCCAACGCTGCTGTCGCTACTGGCCGCTACCCCGAAGATAGCTATTTCAACGGCAACGTCAGTAAATTCACTGCTCTTTTATTTCAAGGTGTTTACTTGCCTCGCTATATCCTTTAGCCCTGGTATTTGACCACTTTCGCCGTTGCTGAGCAACTCTACGATGCTCTTATTGTCTGGAAGAAGCAAGGTTCATTGACCGTCACCAGCACTTCGCTCCCATTCTTTGCTCAATTCTCTTCCTCTGTCACCGCTGGAACGTACGCCTCGACGACTTCCACATTCACCACTCTCACTTCGGCCGTTCAGACTTTTGCCGATGGATTCTTGGCCGTTAATGCCAAGTATACTCCTTCCAACGGTGGATTGGCCGAGCAATACAGCAAGAGCAACGGAAGTCCCACCAGTGCCGTCGACTTGACGTGGAGCTATGCTGCCGCTCTTACTGCTTTCGGAGCTCGTAAGGGTGTCTCTCCTGCTGGTTGGGGTGCGTCAGGCTTGACTGTTCCTGCTACCTGCAGCTCTGGCGGCGGCTCAAGCGGCCCTGGAGTATCGGTAACTTTCAACGTTGTTGCCACCACTCAATTCGGAGGTATGATTCTTCTGTTCTCTAGTGAATAGATCAAACTGACGCTGTCACTATCCCTACAAAAAGAGAACATCTTCCTCACCGGTTCAGTCGATGCTCTCAAGGACTGGTCCCCTGACAATGCTATCGCTCTTTCCGCTGCTAACTACCCCACCTGGAGCGGTAAGTTTTCATATCCGAACAGTTGGAGATCATGTTCCCTGAATCATTTCTCATAGTCACCGTCACCCTTCCCGCTAACACCAATTTCGAATATAAGTATATTCGCAAATTCAACGGTGCTGTCACCTGGGAATCTGATCCCAACAACTCTAAGTCGACTGGTGCCAGTGGCTCTCTCACCATCAACGACACCTGGAGATAAAAAGAAGGGAACGAATACAAGTCATATAATTGACTTCACACTTCATATTTTAATGTTTAACTGGTTTTTTTTGGTGTTCTACTAGTAATCACTGCTCTGTTAATGTTGTGGTGGCTCTTTAGGCACAATCTCTTTATTGTGATATGCAAAAAATCTTTTGGTTTACTTACATTTCAAAATAAAATTTCTTCACAGTTCGTATGCACTTCGAGCCCACTCAGGGGTTTTCAGTTGAGGTCGATGACGTAAGATCTAGGCTTAGCCATTGCTACCGAACTGCTGTGCCGGGCAGACCTAGTCATTCTTACCACCAAATACAAGGGCCTCTGATTTGATTCTGAACCCTTCCACACACTTCTTATCTTTCGTTCACCACCATGAACAACAGTTTCCTCGACAAGTTCCGTAAGGGCGCCCAGAAGGCGGGTGTCCAAGCAACCGCGTTCGTGCAGTCGAGCACCACCAAAGTCGCATCAGGATCACGAGAGTTCGTACAGACCTTCTCGCTCCCTGGAGAAGCAGAGAAAGCCGCAAAGATTTTGGACAGCTTCCTTGGTTCGTATAGCTGACTTTTGAGATAATGTCTCGAATTGTATGCGGGTCTGTTGTGTTTTGTGTTCTTAACGAATTGTTTCGACAGCCGATCCTGACCGACCAGAGTCTGCGCTTAATTCGATTCCCAAGGCAGTCCTACAACGAGCTAGAGGCAAGTCTTATGGATTTTCGTTCTTGTCTTCGTCTTTGCTTATTCACTTGCGCTTTTATACTCCTAGGTCTCGCCGTATTTCAAGTCGTTAAAGCGGGTTTCGTATTCTCAGGCAAGGCAGGCTCAGGTCTCGTAATCGCCCGACTCCCTGATGGATCCTGGTCAGCACCCTCATGCATCGCTACGGGAGGAGTGGGATGGGGTCTTCAGATAGGCGCGGACATCACCGATTTCGTGATTGTGCTGAACAGTGAAGACGCTGTGCGCGCGTTTTCCATTGGCGGCAATGTAACAATTGGAGGGAACATCAGCGCGTCGGCAGGTCCAATCGGTACAGGAGGCAGTGTTCAGGCATCATTGGCACACCCTGCACCAATGTTCTCTTATTCGAAATCTAAAGGTACATAAGCAGCTCAGTTTATTGGCTTGGCGATAAAAGTAACCATGTTTGCTTACAGGACTATTTGCCGGTTTATCATTGGAAGGAACAGTTCTTATTGAAAGGAAAGATGCCAACCGTGATTTCTACGGTTCTCCAGTACCAGCGAAAGATATTCTAGGTGGACGCGTACCACCTCCAGAGGTTGCTTCCAGGCTGTACGAGATCATTGAGGCAGCGGAAGGGCTTGATGAATCTGGTCTGCCAGATTCGGCTTATGTACCTTCAAGCACAGGTGAACACCTGGGTATCCACGAAAATCATACCGTTTTCGATGCAGACAGCACAGGCAAATACTAAATTATTTAGCCACATCTTGTCTTTCTTGCCTTTAGCTATTTCATCTATGTTTTTGTCTAATTTTTGTTTGTGTTTGAATCTTGAACCTCCCTGTATTGACATAAACACTAGTCTCTGCATACTTGACGCTCTATAATTAAATATGGCAATGCCACCAGTAAGATATACACGAAATTATCGTTCGAATCTTATGATACGACTCTTATAAATATTGATCCCAGAACCCAACTGTTCCGTTAGTGCTGGCCGGATTACTGACGCCAAGGAGTTTCATTACAAGATTATATATCTCGACGTTGCGGAATGGTTTCATGATGTAGGCGTCGTTGGAGGTCGAATGCCACCCTTTGTTCGAGCGGAGAGCAAGGCGAGCAGACTGTGATCTACGTTGGTGTTGTGCCTTCGCATCTATCGAAAATGGACCATGAGCGACAAAAATGGCTTGCATGGAAAGTGCATCATTATCATATCCGTGGTTCTGTTGTAAGTGCGTTAGTTCATCAAGATCAAGTGAAAACTAGTTGACAGATAGATGAAGCGGCACGAACCCCTTTGCTCATTCCCGTATCACCCTCAGCATGCGTGGTTAAAATGTAACCTATCTTGGGCACAACGTAAATTGGTGCTATACGTTCGTGATTTGCAAAATGATATCTCTCGGGCATTGTGTCATGCGTATAAACATCGAACTTCTCTGGATTTTCATCCGCCGCACGAAGAAGGTCTTCGAGGTGCTTAGACACGTTGGCGTGCGGGTGGAACCTGAGGCCCATTGACGGCCAACCGTCTTCGTGAGAAATGGCCGATATACCTTCAGCGCCTAGGATATCGTCCATATATACCGATTCCGGATGACTCGTATCTGTCATGCCATGGTCACTGACGAAGACTATGTCTACAATGTCAGTGAGGTTACGGGCTGCGAGTGAGTCATGTAAATCCTTCGCGAAGGTGTCAACTTTGACCAGGGTTGCCTGCAAATTTAGAATTGACGACATGAGCGTAACATGAATAGAAATTCTGAAATATGTCTTACGTTAACGCTCTTGGAATAGGGCCCAGTAGCATGCCCCGCTTGGTCAAGGGACGGCTCATACGCTACGAAAAAGAGATAAGCTGGTAGTACCGAGTTATTTAATGGACATTTATTTACCCATAATTAATTGTGGGCGTTTATCCAAAGGCAAGTCAACCCATTGCAATATTTGGTCAAGCTTGTCGCCGAGTGGCACTTTATCCTATGTTCAAATACTCAGCATGACTCGAAATTCGAATGCTAATCCATCCGAATTTAGATACCTTCCATGGGACAAAGTAAGTCGATGAAACACCCGAAGTAGTTTTAGGGGGACCAGGCCTGTGTTCATATTCAAAGATGAGCGTTTATACGCAGGAATAGATCGAACATACCACATCAAATTGGCAGAAAGTATTCCAGATTTTTCTGCTGTTTCCCACATCTGATAATTTGCAACATAAATAAACCAGTCAGTAAAGAAGAGAAGACTATGAGCTCAACATACAGGTTCTCCTAACCACCAACTTGAAATCCAAGCAGATGATATTCTGTTATAATGAAACTCTTCCTGGGAAACTGGGTCCCAGAAGTTCTAAATATTGCACTTTAGTTGAAGAAAGGTCGAGCGTTTATTGCACCTATGGGCTTACGTTCGCAACAATCCCGTGAGACTCAGCATATAGGCCTGTCCTGCAGGATGTTAAAAGGCTAGCCAAACCATGGAAAAGAAGAACGCACATCAGTGCCCAGTGATTTCTGTCATTTCGGTGGAGGACAATTAGTATACAACGCACATCGTCCGACCATGTGGATACTCACGGGAATGTTAATGTCTAACACATAAATTAAGGTCGCTGTTTGGCTTAAAGAGGTTATAAAGACTTACAGGAAATATTGGCTGCATCGACTTGGCTCTGAGACCTTTCTTGCTAAGATTTAGTAGGTGGGGCGTTAGCCCCCGGTCGAGGTAGTCCGCTCTGTAAACATATTTTAGTGATACGAAGTCGCCAGAAATGAGAAGGCATGTACCTTAAACCATCTATCGATACAATAATCACTGTACGCTTGAAGCTTTCCGTCCCATTAGACCGCAGAACATCTCCGGAGAATTCAGACTTTTGAGCGTGCTGCTGCATTCGTATAGGGTTCCCAAATAATGCAGTACGAGTGAGGGTCCCAGTAATGAGTAGACCGATAACTGCAGCTGCGACAAGAGTTATCTTCCTTTTTGACCATGACTTGGAGTCAGATACATCTTCTGAAAAGCTGTTTATGGAGTCGCTGTCATCATGATCATTTTCTCTGGTGTTCAAAAGGCCTTTGCGCTCTTCAGCGTTGGCTTGCTTTGGGGTGCGGGGTGTAGATATCTTGGGTGTCCGCGAAGAGGACATAAGTGCTCAAACAGGTTTCTTCGGGATTGAAAGGTTATACGAAGTGCCTAGAAAGATGCTCTTGGATGAAATACTAATGATGTGAGTGAGGAAGGAAGGAATACAGAGAACGTTGTAGCGTTCACTGCTTTCATCAACGTGCTAAGCTGCCGGAGTCGGTAATAGACGCGATTGAGGGCATACCATATGGAGTTAAGTCTGTTATGACATTTATGTACAAAGTGCAAAAATAATTACAGAATAAAATATATATTACAATTACTCCTCTGAGATACGCTCGAAGAACTGCTTCAACGTGCCAGCCAAAACTTCTGGCAATGCTTCTACCTGCCTCAAGACGACGTAATACTCGAACGGGAAAGAGTCAAGATACTTCTGGAGCTGCAATTCCATTTTCCCATCGACAAGTTTGAACTCTGCTTTATCCATGGAAAGGATGGATGCGTGATGACCACTTGATGAAGCACCTGGCTCGGCCGACGAAGTTTGGAGTGAGTCCAAAATGATGAAGACAATCATAACCCTCTGCTCCTCTGCCTTCCTTAGGATAGTGCGCAGCTTTTCGTGGTCCTGGCACATTCCATCAGAAATGATGATCTGGAGCTGCCAAAGGTCTGCGGCAGAGGCTGAACTCATGGACTTCCTCTCCCTGGCCTTCTCTAAAACTTTGAGACTCGTTTCGAGGAGGGAAAGGACGTTTGTGGCCTTTTGAGTGAACCTGAACGCATTCATAACTTTGGTACCGGCCTGATCAGAGAAGGGACCTTCGTCGAAGCCATGAAGAAGATCTATAGTTTCGCCGAATTTCGCAATTGCCACATCACCAGATTCGAGACGACTCAAGGCCTTTGAGATGAGCGCAAGGGTCTGATAAGCAAGGTGCACAGAGTGGGATTCTGCCATTGAGCGAGAGTCGTCGATTGAAATCAAGACTTGATACTCGCGCTGACTTGGTTTGGTGCGTCGTAACCAAATTTTGTCTTTGGTGTAGTCGCTTGCAATGTATGGTATGACCTTTTTCATGTTGAGGCGTTTTCCAGTGCGATAATCTCCTTTTAGTCGAGTCGCCATGGTAGGTTCGAGAATCAGACGAAGTTGTTCACACAAGTTGTAGGCCAAGTCGTGGGTCAGGGATTCATACAGACGCCATATTTTTTCTCCACCGTCCTCCGGATAGTCAGCAGCCCGCCATTCTCTTAACTGTAGCTCAGTCCTTTCGTCATCGTCGATGCCGTGATTTTCTTCCCTCTTTTGGCCAGAAAGATCGTGTAATGATGAATGTTCTATTGAGTTGTTCGCCGCAGACTGAAGAAAAGCGCCTTCAATATCCTCATCAAGCTGCATAGCATTGGACGCATGCTCCTGCATAATTTGTTCAGCAGTTGCTTCTTTCACTTCTGATGGCATGACAGGGTCTACGTCCATTGCCACAGGTGCCTCCTCTGCTTGAATGCCTTCATCGATGATGGTCAATTGATTCAGCTTCGCGACTTGTTCTTCGCCCGCGGGACCCAATGCTTGCATCTCCTGGTCGACTTCATCAGGTAGCAGATACTCTATCTGTGATTGAGCGTTGGACTCTCCAACTTGCTCTCGTGGTTTGTCGGTCGTCTCCGCGTTCAAAATCTCGTCGAAGCGTTGTTGGATTTCTCTCAAGGCATCCCCTAGACTACGAAGAGGGTTCGGTACGGGTTTGTTCTCTCCTTGAGAAGGAGCTTTGCCTTGTTGAACGCCAGCAGCTGCGGAACCTGTGCCATCACTTTCTGCAGGCATATCGTCTGCCGGCTGGACAGTATTGAATGATCTAAAATATGATACGATAAGTCATTAAATAGATGTTTTGTGAAAAAGAACGCACCCTTCATCTTGTGTGGCCTTTTCATCGGTTGAAGAAGCTTGCCCAAGAGCACCTTGTGAGGTACCTGCTTCGCCGGTCGACGCGTTTTCACCGGCTTCTGGACTGAGCGGTTCATTGGGGTTGGTTGTTCCACCCTCACGAGATACGTCGGGTCGAGCCATAATTTCTTCAGGGGGTGACTCATTATCTTCACTCTCGCCGTCTTTTTCCTTTTCCTGCGTAGAGTCAGCGAGGTTACTTTCACCCTCTTCTTCATGTTTTGAATTGTCAGCAGGCTCCTCGATAGGCGGGGCTGTGTCCATATTGAAGTCTTCCTGTGGGAAGTCATCCAAGTTGTCTTGACCATCTTCCACGGTATTTTCATCGTCACCCAACTCCAGATCAGCGTCATCATCCTTACTACCCTCTGCTTCGTTTTCCATTCCATCCTCCCCTAAGTCCATCTCCTCCGGCAGATCAAGAGTATTTGCTTCCGGTACATGTTCATCCATCTTGGATCCGTTGACATTAGGATCGTCGGACTCGTCATTTTCACTTTCATCAACCTCATGTTGATCTTCACTCATCTCCACGTCTGGCTCTTCGCCCTTGGGTTGCTTATCGGCGCTTTTTTCTTTTGATTTTTTCTGCTCCTGGCTCTCTTTTGCCACTACCTCGGACGAACCTTCTTGTTCTTTAGAGTGATCTTGATCAGCCTTTTCTTCCTTGCTCTCCGGATCCTCGGGACCCTTTTCGTCGCCCCATAATTTCTCATCAACAGCGGATGGGTCTAATTCATCGAGGTCACCAATAGTTTCGTCAATATCCTGCTCATTGTCCGAATCTGAGTCCGCGTTGTCGTTTTCACCGTCTGATCCAGGGTCTGGGACGTCTTCTAGTGCACCTCCGAAATCGTCATTCATCTCAATTGCATCACCGTCTTCGTGGTCACCAGCAGGTTCCTGCTTATCATCACCCTCCCCTTGAAGTCCTTCTATCTGACTTTCATCTTCGATTTCCTTGCTTACGTTGTCTACACCCGAGCCTTCACCTATTCCTAATCCAGCGTCGGTCGATTGTCCGCCGTTCTTGTCATCTTGTCCTTCGTCCGGTGGCCTGCAGAAACCTTGCTGAGAAAGGGTAAGAAGGACAGAGCATAAAACGTAGTCAAGTTTGAACAGGGATTTGGTCCAATCAGAATGAACAGTAAGTTGATCTTTGGCTAAGGGAAGATAAAGCTCAAAGAATGGGAGGATTAGATCGATCACAGCACGGAGGTCGTCCGGGGATGATATTGCGCCTAGTAACTCGAGCAATTGGTTGCGGATATTGTTCATATTCAGACGGTGTGTGTAATCGCGGCAAAGCTGGTAACCTTTAATCAAATACTTTTCTTCGTTTCCTACTTCATGATTAACAGCTTCTGATGTTCTGGAATTCAAGGCCTGGATGCTAATCAAGATCGAATTGAGGAGTGCCTCGACTTTGACACCGTCAAGAGGTATCGGATCACCAACAGGTAACAGTGGTACAGGCTCTTGTAAACCCAGCCATTTCTTCAGAGGAGAAAAAAGGTGATTGAGGCCAGGCTGCTTGTCACGCCAAACAGTTATTGTTCTGGTCGTCTCGAAAAGGTGGAGTTTAGCTCGTAAGAGGAAGTTATTCTCGTCTGTTGAATAAAAATGACTGTTGAGATTCGCAAGAAAGAAAGCTCAAGCATCCTTTCACTAACCAGGTGTCAGGAAGCTAAGTGAGACATTGCTGAAAGTATCCAAAATCTGCCGCAGCTGGACGGAGATGTTGCGAATCGAGTTGATAGCAGAAGCGATTTCATGCAGGAAATTTTCTTCGACAGGAAGATCAGGCTCGAGCTGGTTTAGAACCAGTGCGTTATCGTGCACTTCCGAAAGCGCGTGAACAAGTTTGCAATACTCATCGTTCAGAGAAGATACATGCTGTTGAGTGTTGATACCTGGTAAAATGGAACGTCCGGCAGACCTGAGGGTCAGTATGCGTTGGACACTTCTTTCGAGGTGCAAATATGTGTCTAAAGCAGTCGTCAATCTAAGACAAAATGTAAGTGTTATGGTCTTGCATAATATTGAAACTGAGCCTAGCTTACTGGGATCTCAGACTGATGGCTAGAGAAACCCCTGATTCAAGGAACATCTGGCCTCTTTGTAATTCGCGAGTAGTAATATCGGAGTGGTGAGCAGGGATAGATTCCCTTAGCACTGGCAAAGAACCCGAGAGTTTGACGAAATACAATTCTCCCTTGTCAACATTTCCTCCGGCAGGGGTTAAGCTGGGCATAGCGGGCTGTTCTCGAATCCATCGCTGGCTATTATTCTGGCTTAGCACTTCAGGCTTTAGATTGCTAGCCAAACCAGCATGCTTCAATTCTTTGAGCATGTCAGATAGTGCCTTCCTTTTCCGAACCAATAGCGCTTTCTGATGCTTCACGCGTAAGTCGTTTGGAAGGCCTGAAGGGACCGTGGAAGAAGCCAGATCATTTGAAGTAACGATGATTTCCACCGCAATATCGTCAATGGATTGAGCTGATTGCGTTTGAATGCGAGGTCGGAGTACATCTTCAATCAAAGCCAGGAATTTATTGTACGTGACGTCCAAGTTGAGGAGATGATTGGATGTGATCATGGGAAGTATAGATGCAGAGACTATTGGCTTGTAAGACCGGACCAGTACTGAAGTCAACAAAACGGAAGAGTCCAATGGGGCGGCAAGTTGATGATAGTCTTCAGATGATGAACTCTGTAGCTGATCAGTCACTGTTTGTCGCAAGAGATCGCGGAATTTCTTGATAATCTTGTAAAGCTGTCTATGCGTTCTTTGGGCACTTTGTTTGAGCGCTTGTACATTAATGTCTTTCCAACTTGCAAGTTTGATAAGTTCTCGTATTTGAGCTTCCAATGGAGCCTTTCCACCGGCCAGATGCTTGCGCACGTTGTCTGAGAACAAATCGTAGTAGTTGTACGAAGATTTGATCACACGATGGACTCGTTCTAATGCTTCCTTCTCCATTGCAGGCCTGGAGGCAGAAATCCGACCAACGTATGTTCCAAAACTGTCAAGCAATCGCATACGAGCATCGAATTGACCTAGCGGACTTGATGTGATGAAGCTGTCAAGAAGTGGAATGAGGGTATCGACATAATTATCGAGAGCCTGGGCACCATCCACCCTACCATCACCACCGTAATTGATGACGCAATTCAAAGGACCTCGAACGACGGCCTCATACAAGCGGAACCACCATTCAGAAACTTCTTCGGTGAAGGTTTTAGCTTGAGAATCCAACAAACCTTGCCAACAAGACAGCTCCAAGCGTCTCCAGTCCACAATCAAGTGAACCAGTTCGTCCTGATGGTTTTTGATGGAATTTTCGCGATTTGCGTACATCTGCCAATCTTCGCTCTGTACGAGCAGCTGTTCAAGCATCGACAAAATTCTGGCAATGGGACTCTTTGACGATATTTTGAGGATATCATCACATCTTTCCATCAAATGCTTTAGGACCATTTGTTCGGGCCATTCTTCAGAAATCATTGCCAAACGTTGTCGCAGGGCGATGATCACAGAAGCACCGCGCTTGAGTTCTTTATAATTGACGTCGGAATAGAAGTTGTAAGCCATTTCCTTGGATGTAGCCTTTTTCTCAAGGATAGAGATAGCCTCGCGCAGGAGGCCAAGCTGGAACGCAAAACTATCTTTTTCGAGCGTTGCGGGCAGTGATTCTGGTGCTTCCGTAACGAGTTTTTCAATGGCCCGGTCTCTCAGACGTCGAAAGTCGTTGGTTGCAGTCACAGTAGATTTTTCTTTGCAGTCACTCAGCCAATCAAAATGAATATACGAGATGGTTATCATGTCTTCAGGTTTGACGAGATGCAAAGATTGCGACTGTGCGCAATGTTCCTTGTTACCATGTTCCATGGAGGCCTCGAAAACAGGGAACATATCTAGAAACTCTGCTTCTTCTATTTCTGCTTCTGAAATGTCGGTATGATCCATTTTTGACCGGCGATAGAGGGTACTTGCATCCTCAGTAAGCTGTTTTTCTTTGGTTCTATCAATGGACCAAAGCCGGAATAATTGTTCATATGCCATTTCAAAACGGGGAAGACGGCCATCTCGCTGAAGACCAAGAGAAACCTCTAGTGAGAGAGAAGACAATGCAATAACGATATGTTGGCAAGCAGTGTCTTCCGAGGGACCGATATTGGTAAAGTCGTCAATGATGCTGGAAGCGCTCGATGCTGGAGGAAATGCGAGGAGAGAGCCTGCCCATTTTGCGCGCTTGTGATTGGAAAGAGATCCGGATTCTAAGATGAACCTGATGCCCAATCGAATATAATGGATGGCAAGTTTCAAGAAGATGTTGATATCGGCAAAATCCGGGTAAACCCGGTCGAGTCTCTGCAAAAAGCCGACTAATGACTCCTGCATAACGCGTTCACGCAGTTGCACATCTTGGTCCCCTTTTATTAATCCATTGACTAATGTATTGACTTTGGATGATGGTAGAACGTTGGCCATGAATTGAGCGACTTCAGACCAAAACACATGGAGCCTAGATACATCATCACGACTTGGAAGAGCTAGGATCTTGCCAAGCTGTGAGGTGATGTTTGATAAATGCGTATCCAAAAATTGGATTGTATCGTTATTGTCGTTGCCCGTAAGAAGAATTTCGAGCTGACGGTGAAGTCTTTCCTGCAGGTCCAAGTTCGAGC
>Ga0247779_1001362_pt1 | contig 11863 bp, 10 predicted proteins | sample UWRJL221509R5_FD_179925 | JGI IMG/M metagenome (GOLD analysis project Ga0247779, IMG submission 179925) | Plant litter microbial communities from Arlington Agricultural Research Station in Wisconsin, United States - UWRJ-L221-509R-5 | ecosystem: Environmental > Terrestrial > Plant litter >...
CAGGATCTGGAAGACGGCACCCTGATCCGACCGTTTTCCTTTTCCCATCCCAGTTCGGCGCAATATTACGTCGTCTGCGAACGCGACCGGCTGCATATGCCGATCCTCCGCAGTTTCATCAAATGGCTGTTCGACACGGTCGGCACGGAAATCGATATTTAGAGCCTATGACGCGTGGCTTCGGTCGCCGCCACCTTCCCGAAGGGCGGGGTGCGATGCGTCATGGGACAGTCATGTTCGCGCGAACAATGCCAGCTTGACAGTGCGCCGGCCCAGGCCCTTAACTTAGCCCAACAAGAGAATGCCAAGTTGGGGCGCGATCATTGAATCGTTCTCCGACGTAATCGGCACAAAATCCGGCAGGGCAGTGATCCTGCTGGTGGCAAACGAGGGAGAACCGTAATGCCAACCGTGCGTATGACGGTCAATGGGCGCGCCGTTTCCGGTGACGTCGAAGGCCGTACACTTCTTGTACAATTCCTCCGCGAGCATTTGCGATTGACTGGCACCCATGTCGGCTGTGACACCAGCCAATGCGGTGCCTGCGTCGTGCATGTCGACGGTAACTCGGTCAAATCCTGTACGCTGCTGGCGCTGCAGGCCGAGGGAACCAACGTCACCACGATCGAGGGATTGGCCAAAGGCGATGACCTGCATCCCATGCAGGCGGCCTTCCGCGAGCATCATGGTTTGCAATGCGGTTATTGCACGCCGGGCATGGTGATGAGCGCCATCGATCTGGTGAAGAACAACCCCGATATCAGCGAAGCGCAGATCCGCGAGGGGCTGGAGGGCAACATCTGTCGTTGCACCGGCTACCATAACATCGTGAAGGCTGTGAAAGCCGGCGCGCAAGCGATGAAAGGGTAAGGCCATGACGACAGCAACCGGCATCGGCGCATCCGTCAAGCGCCGCGAAGATTTCCGCTTTCTGACTGGTCGGGGCAATTATACCGACGACATCAATCGTCCGGGCCAGACCCATGCCTATATTCTGCGCTCGCCGCATGCGCATGCGGAGATCGTCAAGATCGACACGGCCAAGGCGAAAGCCGCACCCGGCGTCGTCGAGATCTTCACCGGCGCCGATTACGATAAGGGTGGTGTTCCTTGCGGCTGGCAGATCCACAGCAAGGATGGCAGCCCGATGATCGAGCCGCCGCATTTTCCGCTCTGCAAGGACCAGGTACGGCATGTCGGTGACCAGGTTGCCCTGATCATCGCGGAAAGCTATTCCCAGGCCAAGGACGCGGCCGAACTGGTCGAGGTCACCTATAAGGAATTGCCGGCGATCATCTCCACCGCCAAGGCCGATCAGCCCGGTGCGGCGCAGGTCTGGCCGGATGCCAAGAACAATACCTGCTTCGACTGGCATATCGGCGACAAGGCGGCGACCGATGCCGCTTTCGCCAAGGCGCATCACGTGACGAAGATCGACCTCGTCAATCAGCGCCTGATTCCCAATGCCATGGAGCCGCGCGTCGCTGTCGGCGATTACGATCGCGCCACCGGCGAATACACGCTCTTTACCACCAGCCAGAATCCGCATGTCATCCGCCTGCTGATGGGCGCTTTCGTGCTGCAGATTCCCGAACATAAACTGCGCGTCGTGGCCCCCGATGTGGGCGGCGGCTTTGGTTCCAAAATCTTCCACTATTCGGAAGAGGCCTTGGTGACCTGGGCGGCCGGCAAGATCGAACGACCGATCAAATGGACCTCCGATCGTTCTGAGGCTTTCGTCAGCGATGCCCAGGGCCGCGACCATGTCAGCCATGCCGAGATGGCGATGGACAAGGATGGCAAGTTCCTTGCCCTCCGGGTCAATACCATCGCCAATATGGGTGCCTATCTGTCGACCTTTGCGCCCTGTGTGCCGACCTATCTCCATGCCACGTTGCTGGCGGGGGTCTACACCACGCCGGCGATCTATGCCGAGGTGAAAGCGGTCTTTACCCATACCGTCCCCGTCGATGCCTATCGCGGTGCCGGCCGGCCGGAAGCGACCTATCTGCTGGAACGTCTGGTGGAAAAGGCCGCGCGCGAAATGAAGATGGACCAGGTGGAGATCCGCCGGAAGAATTTCATTCCCAACGATGCCTTCCCCTATCAGACGCCGGTCGCCCTGCAATATGACAGCGGTGATTACACGGCGACCCTCGACATGGCTTTGGGCATGGCGAAGTGGTCGGAATTCGATGGCCGTCGCCAGGAGGCCGCCAAGCGCGGCAAGCTGCGCGGCATCGGCATCTCAACCTATCTCGAAGCCTGCGGCATCGCGCCCTCGGCTGTGGTCGGTTCGCTGGGTGCCCGCGCCGGTCTTTATGAATGCGGCCAGATCCGCGTCCATCCCACCGGCTCGGTCTCGGTCTTCACCGGCTCCCACAGCCATGGCCAGGGTCATGAAACGACCTTCGCTCAGCTGGTCTCCGACGGTCTTGGCATTCCCATCGAGAATGTCGATGTGATCCATGGCGACACCAACAAGATCCCCTTCGGCATGGGCACCTATGGCTCGCGCTCGTTGGCGGTTGGTGGCTCGGCCCTGGTCAAGGCGATGGACAAGATTATCACCAAGGCGACCAAGATCGCTGCTCATCTGATGGAGGCCTCGGCCGCCGACGTCGAGTTCAAGGACGGCAATTTCACCGTCAAGGGAACCGATAAGAGCGTGCCTTTCGGCCAGGTCGCCCTGACCGCTTATGTGCCGCATAATTATCCGATCACCGAACTGGAACCGGGTCTGGAAGAAACGGCGTTCTACGATCCGTTGAACTTCACTTATCCCGGCGGCACGCATATCTGCGAGGTCGAGATCGATCCCGAGACCGGGACTGTCGAGGTGGTGAATTTCACGGCTGTCGACGATGTCGGCCGCGTCATCAATCCGATGATCGTCGAGGGCCAAGTGCATGGCGGGCTTGCCCAGGGTATCGGCCAGGCCTTGCTGGAATGCTGCGTCTATGACGAGGACAGCGGTCAGCTGATCACCGGCTCCTATATGGATTACACCATGCCGCGGGCCGATAACCTGCCGAGCTTCCAGGTTGGCAATCACGTCACCTTGTGCACGCATAATCCGATCGGTGCCAAGGGTGTCGGTGAAGTGGGGGCGATCGGCTCACCGCCGGCCGTCATCAATGCCGTTATCGATGCGCTGTCGCCACTTGGCGTCACCGATATCTCGATGCCGGCAACACCGGTGAAGGTCTGGCAGGCGATCCAATCGGCGCCAAAGAAAATGGCGGCAGAGTAGGGGGAGGCAAAGAACATGCATAATTTCACTTATCAACGTCCCACCAATGTCGCCGATGCCGTCAAGGCCCTGGGCGGTGCCGGCGATGGCAAGATCATCGCCGGCGGCATGACCCTGGTGCCGACCCTGAAACAGCGTCTCGCGGCGCCATCCGATCTCATCGATCTCGGTGCCATCGCCGATCTCAAGGGGATCAAGACGGAGGGCGATGGCCTCACCATCGGTGCCATGACCAAGCATGTCGAGGTGGCGACCTCCGCCCTCGTCAAGTCGACCATCCCGGCTTTGGCGCAGCTTGCCGAGTTGATCGGCGATCGCCAGGTGCGCAATCGTGGCACCATCGGCGGTTCGCTCGCCAATAACGATCCGGCGGCGGATTATCCAGCGGCAGCTCTTGCTCTCGGTGCCACCATCCGCACCAACAAGCGGGAGATCGCCGCTGATGCCTATTTCAAGGGCCTGTTCGACACGGCGCTGGAAGAGGGCGAGATCATTACGGCGGTGCATTTTCCAAAACCGGAGAAAGCCGCCTATCAAAAATTCGCTCAGCCGGCATCACGCTTTGCCTTGATTGGTGTCTTCGTCGCCAAGACCAAGGGCGGTGTCCGGGTTGCCGTCACCGGTGGCGGCAATGGTGTCTTCCGGGCGAAGGATATTGAGGCGGCGCTGACGGCGACTTTCACGCCACAGGCGGCCAAGGCGGTCAAGGTCAGTGCGTCGGAGATGAATGGCGATCTGCATGGCACGCCGGAATATCGTGCCTCTCTGGCCTCGACCCTGGCAGCACGGGCCGTGCAGGCCTGCTGATCCGATTCATCTGCGCGTGACACAAAAACGGCGGCAGGAATGCCGCCGTTTTTCATGAGGTTCTGCAACCCGGAATCCAGCCATTGCGGGACTATTCCGGCTTTTCCGGTCGCTTGTCCGCGCCTCGGCGGGCCGGGACCATGATCTTGCTGGCAAATGTGGGATCAAGCTACAACGGGGGCAAGACGATCAGATCGGGGGATAACATGGTGGGTGTCAGCGACCAGTTTCTGCATGTCCGGGTACTGATTGGTATCGTGCTTGGTCTTGGCATCACCCAGTTGCTGACGGGCCTTGCCCGCCTGATCCAGCATCCCAAACGTGACCGCCTCTATTGGGTCCATCTCGGCTGGGTCTTTTCCATCATGCTGTCGCTGATCCATTTCTGGTGGTGGCAGTTCGAGCTGCGCAATGTCACGGCCTGGAATTTCGAGCTGTATTTTTTCGTCACCTTCTACGTGACGCTGTATTATTTGCTCTGCGCCCTGCTGTTTCCCGCCAAAATCGACGATTATGACGGTTATGAGGACTATTTCCTCTCCCGCCGGCACTGGTTCTTCGGCATCCTCGCCATGATCTATGCGGTCGACTTCATCGATACCTGGATCAAGGGTGCGGTTTATTTCGCCAGCCTTGGTCCTGAATACCCGATTCGTAATACTGTCTATATTCTACTGTGCCTGACGGCCGCCGCCTGGCGGAACAAGCGCTTCCAGGCCGGCTTTCTGGTGGCCAATGTGATTTACCAATTGTCCTGGATTTTCAGGCTCTACAATGACTTAGGCTAGGTGGCGTCGCATCATCGGGTGGAAATGAACCATTTACAGTCGGCCGGCGCTCGGATAAAAACCGTCGGAAAGTTTAACCTTTTCAAATGTCGGGGCGTAGCTCAGCCCGGTAGAGTGCCTGCTTTGGGAGCAGGATGTCGCTGGTTCGAATCCAGTCGCCCCGACCATTTTTAAGAAGCTTTTACCCCGGCGCGTTATCCTGTCGGGGTGGTAAGACATCATGGAACGTGTGGTCGCGATACCTCTGGGTCGCTGATCAGCAGACGGATGGGGGATGGAATGCAGGTGCGGATCTATCAGCCGGCGAAAACAGCGATGCAGTCGGGCAAGGCCCTCACGCATCAATGGGTGCTGGAATTTCCACCGGCAGCGCCGCGGACCGCCGACCCGCTGATGGGCTGGACCAGCAGCACCGACACCCAGCGCCAGGTGAAACTGAAATTCGAAACCAAGGAAGAGGCGATCGCCTATGCCGAGAAGCATGGCCTGCCTTACCTGATCGAAGAGCCGTCACCGCGCAACCTTCAGCTCCGGGCCTATGCCGACAACTTCAAATTCGACCGGGTCGGTCGCTGGACACATTGATCGGTCGGCGATCCGGACTGTAAGATCAGATCACGACCCCGTAGCTCAGCTGGATAGAGCACCTGCCTTCTAAGCAGGATGTCACTGGTTCGAATCCAGTCGGGGCCACCAATCACTTCAAGGCTTTAGTCGGTCAGCCTTGCTCACCGTTGCCACTTGGCTTTCCACCAGTTTTGCCACTTGTATCCTACCTTCGTGCTGCAAGGTTGGGCGCTGACGGAAGTCGTTCGTCGGCATGGCGTGGACCGGAAGCGTCTGCAGGGTGCTGTGACCACCAAGTTTCAGGTCGCCTGTCGTGGCGCCACCGCCGGTTGGGTCGTCCAACGGAACCTCGTCAATCCTATCGCCAACGAAACCAAGCTCGGCAAGGCTCTTTCGCTTCTAGAGCCGGATCGTTTTAGACGGAATCGCTGGGCGGTTTTGCCTAAAACGTGAATCCGTCTCTTCTCAAGAAGATAGAGGGCGATTCACGGTTTTTGACGGAAGCAAACGTGCTTCCACCAAAAACGATCGCGCTCTAGCAAGGGAATTCAGTGTGATTGACGTAATCAAGGAAGCGTGCGGTTCGATCGGCACGGTTCCCGACCTTGCGGGGCTTGATACGATTCTTGACGCGACGCAGGACGGTTTTTAGATCGGGCTCGCCATCGATCTTGAGAAACGCGGCGAGGTAGGGCTGCTGTTTGACGATATCGCGATATGTCTGTTTGAACTTATCCCACCACGGCGTTGCCGGCTTCCCCCAGGGCTTGTTAGGTCCGGTGAAGTGGATGATTGCCGGCGAGTATCTGCCCCGCCAATCAAGCTCGGCATATTTGGAATGAAAGTTATATTTGGGCGGGAAGTGAACCACGTTTCCTTTGAAGATTGCGTTCAATGCACTCTGATCGTGGCGGATGCACGCGGCCGAATTGGCAAAGAAGAAATCGAGAGCGATTTTCGCGCTGTGCTTCCATGTCTCCGACGAGAATGCGAGGACGCCGGCATTGAAGTAATCGGCCGGCGAGACGCGCCCAAGCGATTCCAGGTATCCGCGCGGCGTGGCATCTTCGTCTCTTCCGTCGTCCAGCCAGGCACTGCCCCTGCCTGCCATGATCTTACCATCGGGGACAATGCAGTTGATGAGGGCTCGGACGTCACCGGTGATCTGCACATCACCGTCAATGTAAACGATGTTCTTATATTTCGGGGCCATTACCTCTTGCAGCGAGAGCCGCGCCAGTGAGGTCACCGGAACATGGTTCTTGGCAAAGGTGATGTTCGTTGGCGGCGTGAACAGATGGGACGGCAGGTTTTCAAACTGGATACGCGGATTATTGGTCCGCAGCTTTGACAGGACGCCAGCGTCAACGTCGACCGTGTAAATCATGATATCCGCGATATCGGGAACACCCTGTTTCACAAGTTGCGAGGCAGCGACCAGCGACGGGACTAAAAAGCCGCCGTCTGTCACGAAAACCACCAGTGTGCGCATAAATCCCCCTGCGAGCGAAGCGCAGGACCTTTATCCCTACTCGGCACGGTTGACGAGATCAAAAATAAGAATTTTTAGATATTCACACCCAAGGGTGTAGGGCTGGTGACCGGGGCTAAATGGTGGCGCTATCAAAGTCCTAGATGTCAGTCAGCTATCTGATTATCCGGGTAACGGGTGCTGCCGACTCACCGGCTCCTCGATCAATTTACTTGCGCCACTTTATACAATAAAAAATAGTATAAGTAAGTATATTGATTTGAATTCCAGATCGCCAGTGCCACTCCACATCCTAGAAGTGTCGATAGATCCGGCTGGGAGAGATCCAGCTCTCGCCTCATTTCCTTGGGGCCTCGACCGTGCTTTGAAGTAACCAGAAGCCGTCGCCGCAGAGGATTGCTGCCACTGCCCCAAACTTTCCTTATTGTGCACCGAAGGCAGCCTTGGCCTTTGCCATTTCGTCCTGGCAAGCCTGTTCATTCCCGGCCTCGTCTAGTTTGTGTGCACGCGTCAGGGATTCTTGGGCGGTGCGAACGTTCAACGCTGCTGGCTTACCGCCGTTTGTCGCGCCGTTGCTTGCTGCATCTCCTGCTGTTCCAGCTTGTTGGTCGGTGCTCAATTGACCGGTGTCCGATTGACCTGGAACAGCGGTTGCAACTTTTCCGCTCGGTTCAAGTTGTGCATTCGATTTCGACAACAGCTTCTGAAGTTGATCGATTTCCGTGGTGCATTGGCCGGCCTGGGCGCTGCCGCCTTCTATCAGGAAAAAGGTGAACAAGATCGCGGACATAGAGTGGATTTTCATGTCGTCCTCCGATTTCGACCTGGCGGTTCCGATCTGGGCCGTTCTGATCTGGACACATCGGCCCGTCTTCAAGGGAACCACCCGGAGGTAAAAATGTTTCACCGGTTTGCGGATAAGCGGAAAGGATCTTGGGAACGTGCATGCCTGCTGTTGTGTTTTGCGTTTAGAGACCGACCTGCTCGTTCATGTTCTCCCACGTGAGCGCCCGTGCCCAGATCGCCCGATCTGCACCTTTGGCGTCTCTGTCGCGATCAGCGACCCGCAAAACTGATCCAGAAATCCGGCCTATCCAAAGGCCGGATTTCTGCGTGTCAGAGCGCTGCCCCTGAGGCCGTAGAGAATGGCACGCCTGATGGCATCACCCTTTGGGGTGATTTTATGGTTGCCCTGATCAGCTTCATGATCGCCCGATCATAAAAGAGTCATATGCCTGAGGATCCCTCGCAGCTGGTCGTATCGGTGTTGTCGTTGCGCCACCGTCGCGTCGATGGTTTCCGGACAGACTTTTAAGCTCTGGAAAAGGTGGTGCCATGGACAAGGATGTGAAGCTGGAGCGGGCCCTGAGCCTGTCATCGGTTGTTCTCTTCGGGCTTGCCTATATGACGCCGATGATCGTTTTCGGCACCTTCGGTGCCCTGGCGACAACCAGTCAGGGGCTGAGCGCCATGGCTTATGCCTTGGCCTCCGGCGCGATACTGCTGACCGCCCTCAGCTACGGAATCATGTCGCAGGTCTATCCGGTCGCCGGATCGGCCTATACCTATGCGCGCAAGTCACTCAACGCCCATATCGGCTTCCTGGTCGGCTGGGCGGTCCTGCTTGATTATTTTTTCCTGCCGATGGTGATCTGGCTGATCGGTGCGGCCTATCTTTCTTCCGCCTTTCCGGCCATCCCCTCCTGGATCTGGATCATCGGTTTCATCTTCATCACCACCATCGTCAATGTGATCGGTATCTATTTCGCCAGTCGCATCAATTTTGCGCTGATGGTGGTGCAACTGATCGTGGTCGCCGTCTTCATGGTGCTGGCGGCGCGTTACGTCATGGCAGCCAGCGGTCCGGGGGGCCTCGTTTCCGCCAAGCCGTTCTTCAGCGCCGACGTGCCGTTCTCGGCAGCAGTCAGCGGTGCTGCCCTGGCGGCCTATTCATTCCTGGGCTTCGACGCCGTCTCGACCCTGACGGAAGAAACGCGTGATGCCAAGCGCACCATGCCGCGTGCCATCTTGATCATTGCCCTGTTGGGCGGTGCGATCTTCATTGCCGCAGCTTACATCACCCAGCTCGCCCATCCGGGCTTTCAGTTCCAGTCGGTCGATGCCGCGGCCTTCGAAATTGCCCGCACCATTGGCAGCGATCTCTTCGTCACGATCTTCCTGGCGACTTTGGTTGTTGCGCAATTCACCTCCGGTCTCGCGGCCCAAGCGAGTGTCGGTCGGCTGCTCTTTGCCATGGGGCGGGATGGCGTCCTGCCGTCGCGGCTGTTTGGCCGGCTGCATCCGAGATGGCATACGCCTCTGCTTAATCTGGTTTTGGTTGGCGTGACCGGTCTGGCGGCGTTGTGGATGGATGTGACGACCTCCACCTCTTTCATCAACTTTGGTGCCTTCCTCGCCTTCACCGCGGTCAATATCTCCGTCATTGCGCTCTATGTCCGCGGCAATGCGCAGGTGCGGGCAGTCGGCATCATCCTGGGTGTCATCATTCCGGCCATCGCCGCGGTCTGCGACGTCTTCCTCCTTCTGCATCTAGACGAGAACGCCAAGGTGCTGGGTCTCGTCTGGCTGGCGATCGGCATTGTCTATCTGGCGGTCCTGACGGGCTTCTTCCGTAAATCGCCGCCGGAAATGGTGTTCGAGGAAAATGCGGCCTGAGGTGTTGGCGATGTACCCAGCCGATCGCCACTGGTCGATCACCAATGATCGATCGGCTCGGCGTGATCGGTGATTCTATGAATGCCGCTGGTCGATCAGAAACGTATGGAACAGTTCGGCCTGGCTGGAAATGTTCAGCTTCGCATAGATATGCCGGCGATGAACCTTGACCGTATCGGGTGAGAGCGACAGGACCATGGCAATCGAGGCTGTCGAATGGCCTTTCAAGATCAGCATGACGGTCTCTCGCTCCCGCGGTGTCAACAGCGGATGGTCGATGGTTGGTGCCGGCAGCGGATTTACCCGACCGGCGGAGGCCATTCTTCCATCCGGCCAATGCTTTTCGCTGAGACGGCAGACGATGCCGGCAACCGCGCTGAAGCGTTTGATTTCCGGCTCGCTGAAGGGCTCGGTCATGCCGATGCGGCACAGTGACAGGACGCCGGTGCGATCCTTGCCGAGCTGCAGGACAAAGCCGATTTCATCCGTGATACTGGTCGAGGCGTAATGACGATGATGATATTCCGATTGCCGGAAATCGTCCGGCGCCAGGTCCCGCATGACGATCAGGCGTTCTTGCCTGTCGAGCCGGACCGCGTCGTAAAACGGGTCAAGAACATAAGCGCCCGCCAGATACTGATCGACGATGATCCGTCGTTCGCCAACGCTTTTTTCGTTGTAGAGATCGAAAGCCCGGCCGTCGGACGAATACTGAAAACCGTTCATCATCTGAAAGGGTGCCAGGAACCGCAAGGCGGCTTCGAGGCGGTCGGGAAATGTCTCGGTGCCGACACTGCCGAGGACGTCCGCGATAAGGTTATTCCATTGCGCAAAAGCTTGCGTGTTGCCGATAACCGGATCGTGCATGAGGTGGCTCGCTCCGTCTCGGGGCATCACGCGCGGGGCATCACGCGCTGGGGGCGCTCAGCTTGTCACAGCCAAAAAGCCGATTCCACTTCAAATTTTGGGCGACATCGTCTTATCAGAAGGAGCGTCGAGCGTGACTCAACATGATCGAACAGATCCGCAGGAACATCCCTTGGACCTGCCGGCGACAACCATTGCTGCCGGGATAAAGTCACGGAGCTTTTCGGCCGAAGACGTGGTCGGCGAATCGCTGCGCCGCGCCAAGGTGCTGCAGGAAAGGCTCAATCCCTTCACGCTCATTTCGGAACAACGTGCCCTGGGTGCGGCCCGTCGCACGGATCAAGCGATTGCGCGCGGCGAGAAGACAGGTGACCTCGCCGGTGTGCCATTCGCTGCCAAGGACCTGACGCCGACTGCCGGGGACCTGACGACACGCGGTTCCTGGTCGACCGGCGATTGGGTGCCGGACGAAACCGCGCTCTGTATTCGCCGGCTGGAGGCGGCTGGTGCGATCCTGATCGGCAAGACCACGACGCCGGAATTTGCTTATTCCAGTTTCACCCAAAGCCTGCGCTGGGGTGTCACGGGTAATCCCTGGGATCCCACGCGGACCAGCGGCGGATCATCCGGTGGTTCTGCTGTTGCCGTCGCCGGTGGCGCCGTGCCGCTGGCGGAGGGGTCCGACATGGGTGGCTCGGTACGAATTCCGGCGGCCTTTTGCGGTGCCGTCGGTTTGAAGCCCAGCCTCGGCCGCATCCCGATGACCATCCTGCCCAGTGTCTTTGACAACATCTCGCATTTCGGACCGCTGGCGCGAACGGTTGAAGATGCCATCGCTTTCATGGCGGCGACATCGGGGTCCAGTGACGAGGACATCATGTCGCTGCCGCTCGGCTTCGATGCAGCGAAGGCACGCCGGGGGGCAGATCGGACAACACTTGCCGGACGACGTTTCGCCTTGTCGATCGATCTCGGGTTTTATGCCGTGGAACCGGCGGTGGAAGCCAGCATCCGCGCAGTGGTGGAGCAAATCAGGGCGGCGGGTGCCGTCGTCGATGAGGTGCCATTGCATTGGACACGTGCCGTCAATGATCAATGGTCGGATATCTGGGGCGTCTTCATGTCGGCCTATTTCGGCGATGCGCTGAAGACCTATCGCGCGCGGATGGACCCTGCGGTCGTCGGCCTCATCGAACATGGTTTGGCGATGGATGCGACGCATTATAAACGGACCGAGTTGCTGCGCAGCTCGATGTGGCATGACCTGGCGGCACTCTTCAAAACCTATGATGCGCTGCTCTGCCCCACTTGCGCTGTCGTCGCGCCCTCGGTGACTGAGACGGACGATGATTTTATGGTGACCTTGCCCGATGGCCGTTTCAAGGGGCTCGACATGACCTGTCCCTTCAATCT
>Ga0247779_1001363_pt1 | contig 11861 bp, 8 predicted proteins | sample UWRJL221509R5_FD_179925 | JGI IMG/M metagenome (GOLD analysis project Ga0247779, IMG submission 179925) | Plant litter microbial communities from Arlington Agricultural Research Station in Wisconsin, United States - UWRJ-L221-509R-5 | ecosystem: Environmental > Terrestrial > Plant litter >...
CTCTACGTCGGGCGCAACATGCACGAGGTGCATGCGCCGTTCCTGTTGACTCACGACCATTTCGACCAGGCGGTCGCCCACCTGCTCGCCAGCCTCGCGGAGGCGGGCATCGCAGACAGCCTCACGCCCACCCTCCCGGCCCGGCTCGAGCCGTTGCGCCGCCAGATCGTCACTCGCTGAGCTGGGAGCGGGCAGCCGGCGGGCATCCGGAGCGGACGGCTAGCTCGGCGTCTGGGTGCTGACTGGCTCGGTGTCGGGGATCGGGCTCGAGTCCCGGCCACGGAGGTCTGGGTGCCAGCGGTGGAACGCCACGGCAACGAGCGCGCCGACGATTGCGAGAATTGCCGCGACGACGAAACCGCCCGGCGCTCCGTGCTGGTCGATGAACGCCCCAGCGACACCGGAGCCGGCCGCGGCGCCGATCAGCTGGCCGGTGCCGACCCAGCCGTACGCCTCGGCCGTCTCGCTGAAGCGCACGCTCGAGGCGACGATCGCCGACATGACCCCGAGTGCGGGCGCGATCCCGAGTCCCGAGATGAGGAGGGTCGCGGAAAGGCCCCAGAAGTTGCCAAGAGCGAACACGGCGAGCGCGATCCCGACCGCGACGATGATCATCCGGCGAGCGAGAGCCCACGGTCCGACGGGCAGGTGACCGAGTGCGAGGCCACCGACGAGGGATCCTGCCGACCAGATCGCCAGCACGATGCCGGCCTGTGGGCCGGAGTGTCCGAAGACGGCGACGACGGAGGCCTCGGTCGCGGCGCAGGCGGCGATCAACAGGAGTCCGACGAAGGTCGCGAGGAGCACCGGCTTCTTCTTGAGCACGGCACCCAGCGAGCGGCGGCTGCGCGGGATCCGGACCTTGCCGACCTCGGGCGAGAGCACGAACCACAGGCCGCCCGCGACGAGCAGGATGCCGGGGACGACGACCCCGAGCACGGTCGACACCTGGATCGAGATGAAGGTGACGACGACGGGGCCGGCGATCCAGATGATCTCCTGCGCGGACGCGTCGAGCGCGAACAGCCTCGTGAGCTGTGCGGACGTCACCATCTTCGGGTAAATCGTGCGCACGGCAGGTTGCACCGGGGGAGTGGTCAGCCCTCCGACGAAGCCGACGATCATGTACAGGTAGACGGGCATCGGCACGAACGCGATCGCGAAGATCGTGATCGCGCAGATGATCGTCGTCAGGATGAGCACCGGCCGCATCCCCCAGCGCCCCATCCAGCGGCTGGTGAGGGGCCCGGCGATGGCCTGGCCGACGCTGGTGGCCGCGAGTACGAGGCCCGCTGCGCCGTACGACGAGGTGACCTGCTGCACGCGCAGCAGGTAGGCAAGCGAGAGCATGCCGTTCGGAAGTCGGGCGGTGAGTTGCGCAGCAATGATCCGGGCGACCCCGGGAGTCCTCAGAAGGCCACCGTAACTACTGCTCACAAGGCATCCAGTCTACTGGGGCGGGGTCCGGCGCCAGTGGTGTCGTCGGCGCGGAATACCCTGATCACGAGGCACTAACAGGCTGTGCAAAAGTCGGCGAAGTTATGCACAACTGTGGATGACACGCCCACTATATCTAGTGGTTGCCCAAGCGACGGTGCCCCGATATATAGTGGTCAAGCCGCCCGGTCGGGGGTGACGGGTACGGCAGCAGAATGTGTGCAACGGTGCGATGCACCGGGGTAACAGGCGGGGCAATAAGTAAGGGCAGTCCGGCGTTTAAGACGGTGGACTGCGTAGGAAATCACGGCCTGAACGGCCGGGACGAATTGGGTGGTCCGTCGCACGCACGCGGCGGAGGCAAAGGGAGAATTTCGTGGGTATTACCGTCGTCAAGCGCAATGGCCAGCGTGAGCCATACGACGCCAACAAGATCAACCTCGCGATCGAGCACGCGAGTGCCGGTCTCGACGAGAACATCACGTGGGTGACCCAGATCGCGTCTGAACTCGAACTCACGCTGTTCGACGGCATCACGACGCAGCAGCTGGACGAGGCGGTCATCCAGGTCGCACTGCAGAACGTCAAGGATGACCCTGCATTCGACATCGTCGCCGCCCGCCTTCTCCTGAAGACCATCTACAAGCGCGTGCTCGGCGACTACGAAGACGACGCGGAGCTGAAGAAGCTGCACAAGGAGCACTTCGCCGCGAACATCCGTCGCGGGGTCGAGGAGGGCCTGCTCGACACGCGCCTGATCGAGATGTTCGATCTCGAGGTACTCGCCGACGCGCTCGAGCCGTCGAACGACCACCTGCTCAAGTACATCGGGCTCGTGACCCTGAACAACCGCTACGGCATCAAGGGCCGCAACGGCGACGCGCTCGAGGTTCCCCAGTACTTCTGGATGCGCATCGCCATGGGGCTCTCCCTCAACGAGGCGAACGCGACGCAGCAGGCCCTGAAGTTCTACGCCAAGATGTCGAAGCTCGAGTACCTCGCGGCCGGGTCGACCCTGGTCAACGCCGGCACCGCGTACCCGCAGCTCGCGAACTGCTTCGTCATGGAGATGCAGGACGACATGGAGCACATCGCGAAGACCACGCGCGACGTGATGTGGCTTACGAAGGGCACGGGCGGCATCGGCCTCTCGGTCACCAAGCTGCGCGCCCAGGGCTCGCCCATCCGGTCGAACAACACGACGTCGACCGGCCCGATCCCGTTCATGCACACGATCGACTCGATCCTGCGTGCGGTCAGCCGCGGCGGCAAGAAGTTCGGCGCGCTCTGCTTCTACATGGAGAACTGGCACCTCGACTTCCCGGAGTTCCTCGACCTCCGCCAGAACTCCGGCGACCCGTACCGCCGCACCCGCACCGCGAACACCGCGGTGTGGATCAGCGACGAGTTCATGAAGCGCGTGCAGAACGACGACGACTGGTACCTGTTCGACCCGCTCGAGGTGTCAGACCTCAACGAGCTCTACGGCGCGGCGTTCAGCGCCCGCTACAAGGAGTACGTCGCGAAGGCCGAGGCCGGCGAGATGCGCATGTTCAAGAGGATCGGCGCGCGCGAGCAGTTCAAGTCGATCCTGATTTCGCTCCAGACCTCCAGCCACCCGTGGCTGACCTGGAAGGACACGATCAACAACCGCGCCCTCAACAACAACACCGGCACGATCCACCTGTCGAACCTCTGCACCGAGATCACGCTGCCGCAGGATGTCGACAACGTCTCGGTCTGCAACCTGGTGTCGATCAACCTCTCCCAGCACCTGCTTGAGAACGAGGCGGCCGGGCTGAAGCTCGACTTCGACATGATCGAGGCGAGCGCGCGCCTGGCGGTTCGCCAGCTCGACAACCTGATCGACATCACCCGCTCCTCCGTGAAGGAGGCGGACTTCTCGAACCAGCAGAACCGCGCGGTCGGCCTCGGAGTCATGGGCTTCACCGACATCGTGGAGCGCCTCGGCTTCAGCTACGAGAGCGAAGAGGCGTACGACCTGATCGACGAGATCATGGAGCACGTCTCGTACGCCGCGATCGACGAGAGCGCGAATCTCGCACAGGAGCGTGGGGCATACCCGAACTTCGAGGGCTCGCGCTGGTCGGAGGGCCTCGTGCCGTTCGACTCGATCGCGCTGACCGAGGCGGACCGCGGTGTCGAGATCAAGGTCAACCGCACGACCCGCCTCGACTGGGATGCGCTTCGTGCGAAGGTGAAGAATGGCATGCGCAACGCGACGCTGATGGCGATCGCGCCCACCGCATCCATCGGACTCGTCGCCGGCACGACGCCGGGATTCGACCCGCAGTTCTCGCAGATCTTCAGCCGCTCGACCTCGAACGGCAAGTTCCTCGAGGTGAACCGCAACCTGGTCAACGAGCTGCAGAAGCGCGGAATCTGGGACACGACCAAGGAGTCGATCCTGCGCAGCCAGGGCGACATCCAGGGCATCGCCGCAATCCCGGACGAGGTGAAGGCGACGTACAAGACGAGCTTCCAGCTCTCGCCGTACGCGTTCCTCGAGGTTGCTGCTCGCGCCCAGAAGTGGATCGACCAGGCCATCAGCCGCAACATGTACCTCGAGACGCGTGACCTCGGCGACATGATGGACATCTACTTCGCGGCGTGGGAGCGTGGCGTCAAGACCACCTACTACCTGCACATGAAGCCGCGCCACCAGGCGGAGCAGTCGACGGTCAAGGTCAACAAGGCCGAGGACCTGACTGCAGCAGCATCGACGACTCCGGCGGCCGAGGGCCAGGCGGCCGCGCCTGCCGCACCCGCCCGTCGTGGCTTCGGCGGTCTCGCTCCGAAGGCAGGTGCCTGATGGACAACGAGGAGTACTTCGTTCCGGTCGACCCGATGGACGACCTGCAGTGCGAGGCGTGCCAGTAATGGGAATTCTGGGTACAGGGCTGCAAGAGGGCCTGCTGCTGAAGCCGATCAAGTACAAGTGGGCCATGGACCTGTACGACCAGGCCGTCGCCAACACGTGGTTCCCGAACGAGATCCAGCTCGGTGAAGACATCGCGGACTTCAAGAAGATGACGGACGAGGAGCGTCACGCCGTCACCTTCCTGATGAGCTACTTCAACCCCAACGAGCTGCTCGTTAACAAGGCACTCGCGTTCGGTGTCTACCCATACGTCTCAGCGGCGGAGTGCAGCCTGTACCTCGCAAAGCAGATGTGGGAAGAAGCAAACCACTGCATGTCGTTCGAGTACGTGCTCGAAACCTTCCCCATCAACCGCGACGAGGCGTACAACGCCCACGTCGACATCCCGTCGATGGCGCGCAAGGAAGAGTTCGAGATGCGTTACATCCGTCGGATGACCGAGCAGACGCTCGACATCACGACGACGGAGGGCAAGAAGGACTTCGTGCGCAACCTCGTCGCGTACAACGTCATCCTCGAGGGCGTCTGGTTCTACTCGGGCTTCATGGTCGCCCTGTCGTTCCGCCAGCGCAACCTGCTGCGCAATTTCGGTTCGCTGATGGACTGGGTCGTGCGCGACGAGTCGCTGCACCTGAAGTTCGGCATCAACCTGATCCTCACGGTGCTCGAGGAGAACCCCGACCTTCAGACGGCGGAGTTCGCCGAGGAGATCCGGCAGATGGTGCTGGATGCCGTTGAGATGGAAGAGGAGTACAACCGCGACCTTCTCCCCGGTGGAATCCTCGGCCTGAACGCGAACTACATCAACCAGTACGTCAAGTACCTGGCGGATCGCAGGCTCGAGGAGCTCGGCTTCGAGGCGCACTACAAGGTCTCGAACCCCGCGAAGTGGATGGCTGCGGCCAACGACACTCTCGAGCTCGTCAACTTCTTCGAGTCGACCAACACGTCGTACGAGGCGAACGCCTCCGCGACCTCAACCAAGAAGTAACACGCCGGTGGCACTGCGCCTGGTGCGCGTGCCGTGGCTCGACGCGCGAGCGGTCGAGTTGCGGCACGCGATGGACGACGAGATGAACGCGCTCTACTCGGACCTGACCCTCAGCGCGACAGACGAAGAGAATGCGGAGGTTGCCCGCGCGCTGGCCGTTGAGGACTCCGACATCCTGACGTCGATCCTGGTGGTGGACGACAACGACGACGAGCGCGCAGTCGGCCACACCGCGCTCCGACCATACGGCGACGACCTCGAGGTCAAGAAGGTCTTTGTGACGCCGGAGTACCGCGGTCGTGGGATCTCGAAGACGCTGATGTCGGCGGTCGAAGAGATCGCGCGCGAACGGGGCGTCACCTCCCTGGTGCTGCAGACGGGCAACCGGCAGCCGGAGGCGATCGCGCTGTACATTGCGGTCGGATATCGCGAGATCCCCGTCTTCCCGCCGTACGACGTGATGGACGTCTCCGTCTGCTTCGGCAAGGACCTCGCCTGAGGCTGGCGTTGTTGTTGGTTGAGCCTGTCGAAACCCAGTTGTTGGTTGAGCCTGTCGAAACCCAGTTGTTGGTTGAGCCTGTCGAAACCCATGTCATCCGGGTTTCGACAGACTCAACCCACGACAGCTTGCCCGCATGAACATAATTGGTTTGTGCGCAATATGATCAGCAGGTGCCAGACACCCGGGTAGACGCAGAGTGGCTCTACGCCAGGATGTCCGGCCGCGGCGCAGCGGACCTGCGCGAAGGGGTGACTCGGCTGGTGAGCGCACGCGAACTCTCCCCGGGGACGCAGCTTCCGACCATCCGGGATTTCGCGAAGGTCGCCGGAATCAGCATCGGAACCGTCGCAGACGCCTGGGGTGCGCTGCGCGAGGCCGGCATCATCGAGACGCATCGCCGCGGCGGCACGAGCATCGCGGCAGGTGCGGCATCGCGTGTCCCGGAGGCGCGTGCGCAGGCGTCCTTCGCGGGCTGGTCCACTGTCGACCTGGTACAGAGCAACGCCGATGTGACGCTGCAGCCGGCTCTCGGCCCAGCCCTCGTCTCTGCTCTCGATGCCGAGAACCTGAACGCATCGGGCCGCGACTACATGACGGAGCGACTTCGAGCGGCAGTCGAGCCCGATTGGCCGTTCGTCGCCGAGGCATGGATGACCGCGGGTGGCGGCACGGAGGCACTGCTCCTCGCAACCGCAGCGGCGGCTCCCCGCGGATCGATCGTCGCCGTCGACGAGCCGGTCGTTCCCGGCTATCTCGAGACGCTTCGCGACCTCGGCGTCACCGCGATCGGGTTGTCCTCAGACGAGCACGGCCCTACCCCGGAATCGCTGCGCGCCGCGATCGACGACGGCGCCGTCGCGTTCGTGTTCCAGCCGGGCGGACCGTTCGCCCTCGACCGCTCCGTGTCGCACCAGCGCGCGACCGAACTGGCCGAGGTGGTGCTCGCGCATCCGTCGCCGGTGTGGGTGATCGAGGATGACTCCGTGGGCCCGCTCGCACTCGAGACGCCACCGTCGATGGGCACCGTGATCCCGGATCGCGTGCTGCGCATCCGCACGTTCTGCAAGGCCTACGGCATCGACATCCGCACCTCCGTGCTCGGCGGCAGCAGGGAACTGGTGCGGCGCAGCATCGCACAGCGCAGCTACGGGCTTGGCTCGAACAGCCGAATTCTCCAGAATGCGCTCGCGTATCTGATCGACGATCGCGCGGCCAACGACGATGTCGCGAACGCTCGGGAGCGCTACTCGAGCCGGCGCGCCGTGCTCGTCGACGAGCTCACCAAGGCGGGGTTGACGCCGCTCGCCGGCCCGGACAGCCTGGTGGTGTGGATCGAGGTCGACCGCGAGGTTGATGCGCTGGTCGCGCTGGCCTCCCGTGGCATCTCGGTCGGGTCCGGGCGCAAGACCTTCGTGAGCCGACCCGATCGCGGCCTGCTCCGGATCTCGGTGACGCAGCTTCCCGATGACCGCGCCCGGATCGCAGAACTGGCGGCTCTCGTTGCCGGCGCGGTCGACGGAAGCCTGCGTGAGTATTTCGACTAGCGGGGCTGAAGGCTGACGCCGCACTCAGTCGACGGGGCGAACGATCCGCGTGCCGGCCTTCAGGCGCTCGAGGAACAGCACGATCGTTGCGGCGACGCTGCGGTGGCTGAGGTCGTTCAGGATGTCGTGCAGCCCACCGGCCACGGAGACGACCTCCGCGCCCGGGATCGCCCGAGCGGCGGCAATCGCATCGTCGAGCGCAACGACCGGATCGGCTTCGCCGTGCAGCACCAGTGCCGGAATCGCGATGCCTGTCGGATCGAGATCCAGCAGCTCCTCTGGGACAGCCAGGTCGAGGGCGCCCGGAGTGATGAGGGACTCGTCGTCGAGTGTTCTGCGATGCACCGGGCAGGCCGAGCGCAGCGCCTGCTCTTCGCCGCTGGCGTGATGCGCAGAGCTGGTCGGAAGACCCGCGAGCACGACGCCGGCGAGCGAGTCCGGGATTTCGTTTGCGAGCTGGAGCGCGAGCGCGGCGCCGACATCCGATCCGACGAGGATGTGCGGCGCGGGCAGGCCATGATCGGAGAGGAGTGCCCGCACGCGGCCTCGCGCGGCAGCGACATCCTCGTTGGCGTCGGCGACGACGCGCACGCGCCAGGCATCGGCGGAGATGCGGCGCCCGAATCGTTGGTAGACCCGTGGGGACTCGCCTCGACCGGCGATCACGATCACGGTTCCGCGGGGGTTCAGGCCGTCCGGCTCATTCCAGGCGGGCTGGTCGGCGATGTCGGCATCGGAGGCGGGCACGGTGGGCGCAATTGTCATCGTCCGGCCTTCAGAGAGCCGTCGCGCCGACCAGCGAAGCCGGAGCGACATCGAACAGGGGGAAGAGGTCGGTGGCGATCCGTTCGAGCTCCTCGATCAGCGGGGATGATTGGATCAACAGCAGGTTGACGCCGGCGGCCTCGAATTCGCGGATGCGGTCGGCAACCTGCTCCGGCGTTCCGACGAGGTTGGGGCGCAGGCCCCTGGTTCCGACCGAGTATTCGCGCTTCGAGAGCTCGACATCGAGGTTCGAGTTCGCGCGGAACTCCTCGAACGACGCATAGCCGGGGGAGGACGGGTCGAGGGTCGTGATGCGCTCGAGCTCGGCCTGCGCCTCGGCCTCGGTGTCGCGGATGATCACGTATGCGGCCATCCCGAACTCGGCGAACGGCGCGCCCTGCAGCCGCTGCCTGCGGGCGTCGAGGTCCGCGACCTTCTCGCGCAGTTCGGCGGGGGTGCCGCCATGGGTGACATAGGAGTCCGCGAACCCGGCGATCGCCTCACGGCCGGACTCGCTCTCGCCGCCCGCGTAGATCTGCGGTGCGAACCGGGGTTTGGGCGAGAGCACCGTGCGCTCGACATCGTAGAACCGACCGTGCTGCGTGTATGGCTGTTCGGTCCAGAGACCCTTCAGGATGTTCACGAACTCGGACGACTGCACGTAGCGATCGTCGTGCGAGGCGAAGAGCCCGCCGTACTGGCGCGCCTCCTCGGCCCACCAGGCCGACACGACGTTGAGCGAGAAGCGATCGCTCGAGATATCCGCGAGCGTCGCGGCGGTCTTCGCGATCACGGTCGGCAGGTGGAAGCCCGGACGCACGGCCGTCATGACCTTCAGGTTCTCGGTGACGGTCGCGATGGCGGTCGACAGCGACCACGCCTCGAGGCTCGGCGCCTCGATGCCCTTGCGGTCGTTGAGGTAGAGCTCCGGCACGAGGGTGATGTAGTAGCCGAGGCGGTCGGCGAGCTGGGAGGCCCGGCGGACGTAGTCCCAGCTGGTCTCCATGCCCTCCTCGGTGACGTTCCGAAGGAAGCCGCCGTAGACGGGGGTCCAGTAACCGAATTTCATGCGAGTGCCTCCGTGCGTGTTGCGACCCGGGCGAGCGCCTGGGCGAGATCAGCGGTCAGGTCGGCCGGGTCTTCGAGGCCCACCGAGAGTCGGATGGTCGTGAGGGAGATACCTGCTCGCTCGCGCTGGGCGGGAGTCAGCCGGGAATGCGTCGTCGTCGCCGGATGTACGACGAGGCTGCGCACATCCCCGATGTTGGCGACCAGCGCGAAGAGCTGCAGCGAGTCGATGAATGGTGCGACGCTCTCCTCGGCCCCCGTCAAATTGAAGGAGAACACCGACCCGACCCCCAGGGGAAAGTACCGTTCGGCACGTTTCGCGTCCGGATCTCCTTCAATTTTTTCGAAGGGGCCGGAGGCGGCAGCGACGAGCGGGTGGTGCACGGCGGCGACACCGGGGTGGGCAGCGAGGAAGCGAGCGACCTCGAGGGCGGAGTCGGTCTGCTTGCGGACGCGGATGTCCAGGGTCTCGATCCCCTGCAGGATCTGGAACGCGTTGAAGGGCGAGAGGGATGGCCCGAGGTCGTGGCTCAGCTTCGCCTTGGCATAGGCGAGGTACGCGCTGCCTGCGGCTCCGAACCGCTCCCAGAACACGATTCCGCCGAAGCGTTCGCTGGCACTCGTGAACTGCGGCCAGCGCTCGGCGCGCGCACCGAAGTCGAAGCGACCGCCGTCCACGATGAGTCCGGCGAGCGAGTTGCCGTGGCCGCCGAGGAACTTCGTGGCCGAGTAGACGACGATGTCTGCGCCGAAGTCGAGGGGGCGAAAGAGGTATGGGGTCGCGATCGTGTTGTCGACGACGAGCGGGATGTCGCGCGAATTCGCCACGGCGGCGATGCCATCGAGGTCGGGGATGAGCGCGGTCGGATTGCCGATCGATTCGACGAAGAACGCGCGCGTCTCCGGTCGCACCGCCGCCTCCCACGCCGCAGCGTCACGCGCATCCACGAAGGTCACATCGATGCCGAAGTCGGCGAAGGTGTCGCCGAGCAGGTCGACCGATCCGCCGTAGAGCTGGTCGGCCGCGACGATGTGCTGGCCGGTTCGCACCAGGGCGAGGAGTGCGATCGCGACGGCCGACTGGCCGGATGCCGTGGCGAGAGCAGCGACGCCGCCATCCAGCGCGGCGATCCTGCGCTCCAGCGCAGCACTCGTCGGATTGCCTGTGCGGCTGTAGAGGTTGCCCGGCGTCCGCAGCGCGAAGATGTCGGCAGCGGCCTGGAAGCTCTCGAACTCGTATGCGCTCGACTGGTAGATCGGCACGACTGCCGTGTTCTGCGCGACTCCCGCCGTGAATCCGGCGTGAACCTGCCTGGTCGATGACCCCCACGCAGCGGCTTCGCCGTGCGCTGTGCCGTGGCTCTCACTCATGCGGCCCACCGTACCGCGAGGTGAACACAGTTGCTAAATAAGTTCACTGCGTGGGCGTCAATCAACGTCACATTCGGGAAAGTACCGAAACATTACGCAAAGTGCGTTGCGGGTGAGCGCTCGTTCTGGCCAAGCTTGGCGGGTGCCGATCGCCACCACCGATCGACTTTCGGTCGCAAGAACGATCGAGCATGACGATCGACCAGAGTGATCGACGAGCTAGTACAAAGGATGAACATAACGTGGCAACAACGAGTAGCAATGCGCAGGCCAAGCGGCAGCTCAAGCTGGGTGCCGTCCTGATGGGTGTCGGCGGTCCCGGGCAGCACAACACCTGGCTCAACGAGGAAATCCCCGGCGACGCGAGCGTCGACATCAACTGGTACATCGCGAGGGCCCGGCAGGCCGAGGCGGCCAAGTTCGACCTCGTCTTCATTGTGGACAGCCAGTTCATCACCCCGGACTCGCCCAATCACTACCTGAACCGCCTCGAGCCGTTCACGCTGCTTTCCGCCCTCGCGGTGACGACCAGCCACATCGGCCTCGTCGGCACCGTGACGACGTCATACAACGAGCCATTCCACACCGCTCGCCGTTTCGCCTCCCTCGATCTCATCAGCGGTGGTCGCGCGGGCTGGAACGTCGTCGCAACCGGCGACGGCGGAACGGCGGGCAACTTCGGCCTCGACGAGCACTACGACTACGAGACGCGCTACGGCCGGGCTCTCGAGCACGTGCGCGTTGCCCAGGGCCTGTGGGACTCGTACGAGGATGACGCCTTCCCGCGCGACAAGGAGGCGGGCATCTTCTTCGACAAGGATCGCCAGCACCAGCTGAACCACGACGGCCAGTACTTCAAGGTCGTCGGGCCCCTCAACATCCAGCGCTCGAAGCAGGGGCAGCCGGTCATCTTCCAGGCAGGCGACTCCGAGGAGGGCCGCGACCTCGGCGCCGAGATCGGTGAGGGCATCTTCACCCACGCGCCGAACCTCGCCGCCGGCCAGGCGTTCTACGCCGACATCAAGGCGAGGGCGGCGGCAAAGGGCCGCAACCCGGAGCACATCCTCATCACACCGGGCGTGACTCCGATCATCACCGACACGGATGCCGAGGCTCGCGAGCTCGAGGACGCGGAGCATCGTGCCAAGGATTTCTCCAAGACGGTCGCGCAGTTCGGTCGCGCGTTCGGCTGGTACGACTTCTCGCAGCACGACCTGGACGACCCGTTCCCCGATCTCGGCAATCTCGGCGACAGCAGCTTCAAGACCCAGGCCGACCGCA
>Ga0247779_1001364_pt1 | contig 11858 bp, 12 predicted proteins | sample UWRJL221509R5_FD_179925 | JGI IMG/M metagenome (GOLD analysis project Ga0247779, IMG submission 179925) | Plant litter microbial communities from Arlington Agricultural Research Station in Wisconsin, United States - UWRJ-L221-509R-5 | ecosystem: Environmental > Terrestrial > Plant litter >...
CTCAAGTCAATACAAAAATCCCAGCCGACCTCGGGGAGGTACAGAGCGACCCCGATCTTGCGTTAGCAATACTAACACTCTGCAATTAAGTTCCAAGAATTCGTTAGTAATCTACGTAGATAAGTTTCAGCGATCAACTTGTATTGATCTTTTTGAGACTACTACTCGCTCTCGCTCGGTTCGGGCGGGCGGTGCTAGTCGCAGCGCCGCCTTCATAAAGGAGGAAGGGTGACAAATACGTACAGGATCCTTCGAGATCTTGTAGTTTTGACACGATGATGTACATGTGGGAATAACAACGTCGGAACCTTCTAGCCTTCTAGGTGAACGGAGCGCATGGCAGTGCAATGTTTGACTCCTCATAATACGCTGTCATATACTTAGTATGTACCGAGCACTTAATTTAACAAATTCCGAGTGTTAGTGTTCGGTTATGAGGCGCACTGGGCAGTAGCAGAACTTTTGAAATGTAATATACGGAGGTCTGTTATGTGTCCCATTTGGGGTACTGGTGTCAGAGTGTGTACGCTGGTTCCGAGTTGACGTTGATGGTGGTTAAGCGCCGAGAACAGTCGAAAACGGCTGGCGCGAATGCGTTCAGCCATATTTGGGCATACACATTACACACCCTTACATACTGACGCAGTATTAGTGGCGGTGATGATGCTGATAGGGTATCATTAAGAGAGATGGCAGATGGATATATGTATTTGATGTATTTACATCCAGTCATAATTATATCTTTGGCACAGGATATGGCATATTCTGAATCATGTGGGTCGCATAGTCGTGTTTTTTTCGTTTTTCTATCCCAGCTTTCATCAATGAGATAGCAGTTCACTGTATAATTCATTATTATTGTCATTCACATACGAGGAAATAAGCATAGGCTTTTGATTTCACAGTTAAAACTTGGCTTCGCTTCTGATGTCACGATGCACTGCATGTTTGACAGAATCTGACTTGGAAGAACCTCCATTTTCTTGCTGCAGAAGGAAGAGCTCGCAAGTTTAGCGAGACGCTGTGCTAATTTCGCTGTGCGCAGCGCGCATAGGCGTTATTAGAATTTCGCAATCGCAGATGATCTGTGGATATGAATGCGCGCATGTGGTTATCTAAGGGACAAGCGCCCTATTGCCTCATCTTGACAAGATTGACTTTGTATTGAAATGCAGGGTTCGCGGGGACTGTAAGTAAGAGTGGTTGGTCGCTATGTCGGAGGGGGACATAAAGAGGGCGGAGAGGAAATCCCGATTTAACTCTTCTCCTGCCTGTTGTGGGAGCACGGAGGTCACGAGGGTGTTCGTGGGAGAAAAAAAGAGGGGCAGCGAATCTCGATTTGGATGTCTCACTTTTCGGGGTTGTCCGGATTCGGATGGTGCCTTGGGTATCGGGAACCAATGAGGATGTTTGGTGTGACCATGCATGACCAAATAAGGGTTGTTGTTGCTCGTTTATGTGTTGAGCTGACCTCAAAAACGAGTCCTGATCAACTTTCCCTTTTCGCCCTTCCACCCAGTTCCTTTTCTGGCCAGTCCGTACCTCCAAGCTCATCGCACTCTCCGTTCCCCTCAAAGCCAACACAGCTCTCCACCCCAAGCTGTCTTTTTTTTCTGTTAGTCTTTTTTTCCTCGTCCTTTTTTCATCCCAGCCAGCATCTTCTTGCCTGTGCCCCCACCGTTCACAACGCTCATATCCTCCTCCGTAATGCACGCAATGTCCACTCTCGACATGCAGAAACCCGCTTTGTCTCCTACTTCTCCTACGATGCGCAAACGCCAGAGAACCATTGACCACCCTGGCGCGCCCCCCACCGATGGCCACCCGCCGCAGCCTGTTGGACCACCCGTTGTTGAAGACGCGTTCATCAACGACCACGACGCGGCTGAGAGTGGGGGAGACGACGACGACGACGAAGACAAGCCAAAGAGTGACAAGAAAGCAGGGAGACGCAAGATCAAGATTGAATTCATCCAGGATAAATCGAGACGTCATATAACGTTCTCCAAAAGGAAAGCTGGTATGTTCGCGTCCGTGTCTCCCAATCTGTTCCCTCTTCTCACATGCCTATTTACAGGTATTATGAAAAAGGTAACATCTCTTCCCAATCCGTCATTTCCAACACTCACCCTTGTCCGAACAGGCCTACGAGCTCTCCACTCTTACTGGCACACAGGTCCTTCTGCTCGTTGTCTCAGAGACAGGTCTTGTATACACCTTCACCACCGCAAAGCTACAACCCCTCGTCACACAGCCAGAGGGCAAAAATCTTATCCAAGCCTGTCTCAATGCTCCCCATGGTGCTCTTCCTTCCAGCATGCCCGTCGGCGCACCTATCGGTCGTTCTTCAGGGCCCATGAACATCCCCGGCGGTCCTCCTCCCAGCGCCAACATTCCAGGTGGTCTTTCTATCGGTGCAGGCGCTCCCAATAACGTCAAGGAAGATGATGAAGATGATCACCGTGAAGACACCGCCGCTTCCCATGGCGGCCGTCCAAGTGCTGGCGACAAGCGTCGTCGTCGTGCCTCTTCCACGAGCGGTCCTGCCCCTCAAGGAGGTAATCGCGGGGCCACATCCCCTCATTCTCCCAATGCCACCATCCCTCCTCCCTTTAATATTCCTTCTGGCCAGGGTGGTCAACCTCATCCTTCTCACCAGCAACCCAATCAATCACAAATAGCTCTGGGCTCTCCTACATCGCCTCAACAGCATCATCCACAGGTCTCCACCACGTCGCCTGCTCAGTATTCCGCCCCGTCATATGCTCATCATCCCGGACAACCTCAGCATCAACAACAGCAACACGATCAGGCCATCTATAACTCGCACCTCATGGGCACCGGCGGTTATTCATACCCTCCCGCTGCTCCTCCCTCTCAGGGTGGTCCTGGTCAACAACTCGGTGGTCTTGCCGCTGCCGCAGCTACTCAACAACCGCAGCAGCACGGACACTGGGCCGGTCAGCAAGCTCAAGTTAGTCCAACTGCTCAACACTATGGCGGAAGGAGATAAACTCAACATCTATCCCATGCTGCGCGATGCGCTGGGACATGGGCTATTGTAATTTGTACATCCGTTTTTTCATTTTGTGTTATCCTTTCCCTTCACGCCGGTGGTGATTAAGGAACCCCCCACATATGCTGCTCTCTGTGTCTGCGTCTTTTCCTTTCCAGTTTTTTGACTACGATACGATTGATGATACGATGTTCTTTTCTCGCTACCTTATCGATCCTCGCTTGTACGCCTGAATAACTCGGTATTTTACACTTCATCCCAACAGTACTTACTTGTTTGTATGCGCGCTCCTCCAATTTAGTTTTTCTCTTTTTGATGTACATAAGCATTCCAATGTCTCTTTCCTTTGCCCTCAATTTTCTGTCATCTTTTTACTCCAGTCTGCATCCTCGTATTATTAGGTATCTTACTATTCCCTCAAGTATGTAAGTGTCCCGCAATAAATATGGCTCTGTCGAAGAAAGGAAACTATTCTGCCAATTCTAGCATGGTACCCGAGTGCGATTGACGTACGACTGTCGTCATGATCAACCAGGCCGTGGAAAGAGCCCAACTAGTAAGTCCCTTTAATCGGAACACCATGCCCCAAGTTGACAAGTCAACCGGGGATTGGATTCCTTACTATAATGCCACCAACCCAAATTGAGACCTCGAGGAAAAACACCATAGCAGGCAAGTGTTGGCGACCCTCGGGGGAAGTTTTACTGCATTTGCATTTTTTAATTTTCGTCCCCCGCGCGGGTACAATTTTTTCAAAGAGGAAATGTGGGGGTTCGCCAGGCTCGATGAGGATATGACCCCCGAAAAGTGAAGATTTTCCGATGGCCTGACTCAATATGGAAAAATGGTAGCGAAGGAGGTTGGGCTTGGACGGATGCGGCGTGTTTGCTCTTTCTTTCTTTCTTCCTCCTGTCACCAACGTACCGTACGGATTTCTGTGGCTCGTGGCTATACACACACAACATGTTTTCTCATGAAATCCTCGACATGTACATGATGAAAACCCAATGACAACGAGTTGTGAGCAAACCCACAAGCCGGAGAAACCTGGAGAAACTCTTTGAAAGGTCCTCCCCTGTCTACTTCGCAATACGCGTTCGTGGAATCTTCAGGCAATACCGTACCGGAGTGCATGCGCGTACTACGGTGCACATGTCGTAATGTGAGTCTCTTCGCAGTCTCTTTCGAATTTTTTCACACAGTGTCTATAATTGTCCTTTTTTGCCAGAACGTGTTTGTCTGTGTTCTGGGCGTATTCTTTTTTGCTTTTTCTAGCAAGTCTATTTTTTCGAAACAACTGCTCAATGGCGGTAATTGTCAGAGCAGATAAAAGAAGCCAAAGCCCAAAGTTTCCTTTCCCATCGGAGCTCCGCCTAGGATTTGTCCAATGGCGAATGCGAGGAGAGAGGTCAGAGTCCCCACCCCCCAACTTCGCAAAGGGTTGGATCTGAACCAGGTAAGCACTCTCAGGCGTGATGTGTGAATGACAGACAGATATGTATACTCATCGATATGAAAGAGCAGGAGACCAATACTGTCGGATTCACGATAAGTCTTTCCGAGAATCCGACAAGTAGACCTTTTGTCCCGGCTATCTATCGACTTCTTTTTCCTTGCATTTTTCGCACCCTCAATTCTTTCCTTATCCTCGTTTTCCCGAACCGACGCCTCCTATACGTTATATTGGTTATCAGATAGACATCTCCTGAACGTCTGGCTGGCTGGCAAGAGATTGACAATCAAGTCAATGTGTGGCGAATTCTCACTGTGTGATTGATTACCATCGTTTTGGGGAGGCACACACACGCACACGTATTATTATACAACACGACAGAGCTTCCGAGTGCGGGTGCGGGTGCGAAGACGAGTGCAGGTGTCTTTGTTTTCTTCTTCTTCCTTTGTGTGGGCGCCATCGGACCTCGTTTCCTGTCCGGTCTCCCATTGTCTGTACTCTTCTCATTCTCATCATCATCCTCATCATCATCACATCTCAAAAAAAGGTCCGGTTTGGTCAGGCGCATTACGGATGTCATCCACATATAGCCATTCTCAGTGGTTCTTTTCAATAACAGCGCTTCAAGGTTGCCCAGGGATTTTGAGCGTGTACAATCTGGAATAGAACTTCAATATTTGAGCTCCGAGTTTTGATTATTGTCCTTGGTGGCTGGCTCTTTGCGATAGGTGGACCAAGGACCGAGGATCAGAAATATGATATCCTCTCGCAACTCTTTCCTTGGTTGAAGTTGAGACTTCGATGAACGCAAACTTCAACAAAGCAATAATTTGGTTATCAGCACCCCCAAGTACAACTTTCAATACGCGTGGACGGTGAATATCAATCCCCGAGTCGGTTACTTCCTTATATGATGCATACAGGCCCATGCCATAACATATAGGAAACCGACGCGTTCTTTATACGTTCTTTTACGCGTTGTAGCGCCTTATCGTCCTATTCGGTACTCTGGGGCGTTCGCGCGTAACATGTACTGACCTTGTTGGAATCTTGGAATCTCTATACCAAACGATATGTTCCTTTAAATCCTGCAGCAGCGCGTTCGCCTTGGATCTAGACGTACACACGACCATCCAAGGTCTATCTGTCATGTCGTCGCAGCTATTTGTTAACATAGGCCTCATGCATGTTAAAGTTTGAATCTTTCCCAGTGCTGGTGTGCATTCATTCATTCATATCATGGTCTAAAATCGATTGACTGACCTTAGGATCTTCAATTAGCTTCACATGAATAAGGGGATGATCAATGCCAATGCAATACATATCACACATCACATACTAGAAGCCAAAAAGCAAACAACTGACTATTCTGGTTCTATATAATGAAAGTCAGAATGAATGATGGCCGAGTGGGTGAGACATTTCTCGTATGTATGCATGAACTGTGTTGTTCTAATGGAGTATGACCTCAAGGCTGGGGCTGGACAGATGTCCCGGGGGTGCAGTCGTTCTAGTGCACGTAAATGTCAAGCCCTGGGCGGCGTATAGAACTCTGATAAAACAGACAGTTATTGATTATCGCTGGGATTGTACTATGTTCTCGCTGCTGTTTATCCTATGGTATCCTACGATAATGTTCTATGAACATGCGGGCAAATAGTGGAAACGAAAACCCCCCGCCGTGTTTCTGTGATGGACAGACTTTCCCCCGGACCCCTTTCCATCGTTGATAGCAGTTGAAGGGATGATAAGACCTTAGTAAGCCTATCTGCAATTCTACTTATTACATACGACTCGAGTCGCTGACCAACCAATTTCCAGCAAAGGATAAAACACAATATATGTGTTTGCAATGCATCGAATAATTTCCTCATTGGCATGATCTTGATAGATCTAGATGTCGCAAAAAGTCTTACGAATATCCCTTGGCTCAAGGTCTTCTCGCCGTTCGTCTCAAACACTTAATCAATGTGCTTCGCTGATTGTAATCAAGAGGTATGTAAACTTTTATTATTATATAGCTTGCATTACGGTATCTTACAATTGCGCAGAGATGACCATGTCTAAAATTTTGGTCGCAGTGTTGGGCTTACCGGATCAATGATATGTTCAATATCGTCCACTTCCAAGGTCCATGGCGCTCCCTGGCTGATCTTTCTTGCTTTGCTAAACGCTCAGGTCATTTGTCGAGGACCATGTCAGTCCAGACCAACAAACACAATTTACTGTGGCGGACCGACAAGCTTCGCATCAGCAAAACTGTCAATGCTTGACATCCTAGCGTCATGCCGACCTTGTTCAATCTTTTTTTTCCGCGATTCCATCGTCCTTTTTTTGAAGTTGGAATCCAGAATCCACAATACGTATTCAATTCCAGCTAGGGCTATCTCCAAATGCCCATGTCTTTGATGTTAGTTGATGCTGGGGATTTCCTGGAACACAAGACGTCATCTGAGGATGGCCGTCACGCTACACTCACCCCTCGTGTTGGTAATCCGTTAGATAAGATGTTGACAAGGCATCCCGACGGGTATGGGAGAACAAACCCTCTTGGCCTACTTCGAGCGCTATGTATCAGGTCATCTGCTGATTTTGCATGGTCATCCATCTTCATCCATCCATCTATCGTCTATGGTACATACATACAAGGCTGCCGACTCGCCGACCAAGCTCGCATGTTTTAATTCTGGTCGCGTTGCAAGAGGTCGCAAGGAGGATGAAGCGCAGTTAATGGAACAATTACCACCTGCCATCTTAGTTGCCTTGGCGTCTCACCAGAATATAACTTGACATTCGTTGAACGAAATCTTTTGTTTTGGTGAAGTGAAGAAACATAAACATAGACATTTGCTTCCAGACCAAGCAACTTATTTCCAGCCACTACTGTATTCCCGAATGGCGTCCACTCGTCCCCGGTGATCAGAGATATTTATGGCGGGACCGATGGAAGTGGAATACTGTTCCTTGCCTTGGTAATATCGAGGAACCTTTTGCCGGAATAAATTTCCAAGACCCAGGTTGGTTGTCGACGCAATTATTCAAACCAGGCATAGAAAACAAAAGCAGCGGCTAGCAGCGGACGTTTGGAACCGCGACGATTGTATTGAGTTCTTGATTCTACCCCTTACGGCTGCAGTTTGTCAGATATGATAGTTTCCTCGACGACAGTATGTGACCGGTCGTGGAGCCCATATCAGGAAGTATTCCTTCCTTTACAAGTCTGGGCGCGGGGTTGCCCCACATTCAACTCGTTTCTTTGATTATCCATTGTTTCCTTTTTGAGATGACTATTTTCTGCACAGAGTACCAAAAACAGCACAAGACAAGAGTGGATTGGGGTACAAAATAGAATAAACTCGGTCATATGGGCTATTCACAAGAATAAATGCGCCTCGTACAAAAATACTGATGAAACTTTCTTTTTATTTGGCCGTGTGCGCGCCGTACCCTCTTCTTATCAGGATTATACAGCGTCGGAGCACTCTATCGCCCGAGAGCCCAGAATAAGCGCAGAAGAACCGTTGAGACAAAATTAGCATGGTCGACAACTCTTATTAAACAAGATGAAATACGCTAGAAGCAAAATAGTCATCCCGAACTTTCGCAATGTCATATGTCACCAGAAAGATGGAGTGTTTGAAGTTCTGATATCCTTACGAATGGGGTGCGCTGTCCGGCGGTGGACAAGGATAAATTTCTTCCCAACGTGATGAGTGATATCATGCAGTGCCATAATTTGTCAAGGATATGACTTAGGCGCTGCTGCGGATGAAAAACGGTTGGGAAGGGTGTGGCATAGCGAAAGGGTGGTGATGGGAACGCCAAGACATACATTGCGTACTTTCCACTCATTATTGTAGTACCAAGGTTGATTCATTAGTCTTCTCGAGGTCCGAACCAGACACCCGAATGAAGGAGGATATGATAATTATGCCAGAAAAGTAAGAAAATTCACACATACGGGTGATAGGCGGAGTGGTCAAGAAAAGGAAAGAAATCTTCCCAATTTTTCCATCACGCCTCATTGCAAGAAGAGTGGAAATAGATCAACCATCTGATCACTGGGATTTGATCAGGGTTGCTTAGGATTTTTTGATGATACTTTAGGCTAGAATCCTAATGATGGATTCTATGATGGCGTCTAGATTTGGGGTACATCGATGGGCACTTGTTGCCGAGGGTCTGATTGCAACTCTGATAGCTTTCCATTCTCCTCCAACCCCCCATGACCAAGCCTTGAGGAGCCTCCGCTAGCCACGATACTGACAATTACTTATCTATTGCATTTCCGACATTTCCGATTCCTCTGTCAGCTTCAACGGCCACGAGCTGTATAGTAATGTACATAGATCAAGCAAGGTTCTGTCATATGTGATGTGAAGAGCCACCACACCAACTGAGCGTACTAGAAATGGATTCATCTTGAGAGAGCCATATATTTGCCTCGAATCTGTCCAACTGTCTCGCAGCAAGGGGCTATGAATTGAGGGACTACCGCTAATGAAGTGTCCGGTGAAGAAGTCCCAGACCTTCTCTATTGCAGTGACACCTTTGATGACGCCTCCTTTAGCGTACCTCCTAACTTTGTTGCGAAATGAAAAACCCCGCAGTAAGACGCACACAAAGAAATTCGAGATCCACAGAAGATCGTCGAGAAAACACTTTTACATTGCCAGATATATATATTTAATGTTATTAACGCAAACATGATATTAACAATGAAGATGAGAAGAAAAAAACAGCTGATAGTAGATACTGATGTGCATTGTAGATGATGATAGCGATGAGCAATGGACATTAATTACCATGATATGTTGAGAGAAAAAGAAAATAAATCCACGAAACCTAGTGAATGCAAGAGAAAAAAAAAACCGATGTAAGATCAAAGCAAGAATAAATGCAAAGATAAAAAAAGAAGAAACATCACAGCATGATATCAAAACAGGTAACTAATCTACCTTCATTGGACGCCGATCGTGTTGCAGAAAAGTACCACGAAGGTGAACAAGAAAGGAAATAAAATGGACAGCGATCCCATAACCAGAAACGGCGCTGGCACCCCAAATCCGGGTGTTGGCTGTTTTGTAAAGATTGCCGGGGCGACGGGAAATGGCAACACAAATGTGAACGGGAAGCCTGCCACATATTTTCTTCCCCCGCCATCGGCTAATGGGTCGAGCGTCGCTCTTTTGGGCAAGACAGATCGTGTCTGCCTTGTCATGATTAAAACGGCATAGATGCAAGAGGATCAGAGGAGCGTGCAAAAATCATGATGACGATGGTGATGTCGCTTTCCAAGCAACGAAAACGCGCATCGCACGACTAAGCATCTGCGTTGGCCTCGATGCTGATGTTGTAGAAGGTGAGAATGGCGGTTCTGAACCTGGGTCGTTCTGCATCTGCATAGAAGTTCCAACAAGCGTCGTTGCAGAACCGTCAACTGTGGGATAAGTACCATTCGATGTCGATGGCTGAGGAGCACTCGATGATCTTGAAATGACGCTGGGATTATAATATGAGCTAGCCGTTTCGGGCGTCGGTGGAACAAGTCCAGTGGTTGGAACTAAGCCTGTGAACCTGCGATGATTATCGCTGGCCTGTCGAGTAACGACACCAGCTGCATTTTTGGGTTGCCTGGCAAGCCAGTTGTCGAACTTTTTGCAGGCCTTGTCATAGGCTTTTCGATCTTGCAGAACACCGACTGTTGGGAAGATGTGCCAGTCGAATCGCTCTTTGAGAGCAGGTCCTAGGCAGGCCCTGTCCTGCATGTCCCTGAGAATAAAACCTGTCAATAAACGGCGTAACAAATATTGCGAAGGAAACTTACATATCAAAATTAGTGAGCAAAAGGTCGAAGTCATCCCTCGTCATTTCCAAGATAGCAGCGTTGGTAAAGTCCAACGAGCTACTAATGCTACCAGAGTCCGACAAGCCCTTAAAGCCACCATCCAAGGAACCCGAACGGATAGCTTCGTTCTCTTGTAAAACCTTTAACTTCTCCGCTTCTTGGACCGCTAGAACCCATTCCCACATTTCCTCCGAACACGCGATAATCTCTCTTGCACGTAAAGTCAAGTGTAAGTTCAATGTCCTTAGATCAATGTGTAACGTCTTATTCGGTAAATTTGTAACTCGACGACCGTGTACTTTCCCATCTTTCGAGGACTTGGTCGGGAATGTCATACTCGACGGCCCATAAGCATGGCTTCGCGATTCATCCAGGCTGACGTAAGGCGACGATTTCTTCATGAGGGATTTCATCGTTAGCCAACGATTGTCATCCGCAATTTCGCCACCGTTCTCGTCTGGAACCGTCATTGTACCGGCGGAACCGACAGATTTATGGGACTTGGTTGAACGTGCACGTTTCGGCATGGGTATCACAGCGTCTCGAGCATCGTCAGTGTCATGTTCAGAGCTTTGCACAACTGGATTTGGCTTTATCCAAAGCTCGTCATCGTCTTCTGGATCAACTTTCGGAGGTACCGGGGGGAATGTGTAAAGAAGAGGTGGATGTGTTCTGACGTCTACAAAAAAATAGAGGGGTATATATATTAGCTTTCTTAGCCTAAAAAATGATATAAAAAACAAACAAACCATTGAAGTGGTACTCCAAGTAGGTCGTCAAAAGGGATAGCGGCGTCGTATTGATGAATCTGGACTCGAGCATACCGGTCCAAACTGCTGCCAAGATAGCATGATCTCGTGGGTCTGTCGGGTCATCGTCATCCTCTGTACTTCTTATTAAAAACGGTGAAATCTTGGTCTTTGGCGCAGCAGTAATAGTGGCAGTTCCAGAGAAAGAAGGAGCCCTTCTCAATGAAGGCTGAACAGATGCTCGGTCACGCTTTTGCTGCTTCAATGCCTCCATTAACGGGTCCTGCGATGCCAGGTATCCAATGCCCCCAAAGAGACCCACGTTCGTGCTAAACATGGGAGGGAGGGACCCTTCTATGTCAGCATGAGGATTTGAGCTCGTAACGGCACTCTGTGTTTTTACCGATAATGATGGTCGAGGGGCAGACTTCGAATGGGGCGTAGAGGGTTGAGCTGGCGTAAAGGTCGCCACCGAAGGAGGACGTGAGTTCGATTGAACGTGATCTTCGATCGCCAATGCTGACTGAGGGGGCGATACAAGATGTGGAGGTATCAGATGGTCATCCGAGTCCTTGTTTTGAGACAATTCGCTTTCATCCACGAGCCGCGGTTTCGGTTTGGTCAAATCTTTGTTCCCTGGATCATTTGCATTGGTGTGATGATGGATATCATCCGAAGAAAATGAATGTCGTCGACTGGTCGAAGACTCGCCATCCTCCCGCATTGTCAAAATTGACTGGTCATCGTCGTCGTCATTCCTTCTGCCAGGGAAGAATAGATCTTCCTCAATCA
>Ga0247779_1001365_pt1 | contig 11854 bp, 9 predicted proteins | sample UWRJL221509R5_FD_179925 | JGI IMG/M metagenome (GOLD analysis project Ga0247779, IMG submission 179925) | Plant litter microbial communities from Arlington Agricultural Research Station in Wisconsin, United States - UWRJ-L221-509R-5 | ecosystem: Environmental > Terrestrial > Plant litter >...
CGACACCGAACTGCAGGCTGAACGGGTCACGCCAGACGAGGGAGATGGCCGGGTCGAGCCGCAGCACGCTTGAGACCAACACCATTGACCCAGAGTGCGCGATTTCGCCCTGGTGGCGTGCGAATTACCCACAGGCGAGCGCGCTGCTGGTCGGTGCAGCCGTGTCGACAGGGCAGGATCAGCGCGGCCTGCGCTTACGCGTCTTCGTGCGGACGATCACCGGAGTCGTCGTTGAGCAGGTCTTCGATCGCCTGGTCGATGTCATCCGGTGCCGGCGCCTCACCCGTCAGTCGTGCGATGAGGCCAGCCGGGTTGTCGATGTCATCGCCGGTCGGAATGAGGTCGGGCTGCGCCCACAGGGCGTCCCTGCGCTCGGCTCCCACCGCATCCGTCACGGCCCGCCAGAGCGCCGCGGCTTCGCGGAGTCGCCGTGGGCGCAGCTCGAGGCCGACCAGGGTCGCGAACGCGGATTCTGCCGGCCCGCCAGAGGCGCGACGACGCTTCACGGTTTCGGCGATGGCGTCACTCTTCGGGAGGCGGACCGTCGCCTCGGCGGTCACGACGTCGACCCAGCCCTCGATCAGGGCGAGCATCGTCTCGAGCCTGGCGAGGGCAACGAGCTGGTCGTCCGACTTCGGCGGGATGAGCGCGCCGCTCGTCATCGCCTCGCGGAGCTCCTCGGGGTTCGACGGGTCGAACTCCTCAGCGAGCTGCTCCAGCCGGTCCGTGTCGATGTGGATGCCGCGAGCAAACTCGGTGATCGACGACATGAGCTGCAGTCGAAGCCACCTCGCGTGCCGGAACAGTCGCGCGTGCGCGAGCTCCCGAACCGCGAGGTAGAGGTGCACCTGGTCGAGCGGGATGTCGAGATCGGCACCGAACGCGAGGACGTTCTGCGGGATGAGCGCGGCCTGCTGCTCGTCGAGGAGGGGAATGCCGATGTCGCCTCCGGACACGACCTCCGTCGAGAGCTGGCCGACGACCTGGCCGAGCTGCATCGCGAACAGTGTTCCGCCGACGTTGCGCATGAGCTTCGATGCATCAACGAGCATTCCTGCCATCTCCTCGGGTGCCTGGTCGTGCAGCACCTCGGCGAGGGAGTTGGAGATCGAGGTGGCCACCGGCTCTGCGAGCTGCTGCCAGACCGGCATCGTGGCTGCGACCCACTCGCTGCGGCTCATCAGCCGGGGTTCGGTGCTGAGGGCAGAGACGAAGGTCGCCTCGTCGAGCCAGAGCGATGCGACATGCAGCGCCTGTTCCAGCTGCGAGCGCTCGGCAGGCAGCGAGACGACGGAGGTGCGCGAGGCGAACGCCTTCGCCTGGTCGAGCGCGAGCGACCAGTTGACGCCTTCTCCGCTCGAATTCAGCGCGTTCTGGAGCTGCTCCATGAGACGGCCGATCAGCTCGGGGTCGTTGGGCAGCCCTGCCGCGCTCGCGAGTTTCGCCGGGTCGATCTCGGTGTTGCCGGCCAGGAAATCGCGCAGCATGTTGGCGAGCTCGTTGTCGGAGTCGTCGAACTCGTCTTGGGGTTCATCCCGCGAATCATCAGGCATGCAAACTACGCTAGCCGCTGCACCCTGAACGGGTCCGGCTTTTCACTTAGGCTGGGGCCTTCCGGTGTGCGCCCGTGGCGAACAGTGCCGCGAACTCAGACCACATGAGAAGAACAGGACACCGGTGGCGATTTTCACCGAAGGCGCGAACCAGCGCCCCCGGAACGGTCGGCGTGGACGCAGGCTCGGCTGGATCATCCTGCTCCTGGCCATGATCGGCATCGTGATCTTCGGGCTGACTCCGGCGCCGTATGCGATCGAGTCGCCCGGTCCCGTGTTCAACACCCTCGGCACGACGACGGTGGACGGCAAGTCGGTCGACGTGCTCTCGATCACCGGACATCCGACACATCCGACCAGCGGTGCACTCGACATGCTGACGGTCAGTCTCGACGGCGACCCGAGCCAGTCCCCGAGCTGGGCGGAAATCGCGGGCGCATGGTTCGATCCGAGCAGGGCCGTCGTGCCCCTGAACGAGCTCTACGCACCGCAGGAGACCGTGAAACAGTCGAACGAAGAGTCGAACGCCGAGATGACGGAATCCCAGCAGGACGCGACGGCGGCCGCGCTGTACGAGCAGGGCATCAAGTTCGAGTCGACGATCACCGTCACGGGCATCATCAAGGGCTCGCCCGCCGAGGGCGTGCTGAAGTCGGGCGACGTGATCACGTCGGTGAACGGCACATCGCCGGTCGACGCGACCCAGCTCCACGACATCGTCGTCGCGAACGGCTTCAAGCCGCTGACGATCGACGTGACCCGCGCTGGCAAGAAACAGGTCGTGAAGGTCACCCCGTCCGAGGGGCCGACCGACAACCCCGGGCCGATCGTCGGCGTATACCTCGGGCAGAAATTCACCTTTCCGTTCCAGGTCAAGATCCAGCTCCAGGACATCGGTGGGCCGAGCGCAGGCCAGATGTTCGCCCTCGGAATCATCGACAAGCTGACGGATGGCCATCTCAACGGCGGCAAGCACGTCGCGGGGACCGGCACGATCACGGCGTCCGGCGCCATCGGCGCCATCGGGGGCATCCGGCAGAAGATGTACGGCGCCAGGGCGGCAGGCGCAACGTACTTCCTCGCCCCGGCGAGCAACTGCGGCGGCAGTGACGGCGTGCGCGGGCACATCCCGGCCGGCCTCACGGTCTTCGCAACCTCGACGCTGAAGCAGTCGGTCGCCGACCTCAAGGCCATCGCGGCCGGCGGCGACCTGTCGTCATTGCAGACCTGCGACACGAAGTAACAGATTAAGATGGCACAACCCCCATACGAGCCAGGAGTGCTCCCTTGACGTCGACACCGAACAGCGCAGCAAACGGCAGCCCCCAGAACCGGCCTGCGTCGCGCACGAGGGTGACGGTGACCATCACGGTCGTCGTGCTCGCCGTGCTCGTCATCCTCTTCTTCATCTTCGCCGGGCTGTACACGGATGTGCTCTGGTACAACCAGCTCGGCTTCCTGAAGGTGCTCACCACGCAGTGGATCACCCAGCTCGTGCTGTTCTTCGTCGGGTTCTTCGGGCTCGCACTGCCCGTCTTCGCGAGCATCGAGATCGCGTTCCGCTGGCGCCCCGTCTACGCCAAGCTCAACTCACAGCTCGACCGCTACCAGCAGGTCGTCGAGCCGCTGCGTCGTCTCGCCGTCTACGCCATCCCGATCGTCATCGGCATCTTCGGCGGCGTCTCGGCGGCGTCGCGCTGGCAGACCGTGCTCGAGTACCTGAACCGCACATCGTTCGGCAAGGTCGATCCGCAGTTCCATCTCGATCTCTCGTTCTATGTGTTCGACCTGCCGTTCTGGCGTGGGGTCCTCGCGTTCGCCTCGGCCGCCCTGATCATCGGATTCCTTGCGGCGCTCGCCACGAGTTACCTCTATGGGGCACTCCGGCTCAATGGCCGGGAGCTGCGCATCTCTCGCACCGCTCGGGTACAGCTGGCCGTCACCATCGCGATCTACATCGCGGTCCAGGCCGTGAGCGTCTGGCTCGACCAGTACGCGACCGTCACGAGTGCGAGCGCCGGATTCGTCGCGACCGGAGCCGGCTATACCGAGGTCAACGCGACCATCCCGGCGCGCGAGATCCTGGCGATCATCGCCGCCGTCGTCGCCATCCTGTTCATCGTCACTGCGGTCATCGGTCGCTGGCGTCTGCCCATCATCGGCACGATCCTGCTCATCATCTCGAGCATCGTGGTCGGCGCGATCTACCCGGCCATCGTGCAGCGCTTCACCGCGGAGCCGAACGCCAAGACCGTGGAGAGCACGTACATCCAGCGCAACATCGACGCAACGCGCACCGCATATGGCGTCGCGAACGTCAAGACGGTTCCGTACAACGCGATCGCGAAGACCCAGGCGGGCCAGCTGCAGCAGGATGCCGAGACCACGGCGAGCATCCGCATCCTCGATCCCGCGCTGGTGTCGAACACGTTCGCGCAGCTCCAGCAGGTCAAGCAGTACTACACGTTCGAGCCGCACCTGGATGTCGACCGGTACACCATCAACGGGAAGAAGCAGGACACCGTGATCGCGGCGCGCGAGCTCAGTCAGAGCGGCCTCGGAGATGCGCAGACCTGGTACAACAACGCGCTCGTGTACACGCACGGCTACGGCATCGTCGCGGCGTACGGCAACGAGCGCTCGGCCGACGGATCGCCGGTATTCCTCGAGTCGGCCATCCCGACGAAGGGCAAGCTCGGGTCATACCAGCCGCGCATCTACTTCGGTGAGAATTCGCCGAAATACTCCATCGTCGGAGCTCCGAAGGGGTCGAGCCCGGTCGAACTCGACTACCCGTCAGGCGCGACGAGTGCGGCGAACAAGAAGACGACGTTTGCCGGCAACGGCGGGCCGAAGCTCGGCAACCTGTTCACGAGACTCCTCTACGCGATCAAGTTCCAGTCAGAGGACATCGTGCTCTCGAACGCGATCAACAAGGACTCGCAGATCCTCTACGACCGCGACCCGCAGACGCGCGTGCAGAAGGTCGCGCCGTACCTGACGCTCGACAGCGACTCGTACCCGGCGATCGTGAACGGCCGCATCGTCTGGATCGTCGACGGATACACGACAACAGACCAGTACCCCTACTCGACGGTCAATGACCTCGGGGACGTGACGGCGGATGCGGACACGGCGCGCACCGAGTCGCTGCAGAACTTCAACTACATCCGCAACTCTGTGAAGGCGACGGTCGACGCGTACGACGGCAAGGTCACGCTCTACGCATGGGATCCGAGCGACCCCATCCTGAAGACCTGGGAGAAGGTGTTCCCGTCCACGGTCAAGCCGGAGGCGGACATGAGCGCCCAGCTGCTGTCGCACGTTCGCTACCCGGAGGACCTGTTCAAGGCCCAGCGCGAGATCCTCGGCTCGTACCACGTCGAGGACGCGGCCTCCTTCTACTCGAGCGACGACCAGTGGGTCACCCCGGCCGAGCCGACGCTGACCACGTCCTCTGCGGACGCCACCAAGCTCCAGCCGCCGTACTACCTGACGATGCAGGTGCCGGGGGAGCCGAACCCCGCGTTCACGCTCTACTCGACCTATGTGCCGAAGTCGTCGACGTCGAACTCGCGCAGCATCCTGACCGGATATCTGGCCGTGGACTCCGATCCCGGGCCGGACTACGGCAAGCTCACCCTGCTCACGCTGCCCAAGGAGACCACGATTCCGGGGCCGGGCTCTGCCGAAAACCAGTTCAGGACGGACACGGCGTTCGCCAACGAGGTCGCCCTGCTGCAGAAGGGTCAGACCAAGGTGGATCTCGGCAACCTGCTGACGCTGCCGGTCGGTGGCGGTCTGCTCTACGTGCAGCCGGTCTACGTGAAGTCGACGGGTGAGACCAACTACCCGCTGCTGCGTGAGGTGCTGGTGAGCTTCGGTTCGAAGGTGGAGTTTGCTCCGACCCTCGATGCCGCGCTCAACGACCTGTTCGGTGGAGACTCCGGTGCGACCGCGGGCGACACGGGGGCGTCATCCAGCCCGACGCCGTCGTCGTCGGTCGGCAACGCGGACAACCCGGCGCTCAAGAAGGCCCTCCAGGCCGTACAGAAGGACCTGCAGGCGCGCCAGGATGCCTACGCGAAGAACGACCTGGTCGCGGCCGCCGAGGCGGACAAGCAGCTGCAGGCAGACCTCGAGAAGGCGTTCCTGGCGAGCAAGTAACGCGCGTGAGTTGACGGCTTGGGGCTATCGGAGCGTTGAGCGTTCGCGAGCGAGCGCCCGGCTTCGCTCCGACTCGAACGCCTTGGCGACCCCGAGGATGACAATGGCGGCGACGTAGGTCCAGATGCGCAGGTCGGCCGGGACGAAGATCCCGGCCGCTCCGACGACGAAGCCGACGGCCTGCCCCAGCAGGATTGGCCCGAGCCACGGGTCGGCTCGCAGGACGCCGCCGGCGATCCTCGAAAACCGGCGCCCGATCGCCCGTCGCAGCAGCGCGAAGCCGATCACCAGGCCGGCGAGAGCGGCGACCGACGCTGCGCCGAGGATCCATGGGAGCTTGCCGCCGATGCCCTCGATGTGGCTTCCGACGCCGATCAGGCTGCCGAGCAACCCGACCGCGGTCGTGATGAGGAGCAGCAGCCAGAGGGTACGCAGGGTCGGCCCGAGCGAGATGCGCAGGTTGAAGAGTGCGACCGTGGACTGCGGGTCGGAGGCGAGCGCGTCCGCGAACGCGCCGGCTGCCCCCGCCCTGTCTCGCCTGTTGTAGCGCTCGGCCGCGAGGTTCGACTTCGCGACCTCGTTCTGCGGATCCAGCCGCAGCGCGATCCGGTAGTGCTCCTGCGCGCCCACGGTGTCGTCATCCATCGCCAGGATCGCCGCAAGCGCAAGGTGGCCCTCCGGCTCGTCCGGACCGAGCTCGACGGCGGTTCGCGCGGAGTGAAGACCCTGCAGGCTCGGCTCTCGCCCGAGGGCATCCATGCGGGCTCTCGTGAGGTGTGACGCGTAGGAGTCCGGCTCCAGCTCCAGCGCGCCCCGGGCGGCTGCCCTCGCATCCGCCAGCCGGTTGGCCGACATGTTGGCGTACGCGAGGATGCGGAGGGCGTGTGCTCGCTTCGGGTCGAGCGCGATGGCCCGCTCCGCGAAGTCGATCGCCTCGGCGCTCTTTGTGAGGGCGGTGCTGGCGCGCGCGGCCAGGAGGAGGAGCTCGACATCATCCGGGCTGCTGGCGAGAACCGGGGCGATTCGTGCCAAGGCATCTGCTGGTCGGCCCGCGTCGAGCATGGCTGCGGCGACGGAGATGTCGCGTTTGTCGCTCTCGTTCATTTGGTTTCCCCCGTTGCAAGTCCGTCGAAATAGTAGCGGGCCGCGCGGTCGTCACGGGGCTTCGCGGTCTGTGCTAGCGTTAACCCTTGTGCCGCGGGGTGGAGCAGTTCGGTAGCTCGCTGGGCTCATAACCCAGAGGTCGCAGGTTCAATCCTTTCCCCGCAACAAGAAACACCAGATCAGAAGCCGTCTTGTAGAGAAATCCGCAAGGCGGCTTTTGTCGTTGTTGGACGCGTTGGGTGCTGTCCCCGCGACAACTACTGCCTTCCGTACCTGTAGAACGGCGCCAACACCGGTATACCTGTCTTTACAGGGAGGCAGTTGATTGATGACAGGGATGCCGATCGTGACACGTCCTGGCTTTCTGACGTCGGGCATCGCTGCAGTTCTTGGTGTGATCCTCACGCTGGTGGGTTTGTCCCTGTTTCCGCGCCCATCCACTTCTCCGCGGCCGCAACCCAGTTCCGTGTTCGTGTATGCCTTCGATGACGCGCCGATCACTTTGGTTGAGTATCGCTCGGCGGCAGAGGGAGAGTCGGAATATCGGGTGCAATTGACAGTCTGGATTGCGGACGCACCGGGGGGACATGCGCCTAAACACCCCCAGGTCACGTTCAAACTTCCCCCTGGACAGAAGTTTCATCGAGAGCACGATGCATACAAACGGTTCGGGGTCTGGTGGCTCGACACAGAAATCCCCATTGCTCCTGCCGGCGAGATTTACAACGGATCACGCGCGTTCGAGATCGAAGGCAGCAATCCTGGATTCGCCGTCGATGGGGAGCACGTTGTGGCAGTTCGGCCGGAAATCGGCGGCACTACGGATGACGACACCAATGTCAGCGTGACGTATGCGATTCCTCATTCCGCCGAGCTCGAGTGGCAGCAAAATCCGCCGGACTCGTCCACGGGCCGGGCGAACCACTGGGACTATCTCTGGACGCGGTATGGGGTGGGGGAGTCGACGGCCGTCAACGTGACGCGGGAGGGAGACGCTCAGTTTCAGGGCTTTCTCGCGGCAGCCCTGTTTGCGCTGGGGCTCAGTTCCGTGTTCGTGATAATTCCTGAATTGATGAAGGAGCTCCTCCGAAAGCCGAAGACTGCTGATCCTGATCCTGATCCTGATCCTGCAGCGAAGAAGCGACGACCACGCCGCGCTCGACACAGGTAGCGCCACTGCCGGAAACGAGGCAGGCGAACCCAGACGGGGCGGAGCTCCCCAAAATCGACGGCTGCGGTCTCGACCGTGCCCGCCGCTCGGCCGGGAACACGGTGTTGCCTCACCGGGCGTCGGCTGCAGTTCGCCGACAACCCGAGGTTCTCGCGCAGTGCGTCAGGAGTTCGTGCGACGAGAGCGGGTGATGCTGCGGCGGACGAATCCTATGATCACTGTGGCGACGAACAGCACGATGCCGATGATGGCGATCCAGATCAGACCCTTGATCGCGAAACCGATGATGGCCACGATCAGCCAGATGACAAGGAGCACAACAAGAAGGATGATCATCGCTTGAATCTAGCTGCAGCGACATTCGTGAGGCAGGGGTTGTTTTCCTGGGTGCAAGCGTGCTGGCTCCCGAGCTACGTCCTGGATTCGACGCTCACGGCTCCCCGAGGTCTGAGGAGAGCCAGTGCTCCGGCTGCAGGTCGACACGGAATTCCTCATGTGCGAACTCCACGTATGGCTCAACCTTCTCGGGCGTGAGGTAGCGGCTCGCCATCGCGCGCCGCTCCTCGGCGGTCGACTGTCGCATCCCGGTCACCCTGCCCTCGACCGCTACGTAACGAGTGGTCGGTGCGAGGCGATGGACGAGGAGCGAGAAACGACCGGTTTCGATTATCAGCTTCGCCTTGCGAGAGTCCGGATGCATGACGATCCAGACTGAGCCGCCCGGCGAGTAGTTGTACCAGACCGGAGCCATGAGAGGACCTCGTCCGGCATCGGCGGCGACGGACAGGGCGGCGATATGCGGCTGGGCGAGGAACTCCTCGCGTTCGGCAACGGAAAGGGGCATGACAACACTCTGCCCGAAACCGGATGCCCGAAACCAGCGATGCTCGGGCCGCTCGCACCCGCAGTCGGCCGTTCGGGTGGCACCCCTACTCGGGTAATGACTATTCCGTGCAGACCGACGATGCTCCTACAAGCGGAAACCCGTCGAATTGTCGACATCCGCTGCCTTTGAGGGGGGCATCGTGGGACGTCGACGTCTTGTCAGCTTTGTGACCATTTCCGGACTGGCCGCGGCCATGGTGCTCGGCACCGCAGCTACAGCATCCGCCGATCCGACCGGCCCAACCGCAGTCGGCGACTACTGCTACACGGCAGATAGTTCCAACGTGGATGCCGGCGCAACCGTCACCGGCTGGGCTGGCACCTGCGATAGCAGCGGCACGGGAAACACCCCAGCGAACGCTGCTGCTGGCACACTCTCCAGCCTGCCGACAACGGTAGACCTGCAGGGGACGACCTATGCGGTGACCACGATCGGCCAGCAGGCCTTCGAGGGTACGAACATGACGTCGCTCGTGCTTCCGAATTCCATCACAGCCATCGGCGAAGACGCATTCGAGGACAACTGGCAGCTCACCTCGGCGACCTTTCCCGACTCGCTAGTTGACATCGGCAACTTTGCCTTCTTCTATACGAGCATCGAGGACATCTCGATCCCGGATTCGGTGACGAACATCGGCTCGTACGCCTTCTACAACGATGGGGAGCGATCCGCGCCGCTGGAGACGATCACACTCGGCGACTCCGTGCAGACGATCGGTCAAGAGGCATTCCTCGACTTCGAGGGGGAAGAGGACACCGTTAGCACGGTGACGATTCCCGCGTCAGTGACGAGCGTCGCGTTTGCCGCGTTCTACGGGCTGCCGCTCACCGACATCTACTTCGAGGGTGCTGCGCCGGGTACGTCCGATTACTCATTCGGCGATTACCAGGCGACCCTGCACTTCAAGAGTCGGTTCGGTTCCGATGTCGTCGACGGAGGATTCACCACCCCGAACTGGAATGGCTACAACTCGTATCCCGCTGTTGTTCTGAGCTTCGACTCCGCGGGAGGCGCGAGCGCGCCGAAGGACCAGTTCGTGAACGACGGCACGGGTGGAAGCGCACCCACGGATCCGACGCGCGATGGCTACACCTTCGATGGCTGGTACACGGCAGCGACCGACGGCGACCTGTGGAACTTCGACACGGATGTCGTCACGGATGACACCACGCTCTACGCACACTGGACCGCCAGCACCGCGACGCTCACCTTCGACGCAGAGGGCGGAAGCAGCGTTGACGCAGCGACCGTGAACGTCGGATCCGCAGCGGATGCACCGACGGCCCCTACCCGCGACGGCTACACCTTCGAGGGCTGGTACACGGCTGCGAGCAGCGGCGACAAGTGGGACTTCGCCACGGACGTCATCACGGCAGACACAACGCTGTATGCGCAGTGGCTGCAGCTTCCGATCGTCTCAGGCTCGACGCTCACGGCAGGCAAGGTCGGCGCGGGCTACACCGCGACGATCACGGCCGGCGGACCGACCGCGACCGACTATGAGGTCACCGCAGGGGCGCTTCCGCAGGGCCTTACGCTGAACTCGACCACCGGCGCGATTACGGGTACCCCTGAGGTATCCGGTCCGTTCACCTTCACGGTGAGCGTTACCAACGCGGCAGGCACGACGTCGGCGCAGTACTCCATCGCGGTGAGCCTTCCGGATGGTGCCCTGAGCGTCAAGACGAACCTGGCGTACGTTATCGCCGGACAGAAGGTCACCCTGGCCATCTCGGGTCTCGCCACTGGCGAGGAATACACGGTGACGCTCGGCGGAACGACACTGGCCTCCGGCACGGCGTCGACTCTCGGCAAGGCCAGCCAGGTCGTGACGCTTCCGACGACGCTTCACACGGGCGCCGCGAAGCTGATCGTCACCGGCTCGACGCAGGCACGCACCGGAATCGCATCAGAGTCCGTCGTCTCGAAGAACCGCAAACTGACCTTCACCGTCAAGCCGTCACACCTCATCGGATCGAACCGGAACGTCACGATCACGGTTCACGGCCTCGCATCCGGCGAGCCGGTCACGGTGACCTTCCGCGGGCACCGCGTCTCCGGTAAGACGGCTCACGCCAACTCGCACGGCAACTACAAGGTCACGTTCTCGGCCGGATGGTCGTGGGGTTACCACACAGTCACCGCGGTCGGCTCATCCGCCCACCGCCACGGCTCGGTTCGACTGGATGTCGAGTCGCGGAGCATCACCCGATAGGGCGAACACGCACTCTCACTGAACGAGAAAAGGGATCTCACCTCCGGGTGGGGTCCCTTTTCGTGTGTCCGCCGACCACGAAATATTTCGGGAATCACCCGAAAAATTGACGACTGTTTCCGTGATCGATACCGTGGCCACCGAACCATTATCGAAGGAGTTCCGTGCCACACATCCACATCGACATGCACCGCAACAGACGACCCGAGATGGAGGCGATCAGCGCGGCGCTCCACAAGAGCCTCGTCGACGGACTCGACATGCCAGAGGATGACCTGTTCCAGATCTTCACTCTGCACGACGACGGCGAGCTCGTCTTCAGCCGCACGTTCCCCGAGGCGGAGCGTGACGACATCATCTACATCGAGGTGCTGGCGTCGGAGGGCTACACGCCAGAGACCAAGAACGCGATGTACGCGGAGATGGTCAGGAACACGACGGCCATCGGCATCCGCCAGGACACGCTGCTCATCTCGATCGTCGAAATCAACGGCCGCGCGAACTGGCATTCACCCGCGAAACCCGCCGCCTGACTCAGGCGAGAGCCTGCGTGCTCGCGCGGAGCACGAGTGAGGTCGAGAGTTCGACCCGTCCGGGCTGTTGCGATTGGCTGCGCGACGCGATGATCAGTCGCGCAGCCGATTGCGCCATCTCGAACAACGGCTGCCTGACCGTCGTCAGTGGCGGGCCCGCCCAGCGCGCGAACTGCAGGTCGTCGTAGCCCACGACGGACAGGTCCTGCGGAATCGAGATTCCGA
>Ga0247779_1001366_pt1 | contig 11852 bp, 15 predicted proteins | sample UWRJL221509R5_FD_179925 | JGI IMG/M metagenome (GOLD analysis project Ga0247779, IMG submission 179925) | Plant litter microbial communities from Arlington Agricultural Research Station in Wisconsin, United States - UWRJ-L221-509R-5 | ecosystem: Environmental > Terrestrial > Plant litter >...
TTCGATTTACCGAAAATCTGAGGCCGATATGGCACTGTGAAGGTGGCTTCGACTTCACCGGTGCTCGTACAAACAGCCTATGCGAATTCAATCAACGGCTCATGTTGCGCCGTCGAACGTAGGAAAGGACTTACCTCCCAGCCTTCCTCCTGATGCTGGATGTTGTACTCTTCTCGGCCTTCTGCCCATCTCCAAAATCTGCCCCTACATAATTTGTCTCATCAGAATTGCTCTTGAACTTCCAAGTAGAAAAAAGTTCTCACTTTTCTCGGAACCCGCTGAACCCACCTGGTTTTCTCCTGACCGCTTTCAAATGTTTCCTCTGGCCATTCACCTCAAAAGTCTTCGCATCCCAATTGATCACGCCCACAGTCGCTCCTCCTCCTGCGGTTTCGCCTCCTAGAGGCGGGTTTACATCTTTCACATATGTGTGCGTTCGGGACCACACAGTCTGGTCCGTCGTTACCGAATAGATGATGGATTTATCATGCACTGCGCGGATTTTGGCACACAGGACGTTGGCTTTGTTGTCGAAGATAACTTCCATGTGTGTATACGTGGCCGGTTGGGTGGCTGACACGCAGGTCCAGAGCGGAAGTGCGATTTATGATGATGATGATGGGCTTGGAGCCCGTACGGCCTAATAGCCTACGATTTAACAACGAAAGGGGGTATTTATTTACCACTTATCCAGGCCCTAATTAAATGGGAATCAATTCATCGCGAACTGAGTTACCCAGAGGCAAAAGCTTCTATTTCCGGCCTGGGTTGATAAACTCCTTTTTTTACATACCATTTATGTGCGCCTCCCGCCTACCTCTTTGTCTCCTGTCACATGGACGTTGGATTTCTGGACGGCTATCATATGTCTAAGCGATATGTTTTAACTCGTTGCCGACTGTGTAGAATATAGATATTAATAAGATGAAGCAATTAAGTTGCGCTGTGAACGTGGAGATGCAAGGTAAAAGTGAATAGCATTCGTTTATGTAAAGATGATACTGCGAATTCAAGAGGGAATGACTGCGTGAACTTCTCGCGTCTGCGGCCGGTTCGACGCTTGTCCAGACATGCATATTCGAAAATTTTAAATTACAAATGAATGCAAACAACAAAAGTGGATGACAACGATTGGGTGTGCTCGTAAAACGTGTATAGTACATGATATGCCACGGAGACTTTGGTATATGTATAGACACAAATTGCACGTCACAGAGAACAGAATGTGTCGATGGGTATATATGGTACAAACGTATGTCCGAACATTGGATGGCGACGAAAGGAGAAAGAGGCTAAAGGAATAATAGTAGGCATCAGTCCGTTGATTAAGAACGAGCCGTGAAGGGCTCACGATTTACATGGACAGATAACAACAATGATGGTCGTAAATTGAAGCGGTAGGATTTTGGAATGTGTACTTGGGTGTTGGAAAAAGGTTGATTGAGTGGCCTGGGATCTGGGATGGTATACGGGCAAGGATGAAAATGTTGCTTGAATATTTGTCAAGCCGCAGGCGGAGAGGAAACAGGGACATCGTTCTCCTTTTCGCCCGAAAGGCTGTAAGGACCTATTCCAGACGAAGTTGGTTGGGAGTTATCTGGCAAGATGATATTTTCATGATTAGAGTTCAGCGGGAGTCCTTCCAATGCGATAGATCCGCCATGATGATCCTCTCGTTGGACCTCCTTTGATTTGTTCGAGCCTTTAGATGACGATTTGTTCGACTGTTGACTCATCTGTCGTTCGTTGTTGGACATCGTCACCAACATGGATGACTTGGGAGTAGGTTCTGTATGAAACCTCCCATTCGAATCTTGACGATAGTTCCTTGCGAGAAAAACTTCGTCTATTTGCCTTTCACGGGGATCTTCTTTGGCTCGAGAACGGAAATGAGATCCGTCTGCGGATACTTCAGATTGACTTCCACAGCCTGAGTGAAGATGTTCAAAGACATTGTTATCTCAGCCCGTGCTCTCCCAGAATCTTGGTGAACTCACAACAACAAATCCCGCACAGATATCCCAGACCGGTGCTCATGTCACCCATTTCGTGAATTTGTGCAGAGAGAAGCGAATGTGAGTGTGAAGATCGAGGTAGTCGTAGCCTCTAAGCAGTAGAGATTATAAAGCGCTGGTAGTACACATTAATCATGTAGAAAGTGAAAAAAGTATAAGGAGAACATGGAAAAGGACTGAAAAGGAGGAAGAAACGCAACCGCAGTGTATCGGCAATCGGTATACGGACCGGCATTATATTACCAGCTTTAGGGCCGAATACCGCAAGACCTGAGCCAATTAAACGCCGAACGGATCAAATCACTTCTTTTCCTGTCACTGCGGACATCGACGACTCGACGCCGACTGGGGTCGCGACTGACGCGTTCGCGCCTTGTTGTAAGATAGAAGCTCTGCGTGCGCGTAACGCTCAACTTGAGCAAGAGAACAAGGCCCTACGGGCACAACGAGACAAATTCAGACAAATTGCCACCGAAGCTGAAGCAGAAACCGCGCGACGAAGGAAAGAACACCTGGAGTTGGAGATCAAATACGAGAATGAGAGGAGAAAGAGAGTTACATTGGTAAGATTTTGAAATATATAAATTTCGTCTTACTTGATTGATGGTATAATAATATCAGGAAATGGAGGTTGCAGGGGGGAATACTACTGCTAGCTCTTCAGCCCAAATTGAAAATCCACCAGACACGGGAAGCTCTTCATCTGCATCTGCAACTGTTGCAGAACCTCCACTTCAAACCTCCACTTCTACCTCCAAACCTGTATCAAAGAGAACGATTGTCGTTGAAGATGACTCAGATAACGAGGAAACTCTGGCGGTAAGTCAGTTTGTTTTGGTGCATCAAGGTTCATCGATATCGATGTTGACATAGTAGTCGTCGATTCATAGCCCGTCATCAAACGGCAAAAATTGATTGTGGAAATTCTAAAGGCAGAGAAGAAAACAGTACGTAATGTAATGCTCTGCCTTACAACATATATACGACCTATCTCGTTTCTAATCGAACGTCAATCTTAAGCCTTCTTCTCGTGTTACATTGGCATCGCAGATGAAAAAGAATGACTCAGAAAGTCCAACAAAAGGTCCAACTAAACCTCTATCATCAAAAGTATGTTTATCGTCGTATTTTCTTGTTTTTGTTTCTTGTTGAAGTCAATCTCAGGTCCCTTCCACTCCAATCAAAGCGAGGGAGGTCACTGGTGCCTCTTCGAATATAGAGATTGCTACCCGCGTACGGAGAGTTATCCGAGAGGCGTCGCGAGTGCCACTTACGCTGGCCGAAAAGCAGTCCTTACAAAACCAGTCTCAGAGGCAGAGTCGAAATCCGAAGAACGAAGCGGTGTCACCAAAGAAAGAGGCTTTACTGTCGCCAAAGAAAGAAGCTTTATCATCACCTGAGAAAAAAAAGGAATCTCCAACATCGACCCGGAAATACATTCCCAAAGAGAGTCCCGTTCTCTTGCGCTCTTCTTCTTCGCCTCTCTCAGATGCACCTTCCTCTGTCAATCGAACCCGGGCAGCAGGATCTCTTGGACGGGACAACGATCCGCCAAAGTCTCTCCCCAACAAATACGACGGAAAGGGGAAGGGGAAGGAAGAGGAAATCACCACTACCGAAGATATACCAGCAGTACTCGCCGCAGCCTTGCCCTTCAAATCAAACCCTTCTTCACGAAAGCCAGTGAAAGGAGAAGTTAAAACCAAAGAAGAAGGTGGATGGACTTTGAGCCCATCCCAAGTATCAAAATACCTGAGTGATGCCACAATTTTTTAGTTTCGAAACCGATTCGATCTTCGCAAACGCTATTTCCCGACAAGCGTTGACACAGAAATACGGTCTTCCTGGGATGGGATTCATCTGGACATCCAAAGACAAGAAACATCATTTTATGATACCTACGTACGCAACTAATCCTGACATGCCTCGCGCCGCGGGTGAGCCCGGTTTGCTGTTGAGCTGTAGGGACGAGATGTGCAAAGATGGTCCGTGGACACTTTTTGTGAAAACGGAAGGAGGGAGTAGTAAGAAGGTCAAGTGGACTTATGCTGGGGAGTATATGTGCACTGTTGTTGGTTCGCTGAGCAATGATGAGTTTATTTCTCAAAGCGAGGCTGTATGGTTTCTTTACTCCTATTTTACATGGTTTGGGCTAACTTTCTATCGTATTTCTAGGTGAAACAAGTTTGGGGTGAGAAGATCGCGAAGCATAAAAAATACCGCGTATATCGCTCACTTCGCGCACGGATGACGCTGCGAAAGAAGTTTTCCCTACAAAATACAGATCGGGAACCGACGATAGAAGAAATAGGCGAAGAGGCGGCATTGATTAAATCCAGTGCATATGTTTCTTCTCTTACCCAGCAAGATGTCGTTGAAGCCTTCGAACGTGGCGATGAGGTGGGTATTTTCTAAGATAATTTTACCGAGTTGCACATCAGAAACTGAAACTCCTTTTTGCAGAAAATCGGTGTCGTCAAAGTCGAATGTGTTGCGTACGATAACGAGAAAGCGAAGGAATTAAACCAAGTACAAGAAGATTACGAAGAGCGCGAACGGCAAAAGGTCCACAAAGAGCCTATACTTAGTGGTAAAAGAAAGCGGAAACCCCTTATAAAGCCTAACGGTGGGATCAAAAAGGCTAGGCTGAATCCACCTGCGGATACAGACAATGAAGACGAAGACGGCGAAGAAAATAACGACTTGGGAGATGAACCCGTGGATAGCCTAGCACAACAGGATTCCACACGTCCTGGATTAACTACTCGTCCCAAACATGGCGGCACTGGTCGCGTTGAAAGGGAAACATATCAAGTTACTTCGCTGCCGGATGATTCAAATTGGGTATCTGATTCCGAATATTCACAATCTGGGTAATGTGCATCAAGTTATGTTGTATCTTGGCGATGGTATATGTATTTTATTCTTCTTTTGTATACTATTACTACCGAAACTTGGCTTTTCTTTCTGTAACATGCTGTATATACCACGTACTCTCAAGCCACAATAAGACTGTCGTGCCTTTTTTTAAGTTTCTGTTTGCCGGTATTTAGCATATCCACCATCAAAAATGATCCAATAAATAGATTAAGGCGAAGTTCAAAAGAGCACTTGCTTTCTACCTTTGTTTCTTTTGTCTGCTATCATCTACGCCACACAGATCAAGGTGTCGTTCCGCACGAACCTCTCTAGAAGAAAATGTCGTCGTCATTTCCAGACGTCGTATCCGTTCCAGGTCATCGGGAAATTTCCGTCTTGCAGCTCGGGACGGTAATGCGGCAATGTCAATCTATCGAGCTAGGGCTCGCAGATGTGAGAACCGTGTTGGATATTCTACGCAAGACATGCAGTAAGGTTGAAGAACAAGTGGACAGTCTGACCAACGGGCTCGGTGAGCTGAAAATAATTGTGAACTCGTTGAGACCATCTCTGCCGGTCGAGATGGTACGCGAAACCGAAATCGAGCCAGGTGCTGCATCGTTTACTGCTGTCGAACAGGTACTTTTATTTATTCACTGTCCCTCTCTTTTTTCCGCGAGTGTTTCGAGAGTTTAATTCGAAATATTTACAATAAATCCCTGGATAGATGCCGATTTCGAAACTTGCCCCAAATCCAGCAGAGATCATGACGCCCGTGGGTGTACGCCGTCTGTTATAACTAAATAACTTGACACTAACTATGAAAGGATAAAAGCCTACGCCTACCACACCCGGGAATCTATTCGCGACATGTACCCCATCGTCGTCCTCGTCATTAGGCTCTATTGGGCGAATTAAAATGCCTGTTTATAGGACAAAACATTCGGTAAGCACCTGTATGATAGTATACTTATACTTCGACATAAACCGTTGTATAGCTACAGATGCTGACCTTCTTTTTATTCATCACCCTCAGGTGTTGGACGGCGGAGAAGATGATGAGAATATTGCCAGAGAGAAAGCTCCTACAGAAATCTTCAACTTGGTGGGCTTATTTCAAATCTCGGACGTATCGCGATCTAACTATACCATACGTTGTACGTCTATTTTTCAGCAATCTGCCGGTTCTGGAATGTGGCTACCAGAATCTCTTCCACCGTCGGCTGCTACCGATCCTGACGCTACGGTCCAACTATTGAACCAAAATCAAGATATGAATACGAATATCTCTCCTACTACACCTCGTTCTAGTACAACCACCAAGTTATCAATATCGCCGTCTGCGAATAGGAGGTCTCGCTCTCGTCATGAAAACAATAATAACAATATTGCACTCCAGGCACCGACGCCCACTAGGAATGAGAGCCTAAGTCGCCAGAAAACGCGTTGGGACCCTAATGTTGGAAAGCGCGTCCCTGTAGGAGTATCTGTCTCTGTCCCTGTCCCTGTGCTTCAAGCTGTTAACGCTGACTCGATGCGCTCTGGAACCGACTTGGTAACGACCCATGGTACGCCGTCTTCGGAGGTACCGCTAGTTACTGTCAGTGGTGTGATTCAGATGTCGAACCGGGATACTGCTGCTGCTTCTACCGCTACTGATACTGCTACGATGGATGATAGTAATACCAGTTGTAATGATAAAGAGCGTAGTCAAAAGCTGGGGGAACAGTAGTATGCATTAATGCTAATAGTTCGATACTTACCAGGTAGATACTAGCTGAAGATGAAAAGAGATAACCGTGTACTTCTGCTTTGAATGTAGCTCTGTCATCTGCTTTTGAACTCTGAATTCCTGCTTATAACATATAGCGTGCGCATTGAGTGGCGACAGGTAAATATTTATACTCTTCTAACCTTTTTTTTCTCAGTGAAATGACACCTCCGCAACTACCTAATCCGTAAGTAAGGCTCCATATGCTACGGCAGACCTCGTTTTCTGTGAGAAAAAGCTGTATTACTATGACGCGTGCAGCATTGACAACGTCTACTACCCGTGTGATAGACAATGTTGCGCCGTAATCTTCAAGCCAACACAATCTAAAGATCAAGACGTCGAACTTCCCATCCCAGCGCCCCGCTCAATTTAGGGTTTGATTTTAGCGCGAATCGCTACAGAATCAGAAAAAAATAGTCTGCCGCCATCCGCACTGTCCAAATGCTGCATCGTGTAGTTACGCCCTGAGAATGCGTATTGTAACCCGTAGCAATTAATAGTGCGTCGGTTCTCATGGGTGCCACACCTAATATATTCCATAGACAAGATTGTCAAGGATATAAGACTACATACTACAGGAAGCGTATCGAAGTCTTACTCCTGGCCCTATTCCATCCGCGATGCCGACTGTCCTGTCTTCCTTAATACTTATCGCATTCGGATTCTTTGTAAAGAAATGTTGGGATTATTTACGGTCGTCCTCGAGCAGCAGTGCGACCCCATACCCTCCGGGACCTCCACCTAAGCTATTACTTGGCAATGCGGCAGATTTTCCGTTCCACGAGCCAGGAAAAGTGTATATGGAAATGGAAAAGAAATATAACAGTATGATACTTTTTATGGCATATGCGGTGCAATTCAGCATATTGATCTACTGCCATAGGCAGCATAATCCATCTAGGAATATTTGGAAATCATGTCGTCGTCGTAAACAAGCGCGAAGACGCTGACGAGCTCTTCGACAAACGAGCCAGTAAATATTCCGATAGACCACACATTCCCATTCTTAACATGTAAGCAATGCTACAATCACGTCGGCAATCTACTAAAGTTTCGGAATCAAATTTACTGCGATATAGAATGGGATGGAGCTACAATGTTGCTCTCATTAGATACGGCGAGGAATGGAGGTTCCATAGAAAGATTATGCAGCAGAATTTCCGGCAAGAAGCTGTCAAAGATTATCACCCATTGCAGACGGATAAGGTTAATCAGTTCCTCGAGAACCTCGTACGCTCCCCAGACGACCTTGAGAAACACAATAAAATGTATGCCATTTTTTCTTCTTCACCCTTAGTAGTATCTTACTCGACATCTACACTTGTCTAGGCTCTCGATTTCGCTCCCAATGTCTACAATGTACGGCTATGACGCCGATTCTCCAGATGACCCCGCCATTGTTGCCGCCGATGAAAGTATTCGTCTCGGAGGAGATCTTATAGTCCCAGGTCACTCTATGATCAATTTTATTCCTCTCCTACAGTACCTTCCAGCGTGGTTCCCGGGTTCCAGAAAGACTGCGCATGATGTAAACATAAAGACTCAAGCTATGCGAGATATCCCTCTTGATTTTGTCAAGAAGAGTCTGGTGCGTGTCGCTCTTACTGAGGAGAGAGATTAAGGTAGTTCTTATGTAAATATTTTTAGGCTGAGGGTACGAGGCAGCCCAGTCTAGTCGGAAATATGATGGATAGAAAGCAACACTATGGGGTATCGAAGGAAGAAGAAGAGGCAGTCCTTAACATCGCTTATACAGTTTATGGAGGTGAGTGAAATTACAAATCTGTCCCGATACACATAACGCTCCTGGTCAAAAAACCGACACTGACCAAACGATTATCATTTTAAGCTGCATCGGATACCGTGAGAATCATTTTCATTTTTGCTAAGCGCCCAACGGCGCCATATATTCATTGGTTGGCGGCTAACAGTATTTATGTTCTAACAGACAATCTCAGCGACAGGTAGCTTCTTCTACCTCATGACACTACATCCTGAAGTCCAGAGAAAGGCACAGGCAGAAATTGACACCGTTGTTGGTACTTCTCGGTTGCCCACCTTCGAGGATAGGACGTCGCTACCCTACGTCGAGGCGATATATCGTGAAGTATTAAGATGGAGTCCACCTCTTCCTATGGGCGCACCTCATAGTTTGACAGAGGATGATTATTTCAATGGATATTTTATTCCCAAGGGTAATTTTGATGTCACTGATTCAATCCTTCTTTTCTGACCCTGTGGCCTGATAATAGGAACTACAGTGTTCGGCAATATCTGGTACATAAAAGATTTCACCTCTGTCGAGATTAAAATCAAATATTAAAACTTGATATTTAGGGCTATGACGCACGATCCAGAGGTTTATCCTGAACCAGATCTCTTCAAACCGGAGAGGTTCTTCGACAAGGATGGAAATTTGAATAATGACAGTAGAGTTATGGCCTACGGATTTGGTAGAAGGTATCATACCACAAATACTACTAACTACCGTGAAGCTAATATATATGATAGAGTATGCGTCGGAAAATATATCGCGAGCTCGACAGTAAGTCTTGCATATCTCATTAGTATGATAGTGGACTCAAAACCTGGAATTTAGCTCTGGCTCATGATGGCATCAGTCCTTGCCACATTAAATTTGGAAAAAGCCAAGGATGAAGTGGGGAACGAGATTGAAATAAACGACGAGTACGAAGACTTTGGGTTTGGACGGTACGCGCTATATAATACAGTGGAGAATTGAATGCTTATGATTGAGTTCTTCAGACACAAGAAGCCGTATAAAGCATCCATTGCACCTAGATCGTCTTTAGCGAAGCAACTGATTCTGGATTCTAGGATATAAGCTCCTGAAAAGCTTGTAGATGTATATAATTTGAACTTCAATGTTACTCCATAAGCGTCTTTACTGCTGATATATACATGAGACAACAACGCTTCTGGTGCATCATATGCTTAGGCCATAATTCTCGTTGATAAAATGCCAAATTTGATTGAGTATGAGTATGCGAATCATCGAATGCAGATAGCACGACGAGTCAAGGGGAAAATAAGGTACAGCCAATTCTGGAGCCTCTAGTTTTCGCAGAGAAAAACAGCAGACTCAATAGCGAGTATGCAAAATAATCAACCTGCAGAGAAAGAAAATAGTAGATAATTTATACAATCGGACATATAAGAAGACCTTGGATCCGTCTCAATGACAGTACTTGCCCCGTACCTATGACAGTTGTCAGCATGAAATTTTTTCTCAGCGCGTTCATGTTTCTGCCAATACGACATTTGCATTGAATTGTCCCCACTTTTTGTATGATAAATGTGTGTAAGACTGTAAGCCTTATAGTGCCAAGTGGATTTTTAACATCAATTTCGTTAAGCGCGCGTCGCACGCCCAAATTAGGAATGAGTCACGTGCCTTCGTTCTTGACGCTCTTCGCTCTGCCGGTCGCGGTGAGCCTGAAAAACCTCCTGTTTAGCACCAACCATGACTCTTGCTAATGTCCAAACTCTCCATGCGTACCCTATCCTACGACTCTGGTGGCTCTCTCTAGTCGGTCACGGTAATGAACATAGACCGAAGTCCACACAATTCGACCTGACGGTGATGACGGACTGGCGAAAGGCGAATGCGAAGGAGGATGGTAAATAGTAAAGGTAAATCCACTTAATTCTAGGATTCTCATATAGTCTTTGATTATCTTAGGAAAATAGAGGAATTCAACTGGTTTCGCCAAAACCGCAGCAAAGCCATCTCGGTTCTCCAACACCAACCAAGTGAACACCCTTAGTTTGCGACAGACCATGCGTCTTGAGTTTGAAACTTAATGCTTGAAAAGCTCATTCTGGCTTTCCGATACAGATTCCGTTCTCATCGTTCTCATCGACCAATGGTATTTCCCGATGCATCGCCTCTGAATCGACGGAGTCTACTCCCACGACCTCTGTTTCTTTTTGTTTCTATCAGCACATTGAAGCTAGCTGTGGGATCGTTGATGCAGTTCAAAGTCTGGAGATCGTAGCACACACTACGGCGAAGAAGATTATATGACTCTCGAGACGTAGTCATTGATTCCAGGCGTCGTACCTTCCAGCCCATTCAGCGCGCAGAAAGCTCGGAGGTTGCAAGAAATCTAGTTGTGGGCAGAGGTGCACCATGTTGACGTGCTAATTTCTTTGCTTTCAAGGGTCTTGCCAAAGCGGGGCATACACGTGCGGCCTTTTCATGACATACATATAGCAGGGGTAAGTTCGCTGACTTTCTCGATGATTTTTATATCGTAAGCCGTTTACTTTTTTTCTCAAGGTGGAGCAGGAGATGCCGACCATATGATCAACGGCCACGTAAGGCAGCCTCGTTCTTGAGGCCAAAACAAAAAATCAATACAGTCGGATAGAAACATGCTTACCTGCCTGGACATTATTTGACCTATATGAAAAATCTGGCCGGTCGTTCTTCTATCACTGAAATTAGAACATCTCTCAGCAGTGTAAGTAAGCTGTCTTCCCACAGATCTCCTTTTATTTCCGATATGTCTAAATGATAGGGTTGATTTCATTATTCTATCATTTCCGTGTTATTACAGAGAAGACATCACATTACCAATACGGCAAGTACAGATACGGACAAGAACCGGCCGACTTCTTCCATTTCAAGAAATATCACGTTTCGCCTACCTGGATCGCCATTTCCCCGCATGCGCCTCGAAACATGGCAGACAACGTTGTAAGGCCTCAACATGGCGGACAGTCGGAAATTTTGCACCCTTAGTCGTTTACGTTTTGCGCGTAAAGACTATTTAAATTCCTGTCACCAAAGCCGGAACTGGAGAACTGGGTTGTCTCGCCACATCCTAATGCTTTGTTGTCGCGGATTAGCTTCCGTCTTGCAAGCTACATACCCGGCTGCTTATGTATTTAAGTCATGGCATCGAACGCTTCCGTCTCATGCTAATACACCTTGTCCCAACCTCTTCGTCCTCGTGTTCGAATCGAAAGAATTTTCAGTCACTTGAACAGAATGAGGAGCAAGAAAGTTATCTTGAATACGTATTCGTGGCATACCACAAAAAATATCGTTCTGAAGTACACAAATCATTGGACAACCTTGTGGTCTGCTTCCTATTTTACGTTCTCTCTATTTGAAATGTGTTTATGCCCCGTAACGAAGTGGAAATGATTCTACTCGACGCAACTCTTGCAACTCC
>Ga0247779_1001367_pt1 | contig 11834 bp, 12 predicted proteins | sample UWRJL221509R5_FD_179925 | JGI IMG/M metagenome (GOLD analysis project Ga0247779, IMG submission 179925) | Plant litter microbial communities from Arlington Agricultural Research Station in Wisconsin, United States - UWRJ-L221-509R-5 | ecosystem: Environmental > Terrestrial > Plant litter >...
ACTGTGATCCAATGAAGTAGTAAGCTTTGTCGTCTGGTCCGAGAACCATCTTGTAACCGGTCATCGTCTCGAAGTTCAAACGCTCTTTCGAAATTGGTATTGGAGTAAGTTATCAATATATATTGTCCGCTTGTCTCGACGTTGAACTAAATTGTGCTTCAACGCCCTTTCTTCTCGAATCAGATCTCAGATAAACGGGAATTCCAACCACTTCCCAATTATTGGACATTGACCCGTCATCGTCGAGCCAAAGCCGCCGGTTGCACCAAACAAACCTCCCAAGACCAACACCCACTAGCCCGGTAAGCAGCCTCCTAGACGCCCAACAGTCAAGCCTAAGCCTTCCTCCTCTGGTGATGGGAAAACTCCACCAAAAAATCTTCACGTCTTGCAAAAGGTGCTGGGCAGGTCATCACGCACAAGCCGAAATCGAGGAATCCACCTGCTCAAAACCCATCTGTAAGTGAATCGTCTGCGGGTGAACCATCTCGGAGCAAACCACCGCAAGGAAAACCACCGCAAGGAAAACCATCAACAGGAAAACCATCGGCGGGTGTACTGTCTGCAGATAAACCTTCGTCAAGTAATTATCCTGGATCAAAGTCGAACGGTATCAAAGGTGGTTTGAAAGGTGATGCTTTGGCAGGCGGTGCAGGTGCAGGTGGGACTGGAGCTGGAGGAGCTGGGGTATTGCAGGTGGATTAACTGGCGTAAGAGGTGGAGGAATGGGAAAGGGCGGACGACTATCTCAGCACAAACTAGGCCATTCGTCGACGTACGAGCCCGGTCATTCAATAACACCACACTTCCTGCCATGCACCGTCCAAGAACGTCCGGAAAACCCCCCTATTACTGTTCCCAAGTTGAGAAACAGACCACCGAAGAGTTTCACGCCCGGAAAGTCCAACCCCAGACGACCCACGGTCCGGAATAATCTCAAAACTGGAAGACCTACTAAGGGATCTCGTCCTGGTCCCGGTGGACAGGTCACTCGTCATCCCACAAAACCAGGCAGCACGCCTCGTAAGCCTCAGACCCAAAGCGGTAGTAGCAGAGGTCGTAAAGGTAAAGGCATCAAAGGAAAGCAAATCGGTAAGGCTGTCAAGGGACTCAAAAGTATAGGGAAAGGTGGAATTGGACGTGCTGGGCTGGGTGCTGGCATAGGTGGCGGTGCGTTGGGGGGTACCCACAAGAAGAAGGACCAGAAACCGAAACCGACAACGGGGAAGCCTAGAAGTACACCACACGGATCTGGAAAAAAATCCGCTAAGCCAAACCATAGACCGTCGTCGTCGAATTCTAACCACAAACCTTCGTCTTCTAAGCCTAAGTCCAACCACAAGCCATCCTCGTCGAATCCTAATAGCCATAAACCCTCCTCGTCCAAGCCGAACCGGAATCACAAACCATCCTTTCCCAAACTTGCGACAAAGAAACCGACGGGAACTCCTGCCAAAGAGCCTACCCAACGCGCAGTGGGAAAGCCCAAGCCTAAAATCGCGTCCAAGCCACTCGATACACACGCAGCACCGAAGAGGGCCGCAGCGAAAATCGCATCTAAACCTGCTGCGAAGAAAGGTCGGCGTGCATTGGAATTTGAGGATTGATGAATGTAGTCGCGTGTTTTGGCAGCTAGTAGATTTGATTTATTCACAAATGTTTACCTCGTCATAATTGAATGTCCAGAGAAATGCGTGAAGCGAAGGTTGGACTGATTCCAGGTGACTTCAAAGTCATAACCTTCGAAGTCGCGTTTGGATAATCCCTTTAGCGTAGCAGTGCCTATAGATCCAAGCATAACCTTGTCGTCTTTACCGGTAATCAACATGTGAGTATCACTTGGTAACGCCGACGACCTAAAACCAAGTAGAAAAATAGGTAAAAAGGTTGTCGTCTGTCGAATGCTCGACTTTCAAGTTCCCGGAATATTCCGAAAATATATGTACTGGGCCGAAACTCCGTACACCGGCAGAACTTCAAAAGCGCAGCACGCAGAATTGAATTGGAACACATATATCCAGATGAAACCCTCCATGAACTTATACGACGATTTAAAATGGAAGATATTTATGCTCAATGCTATTGACACTACAGTCGAAATGCGACACCGACTCAAAACGACGATTGCAACCTCTCAAGTGTGTCGAGACTGGCGACAGATCATCCTCTCGTCCTCGTCGATATGGGGTCAGCTAATCCTTATCGCTGGACATCAAGCCTCAGGATGCTTGAGGGAGGTTCTCTTGAGGTCCGGGGACTCACTGCTGTGCGTGGATGCTAATTTCACGCTTCCAGATGATATGGATGAAGGAAATTTGGCAATTTTCTTCAAGATAATAGAGAACAATTGGGAGCGAGTGGAATCTCTTCGTGTTGTGATGGATCGAAAAAAAGCTGGAGAATATATATGCAAACGAATGTTGACCGCCTTCGATAAACCTGCCCCTCTTCTTCGCGAATTCGCTGTGAAAAATCCAAGACTTTGGGGTCCAGAGGAAATAACAATAGGAAACCCTTGGAAGGTCTTTAAAGACCAGGCTCCCAAGCTACGCATATTCGACTGCATACCTATTACCCCATCCAGTTCCAGCTCATGGCTGCGAAATCTCTCAGTCCTACATTTCACTCCAGCATCAATATCTCAAGTTTTGACGGTATTATCCAGCAATTCAACAGTCGAGGTTTTAAAGATATCATCATATACCTATACCCCACAGTCTGACGACGCCCTTTTATCTGATAGACAACCAGTATCCATCCCATCTTCACTGAAATCCTTCAGTCTCGTAACGACGTTGGGCATGTTCCTAAATATCTGGCCTCTGATTGTCAGGCCACTAGAATCCACGACATTATGCACTATCAGCCAAACTATTTGCTTTGTGGGCACGGACATGCCTTTACGTCAACATAAGCAACAGCTTATAAAAGAATTGAACCGGATAGCCCACTTCCATGATGACCTTAACCCTCCACCAGACTTGCGCAAATTAACCATTGACGTCGTATTAAGAACTGTCACTCTCAAAAGAGGGCCATATTCTGAATTCGCCATGCTCATGCTAACCAACCCCATGTTAATGTTCCAATCAGTGTTTTCATTCGTCGCCGATGAGTTTCCTTCGATATACGAAAACGTGACCAATCTTGAAATCGGGTACACTCTCATGAGATACCGCTCCAGCAATGGCATTAAATCATTCCTCCTCAAGATGCATTCGGTCACTGATCTCACATTCGGGACTATAGATAATAATCGACTACTATCCCTATTCTACAGCAACTGCGCTTCTGCTACCAGTGTCTTGGACACCGATATGTTTGTTCCTTTGATTTTTCCAAATCTGCGTACCATCCGCGTGCAGCGCTGGACAGAGGAGAGCCTAATTCCCTTGGATGAGTATCTCTACAGAAGGTCAAACGTCCTAAAGGCTCCCATCAAGCATCTATACATCGAAGTGCACTCGCAAGACAGGCCTAAAGAGCCTCAGCGTTTCTTCTCGGATATTCATGGCCTTGAAGTGACGTGGGATAACGGGACGATGGGTTAGACGAGCATGGTACAAGTACGTATGCAGTGATTTTAGACCCCCTGATTTCAAAATAAATAAACATAGAAGACAGAGACCTATCATCTGCAGGCCCTAAAGGACTTTGCGGGAACGCTCACATTCCAAGAACAAATCGCGACGCAAGAAATGAGGGACATTGATCAGCGGGCTTGTATATATATTGATTTGAGATTGTATTTATTTAAATATCCTGATCTTGGACTCTTGTTGCCTCCAGTTCCGAAACCAGCCATAGACTCCATATTTATATCAACCTTTAACGGAAACCTTGAAGGTAAACGACAACAGAAAATTTGTGTGGCCAACTGTACAGGGAGTATGCTACTTCATGGAATTTAAGGCAACAACCATAATAATGTGGAACAGCTTCCAGATGGCGAGGAGGTTTAATTCTACCGGGCAGCGTTCATGGCCCACTATACATTACTGAGTCATTTCTTAAAACCACTATTGAACATTTAAAAAAGGGTTACAAGACTCAGATACAAGTAAAGTATATGCGCGTAGCAAATAAGGCTATCCGTTCTTTGCTGCCCTCCAACATATCAGTTCGAAGTAGAAGCCGCTGGGACAATCGGACGGGCCATAGGACGCTCTTCTAGATGAGCCACTGGAGCAAAATATTGGGAAGTAGCAAATCCGTCACCCTAAATTAAGCCGATAAGTTAGTTAAGGCGCAGTCCGTGCACTCCATAAGGACGTACAATAAGCGAAATTGGGAATCCTGGTTCAAATTCAACGAGGCTCTCAATGTATTGGATATGGTCCTTTGTGAGCGAAATAGAGAGTGCTTCTATATTCTCGAGGAGATATTCAACTTTGCGACCTCCTACGATAGGGAAGACATATGTAGCCTTCTGCATCACGTATGCTATGGCGACTGTGAAAAGAATAGAAAAGAAAAGAAGGTTCGGAGCCAAATTTAATTGAAAAAAACATTTCATAAGAGTAAGACCTATTCATACCTGCTGTAATATTCTTCGCACCGACCTCACCAGCGACTTTCTCGAGCGCCTTGCAAACAAGCTTCTGCTTCTCTGTACGTTCCCAGTTAGGATTGAGTAATACACGACCCTTCTCTCCGGTTTGGCGCCTCCTTTCTTCCTCTTCATCCGTTCTAATCTTCCCTTCGGCGAGGACGTTATATGGAAGCAGTGCGAGACCTTCAGATCTTGCCATGGGTATTATCTCCTGTTCAAAGGAACGATCCAGGACGCTCCATGCTCCCTGATAAGCAACGAAGGGAGTTAACCCATATGCACGAGCATGTGTATTTGCTTTTGACACGACCCAGGCAGGTGCATTGCAGATCCCCTATAGAATTGCATATTTTACTAACCCATCTGACAAGATGTACTCAAAAATTCGGACATACCAGATAAAGAACCTTTCCTTGTGATACCAGATGGTGTAGGGACCGCATTACCTCTTCAACGCTGGTGTCCCAGTCCCAGAAGTGGACAAAGAGTATATCGATATATGTTGTACGAAGTCGTTTGAGGGACTGTTCGACTGATACGTGAAGAGACTTCGCGTTGTTTCCCATGAACATAATCTTCTGCTTGACGCTTTGGTCTGCTTGACCATGTGGGGCGGCGTACTATGGAACAAACACGCAGAGATACGTTCAGAGATACGTTCAGAGATACCTCGAATATGCTGAGAAAAAAACCCACCTTGGTTCCAATAAACAACTGATCCCTGATCCCCCTCTTCTCGGCCCATTCACCAATGAACATTTCGGACGTTCCGTCCTGACTAGGACGTAGATTATTAGTGTCATACAGGAACCGTTATTCAGCGAAGAACACTTACTAAATATTTGCAGTGTCGATGAAATTACCACCATTATCATAGTACGCATCGAGAAGCTTAAAGCTTGACTCTTTGTTCATAGCGCCCATGCCAATTTTAGCCCATGCGTCGCCGATGCTTGCCGCGCCTAGAATCAAAGGAGACACGTGGACGCCTGCCGCGGGAGATAAAAGGCGGTAGCGCCCGAGGTTGGTAGGTGGCGGAGGGGCGGGCTGGAAAAGAGACATTCCACTCGTATATTTTCTATCAATGGGAGGATGAAAACTTAATATTATTTTGAGACTACTTGCAGGCTTTATACTCACAAACGTTAGAGCTCTAGAGCCCCACCATCCCTTTTGACGGTTACTGACTTAGTGTGTGCCCAAGTCACAGCAATGTAGTAAATTCAGGACCAAAAATTTCTTCTTACTAATGCGAAGAAGAAATATAAGATATTAGTTATTGTATCATGAATCTTCAAGACAATTCGTCATGCCAATGACACGAAAGATCGACTCGACAAGAGCAAAGCTTGTCTCCGGCCCCCGTTGTGTGTCAAGCGTAATCACGTCACGTTCCCATGCTCGTCAGTGGGCGTCTACTAAACAATCTCAAATATTGAAGACCCAGATACAATGATCGATTCTGACGTTGAATTTTACAACAACCGTCAAGTTGTCGTGAATCGCGCCATACCGGAGAAATACGTATACGTTGTATATTTCGGCACGCTGTACGCGTCAGTGTTTTCTTTGGCGTCAAGGAGATAAATCGCCGTCATTAATAAGCTGTCTGGCATCAGGCTTTTTACAATGCACTTACAGTGTTGATTTGCAAAATAAAGTAGGTCAGCGATACCAACCGTTTTTTTTTTGGAAAGCGATGAATAAATTGAGAATAGAAAGGAAACATATTTTTCAGCGACATGAAAGTCAGATGATAGTGCATGGACTACAGATTACTGTATAAATAACCTGGACGTACTATTCCTGACTCTCGTCCGAACGAATTCCGAGTTCACAGAAGAGATATGTCTTCCACATGGTATCGTCCACGATTATATTTGCTTGAGCGCGATAAGTAGGGAATCCGCGAGTCAGAACTTGACGCCATAATGATGGAGATGTGTCGAGAGTGTATCGATGAAGATGAAACTTTGGCTAGTCTCCAGAGTACACGAAGGATGTGGAATCGTGAAGATATCTAGGAGCAGGAAGAGGTGTACGTTTATCGCGCATGAACGTGTCTGTATGGTAAGCATATTTGAAAACGACACTGAATTCTTTATTTCTACTTGGAGCATTTTCAATTTAGCGTTTTCAGCATTAAGCATTGCAATAGGTATACGATGATGCAAGTCATTGCCAGTTTCCCGGTTTTCACTCAATACCTCCCAATCCCATCAAGGAATCTATCTCGTTGGCTAAGTTATGCATGTCGTCATGTAACGGATTCTCGATGTCTATGCATCGTAATGAGTGAGTCTTGAAGTATTCTTTGACGTCTGGCGATTTTGTAAAGTGACCAGTAAAAGTCGAAAGTAGTTTCAATGGGAATCTTGCCATTCGCGTCGCATATGAATCCGAATCCTTCGCTGTGAGAGACATGGGATCCCTATGCAATGGGAGTTTTAGACTGATACCAAGGATTTTGCTAGCACTTACTTTGTAAAGAAGTAATCTAGAAGGAGAGCAAAGTTGCCATATTTATTCTCGTCGACATAATGCTGCTTTGCCCTGGAATGGTTCTTTAGAAACACCCTGATGGCTTCGTAATAGGTCGAGGCTTGTGGTTTCGTATAATAATGGGTACACAGGCGCAGAGGGTCCTTCCATGTGAGCGTGTCGTAGTCTTTCCAAGGCAAGACACTGTGTATAATAGTGTATATACTTTCCGAATCATCCTCGAAAACCGACAGACTCGCGGCTGTTAGCAGATGCGTCGTTGAGGGTTCAGATATAGGATAGTAGCGGCCAAGTTGGGCGTGTATCCATTCATCGAAAAGATCTTGATAAAACCTATGAAAATCAATTTCAGGGTTCGGGTGATGCTAAATATTAGTACTCAGAAATCGTGGAAATTTGAGCGGCGGAGAAACGTTTGAACCTACAAGGTTATGTAGCCAGTGAAAAACTCGGGCCATATTTGGCCATCGTCCATCCACGCCAGCCTTTGACCAGTATACACTAGGACGAACGGCATCAGGCTCAGGACTATCGTTCATAATCATGAATTCAAGAAGGCTTCCGAGATCAGATGACATTAAAGTGTCAAGTAGTTTCGGTGTCGGACTTGCTTTCGTACAATGGGTATCGAAAAGGCGGGACCAATCATAATATTCAGGCTCCCTCCCTGAAGAAGACTACGTCAGGATCTAGGAGTGCAAAACATTACGATTGAATAAACTTTCCTTTATCCTCTAACAGGTGCTGAAGAATATATATCAAAATTTCCGCATGTGCCGGTCCAGCATCGATGAAAAACCTCCCAGACCTCGATCTATCTCGCAGAAAATCGCTGAGCGATGCGTGTGATATTCTGAGCGGGCTCTTGTCGTCATCCGGTGAGGGCACAGCAATGAGAGAATGCAGATCGCTGAGAATGATATCAATCTCTCCGGGTTTGAAGAACAGGAATTTCTCGATAACACTAGCTTTCTTTTGGATATCCGTCACAAGCAACACCATGAATAACTTTAGAACCTTCTCCTGATCATAAGTCGATGCCAATATATGATTGTACAGGGCGTCGAGCTCAGCAAATGGAGTATCATTTCCTGGGTCAGATAAACCAAGAACAATCTGGAGACGTTCCGTGGGTAGGTGTCTCCTCGATTCGATATACTTGATGACGGTGGTCGTATAGATAAATTGACCCGAAGATTTATTTACGAGCTGATTTATGTCCTTCTCCGATGGCCATTCCTTCGATATGTGTGCTCTTGCGGGGTGTTTCTTCTTTATAGTGGTGAACTTCGAGTCTAAAAGAATGCGGATATCTTCGTCGGGATGATACGTGTCGTCAAGAACAAGAGTGTTAGTCAGTGAGCTGAGTAAATCTTCATTGAACGCATCCCGTATTTGCTGCTCTGGACGGCTAGCTACAAAGAAAACCAGCGGGATCATCGCATTCTGTACCGCAGGTATCAAAACCTCAAGTATGTAGCTCTGGGCCTCGGTGTCGATGCACTCGTCCAATCCATCTATGATAATCAACCTGGGTCGTGATAGGAAAGCTTCTTTTTGCTTCTCGTCCCCAGAAAGAGCATTCAAGGCGAATGTAAGAGGACCGATGATAAGTTCCTGGACCTGCGTCTGGAGGGATAAATTGAAAATCTGTGGATTAAACTCCACTGCACTGATGACTTGCTCCCGTATTTCCGGTACGACGAGAAGCATCTGGTATACAATCGTTGAGACCAACCGAGCCTTTTCGTTTCTGCCCGTCACCGTCCGAGAGAAGAAGAAACTAGCTGCGAGTAATCCAGCCGCGTGGCACATCTCCGCTATAGTCTGTGCGATTGCTGATTTTCCGGATCCTGCGGGGCCGTATAACCATAGAAAGTAGGCTAATTTATTTGGATCCTTGATCCAGTCCATGATTTTCTTCAGAATCGCTTCCCGTGTTCGAGGATGACACTTCGGAGGATCGTATCTTTCGCTCGAGTTGTGAAATGCCCCGCTTGCTATGTTAAGTTGTAGAACTTTCAGACCTTCGAAATTTTTCTAGTCAATACGTTATGAAAGAATAAGGAGCGATGAACACGTACCACCCCGTTCGCCGCTCGCATCAACATGCGTGTGCGAATGGAATTGTCCGTGCATGACAAACGTCCCTCCAGCCACAACGAGGTTCTTCGATCCTGCAAACATAGTGTGGCATATATGAGTTGAAAGTGGCCAGTGAACGTTCAAGCGTTCAAGCTTCAAGCTTCAAGGACGAATCCCGATTGATGAAGCAACCTCGACTCGTCGCCGTGCACGTGTATCTCGCGTGGTATCGCACTGACATCACGCAAAAGTCCCCGTATTTCATATTCAATTTCAATTTCAAGCCACGTACTTATCTAGTCAGTTCAGTTTATTTTCTGAACTGTTTTTCGCTAGTATCGAAGCCCTCTGTATGTCGGCCGTGGGGCATTGGAGAACGCATTGCAGACGGTAGTGACTAGTCTCCTGTAAGTTCAACGGCTCCTTTAATTAGTGTTGTGTTAGCTACTAATCAGCTTTCCGCTGGGTAGGCATGGTAGTCGAATTGTCTGTTCAGAAAAAAGAAATTGAACTGAACTAAAGAAAACTAAACTACCTTTCGAGCTCAGCTTTTCCTTTAGTTCAGTTTCCTGTACAGTCTGGGTGACATAGGGTGACATTTCATCTGACCACATGCCACTTGTGTGCTGCTTGCCCCAATGATCAATCTGCTTATAGCTTGTTCATCGCGCTCATTGATCATCGCGCAACGTGTTCCCTCAATGCCACACACAACGACGCGTCTTTTCCCTGTTTCAACGATGGTATACCTCTTTTCTTCTTTTCTTAGTTCAGAAAATAAACTGAACCTATTTTCGCTAGTGTCGAAGCCCTCAATCACGCAGCTAATTGGCCGATTTCTGGTGCTTGTATGGCTAATTAACGCCAGCTAGCGGTAGGGCTAATCAGCGCTGATTAACATGCTTAAATTCGTACTTTTGAGGGGCTCCGACCTAATTAACACATCACTACCCTTAATCGACTGCTTGTTCAAGAAGGTGAATACTTTTTTGTATTTTTCCTCATATCGTTCAAATTTAATGATTGGCGCCAGCAAGGAGAGTCGTGAAAATCAAGAACAGAGGGGCTCCTCAAGCGTAAAGATTTTACAACGTTGCATTTATCTATGAGTATTTGTAATACGAAATGCAATCCCCTCCTACAAATGGCGATCCGTCTCGAAGCTCGAGATCATCTCCAACTCTCCCGAATGAACCACTTCCAGAAGATATCAACAACAGGCCTTCAAAGGAACGCAAGAAGTTAAAGAATGAGGATGGACAGCAGGAAGGCGACGTACTTTGGGTTGACTGGGAAGGGCCTGACGATCCCTTGAACCCTCAAAAGTTTGACATTTGCCTCACCATTAAACGTTGGTTTAACCTTGTTTTAGTTGGAGTTGCAACAGGAAATGGGCAACAACAATCATTGTTACCTCCTTTACACTCATAACACCAGTGTCTTCATCAATGATCGCCCCTGCCATTGAACAAGTAGCGGAAGAATTTGGAATAACGAGCAGTTTTGTCACAGCCTTGACGATAAGTATATTTATTCTAGGCTATTGTGAGTTTGTTCCTCCGTGATTATTTGCGTTTACTTACAGAATTTCCAGGTTTCGGGCCTCTGGTATAATTCTAGGCTGCTCGGGGCATTGGCATAAACTAATATGTGCTATAGTTCATAGGCCCTCTCAGCGAAATATTTGGTCGCTCTCGTGTGCTTCAACTTTCCAATCTTTGGTATCTAGGTGAGACTTGTAAAATTCATTGTCAATAGAAACTTTCCTCACGATAATTTAGCTTGGAATATTGGCTGCGGGTTTGCGCAAAATGGACCCGAGCTTATTGCATTCCGACTCTTAGCCGGCATAGGCGGAAGCGCTCCACTTGCTGTCAGTTTTTTTCTTCATCCTTTGCAACCCCACGATATGTTAGCTGAAGGAATACTAGATTGGTGGAGGAGTACTCGGCGATGTCTGGCGCCCAGAGGAGAGAGGGAAAGCAGTTGCTGTATACTCTCTTGCACCTCTTTTAGGACCTGTAATTGGACCCGCTTGCGCTGGATGGTAAACGAAAATTTACTTTACAAGAGGAGGCCAACGAGCTAACAGACATTTGCCCAGGGTTGCGGAACGGTCAACGTGGAGATGGGTATTTTATGCCCCGAGTATAGTCGATATCTTCGTTCAAATTTTGGGAATTTTCTTCCTTCGCGAAAGTATGTGTCTGAGAAAGAGAATCAATCGTCACTACATTAACTCCCTTACCTTTTCAGCATATGCTCCCGTCTTGTTAGAAAGGAAGGCAAACAAAATACGACAGAACCTTGTTGCGGAGAAGGGTTCGTACAAGCACGTACGGACTATTTACGAATCTAATGACGATCGAACGTACGTAAACACACTTTATAACCTCTGTTCTTCCGTTGATATTCTCTTGTTAGATGGCGAACAATATTTGGAACAGCGTTGGTACGGCCATTCCAACTTTTCTTCAATGAATCAATAGCCCAGGTTATGGGAATATACCTGGCCTTCATATATGGAATTCTTTATTGTATGCTCCTAAAATTTTAAATCGTTTCCCATTTACTAATCCTTGAGATTCAGTGTTCTTGACTACTATACCAGCCATGTTCAGTCACGTTTATAATGACCGCCCAGGTATCATAGGTCTGCATTACATCGCGCTGGGCATAGGAGTCGGCGCTGCGT
>Ga0247779_1001368_pt1 | contig 11833 bp, 10 predicted proteins | sample UWRJL221509R5_FD_179925 | JGI IMG/M metagenome (GOLD analysis project Ga0247779, IMG submission 179925) | Plant litter microbial communities from Arlington Agricultural Research Station in Wisconsin, United States - UWRJ-L221-509R-5 | ecosystem: Environmental > Terrestrial > Plant litter >...
ATCAATCATTCGCAGTCGTTCTAAAGCCTAAATCAAATCAGTTGAATGAGGTGAACATAAGTTTCGACCCAAATTGGGACGAGCATTATGCTCAATTTAAAAAGCAGTTTTTGGGAACCACACCAAATGCATCCGACTGCAAAATATTGAATCCAAAAGTTTTGCATTTCCGTTATAGCAAACGGTCAAAAAAACTTACAGCAAGTGCAGACGATTTTATCGAGATCGAAAACAGCGCGTTGGGTTATAAGATAAATTACCTGCTCAATAATTTTGAATATAGCGATAGCACCCATGTAACCTGGTACCAGGGTTCCCCGGCATTTGAAGAGCTAAAAGCTAAATCAGATAAACAGCTTAAACAATGGCAGAAAAATCGGACAACAGCTTATAACGGATCAATAACCCATTTGATGAGATCTATATATAATGACAAAGTGATCGGCGAAGGTTTTAGGGTGTATAAGATCATCAATAAACCGCCACCGGGCGTTAAGTATGATAAAGAGAAGCCAATCTTCTTTGATCAGCGACCAGTTCTGTTCGACTCGCTACTAACGGTAACCGACAAAAACTTCAAATCGCTCACCTACAAAGATTATTTATTTGTTGTGTATGCGAATGAGAAGGAACCTTATCAATTTAAAGATAGTGGCTACAAAATCGACAAACCAAAAGGTGCAATAGTACCAGCCGGACAATTCTCTATGGTGAATCTGACGGAGCCCAATGTAAGCATAGATGCTAACGGTAACTTCAGTAGTCCCAATGCACTTTTATTTGAAGGTTATATGGCTTGGGAACAGGTCGCTGATCTGATGCCGCTGGAGTATGGTAATGAAAAATAAGGTTATTCTACCCTTATAAAACTCGCCTGAAATTTGAAATAGACCGTATCTGCATTACTCAATTTTGCAGTAATTGGGATGGGATTTTCTTCCGTTTGCTTATAAGAAATATCAAGTTCTACACTTGATGTAACTCCCGGATCGATCATCGTCATAAATTTAAGTTGATCTGCCTTTTTTAGTCTGAGCGGGCTTTTTAATACATCTTCTAAAATCTCTTTAATTACCTGCAGCATACTGGCACCCGGGACTACGGGATGACCCGGAAAATGCCCTTTTAATATTTCGCTATCTGAATTAATACCCAGTGTTGCTTTAATAACGCCGCCCTCATGGGTTATTTCTTTGATGCTGAACAGGTCGTTGGTTATTTCTGCCATGGGTTTTGATTAGATGTAGGAAACCAACATCAACGAATGATATTTATGCAGGTAGTGATTATATATCAGCACTTTCTTTGGTGTCTTATCATTGATCTTCCGTTCGATAACTGCCTGCGGAATTATTCCACTTTTGATAATATTAGCCGCCAACCATAACGCAAATGACGATGAGGTAGAATACTCACCGCTCAAGTGCTTATAGTTAGCAACGTTACTGTTGTTGAAAATAGAGGAGTTTAACTGTTTGTAGACGGCATCATTTTTCAGATCGCCGTTTTTACCGGTGATCACCAGGTCTATGTCATCAACCTTTAAATTATTTTCAGCCAGAAATTTGGTAATTCCCGCTTCAATATTTTTTATGTTATAAAGTGTTTTAGTGGCACTTAACTCAGCAAGGTTATCGTTGGATGACTTGTCGCTCAGCAGAAAAAACGTAGCACCTTCTCCACCCATAGAACCTTTGGCTTCGGTTGATAGCAGTTCCAGGTTGGAGGTGGGGTGACGCCTGTATAATCCTAAACGTGTCAGTACTTTAAAGCTTGTGTCCACCATCTCCTCAGTACCGCCAACCAAAATATTATCGGCTTCCTGTTCACGCAAAAGCATAACGGCGTCGATCAGGGCGCTTTCAAACGAAATGCCTTTATGTACAAACGTATTATTATAGCCATGGCATTTCAGCATCAGGGCCACCTGCGCGGCGACTGTATTATGGGTGGATTGAATAAAGGCAGTAGGAGGAAGCAGTTCCTCATTCTGCTCCACCATGCGGGTTAAAAACGTGATCGTGTCTTCCATGCAGCCAAAAGCGGTGCCTGTTATAATGGCATCCGGAATCTCCACGTTAGCCTGGTTAAGACAATCCTTAGCCGTGGCCACACCCATTTTAATCACATGGCTCATGCGGCGTATCAGTTTTGGGTCGATGAACTCTTTATAATCGGGCTCGATGGTACTGAGGCGTGTGCCGTTATATTCTACAATATTATTCAGGAAACCTTCATTTCTGAAGGTTTTTTGCGGCGATATGCACGAGGCCGAACGGATATAAGTTTTCATATCAGGCCCTCGAGAAGATTAAAGATGTACAATTACCGCCAAAACCAAATGAGTTGGACATGACATGGTTGATGTTTTGCCCTTTCAGAAATTTGGTTTCCGGTTGGAATGGTAATTCACTCATCTGCGTTTCAAAACGCAAGTTAGGGTAGATAATACCATGTTTGATAGCCAATACTGAAAATACTGCTTCAATGCCACCACTTGCCCCCAACGTATGCCCGGTATAAGACTTGGTCGAGCTCATCGGTGGGTAATGCGGATCGAACAGGCGTTTTACAGCAGTTCCTTCAGCGCTGTCATTATTCGGTGTGCCCGTGCCATGCAGGTTGATATAATCAATATCGGATGGCTTTAGTCCGCTTTTTTTCAATGCACCTTTCATCGCAAGATATGAACCGGTACCATCCGGAGATGATGCGGTTTGATGGTAAGCATCGTTACTATTATTATAACCGCTTAATTTGCAGTAAACCGGCTTAGTTAAAGTTTGAGCCACTTTTTCAGTCACCAAAACTAAATATCCTGCTCCTTCGCCCAAATTAAGGCCCTCGCGGTGCTCGTCAAATGGTTTGCATAATTGCTTGTCCAATATCATCAGTGTATTGAAACCATTTAGTGTGAATTTGGTGAGCGCGTCGGTTCCCCCAGCGATAACTACATCGAGCAGGTCATTTTTAATCAACCGCGCACCGTAGAAAATCGCATTCGCAGACGATGAACAGGCAGTGCTGATCGTCGTCATATAATCGCTGATGCCCAGCTTATCAGCTACGATCTCCGTCTTGCTGCCGCATTCATGGTCGAATACGTTTCTTAATTTACCCTTGTTGTTGTCAGCCAGGAAATCAACAAAGAAATCCTCACTCTTATCCATTCCGCCGACGGTATTAGCTGAAACGAAACCTGTGCGCAATGATTTAAAATCGGATATTGCAGCATCATCCAATGCCTCACGTGCAGCAACCAGGCTTAGTAGTGCCGTGCGACTGGTGTTAGGAGATAGCCCTGTCATAGCAGCCAGCTCCTCGTTGCTTAATTTTACTTCAGCAACAGGAAGTTCGCCTTTGTGAATAGTGTTCAGCGTGGTAATAGCACCCATGCCCGCCTCTTCCTGTTCAAACGCACGCAAATGCCCAGCCACATTGTTCCCAACGCCCGAAATAACGCCTGTGCCTGCTATGTATACTGATGAACCCATATTTTACTAATTGTAGAGACGCAATGCTTTGCGTCTCCATACGCGTCTCTACGATGCTAAATTGTTTCGAATATACTATTGATATTTTTTATTGAAAATGGCTTTGACTTGTCAGTCTGATTTTTTTCAACCAGGTACAACGCTGCTTTATAATCCTGGCCCAACACATCCACCCAGCCGCAAATGCAGGCTTTCAGAACATTGTTATCCAAAAGATAGTCTACCTGTCCCGCAATAAAATCTGAATCAAACGAATCCTGGATATAGAAACCGTGTTCGCCCTTAAAATTATTGCGGATGCAAATCTCGCCAATAACAATATTAGGCAATGTATAAACAAACAGTGACGGACTAGCCATTTCTCCCTTAGCCGACTCAAAATATTTGATGTCATTATCCAAACTGGAGTTCCGGTTAGCCAAAACCAAACCTACTTCTTCCGGCTGGTATTGATCTTTTTGAAAACTATTCTTCAGCAATACTTCCGAAGCCAGCCAGCCTAGCTTGCTCAGGTTGTCCATTTTATAAAACTTGGGATAATTCAGCTGAAAATGCTGGTAGACAGAAAGCAGGAAATCAGCCATGTCGACATCCTTGTTTTCAAAAAGCGCAGAATCGTCTTTAAAAACAGTTCCCCGCTCAATTACGCAACTGCCAATGATATGATTTTCTGCCAGCAATGTTTGTCCTTACCTTATCTGTCCAAAAATATTTATTATTTGCCAAAAATCACCGCAGCATTACATCCTCCAAAGCCTGATGCTGTTTTTAAGAAGGTTTTAGCATGGATTGGTTTAATATCTGTAACCACATTGACCGATTGAGTTACTCCTGATTCCTTATATCCTGACGTCGGCAATAACAATCCTTCTTTCAATGATTGAATAGAAATAACCGATTCGATCAGTCCAGCCGCACCAAGCGTATGTCCGTAATAGCCTTTTAAGCTGTTTAATGGTACGGATTGCAATTGAGATATATTGATCGCCTTCGCTTCCATCTCATCGTTATAAGGTGTTGCGGTACCGTGTGCTGAAACAAAATCGATATCGCTAGTTGATAGCCCGGCTTCTTTTAAAGACTGATCGATAGCAAAGCTCAATTCCTGCCCCGTACGCGACGGCCCTGAAATGTGATTGGCATCATTACTTACCGAACCACCAAGTACCTTAATATTTTTTGAATATTTTCTATTGGTCGACAAGATGATCGTGGCTGCCCCTTCGCCCAAATTCAACCCATCGCGTGATTGATCAAACGCCCTGCATATTTGCGGACTTAATGCCTGGAAAGATTCAAAGCCCGACAATATAAACGAGGAGATCACATCTGCCCCAGCTACAACAGCATTCTCATACTGCTCTGGGCGCAATAAACGCATGCCGGTGATAATTCCCATTACTCCTGAAATACATGCGTTGGAAATGATGATGGGGGTATTTGCAAATCCAAAATGTTCTGCAATTATTTTGGCGGAAGTTGATAATGCGATCCGCTTTTCCAACTCGGGCGTATGCACTTCAGTCTCCAGCAAACTGATATTGCCTTTGGTTGAGGAAATAATCAGTATCGTTTTTTTATCAGTTGGATCGATGCCGCTATTTTGCAAGGCGTCGGATATCGAATCGATCAGTAATTGCTCGAATTTGGTTTTACCGGATTCGATATTGATATCGCCTTCATTGAAAAGCGAAGCAAAAAATGGCTTTGGTGAAATTGCCTGGTTATTTTGCTCCTTTACTCCTGAGATATTCTTTTTAAGCTGATCAAAATTCTCAATAGTGGTTTTGCCTATAGGCGACAAGACATTATCAGCAACTACAAATACATCCTTTTCCATCTTACTTATTGCTGATAAACAATTTCATCTCACATTGTGCGAGCAAATTTCCATTATGCCACACTCTGCCTGAAAGTACGGTAATGTCGAATATTTGGTTTTCAACCCAGATCCCGGTCTCGATCTCGTCGCCTGTTTTGGGCAAATCGAAGATTTCAAAATGGCTTACCGCACCAATGTATCCTACAGCAACTGGTTTGTTTTCGGATTGAGCAACATAGCCTGCGCGCAAAGCTGCGGTTTGGGCGATGTTTTCCATCAGGCCAGCTTCCTGAAAGACTCCGTCTTTCACAAAAACATTATCGGGGTCAATTGTGAAACTGCTGCGGGTGTGCAATTCGTCCGTAGAAAGTAGTTTCCCCACCATTACAAAAGGCGGTTTTTGCGGAATAAGCGGTATGATATTTTCAACAGGCAGCATCATGTGTATAAGCCGCCGTTGATAGATAGTACTTGTCCGGTGATATATGCAGCTTCCGGAGAAGCGAAGAACGCAGCCGCATGTGCCACTTCCTCCGGCAAGCCAAAGCGTTTTGCGGGGATCAATGCTTTTAATTCTTTTTCATCCAGGCCCTCAGTCATATCGGTTTTGATAAAACCCGGAGCCAGGGCATTCACAGTAATTCCTTGACGGCCTACCTCCTGCGCCAATGCTTTAGTCGCACCGATGACACCCGCTTTTGCAGCAGAATAATTAGTTTGACCTGCTAATCCCTTGATACCTGAAAGCGATACAATATTGATAATCCGCCCATATTTACGGCCAAGCATACTGTTTAGCACCAAACGGGTCACCGCAAAAAAGCTGTCGAGGTTAGTTTTGAGTACATTATCCCATTGCTCTTCGCCCATCCAGGCCATCAGGCTATCGTCGCGGATGCCGGCGTTGTTTACCAGCACTTCGATGTATTTATTGTCCTCGTTGGCCTGAATCCATCCACCTAAAATCTGTTTTACCTGGTCACGATCGGCCACGTCAAATTGTAATAACTCGCCGCTGCCTCCGGATTGTGTTATCTGGGAAAGTGTATTGCTGGCTTCTTTGGCGTTGATTTTATAATTGATCAACACGTGGTAACCCAATGAGGCCATCTTTAAGCAGATTGCCCTGCCTATGCCCCTTGAACCACCAGTGACTAACGCGCATTTCATTTTAAAAAACTGAGATATGGTCTGATTCTATCAGGAAGTCTTTTACTCTTGCCATTTCCTTGTATCGCGGTTGGTCCTCAATAAATTTAGGGAATATAGCGCGTACTTTATCATACAATGACATGGATGACGATGATAGCCTGTCGTGGCATTCCAGGTAATCTATCGCCTGCAGGATGGTCATTAAATGGATGGCCAGCACTTCAAATGAATTATCGATCACCCTCTTGGTCATCAAAGCCGCATTGCAACCCATGCTCACAATATCCTGGTTGTCGTTATTGTTCGGGATGCTGTGCACATACATCGGGAATGAAAGCGTTTGATTTTCGGCGACAGTCGACGTAGCGGTAAACTGCATGCCCTGTATGCCGAAGTTCAACCCCAACACGCCCAAATTTACAAAAGGAGGGAGCTTTTGGTTTAACTTGTTATTCAACAAATAATTCAACTGACGTTCGGCCAGCATAGATAACCTGGTGATAGCGATCTTAAGCTTATCCATCTCCAGCGATACGTAATCACCGTGGAAGTTACCGCCGTGGAAAATATTATGATTGATATGATCGATAACCGGGTTGTCGTTCACCGAGTTGATCTCATTGACTACTACATTTTCTGCCTGGTTGATGGTGTCATAGATAGGACCCAAAATCTGTGTTACGCAGCGTAGCGAATAATATTCCTGAACCTTGTCCTCAAACACTTCCTGGTCAAGCTTATCCGGATTGTATAAATGCTCCGAGCGGTCGCGGATCATTTTACTGTCCTTCAAAATATCGCGCATCAGCGAAGCGATCTTGTTCTGACCGTTGTGATGCTTTACAATATTCAGCTCATATGAATAATGGTCGTCAAAAGCCTCAACGATCTCATTAATCATCGCCGAAAATAATACCGACCAGCTTAACAGTTTTCTTGCCTGAAGGATATTGATCATGCCAATACCCGTCATTGCCGAAGTGCCGTTCAGTACCGCCAAACCTTCACGGATATGAATAGAAAGCGGCTTGATATTGAATTTATTGAATATATCGATTGTCGGATGAACCGCGTCTTCAAATATAACTTCGCCTTCGCCAATCAGTACTAATCCTAAGTGAGCCAACTGCACCAAATCGCCACTTGCGCCTACACCGCCATGCTCATAAATACACGGACAAATGTCATTGTTGATCATTTCCTTCAGCAACTCCACAACATCGGTATGAACGCCTGAATAAGCCTGCATAAAGCTGTTCAATCGGGCGATCATCAATGCTTTTGACAGTTGTGCCGGGATCAGTTTACCGCTGCCGGACGAATGGCTGCGGATGAGGTTATATTGAAGTTGTAAGATATTTTCCTCGCTCACCTTATACTGCGCCATCGGACCGAAACCAGTATTGATGCCATAAATAAGTTTATGCGACGAGAATTTTTTAAGGAACTCAAAATTGGTATTTACCTTGTTTAAAGCGTCTTTATCCAAAACAACTTTCTCATTTCTAAATATCAGCTCAGCAAAATCGTTTAAAGAAAGTGCGCCTTGTCCAATAGGTGCCATGGGCAAAATGTATGTTTTTCGGGTTTTTAAATTAATGGGCTAAGGTAGGAAAATAGTACTCAATGCGGAAGGCGGAATGCCGATTGCAGAAGTTTTATTGAATTAGCATCATTCCGCATTCAACATTTCGCATTCCGAAATCAAATCCTTCTGTCAATAAACTTCACAGGCTTCCTGTTGGCCTCGTTGAACTGCATTTTCTGTATCTCTTCGGCACTAACGTATTTTATGTGTGGGCTCACTCTTAATCTTGCCTGCAAATAAGAACGGATGCGGTGATCGCATTCTTCACTATCTTCCGCGGGAACAACGTAAAGCAATACCTGGTCAAGATCTATCTCGTTGGATGAAACTTCTACCATATAATCTAATATTTCCTCGCGTTCATTCAACAGATCAAATAGAGCAGGAGGATATAATGTGGTCCCTTTGAATTTGATCATCTGCTTTTTGCGGCCCATGATAGATGACAGGCGCAAACTAGTTCTGCCGCAGGCACAAGGCTCATCAAAATACATGCATATGTCGCCGGTTTTATAACGGATTAACGGCATGCCTTCTACACCTAAGGTGGTGATGGTCACTTCGCCGGCAGTATAGGGTTCTACAGGCTGATCGTTTTCATCTAATAATTCTACAATAACCAATTCAGGCTGATAGTGACCGCCTTTGCCTTCACCGCATTCAGTAAATGCCGTTTGCATTTCTGTTGAAGCATACGTAGAATACAACTTGATATCCCATGATTCGGTTATCTTTTTGCCAAGCATGTTCAGCGAAAAATCTGTATTGCGGATATTCTCGCCTATGCAAATGGCCTTTTTAACCGAAGTTTTATTGATATCGATGCCTGCCTCCTTCGCAAAATTGATCAGCTTTAATATGAACGAAGGGACAGCAACTATGGCTGTCGGCTTCAACCGTTTGATAGTTTCCCATTGCAATGCCGGTACACCGGGACCCAAGCGAATAATACCAGCTCCCAGCTTGCGTATGCCCGAATAATAGGCGATACCCGCCATAAACTGACGGTCAAGTGTCAGCATCAGCTGGTAAATATCCTCCTTCGAGCCATCTGCGCAGGAGAAGGAATTATACTCGTTATAAGCCAGACGGTTCAGATCATTTTCTGTAAGGGCAATGGTAACCGGTCCGCCCAAAGTGCCCGAGGTGGAGGTGTATTCCACTACCTGTTCTGCAGGTACACATAGAAAATCGTTGTTGCGCTGCTGCAGGTCTTCTTTATGAGTTGGGGGTATTTGAGCGAGATCGGCAATTGTTTTTATGTTATTAATGTCGATCCGATGCCTGGCAAACAGCTCTTTATAAAATGGTGAATGCTGTGAAACGTATTGCAACAATTCCTGCAATTTTTGTTCCTGCATCTTTGTTTCTTTTCCTGCCAATTGTTTATCCCGTTCCTCTAAAAACGCCATTATTTTTTATTATTACTTTTTTCAAATGTAATAAAAATGCCTAAAGTGGGTTCTTTTGAGGAGTATTAATGAACTTAATAATTACATTTAGGTTATCAATTTAATTTTAACGCTAATTCAATTTACATGAAGTTTAGTAGATTTTTGATCATTGCGGCTGTGACTGTTTTAAGTTTTGGGTTTGCAAAAGAAGCCAATGCAAAAACATTGGTTGGCCCGATTGTCTTGTTACAACGCCGTCCGCCGCCTCCGCCAAGACCGCCACGTCATCGCCGCCGCCATAGGCATTACAAGCGCCATCACGGAAGTGTGCATATCAGGTTGCCAAAACCACCGCCACATCCCAGGGGACCGTTGCCTCCTCCTCCACCGCGTCCATAAAATAAAAATGCCTCTCAGATTTGGAGAGGCATTTTGTATTATATCGACGTAGAGACGCGATGCATCGCGTCTCCGGAGCAGTAATTTATTTGCTGAGATACATCACATTATAATATTCATCCGCCATGCGCCCTGAATCAAACGCAGGTGCAACATCGGCTGCCGCTTTGCGAACGATAGATACCCATTTCTTCTGATCTTTATAATACAACGGGCGGATGTCATTATCTAAAATATCCATGAGTTCTTTAGCTTCCAGCATATCGCGGTCGTGCTGTGGCAGGTTGTCATCGCCCGGTGTGATCACAAAGCTGTTTTCCTTATCTTTTGCAAATTCAGGAACCCAGCCATCAGGAAGCGAAAGGTTGATGCTGCCGTTCATTGCTGCGGTCATACCGCTGGTGCCTGATGCTTCACGATACATTTTGGGATTGTTCAGCCAGACGTCCGAGCCTTTTTTGAGTAATGCTGATAACCCCAATTCATAACCTGTCAGTACCGCGCAATTGGCAAAAGGCCACATTTTGCGAATGATCTGGTTAAACTGTTCTATCGCACCATAATCTTCAGGATATGGTTTACCTGCCCATATCAGCTGAACCGGCATTTCTGATGCATATACTAATTTGATGAAGCGATCCCAATCATAGGTCATCAGGTCGGCACGTTTGTAGCCCGCAAAACGGCGTGCCCAAACGATGGTCAATACATTCTCATCAAATATCTTTCCGCATTGATCAGCCACTACTTTGAATAGTTGGCGCTTCATTTCTTTCTTACGTTTGATGATCGCCTCGTCGTCTTTTCCGGCTAAGGCAGTTTCAAACTGATCGTCCTTCCAATAAGTTTTGTTTTGGGCGTTGGTGATAGAAGTGATCTCGCAGATGCCCGGATTATGATCCCACATTTCGCGGGCAACTTCGCCATGCAGTTTGGAAACGCCATTGGCTTTCTTGGCGAATTTTAATGCAGCAAGGGTATAGTTCAATCCCCAGCCATCAACACTGAGTACTTTTTTTACCTCTTCCACAGGAATGCCATAAAAGAACGACATCTTGTTCAGCAGGTCATAGCTGTGCTCCTCATTGCCCGCAGATTCAGGTGTATGCGTAGTGAATATCACGCGCTTTTGTACTTCTTTTAAGCTCTTGAATTTAGAATATAAATAAAAGTTCAGCGGAAGGGAGTGACCTTCGTTCATGTGATAGATATCGATGTTCAAGCCCAATTTATCGATCAGCATAGCACCACCAACACCCAGGATAATAGATTGAGCGATGCGCGTAGCCTCGTTCGAGTCATACAATTTATAGCTGATCGAACGTGATTGTTCATCATTTTCGTTCAGGTTGGTGGTTAGCAAAAATATCGGAGCCGAGCCAAACGTTTCCGGATGCAACAGGAAAGCCCTCACATAAACCGGGGTATCGTGAACCGGAACGGTGAACATGATGCCGGTATCCTGTAGAAAAGAGTAGCCTTTTTCAACAAACATCGGCTTCATATCGGCATTGGTTTCGCGCTGCTGGTCGTAGTAGCCTAATTTCCAGAGCATGCCAATGCCTATTACATTTTGCTTCAGTTCATAAGCGCTGCGCATATGTGATCCGGCCAGGAATCCTAAACCGCCGCTGTAAATCTTTAATGCCTGGTCAATGGCAAACTCCATCGAGAAGTAAGCAACTGCCTTTTTATATTTTGGATCGGGTTGATAACCGAATATTTCGTCTCGTGATAACATGTTAAATCTGGTTGTATTAGTTGTAAATGTTGTATTGGTTGTAAATCCTGTCATTGCAACCAAGACGGCCAATATTAGCCAATATATCCTGTTTCAAAAAATATCACCCTGTTCTGATTGCAGCCATTTTATCAACAAAAGCTTATTTCTTAACCAGTAGGGGCTTATTTGCCTTTGGCAACAGGCTCGGCCATTGCAGCGATGGCTTGCATAAACCAGGCAGCGTGGGGTATCCATTGCTCC
>Ga0247779_1001369_pt1 | contig 11832 bp, 11 predicted proteins | sample UWRJL221509R5_FD_179925 | JGI IMG/M metagenome (GOLD analysis project Ga0247779, IMG submission 179925) | Plant litter microbial communities from Arlington Agricultural Research Station in Wisconsin, United States - UWRJ-L221-509R-5 | ecosystem: Environmental > Terrestrial > Plant litter >...
TGTCTGATCATGAAGTAATTCGGTTTCCGGGCCGGGTTCGTGTTTGATTGCCGTCATTGTAGTATGAGCGCTTCTTTGTTTGCTACCACGATGCCTCGAGAACCAGCGCGCCCTCCTGTGAGCCTAAAAGATGGATTTCCAGGACATTGAAATTGACGCGGGAGTAGGTGCTAAGGGCATCGGTGCACGATATACGACACTTTGCTGCATTGCTTCGAGGAGTTCAGATTGGCAATGTACGTGGATTATTCATTGAGTACAACCTATCTACTTAGGTCCATCTAGCGGGCGACTGTTATAATATACGAAAGTGGACTGAGCATCAAAGTCGAAGAAGCGCGTACTCTTCTAGGTGGGCAAGACGCGTCTTTCATCTGAATGAACATGCTCACATCACTCTCCAGGGACTGCTTTCATTTTTTCCGATATCTTCGATGAGTACTCATTTAGCCCTCCGTCACCACTTCCCACTCCTTCCTTACGAACGCCCAAATCTCCTGTTCCGAGGCAACGTAAAAGAGTTAAGCCAGCGGAACGGCGCGTGCAAGAGCGACTACAGGTCGAGCTATCTTCCGAAACAGAGTCCGAATCGGAAGATGAAAACACTCGCCAGAAAGATCGTGATTATCAAGAAGACGAAGAAGAAGCTGGAACCGAATCAGACAATCCTGCCTTTGAGATACCTCTGAACACACTCATCGATTGCTTGAACATCTTTGGAACTGCAGGGCCTGCAACTGGGAATATTGCCGCAACCTCATCGGGCTTAGGGGCTTCCGGGCGCGGTAGAGGCGGAGGCAAAGATAGAGGTGGTGGTGCAAATGGCGATCGCCCACGCGGTTGGCGAAGAGATGGCGAAGATTCCGATAACAACAACGAAGGTGAAGGGAACGATGGTAACGAAAGAGGACTGGACGCGTATTTTGGCTCTGCATCGGACAAAAAAGGGACGACAAGTATGAGGCTTTCGTACATGGGAGATGGTTACCCATTAACTCTGATAATGTATATTTCACATACCTTCGTTATTTGGGCTTTTACTGATTCTATAAAGCGCGGAAGATGCCTCTGGTCCTACGACAACCTGCGAAATAACTACATTCGACCCTGAACCTCATCTAGAACTCGAATTAGATACCTCCAGAATGTGTGATCATCTTCTCCAACACCATTCTTCTTCTCGAATGCCGGCTGATACATCTTTCGTCACAGTGTCCTGAAGATCATTCTAAACGTACGTTATGTATCTTTCCCACTGCGTCGCAAGCAGCTTATCGAGTTCAATGTGAAGTCCTCGTGGCTCCGTGAAGCCCTTTCTGAACTAGATCCTTCGTGTGAGAAGCTTACGATCGTCGGTTACCCAACGAATACACAATTAGACGAAGACGAAGAACATCTCAACGAACGACAACGGCAGAAAAAGGCACAGAGAGCGCTTGCTGGAAAACCGATGTTGCGGATTCATGCGACTGGTGAGTTTGGAAGTACTGAGGTGGGCTAATTCAATGCACAATGGGACTTTTGGAATCATGATGATCATTTTTCTCTCCGATAGATGGACTATCCAAACGATAAAGACGTACTCGAGTCATTTGAATGCAATACAAACGTGTCTTTTACGTACGTCTTCTGTGACCAATATTTCGATCTCAAAGTTCATACTGTCAAGAAATTTTAGTTATCGCTTCAGTCATATAGCACGGACTTTAAAAGCTTTGTCTTCTTCCATAAAGACCTCCTTGAGGATAGACGGAGATGGCCTCTTGGCCCTTCAGTTCCTCATGCCAGGACCACGAAATAGGGCAGTCGACGAGCGACGGGGTGGGTACATTGAATTCAGGGTACGTCTGCTTAAGAAGGTTCGAAAAACATTTAAACATAGCCAATATCTCCACCGTCTAGTGCATAGCGTTGGATGACGATTACTGAGACGAGATGGCTTGACGAATGTATATTTGTTTATGTTCTTAGTTGTTGTACTGATTAGGACTTGTATTGTCAATTAGATGTCGTATATTAAACCTAGCTCTTTCGTGGTTTGTGTTGGGTTTGTGGGTACAAGAGACCCTAAATTTGGACCATAAGCATAAGTTTAAAAAATGTACATACAACTACAAAAATGCGGCAACAGGATTTTACGATCTCTTGAAATTCTGTGGCTACAGATAAGTCGGACTCGTACGCGATCATTCTCTAAACAGCGGGTCCATCCACCTATGTCACGCAAAGAGTAATCACCCAGCCTTCTTCTTGATCGACCACAAACTCAAACCATTTAGCAGTTAGGGCCCCGTTTATTTAATTGGAACAACGTGGTACAAATTGTAGTTGGAATCATCTAGTTAAGCTCGTGCGGGACTGAACACAACGGCAAAAATCCACCAATAATATGCTCAATAAATAGTCAAAGTTGGAAATCCGTAGGCTATGATACAAAAGAATCTATTTAGAGCATGTATGAATGAAAACATGAGATATGATGCACAGGAAAGCGATGTGAAAAGGCATAGAAGCAATGAGGGCGTGTGTACGTATAACCGGTGATGAAGGTCACAACGATGCGTGAGAGGTATATATATATGTGTGTGTGTCAGTTGTCCAGAGAGCTGCAGAAGACATTGGATTCGTAGTGGCAGTCCTAAGTGGCTTTGCCAGACTGGGTAGACTTCCAAGCGACGAAATCATCTAACAGTGTGGGCCACGCCTATAGTCATGGGTGTCAAAAAGCCAACAACAAACAAGATTCAAAGAAAACTAACTCCATCAGCTTCATAATCCTCAAGGGTAGGCGACACCGTCTGGCAGAATTCGAGCATCTGTTCATGTGATGAAGTTTGAGCCAAATGGAAAGCAGACCATTATTACGTACCATACTCCAGAGATCCTTGTTCGTGGCCTTGTAGGTGCCTTTTTCCTGCATGGTTTCATGTGTAAGTACAATGTTCAGAAAATCCAACTGTAGATAATCCGTACGTTAATAAAGCGTACGACTTCTCCCATGAGGGGATATTTGGGTACCAGCAAGACGGTCCAAAAAGCTACTGAAGTCTTTCACATAATCAACGATGAATATGCGTTTGGTACAGAATCATGACAAACCTCCATTTCAATATTCTTTGACCCTCTGTAGTCAACCGTTGAGCAATATCCAAAATTAAAAACAGAAGGACACTTACTCTGGTTTTACAAGATTAAATGAGAACGAATACAGCTTCTGAAATGCAGCCTTCACGTTTGCGGCGTAACCAAAGTATGTAGCTCTGTTATATTCTTGTGAATCTTTCTTAGAAATCGGCTGTAATGGAAGTTTCCCGTGTATTAATAGGTCCTCAAGGTCTTTAACGGCGGTGGAGATCTGTGATATTGATGATATTCTTCATTAAACACGCTATATCAGCAAGCTTTCGAAGTTAAGGCCCAGTAACACGCACTGTAAGTTAGAGGTTCCCGCTACCCATTCCTCCTTCGAGATCTTCGCCATCTCCTTCGCGTTGAACTGCCATGCGAGTATGATAGGCAATGCACCTTCCATAGGCATATTGGCATCCGTACACAACTGTACAAACCCATCTGGGCCAATAACACTCGTATCGTCGCTATCCGCGTATTTCTCGAATAATTTCAGGGCGCGTTGGGCGGAGTATGGCTCTGGTTTATTCGTCTTTTTAGGACTTGCGGGCGGTTTGTGCTTTTCAGCGCTCGGGTTTTCTGTATTATATCCGTTGTTAGATGCTGTTTGTTCATCTGGTGGTAATTCCTATAAAGGGCTTGTGTTTAAATTTGGGAATGTGAAAGTAAAATGACATGAAATCGTACCTTAGTAAAAGAAGACTTACGCGTGGGTTCATCGTCACTGTGTATATGTTTTACCGTGTTAGAAGAGCAGCAAAACAAAGGCAAAAACCGCATGAGGAATATGAAGGTGCATCCACAAGCTCTATGTGCAGAGACTTGGGGTTTTAAGAACGGGCTGAAGGGACCAGAGTCCAACGTCCTTTTGTATGCGGTCCCAAAATCGCCAATGGAATAACCAAGCCACACCAACACAGGTTTCCTGTGCCTGTTGGAAAAGACCGCATCATCCATGCCACGAACTATGCATGGAGGTCAATCTCCTTTACGTAATCCATTTCTGTTTTAGGTGCCGAAAAAAGTTGTGTCGAACACTGTGGAACAAGTTACAAGAACTGCATATAGGCATTGTGACAATCCCCGCAGAAAGACGAAGAAGAGGAGTACCGACTTATTAAGGCGGCTACAAATACAACGGAAAATGGCAAAGAAAACGAAGCCAAGAAAATGTGATAGGGGAATGGCCAAGAAGGATAACTGACTTTTGAGTTCGACTTGCGGATGTCTTTGTTGCGCTTTTTCGTGCTTTTGAAGAATCTGTAGTTCTGGCTTTCTTTGAGGGGCGAACAGACTGCAGCATAAGAATCATATAGCATGAGCAAACGTCCGAAAGACAAGAAACCGAGAAAAAGCTCACCTCCAAGCCGTCTGATGTATTCACATCACCTTCGCTAAACACGTACGCATCACATTCTTCAAGTTAGAACGTCCACTATTCAGGAAGCAAAGGCGACCGTTACCCGTTTAGCGACTGTGTTGACGTAGTTGTAACATTTTTGGCAGCAGCTCCTTTTGCTGTGGTCGCTTTTTTGGTACTCGTGGCCTTGGAAGCTACAGTACTTTTTGCAGTGCTTGACCGGGTCGATGCTCTCGTGGAACGCGTGGAAGTCGAGGCTTCAGGACCAACAGATTCGTCAATTTGTTTTCGCTAAACGCAGCCACATGATGTTAATGGAAATGACACTTGGGAGCGGTAATAAGCCACGTTGGTTGATAGGCTATACACACCTTTGGAGGCATTATGCGGCGGCAAGTTAAGCTTTTTTAAAATATGAAGTATGTCAATGAGAGTTGCAATTTATATGGTAATGTCAAGAGTAAATGTGGCCACGAAAAAACGAGGACGCGACTTTGCCATCAATTATTACGGTGTGCGCGTGACGTGACATATAAAGCGCGTCGGAGGTTACAGTCACAAGCACCACTTAAGCGCATCTGCTCCGGCCCGCTCACTCTTTGCCTTTCACTCATCATCTTGGAAAAAGTTGATTTAAATCTTAACTGTAATGCCAGGAGAAGTCTTTAACCCCAACCCTGTTGTTTTTTCCGCCCCAAAGGCAGCAGGAAGGAATACAGATGCATTGGCTCACTCTCTGTGGATAAACGATTCACTTTCATCTGATGATGAGGCTGACGACTTGGAGCCTATCGATCAAGACGAGATTTACGGTTAGTAAAAATAACCAAACTCCTGGCTTTCGTCCCCTGTCTAGCTCCTTGATTGTTCTCCTTGGTTGACATACTCCTTGGTTGACATACTCCTTGGTTGACATACTCCTGAGGATACTGATTCTCCCCTTTCCACTTACAGACTTAATCCGCTCAATTTATGACCCTGAGCATCCGAATACTCTGGAAGAGCTTCGCGTGGTTTCAGCGCCACAGATTACCGTCGGCACAAATCGTGTAAAGGTCGAATTCACACCAACCGTGCCTCATTGTGGGATGTCAACTCTCATCGGTGGGTATTGCATCATGCTTCCTTGGCCATTTGTGTCTCATACTTATTCGATAGGTCTCTGTATCCGGGTTCGTCTTCTGCGCAGTCTCCCCGAGCGTTTCAAAGTCGATATTTTTGTGAAACCGGGATCTCATCAAAGCGAGATGGCTGGTAAGTTGGCTGACGATCCATCAGGGTCGAGTACTTACATCCCTTACAATAGTCAACAAGCAATTGAATGACAAAGAACGAGTTGCCGCTGCCCTGGAGAATCCTGTGCTTCTCGACACCGTCGAACAGTGTTTATCCAATGTCGGAGCGCATGATCACGTCTAACGACATATTTACGACATATTTAAACCATGTATCCATAGATTCACCAGTGTACTATGTATATTAGCATCATCCTCAGCTTCTCGTTTCAGGGAGACTCGCAGGAATAGAAAGTCAGACGCGTGGCATTGGAGATATATAGAAATACATGACAAAAAATCGTTGTCTAGGGCTACAGAACCAACGTTGTTGGCTAATAAAGATATGCAGGTATCAATGCTGTGAAGTCGAAATATGTGTGTGAACGAAAATGTGAATCCCCCGAGGCAGACAGTTAAAATCCGAAAAGTGTAAAGGAAAGGATCGAGAAAAGTATCAATCAATCCTTGAGAAGAAAGTCCCAGTCGATGGCGGTTTCGGGAGCCTTCCGTGAACAGCCAAATAATCTCTTCAATGACTCCTTATGAGTGTTTTCCGGACTACACGTCCGCACGTCCCACATGCGAAACGAGATGCGCCCACGCGTGACTACTACGACATCATCCTCGCTATACACTTCCTCTGCACCCGGTTCGTTCAGGCGCACATTTTGCAGAATACGATTCACGAAACCGGCTGAGAATGTTGGTCTCCCTGATGTGCGAATCTGGCCTTTGAAATCCGATGGTATCCAGATGGTGACATCTGATGTTTCTGCGAGCACTTCCAGATAGAATTTTGAGCTAGGGACGTTTCGACACTGGAGAAAATAGCGTGAGTATCACAACCCCCACGAACGTAAAAGGTACGGGAAGAAACGCACAACTTTTAACTTCATGGGTTCATTATCATTTGCCACGAACATCGACATGCGATGATCAAGTGGCTGGTGGCGTGCACGATAGTGTGGTAAAATGAGGGACAGGTCTAGCGAATGCTGAGCAGCATCGACGTGGAAGTCCCAATCCGAGTCTCCAGCGTATTTCACTTTATGCGTGCCTTGCATGGGTATACAGCCTAGCTAGAAGTTTGGAAACAGATTAAGATACGATTATTGGTGCAGAAAAGGCGCTGTATGCTCACGAGAGTGGATTTCTCAAGAGAGAGCTGTAATGAATCCAATAAGCTTGTTTTTCCCCGCACACAGAGGATTGGCAAAAGAAACTAACTGTAGAACAATCCGAAGACATTAAGAGCAAAAGAAAAAAAGACAATATAGAATAACGAGGAATGTAGGTTATGGGTAGGTCCTTTGACCTAAGAACAGTGGGCGGGCCAGGGCAGCAATGAAGGAAAAGTTGGACCCGGAATAACGTCTTTTAATACCTTGACCTTGTGCCAAATAAGGGAGGGGAATGATCGGCCGCCACGTGGGTCTAGGCAGGCTTTAACAAGGAATTCCATTTTTGGAACAGCAGGCAGCCACTTGGCAACTGATTCTCGGTTCTTTATTCCCTTTTCTTTGGTAAAAATATGTCATACAGACTCTCCTGGACTCAGAAGGATGACTACCATACTTAATACAAGGCGTCTGCCAGCCCAAAAAGTCTTCAACGCTGCGTATTCTACACTTGCTTCCAAGTCTCCAGGAATATCTCACATACATGGATGGATTTATGTCGGCGCCCAGCTTCCCGAGCAGAATCTTCCCACTAATAGAGGGTGCGATATCGGTGGATGTTGTACTAAAAGTTCCAGCATCAAATGTTTTGCCAGATTCCGTATTCCAGGTGCCGTTCTTTACAACGAGGACATCTTCTTACGGAATCTTTCAACCGTGCAAGCTTGATGCAAGCCCAACATCCAAGATATATGTGTTGCACTGTCAAATTCGCCATAGGCTGCATAGAAGCCCTCAACCACGTTCCAGCATATTTTCGACAACATCTTCCATAATTAATACCGTGATCGATCTCCATCCGGCTTGACAATAGGACATATATCATCACGGCATAGCCTTGAAGGAGCTTTTCAAGGAAGTGCTCTGGCTTTCTAGTAGCCTTCTATGCCGCACGCTTAATCTGGCTCAAGAACCGACTATGTACTTCTGGATTCCGGACTTCATGTCTTTCTGAGCTTGAATCGCTTTAAGAGCCTGGCAATAAAACTCGCCGGGACATAGAATGTCGTTGATCACTTCTCCAGGTATCTATTTCTGTGCTAATATCAAACTGTCGTGCTATGCTAGACAGATACTTGCGCTACTTGAACGGTCGGTGACTCCTGACATGTTTTCCCCACAGGACACTGATAATATAGTCACAGTACTCCGGGCTTGTGGTCTTCCACGCACCCGATTACAGTCTAGAAGAGCAGTCATTTGGGAGCTTCCTCCATATGACAGTGATTCCTGAAGTATTTCCCTGTTTGTGGCCTCAACGAAATCACCGTATCTCCAATACACTGACGAGTCGTTGAAATTCCTCTATGAAAGGGTGCGTTCATTCCGCGCACCACCAGACAACAGACAACCTTTTTTGCGACAAGGATACTGATATGATGACGATCAAGTCACCGAGGCACCTAGTGGAACTATGTACTAGCAAGGGTCATTCTTATCATTATACATAGCACCAGCGACAGAATCGCATCAAGCCCAGTGCGATTTCGGGGGCTGAAATTTCTAGTGTTAATCATCACGACGATGCTCGTTGCCCGAAGAGATTATATTTTTGGGATGTTTTTGAAGCTTACGCAACTTTTCATAAGGGTCCCAATTCCACCAGTGGTCCTAAAAGTCTTCAAGGAATTCCTCAGCCTACATGCAGATATCATCTTTCCCAAATCTATATCCGATGGTCGAGTTTCAGCTGTTGTATCGTATATGGGCAACAAACCTGTCGGACCGAACACCGACCACATTCGAGCTTTTACTTCTCTCATTGCACAAAAGATGGCGGAAGGCTAGGTCTAATCCATATGTTGCGCTCTGGATTGTTCTCCAACTTCCTGGGTGATATTGAAGCCTCCTTGAGCGTTTAGCAGAAGGCCGCAGAAGATTCTGATTCCGAGAGAGGAAGAAATTATACGCATACATTATAGATCGTCTTCGAGGGTTCATTTCCATCTCACACAAGAGAGGTACCGGTGATCCCTAAGCGCCAGTGTATCATGACGCCAACACGGACGTTTAGATGCATAGTAGCTGATAGTGGCTTTGATGGTTCCCGTTCTCGTGCGTGCGTATCGTCCGCTCCGGACTAAACTGTCATGTTGATGTACTTAATGTTTAGGCAGCATTTGGGTTCCGACAACTCCAGAGTCCAAGAAAGCCCGAAAACGCAGCAGTTATATTTCGCATAACCTACAACCGCAATCAGTGTCTCCATGAGCATTGAGGCGACAGAAAGCTTGTCCGCCGCTCCCTTCTTCCGATAATAACTACGCTTAGACGTAGGACCGATGCAGAGTTCCTCAGAATCAAAATTTACCTGGACCACGGTGGTTGTGGCTCTTTGTTGCTGTTGGTCGTCAATGATAAGCCACCGTTTCGCATTCATATACACATACACACATTTGAGTACATTTACTAGAATAACTACATTTCGTCATCAGCTTCCGATCAACCGTCGGTCTCGGTCTCAATTAAAAATCAAGTTCGCGGCCGCCCAATGGCTCAACAAAGTTCGAAGATACTATGTTACATCAATGAAGTCTGATTTAAGACGCTATTGAGGCGCCTAAACAGGTCGTACTAATGATTTTGGACCATCGGAATACCTCAAAATCCAGTCCAAGTCAACTTCTGGCTCTCTGAATGTGGCTTTTTATCACCGCTCTTCTTCAGAGTCTAGGACGATACTATCATCTTCGCATGGAGACTGTGACGAAGACTGTGGTGGCGGAGGGGGTATTGGTTCCGACTGAACTTCGGCATCGGTCTTCGCAACCTCCTTCGGTCGCGCAGCTTCGACGAGTCTGGCAAATTCCCCCTTTTGTTTTCTCTGCAGAAACAACAAATTATGAACGGAACATAAAGTAAATGTATGAAGGGTTTCTAACCTGATACTCCTTTAAGTCCTGAATAGGAGGTTTCTTTTTCTTCGTCATATCTTCTTCCCATTTCTTTAGCTCTCTGCGGAGTTCGGCTCTGGTTTTTCTGTTGGATATTGATCTATCCAAGTTTGCATTGTATATTGTAACCCATCTGCGTTAGGTAGGCATTGAATATTTTGCGATAATGACCGGTGAAGACTGCATACCGTTGATGGCGTTGTTCCCAAAGCGGACGATCCCCTGTCACAGGTAGGTCTTGCTCAAAGAGCATATCTTTGAGTTGCTTGTCTTTCAAGGTCGTATAAGTGGCTATAGGTAGTGCATGTTCATCGTCGCTATCAGACCCTTTTTTCCTTTTGTTTATAATCGTATGTGAGCGACCTCCGGTCCTTTGTGAAATAATATAGAAGATATAATTATACCTATATTTTCCCTTTGAATGATGAGTATTCTTGTTACCAGATGCGCCACTCATTAATTTTGACCATGACTTGGCGACGCTGTCGGAAGGGGCTAGGTCTTTACAATTTTTGTCCATGTGTGAGTTGAGGATGCGATACTTGACCTTTTTGTGACACATTGGACACTCTACAGGATCATCGCCTAGGACATATATAGATAAAAATATGAATTGCGCTGAGACATGATAGTTATAACGAACCTTTCGGAGCAAGGGTTGTTGGTATCTCAGTGACTTCGTCTGCGAGTTCATCAGCGTCTGAAGTTGGGATGGTCATATCTATCACGGAGTTCGCTTTCTGCGGCCGCGAAGGAGACTTTGTTCTGGCAGCGCTGTTCGGAAAGGGGGGATTACGAGAAGGGCCTGCGACATGTGAGCTCGCATGAGCAAGTTCCGGGCTGGACACACGTTCTGTCGTCCTTTTTCGTTTTTTGGCTATCGCATTGTTGGCCTCCCCTTCCGGCTGTGAGCGTTCTTTTATAAGCTGGAGGACAAAAGGCCTGTGAAGGATCAGGAAGTACCAGGTAGGCACGTGCAGTGGTAAGCAGTGAAAAAGTACATGGGTTGCGAGGGCAGCACGGACCTTGCAGCTTTCCAAGTAGATATCACATTCTCCAACGCCGGATTAGGCCGTATGTGCGCTTCGTCGGTCTTTCGCCTACAATTTGGACACTCTTGTTTGTTGGCAAGGGCAGTTCGTATGCACTATTATGGGAACAGAGTGGTGCTCTATATGAGTTTGAACTGGGAGTCACGAATCGAGGAAACATATGAAATACGTACAGCTGAGCAGAAGCAGTGCCCACAGATAATTGTCACAGGTGCATCGTATAATTCTCCACATATATCACAACGAAATGATCCATCCAATGTACGCAGACCAGGTGCTTCAGCTTGAGGTGGAAAGTCTGTAGGGTCTGGTACGTCCGCATCCAGGAAATTCATGCTTAGTGTGTGTGTGTGTGTGTTTGCAGTATTATATTTCTCCTGGTGAACGATAGTAGTGATAGTAGTGTGTTCGTGGGGCAGGATATCCAGGGAAGATACGTTATGTAGTAGAAAACCTTTTGGTGACGGTAAGTTTCGATATTTGCCATCAGCGACGCGATGAGTCGTGTACGTCACGTCACGTGCTAACATGTAACGGAACACTGCGTTACATATCGTCAGGAGGGGTTGAGCATTATTAACCTCGACTTCAGCTTATACTCAGTCTTGTGCAATGTGTTGGATCTAACGCCAAATAACTTCGGAGGAACGTCGTTGCTCCTCGGACTATTTGCTTCTGTACCAAATATGTTGGTTGATGATCCTTCAAGCCGTGCAACTTCATGCATGATTCGGTTAAAAAGTCTCTCTGCCAGCAAGTTCATCGAACATTCTTTGCTTTAAAATTTGACCTTGTCTTGACCTTCGGCGACTTCATACAAAAATATTAAACTACTGGGCTGGCTGTACGATGACTTATCTCTTTTTCAGTCTTTTCTTGCTTTCTTTTTTTGAAAACATTCGCTTGGTTCAAGAACGGGCCGTCGACGGATAACACAGGGCC
>Ga0247779_1001370_pt1 | contig 11830 bp, 11 predicted proteins | sample UWRJL221509R5_FD_179925 | JGI IMG/M metagenome (GOLD analysis project Ga0247779, IMG submission 179925) | Plant litter microbial communities from Arlington Agricultural Research Station in Wisconsin, United States - UWRJ-L221-509R-5 | ecosystem: Environmental > Terrestrial > Plant litter >...
GGTGCAATCGCGATCATGGATCTACGGATGATGGGTTTGCTCGCGGCAACATCCCCTGGGCTGGTGCTCAGAGCAGCACGACGGGCTGCAATCGTCGGGTTTGCGGGCCTCGTCTTGACCGGGTCCTTTTTATTCACTGCTGAAGCCAGCCACGTCATCATGAACCCGGTCTTTCAGATCAAGCTTGGATTGATCGCCCTGGGGCTCGCCAACATCGCGTTATTCGAGATCTTCATCACGCCAAAAGTCAAACATCTGCCGCCGTCAACGTCACTGCCGCCCGGTGCGCGTGCCAGCGCAGCGACATCGATCGCGATCTGGATCGCGGTCGCGATTTGCGGCCGCACGATCGCTTATTTTTGAGTGCGTTCTGTTTTCGACCGCTCGAAGGACTTCAAGATGCTCGGCCGCATGTCGACCAGCAGGGCACGCTCGTCATGTTCGTCGCCCTGAAGGGCGAGGCTCTCGCCACTTTCCTTCAATCGCGTGAGAAGCTTTCCGCGGAGCGCGCTGCACGATGAGGCGAACTTTGGCTCCGAGATACTGGTGTGCCGCAGGATAAGGCATCGACGACTTCGGGCCACTGCAATGCAATGGCCCTGATATTGTCGAATGTCATGGCAAGTTGCTCAATGCACCGTCGTGAACGACCGCGCGAGCCGAAGGCCGGAGAGCCAGGTCCAGATCGGACGGTTCTTCATGCCCATGTCCCAGGAGCCCACCACGGCATCGACGCGGCCGACAAGATTTTCGATCGGCAGCAGACCAACTCCGCCTTCATCGACAGGGACACGGCTGTCTGCGGAATTGTCGCGGTTGTCGCCCATGACAAACAGGTGGTCCGTCGGGACGACGATGTCCGGTGTATTGTCGAGGAAGGCGTGTTCCCGCAGTTTGAAGATGGTGTGCTTGATGCCGCCCGGCAGCGTTTCGGTGAAGCGGGCCGCAGGTGTCCCGTGTCCTTCTTCGTCCTCTGCCTGACCTGTGCCGTCGCGGCGGAGATCGACGGGTTGTCCGTTGATCCAGAGATGGCCGTCACGCATCTGGACATGATCGCCGGGCAATCCGATCACACGCTTGACCCAGACCTGGGATGTATCGCCAGGCCAGCGAAACACGACCACATCGCCGCGATCGGGCAGCGATCCGAACAGCCGATGAGTCGGTGGCACCGCCACATGGACGGGAAGCGAAGCCGTGCTGTAGCCGTAGGGGTATTTCGACGCGAGCAACGCATCGCCGATCAGTAGCGTCGGCTCCATCGACCCTGACGGGACGTAGAACGGTTCGGCGATCGCGCCCTTGGCTGCGAGCACGATGAGGAAGGCGGCGGCGATTTCGACAAAAGCCTTGGACCAGGAGCGGGCCGGCTTGGCCGTGGTTGGCGTCTCAGTCATGCGCCTGTTCCTCCGACTGTGATTCGGTCCATGCGAAGCGTCGGCTGTCCGACGCCAACCGGCACACCCTGGCCCTGTTTGCCGCAGGTACCGATGCCGTCATCGAGCTGAAGATCGTTGCCGATCATGGAAATGCGGTGCAAGTCCGTCGGACCGTTGCCGATCAGCATGGCGCCCTTCAGCGGTGCGCCCAGCTTGCCATTTTCGATCCTGTAGGCCTCGGTGCACTGAAAGACATATTTGCCTGACGTGATGTCCACCTGGCCACCGCCGAAGTTGGCGGCGAAGATTCCATTCTTCACCGACGCCAGGATCTCAGCTGGATCACGGTCGCCGGCCAGCATGTAAGTGTTGGTCATGCGCGGCATGGGAACGTGGGCATGGCTTTCGCGGCGTCCGTTGCCAGTCGGCTTCATGTTCATGAGCCGCGCATTCTGACGATCCTGCATGTAGCCGACCAGGATGCCATCCTCGATCAGCACGGTGCGATTGGTCGGCGTTCCCTCGTCGTCAATCGAGAGTGAGCCGCGCTTCGATGAAATGGTGCCATCGTCCACGACAGTGACGCCCTTGGCAGCCACCTGCTGACCCAGCAGGCCGGCGAAAGCCGAGGTCTGTTTGCGGTTGAAGTCGCCCTCGAGACCGTGACCAACTGCTTCGTGCAGCATGACGCCCGGCCAGCCGGGGCCGAGAACGACATCCATTTCGCCCGCCGGGGCGGGCACGGATTCGAGATTGACCAGCGCCTGCCGGATGGCGTTGTCGGCGGCTGATCGCCACGCCTTGGTCTCGATGAAGCGCGCATAGCCTTCACGGCCGCCATATCCATGGCTGCCGGTTTCCTGGCGGTCACCTGAACCAGCGACGACGGAAATGTTGACGCGCACCAGCGGGCGAACGTCACGATAGCTTTCACCGTCCGGGCGCACGATTTCGACCATCTGCCAGGTGGCGCCGAGGCTGACAGTGACCTGACGCACGCGCGGATCCTTGTCCCGCACATAGGCATCGATCTCCGCCAGCAGTTTGACCTTGGTCTCGAAGCTCTGCCCGTCGAGTGGGTTTTCATCGCCATAAAGACGCACGTTGGTGTGTCCTGGGGCGGCGGCGAAGGTTCCTGAATAGCCGCCACGCACTGCGCTGACGGCATCGGCTGCGCGAATCAGGGCCGGCAGCGAGACGTCCGAGGAATGAGCGTACCCGACAGCGTCGTTCTTCACGGCGCGGAGGCCAAAGCCCTGCGCGGTGTCATAGGTCGCCTGCTTCAGGCGCCCATTGTCGAACCCAAGCCCCTCGGACTGACGGTATTCAAGAAACAGTTCACCATCGTCGGCTCCGGCCAACCCGCGAACGATCTGGGCTCGCACCTCGTCCCGGTTGAGGCCGGCGCGGTCGAGCAGCGAAGCGGTGGCGGATACGGTGTCGGATGGATTGCTCATGGAAACTCCGGGATCCCGATCGGGATCGCAAAAGGATTGGACTCCAAAGATAGGAGCGATCAGGCCGGAGGGCGAGGGGGCCCTAGTGTCCCGAACCCGAAGTTCGCTTGGAGGACGCGCGGCGAATATAAAGCGAACTTCTGAACCACCACACTAGGGCGGCGATCAGGGGAGCTTATCGTAGCCTTCGCCGAGACCTTTCAAGCTCAGCGGGAAGCCGATACCTTCTTCAGGAGTCTCAAAGATGATGAAAGTGGCGGTTTTTGCAGTTTTCAACTGATTGAGGAGGTCGTCGTTCATCACAACCTCGGCAACGCAACCGTTGGGCAGGCAGCGGACGAAACCGGCGCGCCCCACGTCCTTGTCGTCGAGCTTGAGGCCGAGACCGGAGGGTAGAAGGACGCCCAACGGAGCCACCACACGCATCAGTTTGCTCTTCTGATCCGCGGTTTTGAGAATGATCACCGTGAGGCCGGCATTGGAGCGGTCCTCGGCGACCACGCTCTGGATCAGGGCGCACTGCTCGTTCTGGGCTCCGGCGGGCGTATCGCAGCGGATCTGCCAGTCGCCATGGACGGATTTGACCGCCCCCTGGGCGCTCGCCGGCACCGTCCCCAGGGACAACAGTGTCATCGCGGCAAGGAGTGCCAGCCAAACAGGGGCGATGACACGGCTATGGATTGTCACAAGGTTTTTGGCCACGCTGAAATCTCGCTGTTCAGAATAGCCCCTCAGGCTAAATCCCCTGGCCGGGGTCTCGGTAAAATATCCGGTAATAGTTTTGACCATATTCGAGGTCTGTTCCCTGATCGGCCCGCCCGACACGCACGGATTGACAGGGCAATGACGGCGTCTTGAGGGCAAGTCTATCCCGCAAATCTATTCTCAGGATACGCCCTAGCACTGCCGCGAATCGGATTTCTGCAGCCTATCCAGCTTGTGGGTACAACGGGCAATTCAGGTGTCAAGCGTCTCCTCCAGACTCCGGGATGGATTGGCCCATTTGGCAAGGGATTCCGGATACCTGTGCGCCTTATTACGTGCATTGCGATATGCGGCGAATTATGGTTTGAGAGGCGGGAAATTCGACGCGTTCTAACTTTGGCGAGTGATCAAAAGCCTGAACGCGAATGGAAAATGCAGGTCGTGCCGCCCGGCGGGACCACTGGGGCGATAAGAGCAGGAGCGATAGCGGCATGAAGATGTCGAAGGGTCAAAAAGGCCGCTGGATACTGGGTTTTGCGGTGGTCGCCACCGCCATGGCCGCAGCGGGGGCTGCTTTCGCTGGAATGGGGCAGCCTTCGCCGTGGGAATGGACCCTGCAGCAGTCCGCCTCGCCGGTGATGGATAACATCACCTGGTTTCATAACTTCCTGGTGTGGGTCATCTCCGCGATCACGATCTTCGTTCTGATCCTGCTGATCCTCGTTGCGGTCAAATTCAACGCTCGCGCCAATCCGGTGCCGTCCAAGACCACCCACAACACACTGATCGAAGTGGCATGGACCATTATCCCGGTTCTGGTCCTGGTCGGCATCGCTGTGCCGTCGTTTCGCCTGCTATTCCAGGAGCTCGACGTTCCAAAGGCGGACCTGACCATCAAGGCCACTGGCAAGCAGTGGTATTGGAGCTATGCCTATCCGGATAACGGCAAGTTCGAATTCGACTCCCTCCTGGTTGCCGATAAGGCGCCTCGCCTGCTGGGTGTGGATAACGAGGTCGTCGTGCCGGTGAACAAGATCATCCGCGTTCAGACCACGGCAGCCGACGTGATCCATTCCTTCGCCATCCCATCGTTCGGCGTCAAGATCGACGCGATCCCGGGCCGTCTCAACGAGACCTGGTTCAAGGCGACCAAGGAAGGCATGTACTACGGCCAGTGCTCCGAGCTTTGCGGCAAGGATCACGCTTTTATGCCGATCGCCATTCGCGTTGTGAGCGACCAGGAATTCGCGACCTGGGTTGAGGCCGCGAAGAAGAAATTCGCAAGCGCGCCGGCAAACACCTACGCTTCGGTCGGGGCGGCGGCGCAATAAGCGTATCGACGGATCAATGCGGCGCCCGCGGGGCGCGCGAAACAACAGGCTGACGGAACTGCAAGGTTCAAAGGGATTGAAAATGGCCACCAACGCTGCAACACACGATCACGCTCATGACGATCATGCGCACGATCACCCGACCGGGTGGCGGCGTTACGTCTATTCGACGAACCATAAGGACATCGGCACGATGTACCTTATCTTCGCGATCGTGGCGGGCATCATCGGCGGCGCGATGTCGGTCGCGATCCGCATCGAGCTGATGTACCCGGGCGTTCAGATCTTCCACGAATCCCACACCTACAATGTGTTCGTGACCTCTCACGGCCTCATCATGATCTTCTTCATGGTGATGCCCGCGATGATCGGCGGTTTCGGCAACTGGATGGTGCCGCTGATGATCGGCGCGCCGGACATGGCCTTCCCGCGCATGAACAACATCTCGTTCTGGCTGCTTCCGGCTTCGTTCGCGCTCCTGATTATCTCCACCTTCGTCGAGGGTGAGCCGGGTGCGAACGGTGTAGGCGCCGGCTGGACCATGTACGCGCCGCTCTCGACCTCGGGTCACCCCGGCCCGGCGGTGGACTTCGCGATCCTGTCGCTCCACATCGCCGGTGCATCGTCGATCCTCGGTGCGATCAACTTCATCACCACGATCTTCAACATGCGCGCGCCGGGCATGACCCTGCACAAGATGCCACTGTTCGTGTGGTCGGTGCTCGTGACCGTGTTCCTGCTGTTGCTGTCGCTGCCCGTTCTCGCCGGTGCGATCACGATGCTCCTGACCGACCGCAACTTCGGCACCACGTTCTTCGCGGCTGACGGCGGCGGCGATCCGGTGCTGTTCCAGCATCTGTTCTGGTTCTTCGGCCACCCCGAAGTGTACATCCTGATTCTGCCGGGCTTCGGCATGATCAGCCAGATCGTGTCGACCTTCTCGCGCAAGCCGGTGTTCGGCTATCTCGGCATGGCCTACGCGATGGTCGCCATCGGCGGCATCGGCTTTGTGGTGTGGGCTCACCACATGTACACCGTCGGCATGTCGTCGGCGACGCAGGCTTACTTCGTCGCGGCAACCATGGTTATCGCGGTGCCCACCGGTGTGAAGATCTTCTCCTGGATCGCCACCATGTGGGGCGGCTCGATCGAATTCCGCGCTCCAATGGTCTGGGCGATGGGCTTCATCTTCCTGTTCACCCTCGGTGGCGTGACGGGCGTCGTGCTCGCCAACGCAGGCGTCGATCGCGTGCTTCAGGACACCTATTACGTCGTCGCGCACTTCCACTACGTGCTGTCGCTCGGCGCTGTGTTCGCCATCTTCGCTGGCTGGTACTACTGGTTCCCGAAGATGTTCGGCTACATGTACAATGAAGGCATCGCCAAGGCGCACTTCTGGGTCACCTTCGTTGGCGTGAACCTGATCTTCTTCCCGCAGCATTTCCTCGGATTGTCCGGCATGCCTCGCCGCTATGTCGACTATCCGGATGCATTTGCCGGTTGGAATCTGGTGTCGTCGATCGGCTCCTACATCTCGGCGTTCGGCGTGCTGATCTTCATCTACGGTGTGATCGATGCCTTCGCTCGCAAGCAGCAGGCTCCGGCCAATCCGTGGGGTGCGGGTGCGACCACGCTGGAATGGACGCTGTCGTCGCCGCCGCCGTTCCACCAGTTCGAGGTTCTGCCGCGCGTGCAGTAACCAGTTCGTTCGCGGCGGAGTTTGCGTCGCGGTGAGATGAGACATCCGCCATAGCCGTAAGGCTGCGGCGGGTGGCGCATTAAAGGAAGTGAGTTCGATCTTGTCGGTTCTCGATCATCATACGCTCGATATTTCGCCCCGGATTTCCGAGGCGGGCGTCGCTGACTACATCGCGCTGCTGAAGCCGCGCGTGATGTCGCTGGTGATCTTTACCGCGCTGGTCGGATTGTTAATTGCTCCGGGGCATGTTCACCCGGTTACGGCTGTGACGTCACTGCTCTGTATCGCGGTCGGTGCAGGCGCGTCGGGCGCATTGAACATGTGGTACGACGCCGACATCGACGCATTGATGTCGCGGACCGCGAATCGGCCAATCCCGCGCGGGCGTGTTCTGCCCGGTGAAGCACTGGCATTCGGTCTGACGCTGTCGTTCTTCTCCGTGATGACGTTGGGCATCCTGGTGAACTGGCTCGCCGGTGGCTTGCTGGCGTTCACGATCTTCTTCTACGTCGTCATCTATACGATGTGGCTGAAGCGCTGGACCGCCCAGAACATCGTGATCGGCGGTGCTGCAGGGGCGTTGCCTCCAGTGGTGGCCTGGGCTGCGGCAACCGGTTCGCTCGCGCCCGAGCCCATCATGCTGTTCCTGATCATTTTCCTGTGGACGCCGCCGCACTTCTGGGCGCTGGCGCTGTTCCGCACCGACGACTATGCACGGGCCAATGTGCCGATGTTGCCGGTGACCGCGGGTCCGGACGCAACGCGTCTTCAGATCCTGCTTTATACGATCCTGCTGGTCGCCGTTGCGCTCGTTCCATGGCCGCTGGGCTATTTCAGCGCGGTCTATGGCGTGACCTCTCTTATTCTCGGCGCGGGAATGCTCTGGCTTGCCATTCGGGTCTATCGTGACCGAACGGGGAGTGCAGCGCTGCGTGCCACGCGCGGGCTGTTCAAGTTCTCGATTCTCTACTTGTTTGCGCTGTTCGCTGTGCTGCTCTGTGAAGTCGTCGTATCCGCAGCCATGCGGATGATTTGGTCATGAACACGAGCATCGTCATGGACAGTAAAGAGCCGCAGGAAGGTATCGTTCTTACGCCGGAGCAGAAGAAGCGCCAGCGTGAGCGTTCGATCGCCATTGCACTTGCACTCGGTGTGCTTGTGATCCTGTTTTTCGCGATGACAATGGTGAAGGGCCCTGCGGTCCTGCAGCGGCCAATTTAAGGAAAGACACGCGAAGTCGATGACGCAGGAACCGACCAGCAAGGCCAAGCCACGGATGAGCCGCGATATCGTCGTCGCATCGATCTGCGGCTTCGTCGTGGCGCTCATGGTTGGCGCGTCCTACGCGGCAGTCCCGTTCTATAACTGGTTTTGCCGCGCCACTGGTTTTAACGGGACGACGCAGGTCGCGACTTCGGGGCCGGCGACATCCACCGAGCGTCACATCGCCATCCGCTTTGACGCGAACGTCAGCGGCGGCTTGCCCTGGAAATTCGAGCCGGAGCAGACGGAAATCAACGTCAAGATCGGTGAGGTCGTCACAGCCTATTACACTGTGACCAACCAAGCCGCGCGTCCGACGTCCGGTCTTGCCGCCTACAACGTGGCGCCGTTGACTGTTGGGGCGTTCTTCCAAAAAATCAATTGCTTCTGCTTCACCGAGCAGAGCTTCGCGCCGGGCGAAAAGCGCGAGATGGCGGTGGTCTTTTATGTCGATCCTGCGCTCGTCGCCGACCACGAATACGACGACCTGAACACGATCACCTTGTCCTACACTTTCTACCCTGCGAAAGATTCGACGCCGAAGCCGCTCGCGGCATCGGAGCCGGACAATCGCAAGGGCAATCTGTAATCTAGCTAGCTAAGAACATGCGCCGGGCAACCGGCATCACGGAGAGACCAAATGGCAACGGGCCAAGCCAAACACCACGATTATCATCTCGTCGATCCAAGCCCGTGGCCGTTCGTCGGCTCGGTTTCGGCATTCATCATGGCACTGGGCGCGATTGCCTGGATGCACAAGATGTTCGCCGGTGCTCCGATCGTGTTCGGTATCGGCACAATTGGCGTTCTCTACACCATGGCGAGCTGGTGGGGCGACGTCATTCGCGAGGCCGAATACAAGGGTGATCACACCCGCGTTGTTCAGCTGCATCACCGCTACGGCATGATCCTGTTCATCGCCTCTGAAGTCATGTTCTTCGTGGCGTGGTTCTGGGCTTATTTCAATGCAGCGCTTTTCCCGGCCGATCCGGTTCACTTTGCGCGGGAAGCTCTGTTCGGCGGCGTCTGGCCACCGAAGGGTATCGAGACCTTCGATCCCTGGCATCTGCCGCTGCTCAACACGCTGATCCTGCTGACGTCGGGCACGACCGTGACCTGGGCGCACCATGCAATGCTTGAGAACGATCGTCAGGGCGTAAAGTGGGGTCTCATCCTGACCGTGTTGCTCGGCGCCTGCTTCACCGTTGTGCAGGCTTTCGAATACAGCCACGCTGCGTTCAGCTTCGCCGGCCATGTGTATGGCGCGACGTTCTTCATGGCGACAGGCTTCCACGGTTTCCACGTGCTGGTCGGTACCATCTTCCTGCTGGTCTGCCTGCTGCGCGTCTATGCCGGTCACTTCACGCCCAAGCAGCACCTCGGCTTCGAATTCGCTGCCTGGTACTGGCACTTCGTCGACGTGGTGTGGCTGTTCCTGTTCATCTGCATCTATGTCTGGGGACATGGGGCGGAGGCAATGGCTCACGGCGCCCACTAATCGCCGGAACGATCTTTCAGCATCGAGGCGGCCTTCGGGCCGCCTTTTTGTTTGGCTCTTGCGGACGGTAGCGACCGGGCGTAGCGAGAGGACATGGCCATGCAAGATCCCGCCTCAGTCCCCTGGACGCAGACCGCCATGCGCGGAATAGCCTGCAAATGCCCGCGCTGCGGCGAGGGCAAACTCTATGCGGGCTTCCTGTCGCTACGCCCGGTCTGCGATCAATGCGGTCTCGACTATGCGTTCATCGATGCCGGTGACGGTCCTGCAATTTTCATCATCATGATTGCAGGCTTTATCGTTGTGGGTTCTGCGCTGGTGGTTGAGATCAAATATCAGCCGCCGTTCTGGGTTCATGCGGCACTGTGGATCCCGCTCATCCTGGCAACGACGCTATTGCCGCTACGGTCGATGAAATCGCTGCTGATCGCCCTGCAATACCACCACAAGGCGGCCGAGGGGCAGTTGATCGAACGAAATCGGAAATGAGGCCTCTCGTCGACCGAGCAGGCGTGCGCGAATTGGTAATGCGTCAATGACAATAACGCCGACAACTCAAGTGCCCGCCCGCAAGCGCAGTGTTTTCGGGCTCGCGGTGATCACGTTGATCATGGTGTCAGTCCTGACAAGTCTTGGGATCTGGCAACTGCATCGAAGGGATGAAAAGCACGCCTTGATCGCAGCGCTGACGGAGCGCCTCGCGGCGTCCCCGGTCGCGCTTACTCCATCTTCGGAATGGAGCGCATTTAATCCATCGCATGACGAGTTTCGGCGTGTCACGCTGATGGGAACGTTCGACGCGAAGCCTGATGCGATGGTCTATAGCTCAGGCTCGGCGGTGCGCGAGGATGTCTCCGGTCCGGGCACATGGGCGTTCATGCCTGCGCAGCTTTCCGACGGCAGTGTTGTCGTGATCAACGCAGGCTTTGTGCAGAACACGATGCAGGACCGCGCCCAGCAGGACCGCGCGGTGGCGCGGCTCATCAGCGGCGCGGCGCTGAAATTGACCGGTTACATTCGTTTTCCAGAACATCCCGGGTGGTTCACGCCTGACGAAGACAAGATCAAGCGCCTCTGGTTCTTGCGCGATCATGTGGCCATGGCTCAGGCGCTAGGGTGGGGCACTGTCGCGCCGTTCTACATCGATCTTGAATCCCCCGTTCCTGCGTCGGGCGTGCCGAAGCCTGGTCCGCTGGCGGTTAACCTCAAGGATGATCACATGCAGTATGCGATCACCTGGTTCGGTCTTGCGCTGGTGGTGCTTGCGGCGTTTGGCTTCTGGGTGGCGAGCCAGCGGCGCACATGAGTGCGGCGCACACTGTCTCGGCTTCCTTGTGAAGCCCGTGTACAGCCGATATGGTGCGTTTCACCTTCACTGCGGTGAAGTAAATAATCATTAATTGTCAAAGGCTTGCGGAGGTGTGAGCCTTTGGAGGACGTTTTGACGACCTATATCTCGACCCGGGGCGAGGCGCCCCACCTTGGTTTCTGCGACGTGATGCTGACCGGGCTTGCCCGCGACGGCGGTCTCTATGTGCCTGAAAGCTGGCCGCATCTCGATCCGGCAACCATCGCCGGGTTCTTTGGGCGCCCTTACTGGGAAGTTGCGGTCGAAGTGATTCGTCCGTTCGTGGCTGGAGAAATTTCCGAAGCGGATCTGGGACGGATGGCTGTCGAAGCCTACGCCACGTTCCGTCATCCGGCCGTCGCTCCGCTCAGTCAAATGAATTCTCATCTGTTCGTGCTTGAGCTTTTTCATGGTCCGACGCTCGCGTTCAAGGACGTGGCCATGCAGCTGCTTTCACGGCTGATGGACCATGTGCTTGCCAAGCGCAGTCAGCGCACAACAATTGTGGTGGCGACATCTGGTGACACGGGCGGCGCGGCCGTCGATGCGTTCAGCGGTCTCGACAATGTCGATCTTGTCGTGCTGTTCCCGCATGGTCGCATTTCCGACGTTCAGCGGCGCATGATGACCACGACCGGCGCTTCCAACGTCCATGCGCTCGCGGTCGAGGGCACGTTCGACGATTGCCAGGCGATCGTGAAGGGGCTGTTCAACCATCACAAATTCCGCGACGCGGTTGCCCTTTCCGGCGTGAACTCGATCAACTGGGCGCGCATCGTCGCGCAGGTGGTCTACTATTTCACGTCGGCTGTTGCGCTTGGAGCGCCGGCTCGCGAGGTCGATTTCACCGTTCCCACCGGAAATTTCGGCGACATCTTCGCAGGTTATGTTGCCAAGCGCATGGGATTGCCGGTGCGCCGTCTGCGGATCGCAGCCAATGTCAACGATATCCTGGCGCGTACCCTCAAAACCGGAATTTACGAAGTGCGCGAAGTGCACGCCACCACCTCGCCGTCGATGGACATTCAAGTGTCCTCGAACTTCGAGCGATTGCTGTTTGAAGCCTCCGGACGGGACAGCGCCATGGTGCGCTCGCTGATGGGATCGCTGGCGCAATCAGGACGCTTTGTATTGCCTGATGCTGTGCTCG
>Ga0247779_1001371_pt1 | contig 11820 bp, 8 predicted proteins | sample UWRJL221509R5_FD_179925 | JGI IMG/M metagenome (GOLD analysis project Ga0247779, IMG submission 179925) | Plant litter microbial communities from Arlington Agricultural Research Station in Wisconsin, United States - UWRJ-L221-509R-5 | ecosystem: Environmental > Terrestrial > Plant litter >...
TTGAGTGCAAGACGTGAAATGTATAATGCACGCAGAGTTGTCAGAAATGCGAGGAATCATGGTAGGCAAGTAAAGCGAACACCAAAACTATTTATTTAAACTTGGCTTTGACTTGATTTAAAAAAAATTGATTTGTCCTGCCGAAAGTTTAAGCTAAGTTATTTTTTTTTTCAATGGAAAAGTTCAAGATAAAACAAAAATTTACGTTCTCAATCATCGTTACTACTAACTAGACATACAACAAATTCTAAGTCAGTAAGTAAATAAATAAGATAAGATTAGAAGTTACGCTGATGATATTAGAGAGTATAACCACGTTGTGATTTGCATTAGTGCTTGTGCTTTTATAGTATGCAAGTGCTCCAGACTTCCATTGCTGCATATTTTTAAAGATATTTATATTATTATAGGGCAATCTACCTCTACTCCATTTAGAATTGTAGACGCTGAGTCCAAGCACTAAGAAAAGCGAAAAAGAGTAGCTGTTCTACGGAATTCAATTAATTTCTCCATGCCTAGCAAATTGAAATTGATTGAAGGTTATTGAAACGCCTCTCGACGCCTTGCTAGGAAGATCGTAACCAGGACTGCAAGCCATATCTTGGTACACCTGATGCTATTTCTGTGAGGCTGTGGTATACGTATTCAGTGTCTATACGACGTATATCAGAAGAATCTGTTCAATCATTCGATGTTCATCATCTTTTAGATCTAGCCTGCAAGAGGCTGCACTCTACAGAGTCCTTGTTATTTGCTGAGGAGTTAATTGACAGTGGGAATTTGATGTTTGGTGTAAAGTATACTCCTTTTCTTCACTTGGCCATGGAAAGCTACTGAGTGTTTGTATAAGCCCACCAATGTGTCATTAAAAAGCAGGCTTTCCAGTGATATAACTTCTGATTGCTTTGACAGGATTAAAGATTCAGCTTGCTAACCCACAAATCAGATCCACTTGTGCGCTATAACGCAGAACCAGAGGTGCCGGTGATGCCGTGACGCCGTGTACGGTGTCATAGAGTCGCATTCGGCCCGCGGCGCTTAGCCAACTTTTCAACTTCATCTGACTTTATTCATATTAGTCGAATAAATACTTTCTGATAAATTGATGAGGCAAAATAGCTCATAGGGAAACAGAACTGCAACTTAGATAAATTTGACTGCACGAGATACTTTATCAGATTGTGCTTCCAGTGGGAATTAAATTTACCCCATCAGATGAACTTTCCGTGGCCAATCGGCAATTTCGGCAAGTCGGCGACAAGCGCTCAAGGTATTGCAGCTCAATATAGGTGTGCAAGACGCCCTGTAACAAAAGAACCTAGCAAGGCGAACTATTAGCACGAGTTCTACCTGGTCGACTTGCACCTATTGATCACCTTCATCCTGTACCGCATCTTCCATATGTATATGAATTGATGATCAGCACAGCGTTTCCGCTTTCCCAGGAATAAACGTTAAACCTTAACGTAATGACATAGTTTGACAGTACATATCATGATTGACCCAAAATGCAGTGATCGTTGGGACAACCAAAGCGCCGGCGGCTGTGTCAGTGCAACCACGAGAACATATATAAGGAGTAGATCTAGCAGTCAAGGAGCCCGAACTTGCCATCATTCATATCCAACAAGCCAACAAACCTCGTTCTCACAAACATCCATTATGAAGATCTTCTCTGTTACTTTCCTAGTTCTCGCGGCTGTTGCCACGTCAGTCCTTGGACAGGCGTATGTCACATCCCTCTTTGTACATGCGTGATGTTATAGTATCTGATGGCTTGAACAGACCCGGACCAGACTTTGTCGACGATATATTCGAAAGAGATGAAGTTGTGGGTGGCGACGGCCAGATCACTGCTCGGCAATTCGAGGACATTCAGGTCCGCCACGCTGAAGAAATATTCCAGGCGAAGCGGGATCTAGACCGCTTAGAGAGGTTCGTTTTAGTATTGTGCCACTCTGGGCGCCTGAAGTAGATTTGTCTTTACTGACACGTTATACGACCAAATCTGCAGGCGCTCTAGAAGTGTGTGCTACGCAGGATGTGCAGTATTCACGGGACAAAACAAGGTTAACTGCTGGAGGAAGTGCGACAGAATTTGGGGGAATTAGATGACGATTTGCGCTACACCCGAAGTTTGGCTCTGTATATCTCGAGTTTCAAGTCGACTAATTTGTATACACTGTATTTATGGCCCGCCTCAGAACTACTTCATATTATCAACTGTTGAATGGAACTTGAATGAGGGTCAATCCAATTTCTCGCATGACCGATTGCTGACCATATTCTTGAAAAAAGAAGATTGTTAAGTGGACATCCACAAGTGTTAGCTGTCTGAAATACGGTAGAATCTCAGAGGTGATTGTCGGCTGCCGCCACAGACAGGCTTCTTATATGCAGGCAATAGTATGCAGCAAATATTTATTTCCCCCACTACGGTTCAGCCGTGCCCGAATGGCATGTGACCTCGGTTGTCAACTTGGGCGGATGATTATATAGTTAATGAGCTCCAAGCTCTGAGCATACTGGTAAGTCACCGAGAATTCAACGTTCAACATCTTGGCAATTTTAGGAAACTATTCCTCCAATATCGTTAAATTTGACAAACTACAATACGGGGAGATTTCAAGCGAACTTCACTGGTTTCATAACCGGAAGACTGCTATGGAGCGACAAAAAGGATGCCAGGCTGAACAAAATTGTTGACCCGAAAGGGCTAAACCCAATCTTGGGCAAATACCGCATTACATACCTTCCGCAGACGAAGATCCTGACGGTGAGAATAGTGGTGATTCAAATGCTGATCCACTTGTTAGTTATCTGACATATCCAGACTGGATATCATGCAAACGAGCAGAATTTTTGGGAGGCTGCATCTTAAATTTTTATGGCATCCCAAGTGAATTGCGGACACCAAAAACCGTCCACTTTACCACGTTCGCTAAGGCGATGCGATGCCCACCGTGGTCTCAATGTCACCTCCCTGAATTCCAGAAAATGCTGCGCGTGAGGTGAGAGCTCATTGTGCCAGCACCCATCCTAACATGGTTCAGTCGACACATTGTTTTGTAACTCTGCTACATTCACCCTATGTCAGATATTCAGCAACTTTGTCCATCTCATACACCCTCTGCTTTCAAATTGCCAGTCCTACGTTGTCGACCCAAGCATGGTGCAAAACACCATCTACTTCTTTCTGTGTCTCTCTGTGTCTTTCTGTCTCCTAGTCTTTCGTATTTTTCAACAATTCTCTTTGATTAGTAAAGATTATTCAACAAAAAGCAAAGATACAATATCGAATCGAGTAAATTTGAACAGAAATACACAAAAGAAACCAATGCAGCGCTCACCAACCTCGCCTCCCTGACTAAATATTCAGAGAAAGACTGTTCGCAATCAATTACCATCTTTCGCTAGCCTATCCCATCCTCGAGGCTTGCTGTGTTAAAATTTTCATAATGTATCTCTCCCATATCCAATTGCTCACCATACTACTCTCGAGAATATGAGATTGTCAAGTGAACATCAGATCGATCTACAAACTTTGCATACGTCTTATAAATCTCAGTGGTTTGAAACGCAGTATATATCCCAGGGCGGTTACTGACTTCCGCTGACAATAGACTGCTTATGAAGATGGTACGCAATATCCTGTTATTCCCCTCGTATAACTTTACCTCTTGTAAGCTTTCTAACAGCAGCTTACCAGGTCAACCAAAACATGGTCAAAGTCCGTCCGGCTACCATATCAATCACTTAAGCGAGTGGTTTTATCTCCAAATGTGGAAGTATGAAACTACCCCGGCTTCACCCTTGGAGAAAGAAGGGGATCTTCAGAGATTGCCCGTCGCCTAATTTTTGTAAAAATAGATGTACTACTATACGCAGCACACCCACAGTGGAAAGCTATAAAGCTTGGTTCTGCTCTTCCTAATATTTCAGAAAGCAAATACATAGCCAGCATATAGAAGCACACACACACTACCACTCACTAACTCAACTTGGGACATTACACACTTTCATTCAAACTACACCACTATTCCAACATGAAGTTCTTTTCTGCACCCATTCTCATCCTTGCCGCCATCGCTACCTCTGTGCTTGCTCAGGCGTAAGCTTTTGTTCTAGTCAACGTCTTTGTATTTAATTCTGATAAAAATTCCCGTACAGCCCTGGGTCGGAGTACGTCGACGATATGTTCGAAAGGGATGATTCTTTTATTTCCGCGCTCCATGCACGGGATTTCGAAGAACTTCAGGAGCGCCATGCTGAAGAGGTAAGGCACTAAAAATGCATGACAGTTGAATGGTATCTAATAAAAGGACCTGATGCGTACGCTAGCTCTACTTCGCAAGGCGCGACATCGAGAGGCTCGAGAGGTGAGTTTTATGATGACTGTCGAGGCAATATTTGCGATGCTGATTACCGTACAGACGATCCAAGTCGGTCTGCTATGCAGGATGTCAGTCGCTCTCTGGAGATAACAAACAAGCTTGTTACAAGAAATGCGACAAAATTTGGGGACGAAAGAAGTAGAGGGCCGAAGTATAATATAGTTGCAATATTACCATTCACGTGAATTTAAATCCTGATTTATTCATTTACACACTTTTAGACCAAGTGCAATGAGTATAAACTTGCAGGACTCTCTTTATGAAGTGTGCTTTAACTTGCATCGCAATTCGGTGGCGCAGACGCGTTTAACGCGTAAGTGGCAAATAGGGGCTTGGGAGTCACATGATCTTGGCGATCGACTATCAAAGCAAAATCGGGATTCGGCTGGTCCTCTTTATCGTTCAAACGTTCAAGCGCCCCTTCGTATTTCTCTTCATAAACAACTGGATTATTGATATCAAATCTAATATAATAAATGACGTCCTCGATATCCGTCAAAATCGAATTCGGAGGAGGCCTTGAATTGCTTTTTGGCAACCAAAAATCTTATCGTATTGATATTCCATCGCTGGTACCTACCGATAATTCCACCGATTCCACAAGCTTATCGACGAAAGAGAAGAAGCCTGCAGATGTGGTCTATTTGATTCATCATATGAGGGATCATATGTTGAAAGAGAGGCCAGAATTGTTCATGGAGAAGGATACAGTGTGAGTTCTGCTCTTTTTAAATCAGTGTTTGTTATTTTTCGTTGATACGGGACTCGTTAACTGCCTCCAGGAGACCCGGAATCCTTGTATTAATTAACGATACAGATTGGGAACTTGAAGGCGAGGGTGAATACCAGTTGAAGGACAAAGATGAAGTTGTGTTCATTTCGACCTTGCACGGAGGTTAATCAGGATCGTTTCCACCTATATTTTTTGCATGGAGGCTTGCAAGGAAGCACTGCAGTGAAGATACCATAACGATATCCATAGTTCTTCCTTGGTCGTGTTTAGGAAGATCACGCCCGGGATGCACAGTTATCAACTTGACCATTTGAAACGCTTGGATCCTGGATTCTGTTCATCAATCTAGCTTCCAGAATCCACCCAGATCTTTTTCTAGTTTTCCTGGGATTCTTTTTGTATAATATACCGGACAATTTAACGTATACTTATGTACGTAATATATATTGTACTTGCGCGAAGTCTATAAAATTGCAATTTTTGACATCAAATTTCGGCGAGCTTCCCAAAAAGGCAGCCATGACGGACGTTCCAGGCGACGCGTTTTGAACGACTGTCGGACTTTGTTGTCTGCTTCCTTCCACCATCGTCTTATATTCTGGACAAAGAGCTGAACATTGTCTTTGGTAAAGACATCAGAGCTCTAATACACCTAGTATTTGTGAGCAGCACAATGCCTTTCAATCCGGGGATGTCAAATCTGAGTCGCGTTCTCTGGCCAAAAGCTAGTCTGCCGTCGACTTGTGAAGCACCGTGCCACTTCGCAACTGGAGGCCTCCTATTTTTCTGATTAAAATAACTCTGTACATCTTCAACCATGAGTCTCCCTGCACAAGTAGAGCAAACTGCCCCGGAGACATGGACTGAAAAGTTCAATCGGAAGTTCAAAGAAAACCCATGGGTTCCTATCGGTGCGTCGCCTTGATTAATATTCTCTGCTTCTTAACTTACTTTGACTCGTAAATTACATAGGATGTCTAGCCACATGTGGTGCGCTCGTAATGTCCGCCGTCAAACTGCGAGCCGGCAAATCGAAAGACATGAACTACTGGTTGCGTGCACGAGTAGGCTTGCAAGGTTTGACAGTTGTCGCGCTACTTCTTGGCTCTACATGGGGAAGGGAGTGGCTAAAAACCAATTTCGGTATTGAGGGCCCACAAATGGGAAATCCAGCGGCATTAGAGGAGACGAGGGAACAGAAAAAGGCACAGGAGAAACTCGAGTTTGAGGAGAGATTGAGGAATGTAGAGGCAGTAACTGAACAGGAGGAAGGGTCTGGATTGAGTAGCGGAAAGATGGTGGTAAAGGGACCCAAGACTGTTAAAAAGGAAGACCAAAGCACGACTGAGGCGGTCAAGGGAAGCAGTAGCTGGCAGCAGTGGACAAAAGGCGGGGATTCTACTTCACAGAATGCTGCTGAAGACTCATCCAAGACACGATAATTCGTTGACATTTACAATACTCAGTAATATACTTTGAAAGTTTAAAATCAATTAATTTCATTTCCGTATCATCACAGCTGGGAAGAAAACGGACAAATCTAACAAATACTCGGGTGAGATATACACTAATGTACAATGATTCTGTCAACACCATCGCCAGCCAGCATAAGAACGTTGTTGCTTCCTCTATATCCAAGTGCAACTTTTAGTCGCCACCACAGTCGTGAATGATTCCCACAAGTTACGGGAGTGTTCCGCGTTCCTCCAAACTCCTTCCGACATTCAACATTTAACTGTCGGACCTTTCCAAGATTTTTTCGGGCTGTTTTTCGGCATCTTGGACCTCGACAGCTAGCTTCCAGCCACCATAGAGCTGGTTAACGATTGCTCCTCGTTTGAGGACGGTGCTCTCCTTTACAGCTTCGGAGTACATCGAGCGCAGTCTTTCCGGGTCTGTTTCCTCCTACGACAGATAGAAGGGTGTTAAGTCAGCATTTGCCTCTAGATGTGCCATGTTCAATCAGAAGGTGTAGAAGAATCGTTTAACGACAAGATTATATAGATTAGTGAAAGTAGTCGATGAGAAAACATACCTGCATTGCCCGGAAAGTGTCTTTTGTCCGTCTAACAAAGTATTCACGGAAATTGTACGAGCTGTACGACTGCGAAGTGCGCAGCATGTTGTGATACAGGCTCAGAATGGCTTGTCGGCTCGGTGTACCCACTGACATGGTGATATTGTAGACGACAAGGCAGGGAGAATGAGGAATTTGGCGGAGGACTGATTCAGTGAATTGAGCAACGCGGAGAGCCGAATCGGCAGGGCGTCATTTGGGGAATTAGTCAGATGCTTGCACCTGTTAGGAAGTAACAGCGATGCCCTTGATCTTATTGCCGATAGTGCCGAACTAAGTTTAAATTCTGTTCGTCAACTTTTTGTTCCTGTTTGATTCTGAACTTCCTTTGTACCTTTCTCAATAGCGAGAAAGGCACCCGGCACTTTGAACTGTCTGAAATCTAGCATTTCAATCAATTCCTCAATTCCCAAGACTCAGGAGGGACAACGTTTCCAGCGGCCGTCCGATGCAAAGTCTTCTACCCGAAATTCCAGGTTCGAATCGTGTCGAAAACGAAAACTTGAATGTTATTCTCAGCAACACCGAGTATGCATCATCGCAGCATTGGAGTGAAGAGTGCTACTGGCCTTGAGGCTCGTCTCTACTCTTTTTAGACGACCAGAAGCTTCATGTTACGTGAATGGAAGCGCGTTCATTCCCCTATGCGTCACCGCAAGTAAGATTTTTCGTTGTTCAAGCTCAAGCGACGTGCTGTAAGGCCATTTATTTGAGATCCGACGTCCATCAAACATGTGGGCGTAGGGTTTTTCTCGCTTGCGGTGTACAAATTTTACTGAACGCTTGAATTCAGAATTCTTCGGACTTGTTGTGCGGGTTAACCTGAAATGTACGAATAGACACGCTCACTGAAGATGAACTTCTCATTGGTGTCGTTATTGTCGAAAAAAATGCGTTTCAGCGCTGCCATGAACAATCAAAAAGACGAGACTTGGCTGTACATACCAACCGGGTGATAAGAGGGACGGGTTTGCATCAAAGTGTTTGATAATTTCCTGACATCCCGGGGCAAAATTGCCTTTGCGGGATAAATACCCGCCGCTTTTCACAACGCGTGGGCGGTTAGCATCACCCAAGCGGGTCTTGACTAGGTACGTCCACCTACTTTAGTTGCATGACGTGTAAACTTTTTTAATTTCGTTTCCTTGAAATAGTTATTTCGTATCCTCGTTGACGAGGTACACAGAACCTTAAACGATCATATTTTACCATAAAGACAGGCAGGCGCTGGTCCGCTTCCGATTTCTTTATACCGACTTCATTCACTCTTTCAACTCCCGACCCCTTTTCTCTTCCCCTGGGCCTTAAACCTTGTCAAACCCGGCAGGGAACAAAAAAATAAGAAAACATTAGAAAATATCAACACTCTTTTAAGGACCATGCAATCCAGTTCCTCATCCTTCACGCTCTCTAAACCTGGAATGGGAACGTCGACACCTCCAGCAAACCAACCAGAGATGCCTGTCTTGACGTCCTATTTTCCTCCCCAAAAGCCCATGAGCACCATGAGCAAAATACGGTGAGCAACACGCCCAACCACACGCGCAGGACGACCTGGACACTGACATGTCCATCGCTCTTTTCATTTCAGCCAAATCATTCGTGAGCCCATGGCCGAATTCTTTGGTGTCGCGGTGTTCGTTATACTGGGTACCGGCGTCGACTGTTCGGTCGTCTTGTCCACGAACAAGGGCGTCGCATCTTCTCCCAAAGGAGTGAGTCCTGGAATCGGACCTTTTCGATCATGTTGGATTTTGAGATTTAACCGAATCGTTGCCAGGATTTCCTCTCTGCTAATTTTGGTTGGGCCATCGGTATGTCTATGATATATGAACGAAAAAAGAACACAAAGGCTGATAGATAGCGTCTGCACAGGTCTTGCATTAGGTGCATGGATTAGTGGTGGTATTTCCGGTGGACATTTGAACCCCGCTGTACGTGCCCTTACTGTGCCTAGTCGTTATTCCAAATGTTTATCCTGCTATCATCTAGGTTACTCTTGCATTGGCTACATGGCGCGGCTTCTCCTGGCGCAAAGTACCTGGTATGTGAATAACTCCATGACGCCCAAATACTATCTTCCTCATTATTCTCAAAAAGCTTTCATCTTCGCTCAACTGATGGGTGGTGTCGTCGGCGCTGCTATCGTATATGGAAATTACAAAAATGCTATTGACATCTTCGAAGAGGGCTCTGGTATTCGCACTCGGGCCACAGCTGGATTGTTCGCGACCTACGCTGTAAGTCTCAAAGTTAAATCGTATCAAAGAAAGTTCGAATTTTAATTGGGTTCCGAACTCCCCTTAGCTCGACTACATGAGTGCTGCGACATGCTTCTTCACTGAATTCATAGGAGCGGCGATCCTTGTCTTTATTGTCGTCGCTGCAACCGACAAGAAAAACAATGCACCACCTAGTGGTATGCTCCCGGTTGCGCTCTTCCTCACCCTTCTTGGCCTTGGAGCTGCAATTGGAATGCAAACTTGTAAGTAGAAAGCCCTCTCACTCTCTGCACCGTGGTTGCTGACTCAAAGAAAAAGCGTTCTCATACAACCCCGCCCGTGATTTCGGCCCTCGTCTCCTGCTCACTTTCGTCGGTTACGGGAAACAGTTGTACACTTACAGAAAGTATGGCCGCTCTTTTGCTCCCCTTCACATGAATAGTAGAGCTTACGGTTACAATCTTCGTTCCAGTCAATACTGGCTTTGGTGCCCCATCATTGCTCCTATTATTGGCGCCCAGGCTGCTGTTGGATTCTACGACCTTTTCCTTAATGAAGAAGACCCCTTTGATCGTGACGCAAATCCGTAAGTCCGTTTGTGTTTCCTCCCTATTACTATGTGCTTAATTTATCCAGTAAACTCCTTTTGACGGATGAAAGTGGGGTCTCTAGCCCCAAGTCTAACGACAGCCAGGTTTAAGACTTAAACCTCACGATTGTTCTGTGCAAAAACATAAAATGGCAGATTCACGTGCTCCCTTCACGATAACTCCAGGATGTTTTTATTTTCTTTTGAGGCTGGTATTGAATGGTTCGCTGCATTTTTAACTATATGACGTCGAATCTTTTACCCTGTTGTCGCTTGTTGTATGTGTATGTATGTACTGATATGTACTGTGTAGGTACTTACCACATTTGCCTTCAAGTTGTGGATTGAAGATTCAATAATATGATCGTTTAATTTAATCGCAGAGTGGGATAATCTACGGCTTACTAGTATCCTCTTTTTAATATCAGGTATGATGTACCGTATCGGACAAAAACACAAGTATACCGAGGCTTATTGTAACTTACCACTTCCTTCGGCGTCGTCTTCCAGTCGCCGACACGAGCGAGAAGTAGATGAACACAATATTCATATTCTAATCACGTGCATGTTAGTCATCGCCCTGATTTTGAACCTGAGCTTGTTAGATCGAAGCTCCCCTCGTCTTACCCTGTATCTGACATTCTCAAGTCTTACAACACAAAATCAAGCTGGAAACAAAAGTTGTACTAAGCGATCTCGAATTGCATCGCTTTTTATGCTTGCATGTTCTGCTTTCGTGTCAACAATGAGCTCTAGGAATCTCGGCCGTCAGATAAGAAAAGACAGTGCATCACAATACGGGGTTGAAAATTGACTGAATGACGACTACCAACTAGTGCTTTGTTTCCTCTACTGAAAGAGGCCTTGAATAGGCAAAAATAACTTGCCGATCAAACATTGCTTCAGCGCAAGGTACCCATCGCCACATGAGCTTACCAGCTTACGTTCCCAGGTATGCGAAAAAAGCTGCACCTGTGATCGACACTCGAACTCATGGGAATTGTTCAATTTTCATGTCATACCCTGTAAAGGTCCCGTTGCGAAGATAATCCGCAAACCTGCCTGTCCTGTCAAAAGGCTCAATGGCCAAATGTATTGAACACGAAGAAAATATATGGTCTTTCCCACTCTTAAATCACGAAGTGTACGTCACGGAACCGGGCTGCACATACAGTCATCCGAGTACTTACTTGTCGTATGTAGGACAACTCGCGTTCTGCGTTCGACAAAAATGTCGGTCTTGTCCCAGCCAACGTCCAAAGTGCACATTGCGTTGCAACTGAAAGATTGTATGTTTGCTGGCCAATAATTTATATAGCTTCTTGACCACAGTGGGTGCTTGGCAAATTTTGTCATTGCTCTTCCCTGTTACTCTATAGAAACCAATCAACTCGACTGGTAATAATTCATATGTCAAGTTTGTCGGCCACAATAGTGAAGCCGGGGCCCGCCATGTCAAAGCTCTCTCTTTACGATGATGTTGCGCCGTCCGACCGTGTCACATGCAACCATTTCTCTGGAAACAATTTTGCAAGGCCTCACTCTGAGTCGTTCTCTTGAATTAATTTCGGTTACGTAGAAATTTGATACGCGAACCTATGGCCGAGTTTCTTGGACTTGCTATTTTCGTTATTTTTAGCGCCGGTGCGGATGCACAGGTTACGCTGTCCACGAATATGATCGTGACCTTGACTCACAAGGGGGTGAGCCTTTCTTAATTAATGTATGCTTGTTGGAACACCATATTGATGAATTCTAGGAATATATCTCAACTAACTTTGGCTGGGCAATATGTGAGTAATTGA
>Ga0247779_1001372_pt1 | contig 11817 bp, 14 predicted proteins | sample UWRJL221509R5_FD_179925 | JGI IMG/M metagenome (GOLD analysis project Ga0247779, IMG submission 179925) | Plant litter microbial communities from Arlington Agricultural Research Station in Wisconsin, United States - UWRJ-L221-509R-5 | ecosystem: Environmental > Terrestrial > Plant litter >...
AAACTACTGCATTTCTTACTGTACCATTTTAATCAATTCGTGCCAAGGGGTGACCTGCGACCATTTGGACGAAAATTTTGCATCATTAAACTAGCCTGTGACATGACATGTGACGTGTACCACGTGCCTCAATAATAGCATCAAGGTGGCAGTGATGTTGACCAGTTTGCGCTGTAATATGCATCATATGCCCTGCAGATACAAGAGATGTTTTCAACATTTTTCGGAAACCCTTGTCACCCTTGCATTTACCGGTACCGTATACCCTCCCGACTTTGACTTCGGTCCTCATGGCGCTAGAGAACAACGTTAAGGCAGTCCTGTCGAATTGCACTTGAAAAGTGGCGTCAAGAAAGTTCCGTGCACATTAACCTACTCTGGCATGTCATCACAGTCATACTCCTGAAAAAGCCACTTCAAAAATGCGAAAAATATACGCGGAGAACATCTCGAAGTACGATCCAATATTTGCAAAGTGATAAACCACCGTATTGACTTGGTTGCTTAGGAAATTTATTGGTGGAAGAATTTACTCTATTAAACAGTCGGGAATTACCTAAATTGAAAGAATAAGAATCCAGCTGATGCCGTGGCTTGCGTAGGGTTGCTCAGACAAATATTGATTCGGACTGCAGGCTACTTCGAACTTCGTGATTCTTTTTAACGATGCGATCCGCAACCCCACAGGACTCCCTTCATCAGCGTATGAGCGTAGTCGCCTTTCTTTCTTCCCCCCACTCTGAACGACCACTGGTTCTTGCGAAAAGCCTTTGCTAGCGTCCAATCTTCGTTAACCTTCGTTTTTTGCCATCCAATCTGGTACATATTCTATAAAACACCACAGCCGGCCCGCTGCAACTACGGAGAACAAAACTATCCCAGTCAGGAGATACCTCCCCTTTTTGTAACACGCTAAGCGCTTACATCCATGGAACGTTTCCCAACACCGCCTTTGGCGTTGAACATAACGCTTAGTCACAGAAGGCCGGGAAGGTCGATAGAGCGGGGAATTTTATTTACTTTGCTCCAGCTGGTTGTTTTCTTGGTCTCATTGACTTCACCATGTCTTGCATCGGTGACAGTTTATTACGAAAAAGGCCAAGCTGTTTTGCATGCCGCTACAGGGACGGCGACATCAGGAGCTGCTGCCTATACAGGTGCAGCTGCGTACAATCCGAGAACATTGAATGCTCCTTCACCCCCAGGAAATGGAGATGATTTTCAGACGCAATTTGGCATCTCGCTCAGCGCGTCAACACCTCCTGGAGCTTCTATCATGCAAAATGCAGGATTTTTTGGGTTTTCAATTGAGATGTCCGTTGTTAACCAAGTTTGTAAGTGACATTTCATTTGCGGGGTATTGTTTCCTTATCTTTCCGTATGAACAGTGGGATCGAACGCGTACGTTTCCTGCACGACCGCCCAACTAGTATCTAATGATTTCGTAGATCCGTGCTGCAAGTGCCGTTCCTAAATCTCATGGCAAACATTCAGCAACGTGCTGGACGTGTCATGGTCCGTGTTGGAGGAAATACCCAAGAGACTGCAGTTTTGGTGGACAACATTGCGGACGGGAAGATCTTGGAGAAAGATCTGTCCAGAATAACGAACCCCGTAGGCATTTCTTCATTTTTTTATTGCCTGAGCTAACTTCAACAGACTGATACCCCGCCGTTGATATATACAGCGGAATTATTGTACATGCTGGGCAATATTTCATCTCTGGTTAATGTGCGCTGGTTTCTGGGGATACCCTTTAACGATACCTCCAACTTTCGCCTCGGTATAGTGGAGTCAGGTCAGCAAATACTCGGTGACTATCTGATTGGATTCCAAGTTGGAAACGAACCAGATTTATACAAGGCTCACGGACATCGTCCTCAGGTACGTTTTCCCTATCCTCCAATGAAAGGCATATTAATGCATAATTCATTACGCAGACCTATAGTCAATATGATTACTTTGGCGAATTTGGCGATTTAGTGACTGCGCTTTCAGGGGATACCCATGTAACGAACAGGAATTTGCTTATCGGACCGAGTGTTAGCACTGGAGATTGGACTCCGGAAATGGTGTGGAACACTGGGTTCGTGGATGCGTATTCACAAAATCTTGCATACTTGTCCGTGGAACAGTACGGTTGTTCGTTTACATTCTATAATATTCTCCTCAACACATCCACAGCTATCCAACTGATAATTGTTTCGCACAATTCGGCATCGGAACTGCTCGCGATCCGCAAAGTCTTTTCCCTTCGTATTTGAACCATACTGCAGGTCAAGCAATCGTCGCCCCATATCTTAACAGCTCGGCGTTCGCGCAGTCCAAAGGAAAGAAATTACTCATGTTTGAAACGAACACTGCATCGTGTGGTGGCTTTGTGGGTATTAGTGATGCATTTGGAGCTGCTTTATGGGGCATAGATTACGGGATGCAAATGGCGTATTCAAACTTCTCTGGAGCGCTGTTTCACGTAGGTGGACAGAATGTTTATTATAATCCATTTACACGTATGTATCCTTTCTTCCTTTCATCATTAGTACTGCTGATCGATTATCAACAGCGCCTCCGACAAATCAAAGCACCTTCAGGGAATGGTCGATCGGACCTGTATACTACTCAGCGTTAGTGATGGCTGAGGCATTAGGCCCATCCAATAGCACCCAGGTCATGGACCTTGGGACAGGCAATAATCTCAGCATATATACACCAGCCTACGCAATCTATGAAAGAGGAAATCTCGCAAGAGTTTTGTTATTTAACTACGTTACGGATCCAAGCGGAGCGAGTGATCTGCAGGTTGGACTGACACTGGGCAACGGAGGAAATCTTCCCGACTCTGTTGAGGTTAAGTAAGTATTCGCTTCTGTCTTTCTCCGATATCATTAACGTTTTTGTTTTGTTTAGATACTTGCTGGCTGCGAGTGTCGCGCAGAAGGGCAATTTCACTTGGGCCAATCAAACTTTCGGCTCGAATTTCGAATCAGATGGCCGCATCACGGGCACAGAAAACATTCAAAGCGTAACGTGTTCACCCAACGCCGCAAATAACAACATGAAAACGTGTACCATCCACATCCCAGCGCCTGGCGTGGCTCTTGTATTTTTGTCGAACGGCGCGATGACAGAAATGGAGGGTGGCGCTAGTAAGACGTTCCCAACAACTTTCGAGACACGTACGCACAACACCGTCACAGTTGATCCTGCTGTACTGGCTACTTCCAACGGCCACTCGGGGATGGATAGGATTATCGGAAGCACGAGTGAAGGAAGTGAGAATGCTGCTGCGGGGATGGGGATGAGGGTCAGAAACTCCCTGATATGGACCTTTGCAAGTGTGGCGCTAGGGCTAGGCGTTGCGCTTGGGTTTGGAGTCGGACTTGGCTTTAAAATGTTCTAGACTTGGCGTTCTACAAGACCTTCCTCCCTTCCCAAGTTTACCTCAATAACCTTTTAAATATCTTGTCATGAACGAACCGTGTAGCAACTTTTGACAGATTGTCCCTATCCCTATTCACATACATACGTGCGATGTCACTGTACATACAGTGTATTGAAATGGAAATTCGTTTCTTCAGAGTATCATTAGTTACTCGAGGCACTTGCTTATTGCTGCTTATGTCACACTGACCATGAACGAACTTACGGAAGAGCCATCATACATCTATTCTCATGCACTGCCCCAGTGCACCGCCCAGCACACAGCCAAGATTACCTTGGGTTAATTAAACCTAGCATCAGTAGGTTACTCCCTCAAGACGCGGAAGTATTCAAGAGAGGAAAGCTCGATGGCAAGCGTTTCGGAAAGAAACACCGTTCGCAAAGTATGTGACCGTTTCCTTAAACTTACTCGTAGTAAATGCGTCCATAGCTAATAACACAATATGAAGAGTCGCCACTCAAATGTTACTCAATTGAATACTTTCAGCGACACGGGAGAAAACAACACTGTGGTCAAGAACAAGATGATGTCCAGACGGTCTGATAAGTATGTTGTTTTTTTGGTTATCATAGTAGTTTTCGGCTTATCTTTTTTGGAGCCATTCCAGAAGTGCATTGTTTGGGGCGTCGCGCGATTTTGACATATACGGAGGAAGCATAATGTCTGCTGGTGGAGATATTACGATTTACAACGGCACATGTCGTTCTTGTCCCTTCATATACCAACCTATTAACTAACATATATATCCTTTATAGGCCCCCCACCGCATTCAAAAGCAACAGAGTCCAGTAGCAGCGTAAAGGTGTGTAGCATGTTATGACTTCAGGCGTCTCTAGCTTAATACTAACGACGACATCAAGGCCGAATACAGGGCACCCTTACAAAAGAATGTATCGGCTGCCGCTGTCCCCCCTCAACGCTCTGGTGAGAGAGCCTCAGAGATATATCATCGAAATCTTATGACAAAGAAACGTGGGTCTCCTCTGTGGATCCCGGAGCCACCATACAGCCTCCCCACTGCTTTTCGTAGGAAAGGAGTTTCTATTGGTGACGTTGGAATTTTGTCTGCTTCAGGGACCTTCGACTTTTTCTTCAACATTTGCTCCTCGAGAGATGACCCTATTAACTCAGGAGGTGTGCCTGAAGGATTTAAGCCTCTTGACCCCCCGCTTTCCAATATGGGCGTAAGAAGAGTACAAGAATATTACTCGGGGAGCCATATTACTAGTGGGTCGATCGAAATTTCCCGTCGACAGTACGGTGATGTTCAGGCGTAAGTCCATTGAATCACACGATGCATTTGATATTCACAATTCCAAGTTCAACTTCTAGGATTGCAGAGCTTGTATTCCAGTCGTCTGCCGTAGAAGGAGCCATTCTCACTTTGCCCAACGGCGCTCATTCGGAAGACGTGAAAGGTACTCGTCGTCTGAGAGCATACATTGCCAGGAATATTGAAAGTTGGTATCGATATATCATCCAAGACTGTGATTGTGACGTCGACAATGGGGACATTCTCCTTGTTATTGGATGTGATAAGACGGATTCATGGGGAGTTGCGGCCTTTGTCAAATCCACAGAGGCGGTGCAATTAAGATTCCATCCTGTTGACACCAATCATACATACAGATGGGAGCACTCTGGGTCGTCTGATGCTAGGGCAGGGCCTGGCGAGAAGAACGTCGAAGGCTTACGCTTATCGGGATATGAAGACAATGAACAGCGACAGAACCCGATAGAGAACCAATGCGTGTTCGTACGCACACTAACGGCAACTCTTCGCCATGATGTGTGGCAGAATCTGAGGAAAAGTCTGTACCGCGATGTTGGGCTGGATCCGGTCAGGCATGGTGGTATATTGAAGCACAATCCGACGATTTTCTCCAATGTGTCCACAGGCATGGTACACAGTCTTTTGCTTTGATTACGACGCTACTAAAAATTCTTACATTTGACTCAATCATTTGTTGCTAGATCAATCATCCATCAAAACTTCTTAACCAATTTTTGTGGAAGAAAGTGTGTACTGTTATCTGGTTGCGATCCTTTGATTAGGACCTAACATATTTCTGCAGTCAGGCTCGCGATTTTCAGATGCCAGGATTGTTATAACTGAGGATAATGATTGGATATCGGTTCTCCAGAATGTAAGTTCCTTTGGTTCAATTTAAATGATTTTGAATTTTAAATAGAATAATTTTTGGATAGGGAGACCATCATATTCCCAGACCAGAGGAGCTTTACAGACGAATAATTGAGCGAGACTCTGAAATTTTTGGATGTTCAGGCGATGGTATGATGTCAATGATACACTCAATATCCTGGCCAATGTTAATGGGCTACGTCTCAGGATTTCTGGCACGGTCGTTCTCTGAAAGGTTTCACTCGATATATCCTTCGGAAAGTTCCCAACCCTCTGCGGACGATGAAGACATGATTCATGATAATCACGAGAACGTCGAGCGAGTTACGCGTCATGGGCATAGTGCAAGCATTGGCGCGGACGGTGTGTCCAGGAGGGTTAGCCCATATCCAAGCCGGAATGCAAGCCCCAGAGCGCGGTATGGGGACTTGGAGGATGATGATGGTGATGATATGAGTAGGTACGGGCTTAGTGCGAACATTGGAACTCCCGATGTGCCCAGGAGGGTTAGCCCGTATCCGAGCCCGAATGCAAGCCCGAGAGTGAGGTATTGGGAGTTGGGAGAGGAGGAGGATGGTGATACGAGTGGCCATGGGCACAGTACGAGCATTGGAGCTTCTGATGTGCCCAGGCGGTGTAGCCCATATCCGAGCCCGAACGCGAGCCCTAGAGTGCGGTATGGGGACTTAGAGGATGATGATGGTGATGATATGAGTAGGTACGGGCTTAGTGCGAGCATTGGAACTCTCGGCAATGTGCCCAGGAGAATTAGCCCGTATCCGAGCCCCAACGCAAGCCCGAGAGTGCGGTATGGAGAGTTGGAGGAAGATGATGGTTCTGGGATGGTATTAGGGATGGGTATGGGGGGTATGTCTCATGGTTTGGGACTGCCGAATGCTGGTGGATTTGGGATGGGTCTTGGAATAAGCATTGGTACTAGCTCCCCTGGGATGAGTTGGGGGTTACCGGATATTGGAGAGTCATCTTTCAGCGCTGGGTATGGCGAGGAAGTGGCGATTACGGGTCGAGGAACGTACCTGAACGATGGGGCGCCATCACAGGGCAGTGGACGACGCGCAGGTTCAACCTCCATAGGCGCCGATTCCGCTTTCGCCGTCGCTGCTGGTGCTACTGCGAAGCAAAATAATACTACTGGACATACGGCCAGCGCATCTATAAGGCCAAGAAAAAAGGATGCGAGTTTCACGTGTACAGTTCCTGGATGCAATGCGACGTTCACGAGATCGTTCAACTTGAAAGGACACCTCCGGTCGCATTCAGACAAGAAACCGTTCAAGTGTAATTGGCCAGGCTGTGGAAAGGAATTCGCGAGGCAGCATGACTGCAGGCGACACGAACAGCTGCATAGCAATAATCGACCATTCGAGTGCGAAGGTTGCACGAAACGGTTTGCGAGGACGGATGCGCTGAATAGGCATTTGAGGAGCGAGGCTGGGGCAGAGTGTGCAAAGATTGTGGAAAAATCCAAGGAGAACGGTGCCATTGGACTTGCCTCCGGATCCAGAGACGTTGAGATGCAATATGATGAGTCGGCCAAGGCCTCATCTGGAGATGCTGAAGATTAGGAGACGCGCCCGCCGCATGTTGATACCAGGAGGAGCTGTTGGATTGTGCAAAGAACAAGACAAGCGAGCGCGATAGCCAGGCACGACTTTTATGCCCCTGATTTTGCACTCGACCTGCTCGCATAGTCACACACTCTTCGGTACATATCCATCATCATCAATCGAGTCATCCTGCCTCCTCTATCTTTTTTCTTTTCTTGTATCTTGTTTTCAAACCATCCATCTATATCTGCTTTTCGAGTCTTCTGTTGCATCTCCCTACTTTTATCGTTTCTTTCGACTCTCTCGCCTTTTCCTGCTCTCAATGATCGATCTATTAGGGATGGAGCTCATGGAGTCTTGCTCGGATGGTTTTATTAATGTATTTTCCCGTTCATCTTTCCTTGCATCGTTCTATCTGAATATACTGCTCTAGCGTGCTCACACCTTCCAGAGCGACAGCCTGCCAGAAAGATTATCGATATTCAATAATAGATTGAACTGTGCTCGTTTTCTGGTTGTTTTTCCGTTCCTCAATTCTCGTGATCTTTTGTGCTCATTCCTAGTCCAAGTTACTCACTGTAAATGCATCGAGCGTTCCCGTATTCCCAGCCAAAATATTACTAATCCATAAAAGAGAAATCCTACCTGAGCGTTCTTGTGTGCTGATCATCTTTGTCACGATTCGGAATCGCCCAGTAAGCGTTTGGTGGGGATCCCGGCGACTGTCGCCAATCATGAATGCGAATACGAACGAAAACGCAGCTGTGACAAATGGTGTTTATGTCATCTACACACTTGATATAGAAATTTATATTGAATTTGGGATAAATTCTCGCCAACGACTGATTAGCATGGTACGTGAACTACTGAGAGAAATGTGTTGGTTTGCTGATTAATTTAATCATCTTTGCCTCAAGTTCTATTCATGGAAAGAAGATTTGCACCTAAAAGAACACGTATAAAAAGGTCTGTGAGTTCACCGATGGAATCATTACAGTACCAACTTTCTTTCACTACATCTTACTCAATATGCCATCTATTCAGCAAAAGGCATTGTTTCTTACAAAAAATGCAGGCGAATTCATAGTTCGTGACACTGAAATATACAAACCTGGTCATGGCCAGCTCCTTGTCAAGATTCATGCAACGTCGCTCAACCCTGTCGACTGGAAGATACAGCGTCTTTTGGGGGAGCATATCAAAACCTACCCAACCATTCTTGGCTCTGACATTGCCGGAATTGTTGAAGAAGTTGGAGAAGGAGTCAAAGACTTCAAGAAAGGGGACAGAGTGTACGTATACTTTTACCTGATATGAGTGGTCTTGACGGTTAACTCATGCACCATTTACCTGCGCACAGGTTTGCTCATGGTGTTGTAGATGAAAATGAATCTACAGGGTTCCAGCAATACGCGTTGACACGTGCCTCTTCAACGGCAAAGGCGAGTTAATTTTGAATAACCGAGTTCTGTAGGTACGGTGTTAATTTATATTTATTACTTTGATTAGATTCCGGCAAGAATCTCGTATGACGAAGCGGCTGCTATCCCACTTGCTTTAACTACGGCTTACGTTGGACTTTACAACGTAAATCCATTCGGACTTGGCTTTCTACCACTTACTTCCAAGGAAGCACGAGGGAAGCACGCAAATACCCCTATCGTAGTTTTGGGAGGATCCAGCTCAGTTGGACAAATTGGTACGTCACTCCAACGCTTAATAAAATTACAAAAGAAAACAACCTAATATTCATCTTCATATTTTAGCCTTGCAATTGGTGAAGATATCGGGCTTCTCACCAGTAATCACCACCGCATCAACCAAGCATAGTGAACTCCTAAAATCGTTGGGTGCTACTCATGTGCTTGACCGCAAGCTCTCCAGCGTCTTGCTATCCGAAAGGATTAACGAAATCACAGGAGGCAAGCCTATTGCCTTTGTATACGACTCTATTTCTTCCTCGGAGACTGTACAAGCAGGTTTGAATATACTTTCCACCGGAGGTCAGTTGGCGAGTGTCAATGGCATGCCAGCTGAAGTAGAGGTGCCAAAGGACAAAGTCGTACACATGGTTTGGGCTGGCCCGCGTATGCCTCAAAACGAGAAACTTGTTTCAGACCTTTATCACGACGTAATCTCTGGACTGATGGAAGATGGACTAATCAAGGTAAGATATCTAATGTATTTTTCCTCCATAATTTTGCTGAATATGGTAACATCGAAACGATTACTAGCCAAATAATGTCGAGATTCTTCCGAACGGGTTGGAAGGCATTATTGCTGGTCTTGCAAGGCTAGAAGCAGATACGGTATCCGGGTTGAAGTTGATTGCACATCCACAGGAAACCATCTAAAACAGGCTAACAGCAGATTGGTTAGTGGAAAATGTTCATGTGCATTTAATACAACCGTGGGCGTCTAATTATAATTAGAATATGTGTAATGCGCGTGTATATCTTGTGCATGACTATATTTAGAATGTCGACGTTGGAAATCGCGTCTTTACCAATCCCTTCCTTGACTACACCGAGAAACACCCGAACAGACCTGAATAGACCCAATCGATTAGATTAGCTCCATTTGCGATGTTATCCCGCATATCACGTGAGAGATCTGCCGAGTCTTGTCAGGTCCCGTCACAGCTTGCTTGTCACTGTCGATTTCTTGAACTTGAACTTGAACTGCGCTCAACATTCAAATATTGAATATTCAAGCTCAAGATCATCCATTCATCAAACGGCATTAATCCTACATTTCTGCTAGTACTTTCCACTACTCCAGAAAGTCTTCAAACAGGACTCGATATACTGCCTTCCGGAGGGCAGATAGCTGCCGTCCATATTCCAGACATCGATGTCCCTAAAGACAAAGCAATACACATGGTTTGGGTAGCTCCACGTCTACCCCAGAACGAAAAGCTTGTGGAAGGAATCTATCATGACCTGGCTTATGAGCTCTTGGAAGATGTCTGGTTAGGGTATGTGGTATAATGAAAAATTCAATATGCCACTCTATGCAAAGGGCTAGAGTTTTTTCTTCGAAACGTGCAGCCCAACGACATAGAGGTCCTACCGGATGGGTTATGTGACATTTTGGCCATTTGCGAAACGGTAGGAAAAGTCGTATATTGGCATAGTATTCGCAGTGTCAATTGCATGTACGTACATCCTTTCTTAGTGAAGAACCTATTCCAATTCTTCTGCGAGTTACTTACTTCATGGTTTTTTAGTTCTAAACATATACATGACCTCTTGCGGAACTATAGAAGGAAGGACCAACTTCGATCACCGCCGCAAATTATGCCTTACCAATTTCGCGATTGACGGACTTTTTTCGATCATTACGCTTGTTCATTATCTTAGTCATGACATGGAATTGTATCTTCTTAGTAAGGCAAGCGTCAAAATATCTCCGCGAGTCGTGTACCTATATCTATTACAGGACGCGCTGACAACGGTGGTGTACCTGAAAAAACCGTATTTATACGTCTTGATATTATGCATGGGTCCTTCATTAACATTACCCCATATTCCACCTACATCGTCTCACACGTACTCGACGTACTCGATGCCTTCTACACAAAAAGCTTTATTCCTCGATGAAAAGTTCGGATCGGACCTGGTAATCAGAGAGACCGAAATTTATAAACCTGGACCCGGAGAACTCTTGGTCAAAGTGAAGTCAACATCGCTGAATCCCATCGACTGGAAGGTACAAAAAGATGGCCTCATCGTGACGGAGTTTCCTGCCATCCTTGGCACTGACATAGCCGGAGATGTTGAAGAAGTCGGTGAAGGGGTTACAGAATTCAAGAAAGGCGATCGTGTGTACGTCTTATCTTCTTTGATTCATCATCCTTTTTTGTTTGTGTATTTTCGAACGTTGAGTACTGAACTATAGACAGGTTCGCCCATGGAATATTTGAAAAGAGACATACGAGCTTTCAGCAATACACAGTTATATGGGCTTCCGCAACGGCCAGGGTTAGTCATTACTGTTTAGTTGTCTTCAGTGATGTGGTGTTCAAGTATCTGATCTTTTGTCTGCTCAGATTCCACCCCATTTAGCATACGATGACGTATCTCCTTTACCACTGGTGTTAACTACTTCCATCGTTGGGATGTACAACATACGTCCGCATGGAATGGGCCTCACAGCACCGACTTCTGAACAAGCTGTTGGTAAATATACGGGCACGCCGTTCGTTGTCCTAGGGGGGTCTAGTTCAGTAGGGCAAGTAGGTGAGATTCATAAATTTACTTCAAAAATGACTTAAGAAGCTCACGCTTTGGCTTACAGTTATACAACTCGCGAGAATCTCAGGGTTTTCTCCGATCATCACGACATCTTCACTCAAGCACGCTGAACTCCTCAAGTCGCTTGGCGCCACACATGTCATCGACCGCAACCGCTCTAACGCAGAAGCTATCAGCGAAATAAAAAGTATGAATAGCAACATTCAATATGTCTATGATTGCGTTTCCTCTCCAGAAACGCAGCAGCTGGGCTTCGATGCTTTATCACCAGGAGGAACATTGGCCGTCGTCATCCCACCAAGCGTCGAGTCATCCGCAGACAAGACCGTGATTCATATCTGGGGAAACTCAAGAGTACCAGCAAATGTAAAATTGGTGGAAAAATTCTTTCATGACACTGTTTATGGT
>Ga0247779_1001373_pt1 | contig 11812 bp, 14 predicted proteins | sample UWRJL221509R5_FD_179925 | JGI IMG/M metagenome (GOLD analysis project Ga0247779, IMG submission 179925) | Plant litter microbial communities from Arlington Agricultural Research Station in Wisconsin, United States - UWRJ-L221-509R-5 | ecosystem: Environmental > Terrestrial > Plant litter >...
GCATCACTTCGGCCACGCGTGCGATCCATTTCCGAGCATCGAGGTGATTGATGCATTGCTCGTCGTTTGGTCGTAAGAATGTCGAAATAGCGAGATTCCGGCCGTAAGTAGGGTGGATACCCTACAGTGCTTCAGCCAGAGGATTTTCTTGATCTAAACCTGAATAGGGGCGTAGCAAAATGAAGATGTTCTGGGTGAAAATGCAACCTCTCCTTCTTAAACAATATTTTGAAGACATGGCAGGTCAGTAATCGGTTATACACGATTTAAAGTCGCATAGTTTATCCTTGGTTGAGCAATGTATATCTCCCGCCGTTGCCGTACAGCGATGTAGAAAGGTAGCGCAAACAACTGCGAATAGAATTTCTAGTGAAAAGGTGGATATACTGGTTACCTAGGAGGTACGTACTGGTATATATTCAACTGAGAATGGGATTTTTGAATGAAGCAGTGGATATTGATATTGAGTGCGGATATCAAGATGATATGCTTCAAACCTAGGCTTTTATCGGTTTGAAAGCTCCGTGGGAGATCTCGGATGGAACAGGCCAATGAAATAGATTTAAATGAAATATTTCCATCTATGTGACTGCCTTCATCCCGGCGAGTAGTGTCAATTTTGCGTGTGATTTGAGATTTTGATCGAAACCTTTGTTTTCCACTTTTGAGCAGGTTTTCACGTACCTGCAGAAACTATTGCCCAATGGGGAAATGAGATGCCAAGGTGCAGGCAAACAGTAAACAACAAGCGTATTGTCGTCGCGTCATCACGCTATGCCTTGAGATCATTGCAAGATTCCTGAATGCTTCAGCTAGAGGACTCTGAACCTGAATGGGGGCGTAGCAAAATGGAGATGTTCTGGGTGGAAATCCAACCTTTCCTTCTTAAACGAGGTTACACGTTGCGCCCACGATATGCTTCGCGCAGATGGGACCTATCCCGAACGTTACAGAGCGGAGGACTCAATACATGCGGTTTGTAGTATGATTATCGTCACTTTACATATTTAAATGAGTTGACTTCACTGTGTAGGGCTGGCAGCTTATGGACGCCGTTCGCATTGCAGACTCTCAAAAAGTTGCCATAAAAATCGTCCCAACAAAAACTGAGGAGATTCCCATTGCATGCTTTCTTTCTTCCCTAGAAATGCTGAAGGATCCAAGGAACTGTACTGTTCGAATTCTCGACGTTCTTATGATCTCAGGAAACGACGATGAGGCTTTGCTAGTTATGCCAGAGCTCCTTGTCTTTGACGGACTTCCATTTCGACGGTTGGGAGAGCTGTGCGAAGCAGCAATCCAAGTATTAGATGTAAGCCTTCATGACACACTTTTTTTCCCGATGTAAACCTTTTCCCGTAGGGATTCGAATTCTTGCATGAACACAATATCGCGCACAGGTAGTTTTTCATATATCTTTGTAATGAGATGCTTATAAATCTTGTGTTATAAAGGGATGTCTGCATTGCAAATTTGGCCATGGATGTTTCAAAGGCTATTCCAAAGGGGTATCATTTCATGCGGTTTCCAACGCACGATGGGTTCAGCTATGACTTTGAATGGAAGCCTCGCTGGTCCGTACGCCCGAATCACTATTATATCATTGACTACGGCTTGTCCCATCATTGCTCTTCGAATACAGAGAAGGTTACAGGAATCATGGGACAGGACATATCAGTCCCGGAGATGTCTAATAATGTCCCGTTCGATCCATTCAAATCCGACGTATGTCAACTGGGGAACGCCATCAAGAGACTTATGGGAGTAAGCCGTATTCACATTTATTTTCACTCACTATCTGACATGGCTTTCCATAGAAATACATTGGCTTTGAGGCTTTTAGTGATCTCGTTGCAGCAATGACCACACCGGATCCTGATGCTCGACCCACCGCGGCAGAGGCTTCCAGGATGTGTCGCGAACTTGTAGAGCGACTTGAGCGATCAAAAAAGTTGAAGAAGCGTGTGTGGAGAACATACGATGGAAAGAAGGCTCATATTCGGGGTATATTCAGAGTTCTCATGATCGTTTTTCGCACAAATCCCTTTACCTGATATCACTTCTTCACTTTATTGTCACCCTCTTGGATATTCCGAATTTTACTTTGCTCTCGACATTTGACATATTTATTACCCCCGCAGCTTCCTTTCCTTCTCCAGTCCACACGATAGGAATTTGATCATCATAGATAGATTCATATTTATATTAGCGTCTCGAGTGATATAATGCCATCTCTTCAAATCAGTTCATAGGCCTATCATATATCACTGGCACCATCGATAATCTTATCATGATTAGCACCTACTCCCACCAGAGGACGTTGAAATTTTAATCCCTCATCCCAGTAGTTATTACTTCACACGTAATCGTAAGAGGTTGGTTCCCATTGGCATCATTCTACTATGCATAGCGGGGTAAATATGCTGACACACTTATATCATTGAGGAAGGGTTGGGAAAGAATCCAGAACCGCCAGTCCAGAGGGATAATGGAGGAAGTAAAGAAGGAATCACGATAACGAACACGTCCTGGAAAGGATGTACATTTTTAGTTGTTTAAGCCGCCTAAGTGGTTTTCAATGTCGCATGTAATTGAAAATCCTCGCACGCACAACTCGAAATCTGAACTAGTTAATGTTTTATTCTTCGTTTCTTGTTTTTCGGGATTCGTGACGCGGTCATCTCGGGCCAGTTTATTCCTTTAATCAAACGATCCACGTCTCACAACTCCGGGTCATTCATACCTCTTCGCATTTGTATGAATTAGCCTTGTCAGCCTGTCTGGTCTCAGGCTCAAAACCTCCACGCAAAGACGCGTGTCCCGTTGGCATCGATAACCGCAGCAGACTTTAGCAAATCTTCTGTTCGCATTCTGATAGGCATCCTCAGGGTGTGTGAAAATCAATAACATGGAACGTTATTTCTCTCGTACAATTTATAATCTAAAATGAAAGCGAAGGCTAGCCTCGAACGTCATTAATGTGTATTAGATCTCCAGAGAGGGCGTAATTTATTAGTTGCTTAGACACAGCGGTACTGCGCATAAATATGTGCTGCGCGCAGCGCCGGTGGATCTGCGTGGCAGTTGGTGGCGCGGCATATGGTCGGGATCGGAGTAAATTTGCAAATATAAAGGAGAGTCTTTGAAATGGTAAACGATACAGACCTCCACTCGTATATCAATCTATTTGAAACATTTTCATTCAACATCATGACCATCATCCTCTTCGACACCCCGGCTACAGTTCCAGGAAAGGCACTATCCCCCAACGTGTGGAAAGCTCGGTTAATCCACGATTTATCATATTTTATATCTTAATTTTTCTGATGACCTAATGAACAATAGATTTTGTCTCAACTATAAAGGCCTTCCGTACAAAACCGAGTGGATCGAGTATTGCAACATCCAAGAACATTCAAAGAAATACAACATCAAGCCAACCGACAAGAGGCCGGACGGCACCGACTTCCATTCTCTTCCTGCGATATTCGATCCAAAGACCGGTGTATACCTGGCTGACTCGTTCAAAATCGCCGCATACCTTGATCAAGTATACCCCGATACTCGACCTATATTTCCCAACAACTCCATCGGACTTCAAGCCGCCTTCGAAGCGATGTTCATGGCGTCTGTAGGCCCTTTCCTTGGTCTTACCTTATACGATAGTTGGACTGTGCAGCGGCCTATCAGCCAAGATTATATCCGAAAGAAGTTTGAGGACATATACGGTGGAGTGAAACTGGAGAATATCGCTCCCAAAGGAGAGAAAGCTGACGAAGAATGGAAGAAGTTCGAAGCGGCATTAGGAAAACTTGAAGGAATTTTTGCAGCCACGGACGCTATCGGACCTTTCGTTCTCGGGGATACGATTTCTTGGGGAGATATCGTTGTTGCGAGCTTCCTGATATATTTCAAACGACTTTGGGGACGAGATGGCGAACAGTGGAAGAAGATATCATCCTGGCAGGGTGGCCGATGGGGTTCTCTTTTGCAAAGTCTCGATGACTATACGGCAATTAACTAACTATTTCGTGTTGTATACCATGGTATTTCAAATTCATGTTATAAGTTTGCAATTCAACAAATAAACTTTAGATGTATTTTTCTAGCCTACACTCCATCATTTGCACTGTGAACGGCGTCTCTGGACGTGTATACAAGCGTTATCAACGTGCGAAGATGTTCTTGAAATAGTAGAATCAAGATGATGCCCAATCCAGCATTTTGCCTTCTACGACACCCATGTATCGATTAACATATGTAGTAAAGGCAGTCTTTCAAAATTACTCTTTGTGGGTATGTAGGCGTGTTATGTCAGACTTTCCCTCCCTGTCGGAATTTTTCATTGTCCTACAGATATCACATGACCTTATAAAAAGTGGGTCGAAACCAATCCATCATGTATTTCTGGTGCCCACATACGGGCATGAGGCAAACTAGGTTCTTTTTTCCCAAATAAAGAAAGTCTCGTGTACTTTCTATATCTCCTATTTTGTAAAATGTGGGCGCTGAGACAATGATATATAAGTACCTTCGCATCGCCTTTTTTATGCCAGGCAGAGCAGGTTTCTTATCTCGTGCCCACTGCATCGTCTCTGGCATAAAGTCCTCACTACATTCACCCAACATCTGTGCCCTATCATTGCAGCGGAAGTGACCACAGTAAAGGGGTTTTTAGCTTTTGCTTGTATTGATATTAATTGACCGCCCAAACAGTGTCCGTCATGCACTACGGCAATATTGAGCTTTCTGTTCGTGTTGACGACATCGAATTCGAAGGCCTTCCGATCCATGAAGAAACAGAAGATATCTTGCGGAAAAGCCTCAAGACCCATATACCAAACCACGTTACATTTAACCTCGACGCACTCTCTGATGAAAATCCCATCACAAGCAAGCACATGACAGTCTTCGATCTCATTAAATTTGCCATATGGGGGAGCAAAAATAAACGGCTTACGCTTGGACAGATATATGCAGTTATTGAGGATCGATGGCCGTTTCTGAAATATTCAGAAGACAAACCATGGCAGGTCAGTAGTCGTTTATACACGATGTACAGTCGCGTAGCTCATCCTTGGTTACCTATGCAGCGTACCGTCCGACATACACTATCGCTAAAGGCTATGTTTGTGCAGGTACCCAGGCCAAAAACAGACCCAGGAAATGGAGCGTATTGGGTTATAGATATTCGTAATGGATTAGGCGACTCTCGTCCACGTAAGCGAAAGGATAATAATTCGACCACTAGATCGAATTATTACGAAGAAAACTTTTCCATTGGTAACACCTCAGGAGCGATATATCTGGATTCTATGACAAATAATCTCCCACCGGTGCCGTACGGCAATGTAGAACTTCCTTCACAGTACAGGACGTCACGATACCAGTCAGCGACAATGTCCCAAACACTACCGAGTACCAAATTTGATGCGATATACGACCAGTGGCGGACAACGTCATTCACGTCTTTCGTTGCGCCCGAAACAGACACTCGGCGACTCCTAATAGCACAGGAAGCATACAACCAGGCTGCTGTTTTTCATAACCCTCCCGATATCCGAAAACGCAGTCCTCTTGCTTATCCTTCTACTGAGCATTATCATTCTGAATCATATCAGTGCGCTGGGCCTGCATACGTTAATTCCAGGTAAATAAAAGGAGAATACACGTCACAATATCTACGCCCAAAAATTAGATCGATTGACATCTCAACGTCAATATGAAAGAGTCAAATTGTATAAATGTATGAGAAGAAAGAGGATCCATGTTTACAATACACACATGATGCGACAAGTGCGGCTTCCATAACGCCGCATGTAAAGCATGTACCCGAGTATTAAGGATCGCCTTGCAGATCGGTACATTTATCATTGCGTATTTGTCAGTATGCTGAACTATTACGAACACTTCGAATTGCCGATGTGAAAACAGTTTGTCATCCTGTATCAAGAATATTACTCAGCTTTCAGCGGAGCGAATGGTATAAAGTCGGGATCGTACTTCCCCAAAAAGTTATTGATCTACCCTTCAGGATATCTAGTACAAGCATGACGATTACTTTCTACGACATCGACTCTGCCCTTCCGAACAAAGCCTTGTCGCCAAACACCTGGAAAACGAGGTCAGACTGAGTTGCAAAATATTGCAATTAATTTCTTTGATATTAATAAAAACAAAACAGATTCTGCCTAAACTACAAGAGGATTCCATACAGGACAGAATGGCTGGATTCAGTGGATATCGAACCGAAGCTCAAAAAACTCGGAGTCAACCCAACTGGAAAAAAACCCGACGGGTCGAACTTTTACACACTTCCGGCAATCCACGATCCATCAACTGGCACATATCTTGCCGACTCATTCCTGATCGCACAGTATCTCGATAAAACGTACCCCGACACTGCACCAATCTTTCCCGCGAATTCGACAGGCCTTCAGTCTGCATTCGAGGATCAGTTCATGTCGGCGCTCGACCTTCTTTGGCAGTTTATCACCATTCCCGTCCTCAGTAAGCTCAATGAAAGGGGACGAGAGCACGCTCGCAAGATGAAGGAAGAGCAATTTGGGAAGACTTTAGAAGAACTGGAGCCGAAAGGAGAGGACGCTGTGCGAGAGTGGGAAAAATTGAAGGCTGCATTTGGCAAGATCGACGCCTACTATGCTAAGACGAACGGAACCGGACCCTTCATATTAGGACAGTCGATCTCATGGGGCGATATCGTCGTGGCAAGTTTCGTGATTTGGATACAACTATCGTTTGGCGAAGATAGCCAGCAATGGAAAGACATTTCGGCATGGCACGGAGGAAGATGGAGTAGTATATTGAAGGCGTTCGATGATTTCTCAGCTGTATTGTAGTTTTCGAATGATATTTTATTTAGTCCAAGTTCAGGAACGACTGGATATTGAGTTAAAAAGGGAATTTAGTGGGGTTCTAGAATACGCAAAAACAACAGCGACGAACCAGAATTAAAAGCGATGATTATACAGGGAATATATTACATCAAGCTAGAAGCAATAAGGTACCAGAATCGGGGAACTGAACGGCATGCCAAGAGAGACAGAATAAGGCCAGGTCAAATAATAAAAATTCAAGAGACCAGGGCACAGGCAAAGCGTAGCAATCAAAGAAGCATAGCGAGAGGTAAGCGTGCAAAAAGGGAAATACGGGAGGAACAGATTCGCCAGGAAGAAAGTATCAACCCCTCCTGAAGCTGATTTCGTTTCCTTCCAACATGCTTATAACAAGCATATCAAGCCTCCTAGTCGTCAGAATATCAGAAAGACGCTTCAACATTTCAGCACGGGTTCCGGAAGTGATAATGGAGGGATTACAAGCGGCGTGTGCTTCGAGGTTGCGTTGTAGGGCCGTCGAGGTCAGTTGGCCACAGATTCTAGGATTACTAATGTAAGGCGGTTGGATATCAACCAGATATTGGGTATTCACGTCTAAAAAATAGTTTGGAAAAGGTTAATTTTGAGCACAATTATCTTTGCGCATACCATCGACGTAAACTTCACAAGCAAAAGGAATTTCAATATCCATGATTTGTTCGCTTTCATCCATGTGCTGGGCGAGACGACGTAAGCCCGCCATGTCGATTCCAGTGTCGAGAATAGAGAGAAAGCAGAGTCTTTCGAGAATGATTATAGCAGGCACAGCGTCGTTGTTTATATCGGGGTTCATGGCCAGCGAAAGCTTGGTGAGAGTGCTTTTCAAAGATACTAGAAGAAAGACCCTGCATTCCCGGCTCGTCGATTCTGCATATATCCAAGAAACAATAAAGCATGCGCTTACCCTTCATTTCCAATCCCAGTATCGTTCAGGTTCAAATCAGTGAGGCATGGTAAATGATGTATGTGCAAGATATCCGAGTGCCTGATCGATATTCCAGCAAACGAGAGTTCATGAAGCGACGGGAAGTTTTCGTATTTGTTGAAAACTTGGTTTGACATCAGCAAAAATCTATACGTTGCTCAGCGATACGAACTGGAGTATATATCATCTCCGACGAGATTAAGCCCGTTTTCATCAAACATAGATGGAGCAAAAGTGATGCGTTGTACAGAAGAGTAGCGGAAAATTCCAAGAGTGCGTTTATTGATGTAACCTGATTTGAGTTTGAGTCATAGATGTATGCGCATTAGAACGATGGAAATACCATGTTCAGCCAGATAGTCCATGAGATCTTGAGGAGTTCCATCGACAAGATTTGAAAGACGATCCTTGAGGCGTATTCCTGGCATGATAGCATCCAGCTGAGCGATTAAAGTAGCATTGTCATCATCCAAGATAGCAGGAAGAACCAGACCCATTCCCTTCGAAGCTGGAGGCGGAGTTCCAGCAAGGCTAAAGTCAAGCCTCTCTCTGTAAACCTCGAGATCGAAAGAGCTCTCATGAAAGGATTGCACGGAGCGCGCGTATTTTGGAGGAGCACCGAAGTCGCTGAAGTGATTCTTCCGTTTGAGGTCGTTCCGGTTAGCATACATGGTCCCGTTTTCAGCCTGATTTTGAGTCTTTGTGACACGTACATGAGCGATCGGAGAATAAGGAGGTAAATCTTCCGGACCAGGAGATGGACTGGAGAACCATCCTTTACCAGACGAAAAGTAATCTCCTAGAATCCAATCAGACCCAATTGTCTTGTGTCCGTCAGATTCCACATCATGTTCATGAGACAGGCCGTCCAAGCCCTTTGAGAAAGATAGAGATATGTCCACATCATTAGAAGCACGGTTCCCAATGTGCTGGACCTTGTTTCGAAGCGATTTCAGATAGGCAGCCGCCGGAATAGCTGGGCAATACAGAGGATTCTTCTCATCCACCAGAGGCATGACATTTTTCTGCATAGTCCTGAGCAAAGAAGTGGAAATGAGGGAAACAGAAGTGATTGACAATGAAGGCAGGAGTTTTGTGGTGAGTGTCAGGAGCAAAAGGCATTTGCGTCCGGGCCAAGCTTTCGACGTCTTCCGGGAATAGCCGAGGTCCCAATGCCTAGCGTACAGGGGTACCTCAGAGCATATAATCAGATATACCTTGCATATAGCTTTCCTTTGCTTGAGAAAATGAAAATCCGAGTAATCATAGTCATTTTGTACGCTTATACGCAGTTTCCGCCTAAAAATGAAAATTGGTGAATTAATCGGACTACAGTCGCTAATTTGACCCAAAGGTTCACGAATGCAGATTGTCCTCTCCTGCCAATTAGTGGATCACTGGATGCAGGAACTAGGCCTCAGAAACAGAATGGGGTCGTAGAAATGATACCGAAATACTGAAAGAAAAGAGATCAATGTTAAATAGATAATAAAGAAGGATGAACGGTACGTACGTTGGTATGCGCCAGAGTCACGCCTCGTGAAGGTTTTATTGAGGCCGAACAACTGGGATCTTCACCTTCGGGATCGCATTTAGCCGTCGTTTCTTCGCTGGCTGGATGCGTATACTGCCAATATTCAACACCTATGGTAATTTCCGTCAGATGGTCATGAAACTCGGAAATTTTTAACTCGCCATGATGATGGTAGCCAAGCTGCCTCGGTATCATCGTGGGTACCCTACAGAAATTCTTATAAGATCTGAGTTTCACCTCGTATGGGCTACTTTACCCATCATCTGCGTGAACAACTTTTGAATGAACATAAGATGAGCCAGAATATTGGGGCGGCATAGCCTCGAAATACATAGCACATACCTCGATGTGCATTTTCTCCAAATGTAGCGTTCACATAATCGGAGAAGATTTTATTCTAAGAAACGCAGATTAAGCTGAAGGTTCGCCCATTTTGACATACGGATGCCTACCCCTGTTCGAGGTGCCCCATACGAATACGTTCTTATCGAACTAGAGATATTGGCGAATAAACAAATATGTCATCGTCACTCTTCAACGTGATATAAATATCGCGAAATACCTGTTTTTGTAGTTTTGCTGGAGAGTTACAGCTGCCAGAAGCGCTAGGGATCCACCAAGAGAATGTCCTGTCGTCACAATCGCGTATCCTTCATGTTGTCTCAGCTGCTTTCCAACAATACTGATAACTTCGACTGCAAGAGAATCCCATCTGATCGAAAAAGACATATGAGATGAAGCGTGAATCGGGAATAGGATCGATTACTTACGCTACGAGGAACCCGCTGTGCACCCTAACCCCACCTGTCAAACAGGCATATGAGTAAGAAGCGTAGAAAAAGATATCTAATGTGTTAGATTTACCTGGTAATTTGACCCCAGGTGATAGAAAAGGAACCAAGATAACTTGTGCGTCTATGAGCGCATCAACGATAGACGTGCTAAGTAATCAGTGTTTAGTACAGCATTAACCTCTCAATCTATCGTTAATCACAAAGTTGGAGGTCCTCACCTTCCCCTCAAAGAAAGAATAATCTCCTTGCAATGATCGTCCCGAGCGATGAATCCTTGCACGTCTGTCAAAGGATTCAGTAACTGGAAACAAAAACATAAGGATCCTATGGTCAAATTTGAATTGCAAATATGATCCTAACCGGCATGACCAGATGGTTTCCGTTCGGTCTCGGACAAAATGCGGTGTATGCAGACGAAGCATATTTAAAATAATGTATTAACTGCTGGTATCGCTCTGTAATTTAACGACGTTCAAAACTTTTAAAACTCTGCGCTAACACCGTAATAAAATGGGAGGCACCTTTTGTTATAGATGTCGGTCTTGACACGTTGGTTTCTGAATTCTCCATTATCCTGATAAACACATTTGCTGCGCTCGCTTAAGAGTTTTGTCTGAGCGTACGTGGATGATGATGGTAAGATGTCAAGAGTGTCAAGCCTTGTTCGGTTCCGTTCCGAATATGATAAATGGACCAGTCAGGTGACAACACTGAGCTAACAGATTAGCCTTGTGTCCATAGTCCTACCAATGGAAATGACGATATAACCATAGTCTAGAAAGTGATCAAATATTAGGCGCTTGTTAACAATCCTTGAAAAGAGACACTTACCAAATTCTCTAGACTTGGATATATCGCCGTGGAGAAAATCGCTGAAATCCATATAATGGCCACATAATGGGAGATTTGCTCGTTTCAACATTCATATATCTTTAAGGACGAGTAGACTCTACTGTCGCTATTTGCCAAATGACATTCAAAGAAAGATTACAAGTTGAAGTGATGGTTCAAACGTTCATGAGCGCTGAGCTGGTACGTTGGCAACAAGGTGCTTGGCCGGGAAATGACGTGTTGGTGGCGATCAAATCATGTGACCCAATTTATATATAGTTTCAAACCCATAATGGCCAGGGTAGCTGTCCAGCCCGGCTCCGAATCGGTTAAGGCAAGGGAATTGAAAATTTTGGGATTTTATGCTTTTATAAACTACGTGACCGGAAAGAGGAAGTATAAGCGACTAAGACCTTGTAAACTTGCACAAATTGCGTATTTCTAATCCAAGCATGTTTTACGCTTTCAGCCATTCTCTGTGTTTCCTCTGGTTCAACGTCACTTCATTAAACACCGTCTCCCAGTCCTTGCACTCATAAACACCTCGCCAATTGATCGGATTATTATGACTCGCGAATTGGAATTCCTCCAGCTCAAGATCCCCGTGGCACATAATGATCTGCCTGATATAATTCAAGCAGTGTCTTCCCAGCGCCGTGGGTCCTCCATAGTACCCCTCGCTCCGGTCGCGAACCATTTCATCACGAATAACATCCATGCATTTAAGCTGATGCATAATGGCCACCGTGAAGGGCTTCCGATGTGGACCGAGGTGGACGACGCCGTTCTCTGGGGACAACGCTCCCCATTCCGCGATACCGTCTTCTTTGTG
>Ga0247779_1001374_pt1 | contig 11801 bp, 9 predicted proteins | sample UWRJL221509R5_FD_179925 | JGI IMG/M metagenome (GOLD analysis project Ga0247779, IMG submission 179925) | Plant litter microbial communities from Arlington Agricultural Research Station in Wisconsin, United States - UWRJ-L221-509R-5 | ecosystem: Environmental > Terrestrial > Plant litter >...
TACCGCGAGCACCGACGTGCTCCTTGGCGCGGATCTTGTCGCCCATGATCTCGATCGCCGCGATCGGGGGCCCGATGAACGTGATGCCGGCATTCGCGCAGGCCGTCGCGAAGTCGGCATTCTCGGACAGGAAGCCGTAGCCGGGGTGGATAGCGCTCGCACCGGTCACCTGGGCGGCGCCGATGATCGATTCGATGTTGAGATAGCTCTCGGACGCCGCTGCTTGGCCGATGTTCACCGCGGTATCCGCGAGCGCGACGTGCCGCGCGTCGACGTCCGCATCGCTGTAGACCGCGATCGACCGGATGCCGAGCTCACGCAGCGTAAGGATCACGCGACAGGCGATCTCACCGCGGTTCGCGACCAGGACTGACTCGAACATCCCGCTCACATCCTGAACAGGCCGAAGGCGGGATCGGGCAGGGGGGTCGAAGCGCACAGTTCGAGGGCGAGCCCGAGAATCGTGCGGGTGTCGGCCGGATCGATGATGCCGTCGTCCCAGAGGCGTGCTGTCGAATAGTATGGGTTGCCCTGGGCCTCGTACTGGTCGCGGATCGGAGCCCTGAACTCGTCCTCGGCCTCTGTGCTCCACTCCTCGCCACGCGACTCGAGCTGCTCGCGGCGCACGGTTGAGAGCACCGCGGAAGCCTGGGCACCGCCCATGACGGAGATGCGGCTGGCCGGCCACATCCAGAGGAATCGCGGAGAGTATGCGCGCCCGCACATCGAGTAGTTGCCGGCGCCGAAGGAGCCGCCGATGACGACCGTGAGCTTCGGAACCCGCGTGGTCGCCACGGCCGTGACCATCTTCGCCCCGTGCTTCGCGATCCCGCCCGCCTCGTAGTCCCTGCCGACCATGAAGCCCGAGATGTTCTGCAGGAACACCAGCGGAATCCCGCGCTGGTCGCACAGTTCGATGAAATGCGCGCCCTTCTGGGCGGATTCGCTGAACAGCACGCCGTTGTTGGCGACGATGCCGACCGGATGTCCGTGGATGTGCGCAAAGCCGGTCACGAGCGTCGTGCCGTACTCGCTCTTGAACTCCGAGAACTCGCTCGCGTCGACGATTCGAGCGATGACCTCGCGCACGTCGTACGGCGACTGGACATCGGTCGGCACAACGCCGTAGAGGTCCGACGGGTCGACGGCTGGCTCGCGGGACTCGATGACCTCCCAGGCGGGGCTGGCCGGCCTCGGCAGCGTCTCGACGATGTCGCGCACGATCTCGAGCGCGTGCAGGTCGTCGTCCGCCAGATGATCGACGACGCCCGAGGTGCGGGCGTGCAGCTCTCCCCCGCCGAGTTCTTCCGCGGTGACGATTTCGCCGATCGCCGCCTTCACGAGCGGGGGCCCGCCGAGGAAGATGGTGCCCTGGCCCCGCACGATGACGGTCTGGTCGCTCATCGCCGGAACGTACGCACCACCCGCCGTGCATGAGCCCATGACGCTCGCGATCTGGGGAACGCGAGCCGCAGACATCCGTGCCTGGTTGTAGAAGATGCGGCCGAAGTGGTCACGGTCGGGAAAGACGTCGTCCTGCATGGGAAGGAACGCGCCGCCGGAGTCGACGAGGTAGATGCAGGGGAGGCGATTCTCGAGCGCGATCTCCTGCGCGCGAAGGTGCTTCTTGACCGTCATGGGAAAGTAGGTGCCGCCCTTGACCGTCGCGTCGTTCGAGATGACGAGAACGGGGCGGTCGTGAACGAGTCCGACGCCAGCGATGACGCCAGCGCCCGGTGCCTCGTCGTCGTACATGCCGTTTGCGGCGAGCGGCGCGATCTCGAGGAACGGGCTGCCATCGTCGAGAAGCTGGTCGACGCGATCGCGCGGAAGGAGCTTGCCTCGGTCGATGTGCCGCTGCCGCGATTTCTCCGGTCCGCCGAGGGCGGTCGTGGCCAGCCGCTCACGGAGTTCTGCCACGAGTGCGCGCTGGGCAGCGTCGTTGGCACGAAACTGGTCGCTCGTGCGGTCGAGATGACTCGCCAGCGTCTGCATCGACGTCCATTCAGTTAGTAGCTATTAACTGAGATTAGGTTAGTATGCATTAACCGAAATGTCCAGAGCCAATCCCGTTGGAGACGCAGTGCCGCAGACGATCACCTCGCGCGAGCGGGCGAAGGCCGACCGTCGTTCCGCGCTGCTGCACGCAGCCGCCGAGCAGTTTGCTGCGCGCGGTTTCGCCGGTGTGTCCCTCGAGGATCTCGGCGCCGCGGTGGGCGTCAGCGGCCCCGCCGTCTACCGGCATTTCGCAAGCAAGCAGGCTGTCCTCGCCGCCCTCCTCGTGGATGTCTCGCGCGAGCTCGTCGATGGCGGGGAGGCCGTCATCGCCGCCGCAGCAGATGCGGACACCGCGCTCCGCGGCCTCATCGGCTTCCACGTGGATTTCGCGCTCTCCAACCCGGACGTCATTGTGGTGCAGGACCGCGATCTCGACTCCCTCGCCGCGGATGACCGGAACGCGGTGCGAAGCCTCCAGCGCAGCTACATCGAGGCGTGGGTCGGCGTGCTTGGCGCCATGCATCGCTCCACGCCGGTTGCTGAGCTGCGCATCCGCGTCCGCGCAACTTTCGGACTCATCAACTCGACGCCCCACAGCGCGCGATCGGCGTCCCGGTCTTCCGTGCGTGCCCTCCTCGAGTCGATGGCGCTTGCCGCGCTCACGAGCGCCTGAGCGATCCGTCGGCTGCGCGCTCGGCGCCTGGCCGCTGTCCGAGGGGGATGAATAGGCTGGCGGGATGAGCGATCCCGACCTGTGGCTGCACGAACCGCCGAGGAGCGGAGCGGATCCCGCGGCGTTCGATGACCTGCTCGACCGGGCGCTGGCGGCTGGGTCGGCGCATCCGATCGACTACGAGCTGGACGCTCCGCGCTGGGAGTTCCTGCAGCACGCCATCGACCGGGGCGGCATCCTGCTGCACGGCTCGAATGACCCGGAAATCCGGGTGCTGGAGACCCGCCCGGCGGATGACGTGCGCGGCTTCGGCGCCCAGACGGCCGTGTACGCCGCATCCGATGCCATCTGGGCGATGTACTTCGCGATCGTCGACCGATCGCGGCCCGTCTCACTGCTGAACGGGTGCAGTCATCGGCTCGGCGAGACGACGGAACCCCTGTGGTTCTTCTCCGTCTCGCAGTCCGCCCTCGACCGGGGAGCCTGGCGCGATGGCACGGTGTACCTGCTGCCGGCACAGACCTTTGTCCGTGATGACGACGTCATCCGCGACGGGGTTCGCTACGAGCAGCAGCAGCTCGCGAGCCTCACCAGCGTGAGACCGCTCGCGAAACTGCGGGTGACGCCGGCCGACTTCCCGTTCCTCGACCGTGTCGTCGGACACGATCCGGAGACCGTGCGAGCACGCGCGATCGCGGACCCGGATGCCTTTCCGTGGCTCTAGAGCACAGGCTCTAGCACACGGGCTCTAGACCATCGTCAGGGTCATCCCCGGGCTCGTCAGGATCGCCCCGATGTCTGCCAGGAACCGGGAGCCCTGTTCGCCATCGACCAGGCGGTGATCGAAGCTGAGGCTCAGCGTCATGACATCTCGCAGCGCGATGTCGCCCTTGTACTCCCACGGCGTCCTTCTGACCGCTCCCATGGCAAGGATCGCCGCCTCGCCCGGATTCAGGATCGGCGTGCCAGCGTCGATACCGAAGACCCCGATGTTCGTGATCGAAATCGTGCCACCGGTCAGCGCCTCGGGCGATGTCTCTCCCGCTCGCGCGGTCTCCGCCAGGTTGGTGAGGCCGGCCGCGAGGTCGACGAGCGAAAGCCCGTCGGCATCACGGATGTTCGGCACCATGAGCCCGCGCGGAGTCGCCACAGCGATCCCGAGATTCACGTAGTTGTACTGCACGATCTCGGCCGCCGCGTCATCCCACCGCGTGTTGACCGACGGGGTGCGTTCGACGGCGACCAGGAGCGCCTTGGCCACAAGCGAGAGCATGGTGATGCGCTGCCCGGCGAAGGCCCTGCTCTCGCGCAACTGCGCGAGCAGCTCGCTCGACGCGGTGACATCGATCGTCAGGAACTCCGTGGCGTGCGGAGCCGTGAAGGCGCTGCGCACCATCGCCTCCGCCGTAGCCTTTCGCACGCCCTTGACCGGCGTTCGAGTCTCGCGCTCGCCCGACTTCGCGGGGCGGGAGGGAGCTGCCGCGGCGACCGTTTCCGGAGCCGAGCGGACAGCGGAGGCGACAGGCCCGGCGGACACCGATGTCGACGACTCCGTCACCGTTGAGGTCGCAGCGAGCACATCCGCCCGGGTGATCGTTCCGCCATCGCCTGTGCCGCTCACGAGAGCGAGGTCGACGCCGAGATCGGCCGCGAGCTTGCGCACCGGCGGCGTAGAACGCGGCGTCTCGAGCGAGACCTGCTCAGGCGGAGGCCCAGCGGGAGCCACCCCGGCGGGCGGCGGCGTTGAGGCGCGCTTGCGCCTCGGCCTCGCACCGCCCTCGACCGGCGGGCCGTAGCCCACGAGGACGGCGTTGCGTGCGGGCTTCGCCTCGACATCCGCCACCGACTCCGCGACATCATCGACCGGCCCATCGAGGTCGAACGCGACGAGGCGCGAGCCGACCGTAACCGTCGTCCCTGGCTCGACGTAGAGTTCGGAAATCACGCCGGCGAAGGGCGACGGCAGCTGCACGATGGCCTTCGCCGTCTCGACCTCCGCGATCGGCTGGTTCAGTTCGACCAGCTCTCCGACGGCGACGTGCCATGCGACGAGCTCGGATTCCGTAAGACCCTCGCCGAGGTCCGGGAGCATGAAATCGCGCGTCACTTCGCACTCCAGCCGGTCAGGGAGTTCTCACGGCCGAGCACGCGGTCGACGGCATCGAGAATCCGGTCGAGGTCAGGCAGGTAGTGCTCCTCCAGCTTCGCAGGCGGATACGGCACGTCGAACCCGGTGACCCGCTGGGGGGCCGCCTCCAGGTGGTAGAAGCAACGGTCCGTGATGCTCGCCGCGATCTCCGCGCCGAGGCCGCCGGACTGCGATGCCTCGTGCGTGATCACGAGTCGTCCGGTCTTGCGCACCGATGCCTCGACGGTCTCGAAGTCGACCGGCGCGAGGGAGCGAAGGTCGATGACCTCGACCGAGACGCCGTCCTCGACAGCGGCCGCGGCCGCGTCGAGTGCGGTCGCCACGAGCGGCCCATACGTGACAAGCGTCACGTCGGTTCCCGGCACGACGACGCGGGCGCTTCCGAGGGGCTCGGGCTCAGCTTCGAGGTCGACCTCGCCCTTCGCCCAGTAGCGCCGCTTCGGCTCGAAGAACAGCACGGGGTCATCCGAGCTGATCGCCTGACGGATCATCGAGTACGCATCCTGCGGGGTGGAGCAGGTCACGACGCGCAGTCCCGGCGTATGGGCGAAATACGCCTCCGGCGACTCGGAGTGGTGCTCGACCGAGCCGATTCCACCGCCGAACGGCACGCGAATGGTGATCGGCATCGAGACGGCACCGCCGGTGCGGTACCGCAGCTTGCCGAGCTGCGCGACGATCTGGTCGAACGCCGGGAAGATGAACCCGTCGAACTGGATCTCGACCACCGGCCGGAATCCCTTGTACGCGAGTCCGATCGCGGTGCCGAGAATGGCGGACTCCGCCAGCGGCGTGTCCATGACCCGCTCGCCACCGAACTCGGCCTTCAGGCCATCCGTCACGCGGAAGACTCCGCCGAGGTCTCCGATGTCTTCTCCCATGAGGAGAACGCGGTCGTCGTCGGCCAGCGCACGCCGGAGTCCTGCGCCGATGGCGCGGGAAAGAGTCAGCTGCTCGCTCATCGTGTGCTGCCCTCCACATAGGACAGGTATGCGGCGTACTGCTGCTTCTGCCGCTCGAGCGCAGAATGCGGTTCGGCGAACACGTTGTCGAACACGGTCATCGGCTCGGGGCTCGCCATGCCGATGCACTCAGCACGGAACTCCCGCGCGACGTCGTCGGCCTTCGCCTTGACCGCGGTGCGCACCTCGTCGGTGAGGATGCCTGCTCCCTCGAGATACTGCTCGAGACGCAGGATCGGATCCTTGGCCGCCCACTCCTCGTGGGAGGCGCGGTCCTCATACTTCGACGGGTCGTCGGATGTCGTGTGCGGCCCCATCCGGTAGGTCACGGCCTCGATGAAGGTCGGCCCGCCCCCGGACCGTGCGCGATCGAGGGCGATCCTCGTCGCGGCCATGACCGCGAGCACATCGTTGCCGTCGACCCGCATGCTCGGGATGCCGAAGCCGGGAGCCCGGTCCGCGATGGGACGCACGGCCTGGAGCCCGACGGGCTCGGAGATCGCCCAGTGGTTGTTCTGGCAGAAGAAGATCACCGGCGCGGTGAAACTGGCCGCGAAGATCATCGCCTCGTTGACGTCGCCCTGGCTCGTCGCCCCGTCGCCGAAGTACGCGACGGCGACGGAATCGACGCCGTCCTTCTTGCAGCCCATGGCGTAGCCGGTTGCGTGCAGGGTCTGCGCTCCGATGATGACCTGGGGCGTCGACATTCCGACCTCGAACGGGTTCCAGCCGGAGAACGCGGTGCCGCGCCAGACCTTCACCAGGTCGCCGAGCTGGACGCCGCGGCAGTACGCGACGGCATTTTCGCGGTAGCTCGTGAAGACGAAGTCGTCTTTGCGCAGGGCCCTGGCCGAGCCGATCTGCGATGCCTCCTGGCCGAGGAGCGGGGGCCAAAGGCCGAGTTCGCCCTGGCGCTGCAGCGCTGTCGCCTCGACATCGATGCGCCGAACGACCGTCAAGTCTTCGAGGAGTGCCACCAGGGCGTCAGCATCGAGGTCTGAAATCCAGCGGTCGTACATGGGCTGCTCGAGCCGCTGCCCCTCCGGGGTCAGGATCTGTACGAGCTCTTCCTGCGGATCAGGCCATTCGTTCATGTCTGCGTCATCGTGATGACTGTCTAATGCGGCTTCAGTGCGCACGTCAACTCCTTGGGACACATCCTGTGGGGGTCGGTAAACCACTCTAGGACGATCTCTGCGACCTTCGAGCGGGTAAGCCCTCAGTCGCCCCGGGCTCCATTGCCCAGGCAGGAGCGAGGCTATCACCTGAAGCCCCGGGAATCGACACAGCGCGCGGCCGGCGGAGAGCGCGTTGGCCTAGCCCGCGGCGAGAACGCCGTGTACGAGCGGCACGCCAGGGCGGTACGCCAGGTGCACGTAGCTGGGAGCATCGAGCACCACGAGGTCTGCACGCTTGCCGACCGCGATCGACCCGATGTCGTCCCGTCGGAGGGCGGCCGCTCCCCCGGCGGTCGCCGCGTGCAGGGCTTCCGCCGGGGTCATTCCCATGTCGCGCACGGCGACGGCGATGCAGAACGGCATGGATGACGTGTAGCTTGAGCCGGGATTGCAGTCGCAGGCGAGCGCGACGGTGACACCCGCGTCGAGGAGCCTGCGGGCATCCGGGTACGGCTGTCTCGTCGAGAACTCGACCCCGGGCAGGAGGGTCGCGACGGTGCTCCCCGCGGCGAGAGCATCGACGTCGGCGGCCGAGAGGTATGTGCAGTGGTCGACGGAGGCCGCGCCGAGCTCGACGGCGAGCCGCACACCGCCAGACTCGCCGAGCTGGCCTGAGTGCATGCGTGCGCCGAGACCGCGCGCCATCCCCGCTTCGAGGATGACCCTGGCCTGGTCGACGTCGAATGCGCCGTCCTCGCAGAAGACGTCGATCCAGCGGGAGTGCGGCGCCGCGGCGTCCAGCATGTCGCCGGTCACGAGGTCGACGTATCCCGCGGCGTCGTCCACGTATTCGGTGGGGACGACGTGGGCGCCGAGGTACGTCGTCTCCCGCGTGAGCGATGCGGCGAGCGCGAGCACCCTGCTTTCGTCGCCCACCGTGAGCCCGTACCCGCTCTTGATCTCCACCGTCGTGGTGCCCTGCGAGCGCATCTCCGCGACGAGGCGCCCGGCGTTGGCGACGAGCTCCGCATCAGTGGCGGCCCGCGTGAGACCCACGGTTCGACGGATGCCGCCGGCGGAATATGCGCGGCCGGCCATTCTCGCCTCGAACTCGTCCGCACGATCGCCCGCGAACATGAGGTGGCTGTGCGAGTCGACGAACCCCGGGATCACACATCGGCCACCGGCGTCGACGCGCTCGTCGGCAGCCGGAGCATCGCGGCGCGACCCGATCCATGCGATCGCGCCGTCCTGCGTAACGATCGCTGCATCGCGCAGCTCGGCCTCCTCCGCAACGAGCAGCCCGATGTTGTCGACCAGCGTGCTCATCGGGCGGCCAGCCCAGCGGCGGCCTCGAGGACACAGAGCGCGACGAGACGAATCGTGCGCGCATCCGGGGTGTCCGCGGTCGCGTCCACCTCGGCGAAGTCGATCGATTCGACTGCGCCGTGCGTCGTCGCGGCCCGAACCGCCGCCCGAAGTTCGTGTGCCGCGAGGCCGCCCGGAAGGGATGCCGGGCACGCCGGCGCGACGCTGCGGTCGCAGACATCCACATCGAAATCGACGTGGATGGGGCCCCCGGCCGCGCCCGCGACCTCGACGGCCTCGGCCATCACGTCGTCCATGGGCCTGCCGTGCAGCGCGTCGCGCCGGATGACCGTGATGCCGTAGTCGGCCGCGCGCGCTGCGTAATCAGCCGAGTTGGCGAAATCGGCGATCCCCACCTGCACGATGCGGGTTCCGGCGAGACCAGCCTCGACCAGCCTGCGGACGGGTGACCCGTTCGACCGACCGTCCCGCAGGTCGTGATGAGCGTCGAGCGTGACCAGTCCCGCCGTCGCGATGCGCGTTCCCCACGTGCCGAGCGCCGCAGGCACGGTTGCCGCGTTGTCGCCGCCGAGCGCGACGACCAGCCGGGAAACGGCCGCCGCGCGCGCGATGAGCGCGGTCGCGGCATCCTCGTCGCCGTCCGGGTCATGCGCGTCGCCGAAGTCTGCGAACCGCAGGTCGAGTGGGCGGTCGGTGAATTCGCTGTAGTACCGAAGGCCAGCGCGGACGGCGGCCGGTGTCTCGTTCGCGTGGGTTGCCGACAGCGACGTTGCGTAGGTCGGCAGCCCGACCAGAGCGAGATCGATCGCTCCGTCACGCGCCGAATCGCCCGTCGGGGCTGGCCAGTCGCCCGCACGCGGCCAGCGCGGGTCGGCGCTCAGCGAACCGGCCGACCGTGAACCCTCAGGCGGCACCACTAGCCCTCCTTCATCGGTACGCGCACGCCCCGGGATTCCGCGACCGCGATGGCCTCATCGTAACCAGCGTCCACGTGCCTGATGACGCCCATCGCCGGGTCGTTGGTGAGCACCCGTGCCAGCTTTTCCGCTGCGAGCGGGGTGCCGTCCGCCACCGTGACCTGACCGGCGTGGATGGAGCGGCCGATGCCCACTCCCCCGCCGTGGTGGATCGAGACCCAGGTCGCACCGGAGGAGGTGTTCACGAGGGCGTTGAGGAGCGGCCAGTCGGCGATGGCGTCCGAGCCGTCCTTCATGGCCTCGGTCTCGCGGTAAGGAGACGCGACCGAGCCGGAGTCGAGGTGATCGCGGCCGATGACGATCGGTGCCTTCAGCTCGCCGGATGCCACCATCTCGTTGAACCGCGTGCCGGCCTTGTCACGTTCGCCATAGCCGAGCCAGCAGATGCGGGCGGGGAGCCCCTGGAAGTGCACCTTCTCGCCCGCGAGCTTGATCCATTTGGCGAGCGACTGGTTCTCGGGGAAGAGCTCGAGCACCGCGCGATCGGTCTTGTAGATGTCCTCAGGGTCGCCGCTGAGTGCTGCCCACCGGAACGGTCCCTTGCCCTCGGAGAACAGCGGCCGGATGTACGCGGGCACGAAGCCCGGGAACGCGAACGCGTCCGCGAACCCGGCCGCAAGAGCCTCAGTGCGGATGTTGTTGCCGTAGTCGAAGACCTCGGAGCCGGCCTTCTGGAAGCCGACCATCGCCTCGACCTGGCGCGCCATGGAGTGCCTCGCGGCATCCGCAAATCCGACCGGGTCGGCCTCCCGGCGCGTGTTCCACTCCTCGAAGGAGTACTCGACGGGCAGGTAGGCGAGCGGATCGTGGGCGCTCGTCTGGTCGGTGACGATGTCGATCTCCGCACCGCGTGCGAGCAGTTCCGGGAAGACGGCCGCCGCGTTGCCGAGCAGTCCGATCGAGAGCGGCCTCTTCGCGTCGCGCGCCGTGTACGCACGCTCCAGCGCCTCATCGATGGACCCGGCCTCGATATCCAGGTAACCGTGCTCGATGCGACGGGCGATGCGGGACGGGTCGACCTCGACCACGATCGCGACGCCATCGTTCATCGTCACGGCGAGCGGCTGCGCGCCACCCATCCCGCCGAGGCCGCCGGTGAGGGTGATCGTGCCGGCGAGGGAGCCGTTGAATCTCTTGGCCGCGACCGCGGCAAAGGTCTCGTACGTGCCCTGCAGGATGCCCTGCGTGCCGATGTAGATCCACGACCCCGCCGTCATCTGGCCGTACATCGTGAGGCCAAGCTGCTCCAGCCGACGGAACTCGGTCCAGTTGGCCCAGTCGCCGACGAGGTTCGAGTTCGCGATGAGCACACGCGGCGCCCATTCGTGCGTCTGCATGACGCCGACCGGGCGGCCGGATTGCACGAGCATGGTCTCGTCGTTCTTCAGCGTCGTCAGCGTGCGTACGATCGCGTCGAAGCTGTTCCAGTCGCGGGCAGCCTTGCCGGTGCCACCGTAGACGACGAGCTTGTCCGGATGTTCCGCGACCTCGGGGTCGAGGTTGTTCTGCAGCATGCGTAGGGCGGCCTCCTGCGGCCAGCCGAGCGTGTGCAGCTCCGTTCCGCGCCAGGCCTTCACCGGCCGCGGTCCACTGGTCGATGCACTGGGCGATGCACTGGTCATACGAGAACTCCTCCTGCTTCATGCACGGCCGATGCCGCGGCATCGAGCAGTGATCCGTTGAATACTGCGGCGACCGCAGCGGCGATTTCCGGCGCGAGATAGCGATCCGTCGCGGGCCCCGGCGTCGTCTCCCGCAGCTTCGCGACCACCGCACGCGAGACCGCGGACGGCTCGAGCGGTGCACGCAGGTCCATGGCCCGAGCAGCGGTGAGCAGCTCGATCGCGATCACCCTGCTCGCCCCGTCGATGGCCCTACGGAGCTTGCGTGCAGCGCTCCACCCCATCGAGACATGGTCTTCCTGCATGGCAGACGACGGAATCGAGTCGACGGATGCCGGCGCGGCAAGGCGCTTCAGCTCGCTGACGATCCCGGCCTGCGTGTACTGCGCGATCATGTGGCCTGAGTCGACGCCAGGATCGTCGGCGAGGAACGCGTTCAGGCCGTGGTTGCGGGAGACGTCGAGGAATCGGTCGGTGCGACGCTCGCTCATGCTTGCGAGGTCTGCCGTCACGATGGCGAGGAAGTCGAGGACGTAGCCCACCGGTGCTCCATGGAAGTTTCCGTTCGACTCGACCCGGCCATCCGGCGTGACGACCGGGTTGTCGACGGCTGAGGCGAGCTCCCGTCCGGCGACGAGTGCTGCGTGGTCGATCGTGTCGCGTACCGCTCCATGCACCTGCGGAGCGCACCGCAGCGAGTATGCGTCCTGCACCCGGGTGAATCCCTCCGGGCGGGACAGCATGGGAGAGCCGGCAAGCACAGCGCGCAGGTTCGCGGCGGACTGCCCCTGGCCGGGATGCGGCCGCAATTGCTGCAGGTCGTCCGCGAACACGGCGTCGGTGCCGCGGAGCCCCTCGACGCTCATGGCGGCGGCGAGGTCGGCCGTTGTGACGAGGGCGCGCAGGTCGTGGATGGCGAGGACCAGCATCCCGAGCATCCCGTCCGTGCCATTGATGAGGGCGAGACCCTCCT
>Ga0247779_1001375_pt1 | contig 11799 bp, 9 predicted proteins | sample UWRJL221509R5_FD_179925 | JGI IMG/M metagenome (GOLD analysis project Ga0247779, IMG submission 179925) | Plant litter microbial communities from Arlington Agricultural Research Station in Wisconsin, United States - UWRJ-L221-509R-5 | ecosystem: Environmental > Terrestrial > Plant litter >...
GAGTCGTTGCCGATGCCAGTATCCTGCCACCTCCGCCCACCGGGAGAACCGCCATGCCGACCGACCTCGACGCCTACTGGATGCCTTTCACGTCCAACCGCCAGTTCAAGAAGGCGCCGCGCCTGTTCACCCGCGCCCAGGGCATGCACTTCTGGACGGACGACGGCCGCCAGGTGCTCGACGGCATCGCGGGCCTGTGGTGCGTCAACGCGGGCCACGGCCGCACGAAGATCACCGAGGCGATCCAGCGGCAGGCCGCGGAGATGGACTTCTGCCCCCCGTTCCAGATGGCGCACCCGAAGGCGTTCGAGCTGGCCGCCAAGGTCGCCGCGATCGCGCCGGAAGGCATGAACCGCGTGTTCTTCACCAACTCGGGCTCCGAGTCGGTGGAGACGGCGCTCAAGATGGCCATCGCCTACCACCGCGTGCGCGGCGAAGGCCAGCGCACGCGCCTGATCGGCCGCGAACGCGGCTACCACGGCGTCAACTTCGGCGGCATCTCCGTGGGCGGCATCGTCGCCAACCGCAAGATGTTCGGCACGATGCTGGGCGGCGTCGACCACATCCGCCACACCCACGACCCCGCGCGCAACGCGTTCAGCGTGGGCCAGCCGCCGCACGGCGCGGAGTTCGCCGACGATCTCGAGAAGGTCATCGCGCTGCACGACGCGTCGACCATCGCGGCGGTGATCGTCGAGCCGGTGGCCGGCTCCACGGGCGTGCTGATCCCGCCGCAGGGCTACCTGCAGCGCCTGCGCGAGATCTGCGACCGGCACGGCATCCTGCTGATCTTCGACGAGGTCATCACCGGCTTCGGCCGCACGGGCCAGCCGTTCGCGGCGCAGACCTTCGGCGTCACGCCCGACCTGATGACCGTGGCCAAGGGCCTGACCAACGGCGCGGTGCCGATGGGCGCGGTGCTGGCCAAGCAGGCCATCCACGACACCTTCATGACCGGGCCGGAGCACCTGATCGAGTTCTTCCACGGCTACACCTATTCGGCGCACCCGCTGGCCTGCGCGGCCGGCCTGGCCACGCTGGAGACCTACGCCGACGAGGGCCTGCTGACGCGCGCCGGCGAGATGGCCGGCTACTTCGCCGAGGCGCTGCATTCGCTGAAGGGCCTGCCGGGCGTCCTGGACGTGCGCAACGTCGGGCTGATCGGCGGCGTCGAGCTGACGCCGGTGCCCGGGCAGCCCACGCGGCGGGCGTTCGACGTGTTCCTCGACTGCTACGACAAGGGCGCGCTGGTGCGCACCACCGGCGACATCATCGCGCTGTCGCCGCCGCTGATCATCGAGCGCTCGCACATCGACCAGCTGATCGACATCCTGGGCGGCGCGATCCGCCGCGCGGCCTGAGGCGCCGGCCGACACGGGCCACAGAGCCCGCGGCGAACCGATCGAGACTTCCGAGACAATGGCGACGGCGGCTTGCCTAGACAAGTCGCCCGCCCCCCCGAAAAGGCCTGCCTAGCGCACGATCCATGAGCTTCCTGACGTCCGACCGCGATCTCTCGCGGAATTCGTACTACGCCGCGACCGCCGACCGGTCGCAGCGGCATGCGCCTCTGTCGGGCGCAGTCCGCTGCGACGTGGCCATCGTCGGCGGCGGCCTCGCCGGCCTGAGCGCCGCGCTCGAGCTGAGCGAGCGCGGGCTGGACGTCGTCGTGCTGGAGGCCCGCGAGATCGGCTGGGGCGCCAGCGGACGCAACGGCGGCCAGGCGATCCACGGGCTGGCCTGCGGGCAGGACGTCATCGAGAGCCAGCTGGGCCTCGCGGACTCGCGCAAGGTCTGGGACATGACCATCGAGGCGCTCGACCTGCTGCGCGAGCGCATCGCCAGGCACGCCATCGACTGCGACTGGCGCGACGGCTTCCTCGGCGTGGCCACCAGCGCGCGCAAGGGCGCCGCGCTCGCGCGCTGGGCGGACGAGATCGAGACGAAGTACCGCTATCCGCTCGTGCGCATCGCGCCGGCCGACGTCGGCCGCTGGGTGGCCAGCGGCCGCTATCACAGCGCCGTCCACGATCCGCGTTCCGGCCACCTGCATCCGCTGAAGTACGTGCGCGGCCTGGCGCGCGCGGCCGCGGACGCGGGCGCGAGGATCTTCGAGGGCACCGAGGTCACGTCGCTGGCGCAGGACGGCGGCGTGACGCTGAGGACGCCGGCGGGCGAGGTGCGCGCCGGCCGGGCGCTGCTGGCGGGCAACGTCTACCTGCACGACGTCGCGCCGCGGCTCGAGGCGCGCATCATGCCGGTCGGCACCTACATCGTCTGCTCCGAGGCGCTGGACCCGGCGCTGGCCGACTCGCTGGTGCCCACCCGCTCGGCCGTCTGCGACACCGACTTCGTGCTGGACTACTACCGCACGACCAACGACCACCGTCTGCTGTTCGGCGGCCGCGTCAGCTACAGCACGAGGACGCCCGCCAACCTCCGGGACAGCATGCGCCGGCGCATGGTCCGGACGTTCCCGCAGCTCGGGTCGGCGAAGATCGACTACGCCTGGGGCGGGTTCGTCGACATCACGATGAACCGCGCGCCCGACTTCGGCCGCATCGGCGACGCCGTCTACTACGTGCAGGGCTTCTCCGGCCACGGCCTGGCGCTGACGGGGCTGGCCGGCCGCGTGGTGGCGGAGGCGATGACCGCCGACGCCGGCCGCTTCGACCTGTTCGCGCGCCTGAGGCACCGCGCGTTTCCCGGCGGCCGCCTGCTGCGCACGCCCGCACTGGTGCTGGGCATGGCCTGGTACCGCATGAAGGATCTGCTGTGAACCCCACCCCGTTCGTTCCCATGAACTCCGCGCCCAACGTGCCCGTGAACGACTCGCCGGCCGCGCGCCGCCCGCTGGTGCTCGTGCCCGCCTGCAACAAGATGCTGGGCGACCATCCGTACCACATCGCGGGCAAGAAGTACGCCGACGCGGTGCGCCTGGCGGGCTGCCTGCCGCTGGTGATCCCGAATGCCGACGCGGTCGAGCTGCAGGCGCTGCTGGCGATCGCCGACGGTGTGTTCCTCACCGGTTCGCCCAGCAACGTGCACCCGTCGCACTTCGACGAGGACGTGCTGGACCTGTCGCTGCCGCTCGACCCGGCGCGCGACGCCTGGACGCTGCCGCTGATCCGCCACGCGCTGGCCGCCGGCCTGCCGCTGTTCACGGTGTGCCGCGGCACGCAGGAAACCAATGTCGCGCTCGGCGGCTCGCTGCACCAGGCGGTGCACGACGTGGCCGGCAAGGCCGACCACCGCGCGCCCGCCCATCAGCCGGTCGAGGTGCAGTACGGCCCGGCGCACGAAGTGTTCGTCGAGCCGGGCGGCGTGCTCGAGCGCGTGGTCGGGCTGCAGCGGTTCGAGGTCAACTCCGTGCACGGGCAGGCCGTCAACCGCCTGGCCGAGGGCCTGCGCGTGGAGGCGCGTGCGCCCGACGGCGTGGTGGAGGCGTTCTCCGCCGCCGACGCCAAAGGGTTCAACCTCTGCGTGCAGTGGCACCCCGAGTGGCAAGCTGCCGCCAACGATGTCTCGATGCGCATGCTCACCGCCTTCGGCGAGGCCTGCCGACAGTGGAAGGAAGGCCTGCGCGGCCCGCACCCGTGAGGCGCGCGTCCGCCGCGCACCTGCCCCGCGACGCGGCCCGCCGGCGGCTCCCCGCACCGCCGCCGCGTCGACCAGAAATCCACGAAAGAACCCGATGACCATCAACAGAAACCTCGCCACCTTCGCCGACCTCGAACAGTGGCTCAACGAGAACCGCGTCACCGAGATCGAGTGCCTGGTGCCCGACCTGACCGGCGTGGCGCGCGGCAAGATCCTGCCGCGCGAGAAGTTCACCGAGGACCGCGGCATGCGGCTGCCGGAGGCGATCGTCGCGATGGGCGTGACGGGCGAGTTCCCGTCCGAGGGCCCGTACTACGACGTCATCACGCCCACCGACCGCGACATGCACCTGCGCCCCGACCCCACGACGGTGCGCATCGTGCCGTGGGCCACCGACCCCACGGCGCAGGTGCTGCACGACTGCTACGACTCCGAGGGCAAGCTGATCCCGTTCGCGCCGCGCTCGGTGCTGCGCAACGTGATCGAGCTGTTCACCGACCAGGGCTGGAGCCCGATCGTCGCGCCCGAGCTCGAGTTCTACCTCGTCGCGCGCAACACCGACCCCGACATGCCGCTGAAGCCGCCGATCGGCCGCAGCGGCCGTTCGGAGACCTCGCGCCAGGCCTACTCGATCGACGCCGTCAACGAGTTCGACCCGCTGTTCGAGGACGTGTACGACTATTGCTCGAAGATGGAGCTCAACGTCGACACGCTGATCCACGAGATCGGCGCCGGCCAGATGGAGATCAACTTCTTCCACGACGCGCCGCTGGGCCTGGCGGACGAGGTGTTCTTCTTCAAGCGCACCGTGCGCGAGGCCGCGCTGCGCCACGACATGTTCGCCACCTTCATGGCCAAGCCGATCGCCGGCGAGCCGGGCAGCGCGATGCACGTGCACCAGAGCGTCGTCAACACGCTGACCGGCAAGAACATCTTCTCCAACGAGGACGGCACGCCCACGAAGGAGTTCTACTGGTACATCGGCGGCCTGCAGCGCTACATCCCGGCCGCGATGGCGCTGTTCGCGCCGTACGTCAACTCCTACCGCCGGCTGGCGCGCCACACCGCGGCGCCGATCAACATCCAGTGGGGCACCGACAACCGCACCGTCGGCATCCGCTCTCCGATCGCCACGCCGCAGGCGCGCCGCATCGAGAACCGCGTGATCGGCGCCGACGCCAACCCCTACGTCGCGATCGCCGCCACGCTGGCCTGCGGCTACCTGGGCATCAAGAACCGCATCGATCCGTCGGCCGAATGCAAGGGCGACGCCTACCTCGGCGAATACGCGCTGCCGCGCAGCCTGGGCGAGGCGCTGCAGCTGCTGCGCGACGAGACCGACCTGCACGACGTGCTGGGCAGGGACTTCATCACCGTCTACACGGAGATCAAGGAGATCGAGCACGCCGAGTTCATGAAGGTGATCTCGCCATGGGAGCGCGAGCACCTGCTGCTGCATGTCTGACGCGCCGATGCTGCCGCTTCGCGCAACATGACCAGCGCGCGCCGTCCCGCGCCCGGTCGCGCCATCCACCCCTCACGAGGAGCAACCCGATGACCTCCCCCCGTACCACCAGGCAGTGGCAGGAAGCCGACTCGCGGCACTTCCTGCATCCGTTCACCGACCACCAGGCGCTGGCCGCCCGCGGCGCGCGCGTCGTCGAGCGCGGCGAAGGCGTCTACGTCTGGGACACCGACGGCAACAAGATCCTCGACGCGATGTCGGGCCTGTGGTGCGTCAACGTCGGCTACGGCCAGCGCGAGCTGATCGCCGCTGCCACGAAGCAGCTGGAGACGCTGCCGTTCTACAACGCGTTCTTCAACACCGCGACGCCGCCGGCCATCGAGCTGGCCGAGCTGCTCGCCGAGGTCGCGCCCAAGGGCTTCCGCCACTTCTTCTTCTCGAGCTCGGGCTCGGAGAGCAACGACACCAACGTGCGCATGGTGCGCCGCTACTGGGACTTGAGCGGGCAGCCGCAGCGCCAGGTCATCATAGGCCGCCACAACGGCTACCACGGCTCGACGATGGCGGGGGCCTCGCTGTCGGGCATGTCCGGCATGCATGCACAAGGCGGGCTCCCGATCCCCAACATCGTGCACGTGGAGCAGCCGCACTGGTACGAACTGGGGCGCGACATGACGCCCGAGGCGTTCGGACTGAAGGCGGCGCAGACGCTCGAGGCGAAGATCCTCGAGATCGGCGCCGACAAGGTCGCCGCCTTCATCGGCGAGCCGGTGCAGGGCGCCGGCGGCGTCATCGTGCCGCCGTCGACCTACTGGCCCGAGATCCAGCGCATCTGTCGCCGCTACGACATCCTGCTGATCAGCGACGAGGTGATCTGCGGCTTCGGGCGCACCGGGAGCTGGTTCGGCTGCCAGACGTTCGGCGTCGAGCCCGACCTGATCACGTTCGCCAAGGGCGTCACCTCGGGCTACATCCCGCTGGGCGGCGTGATGGTGGGCGAGCGCGTGGCCAAGGTGCTGATCGAGCAAGGCGGCGAGTTCAACCACGGCTACACGTACTCGGGCCATCCGGTGGCGTGCGCGGTGGCGGTCGCCAACATCCGGCTGATCCAGCGGCTGAAGCTGGTGGAACACGTGCGCGACGATGTCGGCCCGTATCTTGCAAGCCGCCTCGCCGAGCTGCGCGACCATCCGCTGGTGGGCGACACCCAGGCCTGCGGGCTGATGGGCGCGGTGCAGATGGTGCGGGACAAGGCGAGCGGCACCCCGTTCGACGGCGACCTCGGCGTGGGCATGATCTGCCGCGCGCACTGCTTCGCCAACGGCCTGGTGATGCGCGCGGTGGGCGACCGCATGATCGTCGCGCCGCCGCTGGTCATCACGCGCGCCGAGATCGACGAGCTGGTGGCCAAGGCCCGCAAGTGCCTCGACCTGACGCTCGCCGACGTCGAGGCGCGCGGCCTGTCCTGACGCGTTGCCCCCCCTCCCTTTGCAGGACTGATGGAGACCCCAAGATGACTTCACCGTTGCACCGCCTGGCGGCCTTCGCGAGCGCGATCGCGCTGGCCCTCGCCGCGGGCGCGGTGCCGGCGCAGGCCGCGCAGGCGGAAGACAAGGTCCTCAACATCTACAACTGGTCGGACTACATCGCCGACGACACGATCCGCAATTTCGAGAAGGAAACGGGCATCGAGGTCCGCTACGACAACTTCGACTCCAACGAGATCCTGCATGCCAAGCTGGTGGCCGGCAACAGCGGCTACGACATCGTCGTGCCGTCGTCGTACTGGGCGCGCATGCAGATCCAGGGCGGGCTGCTGGCCACGCTGGACAAGTCCAGGCTGCCCAACCTGAAGAACCTCGATCCCGGCGTCGCCGCCCGCCTCGCCAAGGTCGACCCGGGCAACGAACACCTCGTCGACTGGCTGTGGGGCTATACGACCGTGGGTATCAACGTCGACAAGGTCAAGGCCGCGCTGGGCCCGCTGCCGATGCCCGACAACGCCTGGGACCTGCTGTTCAAGCCCGAGTACATGGCGCGGCTGAAGAGCTGCGGCGTCTCGTTCCTGGACTCCGGCGACGAGGCGATCCCGGCGGCGCTGCACTACCTGGGCAAGAAGACCACCGGCAACCAGGCCGACTACGACCAGGCGCTGGCGCTGCTGCGGCCGATCCGGCCCTACGTCACGCTGTTCAGCTCGTCGGGCTACATCAACGACATGGCCAACGGCGCCGTCTGCGCGGTGATGGGCTGGTCGGGCGACCTGAACATCGCGCGCCAGCGGGCGATCGACAACAAGACGGGCCAGCACATCCAGGTGCTGGTGCCCAAGACGGGCGGCCTGCTGTTCTTCGACGTGATGGCGATCCCCAAGGACGCGCCGCATCCGCAGAACGCGCTCAAGTGGATCAACTACATCCTGCGGCCGGAGGTGGCGGCATCGATCACGAACAAGGTCTTCTATGCCAACCCGAACCGCGAGTCGAGGAAGTTCGTCCTGCCGCAGCTGGCGGACAACCCGACGCTGTTCCTGTCGGCCGAGGACCTGTCGCGCATGGTCGGGCCGCCCGAGGCGTGGAACAACGACATCCGACGAATGCAGAACCGCAGCTTCACGAAGTTCAAGACCGGCACCTGATCCCACCGGATCCGGCTGCCCGGACGGCCCGGCAAAATGCTCACCCGCGTTTGCACGAGCCGCGTCGCCGCGCCCCCGCGCGCGACGCGTTGGACAACCCCTGAAATGACGCCCGAGGGCGACACACGACCCATGAACACAAGCGCCGACAACGCGAAGTTCCTCCAGATCCAGGACGTGGTGAAGGACTTCGCCGGCTACAAGGCCGTCAACAACGTGAGCCTGGACATCGCCAAGGGCGAGATCTTCGCCCTGCTCGGCTCGTCGGGCTGCGGCAAGACGACCCTGCTGCGCATGCTGGCGGGCTTCGAGACGCCGACGGCGGGCCGCATCGTGCTCAATGGCCAGGATCTCGCCGGCATCCCGCCGTACGACCGCCCGCTCAACATGATGTTCCAGTCGTACGCGCTGTTCCCGCACCTGACCGTGTGGGACAACATCGCCTTCGGCCTGCGCCGCGAGAACCTGCCCAAGGCGGCGGTGGCCGAGCGCGTCGAGGCGATGCTCAAGCTGGTGCAGCTGGGCAAGTTCGGCAAGCGCAAGCCGCACCAGCTGTCCGGCGGCCAGCAGCAGCGCGTGGCCCTCGCGCGCAGCCTGGCCAAGCAGCCGCAGCTGCTGCTGCTCGACGAGCCGCTGGGCGCGCTCGACAAGAAGCTGCGCGAGGAGACGCAGATCGAGCTGGTCAACATCATCCACTCGGTCGGCGTGACCTGCGTGATGGTGACGCACGACCAGGAAGAGGCGATGACGATGACGTCGCGCATCGCCGTGATGAGCGAGGGCCGCTTCCTGCAGGTGGGCTCGCCCGCCGACGTCTACGAAACGCCCGCCACGCGCTTCGTCGCCGACTTCATCGGCAACGTCAACCTGATGGACGGCAAGGTCACGGTCGACGAACCCGACCACGTCGTGGTCGACTGCGCGGACTGCCGGCACTACGTCGGCCACGGCATCACCGGCACGCTGGGCATGCCCGTCAGCGTCGCGCTGCGGCCCGAGAAGATCGTCCTGCAGCGCGACAGGCCGGCGGAGGATTTCAACGCCGCCGCCGGCACGATCCAGGAGCTGTCGTACTTCGGCGCGACCTCGGTCTATCGCGTCAGGCTGGCGAGCGGCCTGGTGCTGGCGGTCAGCATGGCCAACACCGAGCGCCAGCGCGAGGACCAGTTCCAGCGCGGCGACGCGGTCTGGGCGACGTGGTCGCCGCAGGCGCATGTCGTCCTGACGCACTGAGGACCGGGCCATGCAACCGACTCGTCAACCCCGCAACGGCACCCCGTGGTGGCGCGGCCGCGGCCTGGTCATCGGCGTGCCCTACGGCTGGCTGCTGCTGTTCTTCCTCGCGCCGTTCCTGATCGTCGCCAAGTACTCGGTGTCCGAGATGGGCGACGTGCGCGTCGAGGATCTCGTCACCTGGGCCGACGGCACCGTCAGGCTGGCCGTCAAGTCCGCCAACTACGTGCTGGTGGCCACCGACAGCCTCTACCGCAACGCGTATCTCGCGAGCCTGAAGTACGCGCTGGTCACGACGCTGTGCTGCCTGTTCATCGGCTACCCGTTCGCCTACTTCATGGCGCGCGCCCGGGCCTCGCTGCAGCCGATGCTGCTGATGCTCGTGATGCTGCCGTTCTGGACGTCGTTCCTGCTGCGCGTCTACGCCTGGAAGGGCCTGCTGGACGACGGCGGCTGGGTGGCCAACGCGATCGTCGGCCTCGGTCTGGACAAGGCCTTGTTCGATCTCGGCCTGATCGAGACGCCTGGGCAGCTGATGCACACGACGTTCTCGCTGCTGATCGGCATGACCTACACCTACCTGCCGTTCATGATCCTGCCGCTGTACGCGACCCTGTCGAAGATGGACCTGCGGCTGCTGGAGGCCGCGTCCGATCTCGGCGCGACGCCGTGGGTGGCGTTCTGGCGCGTCACCGTGCCGCTGTCCCGGGCCGGGATCGTGGCCGGGTCGATGCTCGTGTTCATCCCCTGCGTAGGCGAGTACGTGACGCCCGAGCTGCTGGGCGGCCCCACCACGCTGATGATCGGCCGCGTCATCTGGGACGAGAACTTCAGCAACAACGACCCGCCGGTGGCCTCGGCGATCGCGGTCGTGCTGGTGCTGCTGATCGTCGTTCCGCTGGCGCTGTTCAACCGCTACCAGGCGCAGGCCGAGGAGGCCGCCAAATGAGCCGGCGCGCGCTCTTTTCCGCCGGCTTCGCGAGGAACTTCGGCCGCATCTGGCTCGTGCTGGGCTTCCTGTTCCTGTACCTGCCGATGCTGACGCTCGTCGTCTTCTCGTTCAACCACTCGCGGCTGCCGTCGCACTGGGGCGGCTTCTCGCTCGAGTGGTACGCGAAGCTGGCCGACGACACGGAGATCATCAACGGGCTGTGGCTGTCGTTCAAGATCGCGCTGCTGTCGGCCAGCGGCTCGGTCGTCCTCGGCACGATGGCGGCGTTCGCGCTCGTCAAGTACCGGCGCTTCACGGGCCGCACGCTGTTCTCCGGCATGGTCAGCGCGCCGCTGGTGATGCCCGAGGTGATCCAGGGGCTGTCGCTGCTGCTGATGCTGGTGGCGATCCAGCACGCGATCGGCTTTCCCGAGCGCGGCCTCGTCACGATCTGGCTGGGCCACCTGATGATCGGCATGTCGTACGCGACGGTCGTGGTCAGGGCGCGCCTGCAGACGCTCAATCCGCAGCTCGAGGAGGCCGCGATGGACCTGGGCGCGCGGCCGTGGCAGGTGTTCACGCTGGTGACGCTGCCGATGATCGCGCAGTCGCTGCTTTCGGCGTGGCTGCTCACGTTCAGCCTGTCGCTCGACGACGTCGTCGTCTCCGCCTTCCTCAGCGGACCGGGCGCCACCACGATGCCGCTGGTGATCTTCTCGCGCGCCCGCCTCGGCCTCGACCCGAGCGTCAACGCCGTCGCCACCGTGATCATCGTGGTGGTGGCCATCGGCGTGGCCATCGCCAGCGTCCTGGTCGCGCGCGGCGAGCGCCGCCGCGCCGCCGAGATCGGCGCGGCCCACCGCGGCGGTTCCTGAGGCGGCCCCGCACGGCGCGGCCTGGCTTTCACCGGTTCATCGACACGAGTACCCATCACCAAAGAGGAAGCAGCATGTCCAGTCCCCTCGGAAGTCTCGCGAAATGGCGACCCGCCGCGCTCGTCGCCGCCCTGCCCGTCTGGCTCATCCACGGCGCGGCGTTCGCGCAGGACGCGCCGGCCGTGCAGTCCCAGACGGTGACCGTCACCGGCTCCAACGTGCGCCGCACCGACAGCGAGACGCCCAGCCCGGTGGAGGTGATCACGTCACAGGACATCAAGAACTCGGGCTACACCAGCGTCGGGGACGTGCTGCACAACATCACGGCCAACAACATGGGCTCGCTGTCGCAGTCGGCGCCCAGCGCGTTCGCGGCCGGCGGCAGCGGCGTCGCGCTGCGCGGCCTCACGGTGGGCGCCACGCTGGTGCTGATCGACGGCCACCGCATGGCCTCGTACCCGATGCCCGACGACGGCGAGCGCGACTTCGTCGACATCTCGTCCATCCCCATCGACGCGATCGAGCGCATCGAGGTGCTCAAGGACGGCGCGTCGGCGGTCTACGGCTCGGACGCCATCGCCGGCGTGGTCAACGTGATCCTGAAGAAGCAGTTCACCGGGCTGACGATGAGCGCCGAGACCGGCCTCAGCAGCCACGGCGACGGCGCGACGCAGCATGCGAGCATCACCGGCGGCATCGGCGACCTCGCCCGGGACGGCCAGAACGCCTACCTGTCGTTCGAGGCGCGCCACGCGAACTCGATCCTGCTGCGCAACCGGCCCTACCTCGCGCGCACCGACTGGACGCCGTACGGCGGCGCCAACCTCACGCAGGGCACCGACTCCGGCGCCGTCTCGGGCGCCTCCAGCGGGGCGGGCAGCGGCACCGGCTACCTCGTCGACGCCGACGGCAACCGCACCTGGTTCCCGGGCTGCACCGCCACGCAGGCCGCCGCCGACCAGTGCGGCTACAGCAACCCGTACCAGACGCTGTCGCCGGAGACCACCAACCTCGACCTGATGGGCCGCTACACGCGCAACCTGGGCGGCGGCTGGCA
>Ga0247779_1001376_pt1 | contig 11793 bp, 16 predicted proteins | sample UWRJL221509R5_FD_179925 | JGI IMG/M metagenome (GOLD analysis project Ga0247779, IMG submission 179925) | Plant litter microbial communities from Arlington Agricultural Research Station in Wisconsin, United States - UWRJ-L221-509R-5 | ecosystem: Environmental > Terrestrial > Plant litter >...
TATAAACCTATGGGAATAATTTCATATCATACTCCACGTTTACCTCAAGATCTAAAACTTTGAAGGTTTGGAATCTGTACGAGGCAGGCAGACCGAGTCCCATCAATCCCAACACATATCGCCCTTCACTACAGAGGGTGGCACGAGGCAGGAAAAAACTCTAATCTCGGTTACGATCATAGTGTCGGAGTATTTTGCATCTTCTGTCTTCTTTGCGTCCAATCAAGCTTACAGACTCCCATACAGGGACGGCCCTGCATATGTTTCTGGTAATGTACATTGAATTGCTTTGCGGATCGAGACCTTCAGAAGGTGCCCATCGGCATGTCGCGCTTCAAACGGTGGCGATGTGGTTTCTTCTGACCGCTTACCGGATGTGATGTGGAACAGTGAAAATCTCTCTTACCGTCAGTCTGGCTGGATACACATACAAAGGCGAGTACATGCGGAAATACCCTGTATCCCTTCTTCAACGTTCAAAATTGCATGCTCCCCATTCCACTACTATAACAAGTATAACCAGATTCCTATTCCACTTTATACGATGTCTTGGTTCCAAATCTTTCAAGATGGGCCAGAATATGACGCTCCTAAACGACGGCGTACTTTTACACCCCCACACTTGTCCTTAAAAGAGTTGCGTCACTGGTGCCTTTCCTTGTCCGTTTCGTTTTTCGCTACAATTGAATATAGATGTCTTTCATCAATTCGTTTTCTTTGCTTATGTTTTTTTCCTTTCTTTTATTTATTTTTGGCCTTTTATATCGTTTTCTTCTATTGTATATTTTTATTTGACTGGAATCTTCCAATTTTTTTTTTCGCCTTTCTTTTCATACTGTGCGTATTTTTGTTATATAAAGTAAATGCTAGATCAATATTATGTATATTATTGTAGGGAATTTCTCAGACAATTTAGTACCTCTTATATACTATTCTAATGTCTGAGTCATGGATTGACGACACTGTGGATTGGACTTCAGTACTCAGTCCTGAAAGGCAGTAATGCCTTCTCAAAAATGCTCAGCAGATTATCATTGTTGCCGTTAATTTCTGAATTTAGTTATGTCTATCGTTAGGCATGACAAAATCACTTCCTATGAAAAGATTAGGACAAAATCGGTCCCTCCCTAATATACATAAGGATGCGACCGACAGACGTTGCAGTGAAGAATCGGAAGACAAACTTAAGGTCCATGTAAATTGTCACGGTGACTGGCCAGGACCTGAAAGGAATAGGATGAAGTTATCACCAGCATTCATGAATACTAAATCATTAGAGGTATGACTGACCATCTGCCAGTACCTCAACTGGAAACCCCAGGCGATCACCGGCATGCCTTGAAGAACATAGCGGACACAGTGAAGGTGAAAGGGATGCGAATGCCAATAGAGATAAGATATAAACAGGCTCGTTGATACCGGAAATCACGAACAAGTGCTTGCTCAGTAACCACGAGTTTATTGTTGCTTTATACCAAAATTTGGACGCGAAATCTTGCGGCAGATAATGAAGAGGATAAAAGCGGCAGAGAATAAGCCAATAACATCTCTCTCAAAAATCGTTCGCGCAAAGCATCTCGATGAAAGGTGGGATTTAGTTGATTTCGGAGGGGAATTGTGCCAACAATGAGCTTTGATAACGAGGACAAGGTAAACATTAACGCCGGGTTTGGCTAGATGTCTAGTCCCATTGCACTGAATCATAATAACCAGAGATGTCGAGGAAAGAAAACTATGAATAACGAGAAAGGAGGGTTAACAAAAGGTCAGACAACCCCTTCGAACAATTTTACAATACTGGAGATTTTACATTTGCGGAGTACGTACACGTACACCCCATTGCATCGGATAATCGAAGGAAGAAAAACTCACACTCTGGGCAGAGCTCAGAATCCTTAAGATTGAAGTTCAGTTGATACAGACCGTCTGAGAAGGCGAACAACAGATACAGGCGAACATGGGAATACACTACGCCAATAGAAAGAGTTAAAGTTATCGAGGAAATTTTCTGGTTGAAGATCTTCGGTTGATAAAAGATGCAAAACGCACCTTTTCGAAAAGCCCATCAATTTCCAACTGATGATGCCTGGCTTGAGCCAGAACATGAACTTAAGTTCCATGTTTTCAACACGTGCGGATTTCGCGAAACCGATGATGGTGGAAGCGGGTCTGAGCTCTGAGCCGTGAAGCCATTCTCCAAGGAGTGGATGCAGAGAGAAAAAACAAGGTACGACATTCGAGAGGTTGAACGTTGAACATGTTGGTGGAAGGGTTCAGAAATTCCATTTTTATCGCAGCAAGAAATTATTCGGGATAAATATAAATGAACAATGCGTATGTTATTACGTCTGCCTCGCCCGAGCCATCCCTGCCCCTCTTGACGCTACTCCTCGTATCTCGAACAATTTTATAGGCGACCACGTCCCATGAGATTAGCATGGGGTGTCAACGAAGTTGGCCATACTCGTTTACTGCAGCTGTCTAACGTACGATGTTCCAGGGTTCCGCAAGTAGTTCTCTTAGTTATAAGAGATATTTCAGGAATGATGATGGTTCTAGTTTCGCAGAGCAATTGAGGAGCATCGAGAAACATTTAAAGTTCCAGATAATCGCAGACATAGATGTTGGTGAGAAACTGATGATGGCAGCGACGACGAAATTAGTGGAAAATGGGAACATTGAGCTTGGCAGTGACGCTGCGGCAGGCGAAGACAGCTACTCATGTATTGATGCATAATGGACCGCTGAAAGATTGCAATGTAAATATGAGGAAACAAAAACGTAGAGCACATAAACAAATACGTACGACCGTAAGTAGCTTCACATACAGATTTGGAAATCATGACTTTGAAAGAGATATTTCGGATGGGGGATTTGAATTGCGATTAAGACAGAGGACATCAGAATGATATAGGTGAATGCCCACAATAGCCTTCCATGAGGTCCCACCAACCATATTTGCTCTCGAGCAATTTAACACCGTACTTTGGTCCCATGTCCTGCATACATCCTGGCAACTTCGACGAACAAACGACTATGGACAAGACACCAGGGTGTAGCATTGAGTAAGAAGGGATTTGAGCTGAGCTGTGGACAAGGCAGAGTACGAGCGAAGTTCTGCCATCCAACCTGAGTGGAGCTAGGGAGGAAGCTGATGATGACTAGGCTGATGTACAACGCTGGCAATGAGATCTGAGAGACCGCACGTGTCAATGGGGATGATTCTTGTCGCGTCATCAGGGGTTCGAGTGGCATTTTCTGAGGCGAGCTGTCAGTGTATGAAAACAGGAGAGCCAAATCCGACCACCATGCGTGCTCTTGTCTCGTCTTTCGAGAACCCAGTAGAATGATGGCCAACGGAAACCACTGACGACTGCCCTTGAGAGATCCTATGTCCTTCGTGCCAACGTTCATCGCCGATCGCTGTACTGGAACACTAAACGTTGGATGCGTGCCTAATGCCCTCCACATCGCGAAATGGATGATGGTAGGAGAGAGTTAAAGGTGGGGAAGTTGTCGAAGGAGATGAAGCTTGAGAATGGACATGGAAAGTGCGAGTTACGGCGGACACAAGCACCGCTATCCAGGATGTGGGGAGGCAGGAACAAAAAAACCAAACACAAATTATTGTAGGTGCGACTTCGACGGTGACTACATTATCAAGTAGCGCTGAGAATGAGATACCGAATTTGATAGCGCTGTTGCGACGGGTGAGAGCCACTGTCACTCCATCCTCAGACATTTAAGTGGCCTTTTCAGAGATACACTGGAATCAACGATCTAGAAAGAGCTGGATCAGACGAGAGTCCAATTGAAGCCAAGGTAAGAACGCACCTATTCGATAAAACATTATATCCAAACATTCCTTTCTCCACTGTCGAACTCGAATATCCCCGTGCACGACGAACATAATCATACAGCATTCCATTCGAGCCGACGAAAATGTACTTGAGTGTTGAAACTTTCAATTCAAGTTTTGCACACTCAATACCGACTTCCCAGTTTGACGAAACAGAAGACGATGGAGAAGAATGAGGATGGAGAGTCGGCGTATGAAATCTCGGCCTGACTGAGTCCTCTTAAGCTTCTCTTCTCCTAGCAATTGTTGATGATAATCCCGATACATCCGTTCTGGGTACACTGTCTGAACGTGATATTCTTTACTAGGCGACAAAAGAACGAACAAAAAAAGGGGGGCGTTGGCGACATCGAGTTGTTAAAGTGCTTTCTGGGTGAATTTGTCATGACAAGTTGAGATGGACGATAGCATGGGCTCGATAGCACGGGTGTACGGACATAGGTTATTCTAGGAGAATGGTTGCTACAGAATAGACGAAAATAGATCATGTTTATTGTTTATTGTTGAAATTGAGCAAATGAGCTTACGTGCAATTCGTATGTGTTGAAGCTTTGAATTTTGGTTGATGAAATGCATGGAGGAAGTAGGTGTTGCGATGAGATGAGGTGGTGGAAGAAAATATACAGGGAAAATCCAATGCTCCGCCCCAGGACAGTGGTCTCACGTTCGTGCCTCTGATTGGTTTGCTACGCGATGAGGGAGATGAACCTGAAGAGCGTTGTTGACCACCTCAAATCCATTTAGTAGAGGAGTTTGGGAGCATGTTGATAGAGGAGTTGGAATAGACGACAGTATTTGTCAATATGATTGATACATCTACGAGGGCTTGTCCTCGAATACAGACGCTTTAATAGCGTCAATAATGTTCGTTATCGAAAATCAAGGGTCAAAACTTACGCGCAGTAGGTGTGTAAACAAAACTTCGGATTTGGCAAATAAGAACCCGAGATGAAGCTGAAGTTGACGAGGCTCGACTTACGATGTGGTAGTAATGACGACGATTCCGACGGAAGAGTGGAAATTGGAAATTCCTGTTCTCAAATATGTATCACGTGCCCAAATTGAGATAAGATTAGATCGTCGAATGAATAAATTCAGTCGGAATTAAAATTTGAAATCTGAGAAATTGAGCCCTGTCACAATTTGATATTCCTGCAAAATTCGGTCGGATTTTAAATTCTCTCGGAATTCGAACTTTCGCCGACAAATTCGATCGAAATTTAAAATTCTCAACGACGAATTCCGTCGGAATATGGAATTTCAATGACAATTCCGTCGGAACTTGAAACGTCGGCATTGGAATATGTCGGAATTTAAATGCCCTGCAGCCATTTCGATAATGACGAACCTAAATCAAGTACGCGTGGTTGTTCGTTCCCAAAGACCACACCTCTACCCGGACCTCTCCTTCCCAAAACCAAAACCATTTCTTGTAACTCTTCCCTGTAACTCAGCTTTGCCGCATCTACCACCACCGAAACTGCCATGTGCTGCCCAAACTATCGGTCGAACTTTCTTAATTTCGAACAATCGAACAAAATCCATTGGGTACAGCTCTTCAGGCTCTTGCAGAAAGTTCTGCAAACTCATTCTGGTGTTTTGAAGTATCGTTTCGCAGACAGACTTTGCGTCGACCTGCTAATTTCTTCTAAATGAACGGTCAGGTATGTTTCCATAAGATTTTGGGTTCTCACTGACATTATTTCCTTCGCATAGCCTCGACCTCCCCAGGCTATCGGGAAAAACCAACGGTAAATCTTCAAAATGATTCACAAAGAATGATTAATGATTTCTGACTTCATTAATTTAGTTATTCGCATACACAATCTCGACGTCCTCTGGCTTCCCATCATTGAATAAACGTATGGAGTAGATAAACGTATTGAATATAACTCCTTTGCTCATTCTCGTACAAGGATAATCGACATTTTACTCCCATCTCATGATTCGGCCTCGCTCTCGTCCCCGTCGTTCTCTCACTCGTCGTGAGTATCTTGTTCGTGATGTCCTCGGCAGCATGTCCCCGCTTCTGTACCTAGCTCTATCCAGTGAAGTACAAGAGGCCCTCTAAGAAAAATGAGCGTGAACGAGAAAGAGAAAAAAAAACTCACCTGTAACAATGGCCTCTGCACCCATTAGTGCCACACCTACGCTTCTTTCACCAGCCGTAACTGCTCCAGTTCCTCCACCGACCACGTTAACAACGCCTCCAAACCGATTCCCAATGGCATCTCAGCTATAACAGCCAAATAATCTGCGAATCGAACGGTCAAAAATACTCGCCAGCACCTCTGGTTCCAACACCAACACCAACAGTAAATGGTGGTACTCCCAGCTCTCGCGACTCTTCAACTCTCGCAGAACGCGCAGACACAGACTTTCTTCCTGAGGAAGTTATCCACTCTCTCGCACCCGTCGTACTCCTACTCGTAGTGGGTATCGCGATTGTTCGTAATATCCTTAATATATCTCTAATCGAAACTCGATATTCGAAGCTTTATGTTGCGCCTTTCAGATCCCAAGTCTCACAATTGAACGCGGATCTAACAAATTTCTCAAGGACCGTCATTATGGTTTGCAAATAAACTGCTGTTAATCTCAGGATGTCATGCCTAACTTCAGCATGACTGATAATTTCTGTGACGGACGTGCGCGTAAAGGCCTATCTGTTCGAAAAGATCACGAACTTCACTGCAGTATCGGACTCGAACCCCTCCCTGAAGACAATAACCACCCATCCAAATATAAAACGTCCCACTAGGACGGCAATACAGCACGTTTTTAAGATCATACATTAAACCAGTCACTATTTTATTCACCTTCGAATCGACGACCCTTTCACCTAAGCGTAAACGTTAACATGTGCGTGAACTTGTGTCCTACGTTCTGCGTGATCCACGCATCCTGGCCTTCCTGCCTCTTTTTTTGTGATCATCATCTTTCCCTGTCTCTTCCTTGATTTCTGGTCATTTCTGAGCTAGGTGAAACTAAGTATGGTACGGTCGAGCGGGAAATGCTGGATAAGCGTGCAAAGTACTTATTAATGACATCATATATATGTAACGTGCACGTTCCGCGACTTTCTGGTCGTGCTGACAAATCTTCAACTCGTTATGATTAAGCAGCGAGCACCGCACCTTACCAATACTCATGCATTGGCCATGGACATAGTCCAGGTCATCCTGGCATACATACTCGTCTACGGTATCCTTATCGATTTCTCTGCCATGAAAATGAACTGGATTGTCTGAACGGCGAAAGGAATCCTACTTTTCTCCAGAATCTCACACTCCAGCCATTGTTCAAACCACGACGTCTTATATGAGTCTACTCGAGATACTGACTGTGTATTTGCGTTCCAAATTCGATCGGTCGTCAACCTGTAATTACGGGAAGAATTGGGTCTTCACCAATATTATACTCAGAAAAAAACGACTTTGTGTCGTTTTGCAGCCAGACTTTGTGTCGGCCTGCTAACTTCGTCCGAATCAACGGTCAGGGATTTTCCTATGAAATTTTTGTGCTTCCACCCACGTTCTTTTCTTCGCGTAGCCTTGAACTCTAGGAGTTGACAGATAAATACCAATGCTTTCGATAATCTGTGGTTCAGGGACGATCTGAATCACCTATTTCAAGTTGAATCCCTCTTTCGATCCAAGCCAGACGATATCTTTTAAATACATGACCCCTGCCACTGCCACTCTCTGGTCTTCCTCTGCGAGGTATTCGTATGCTGCGGTAAAGAGTTGAATTCACACTGACATCTTTCTTCCCAGAGCCTCTACTTCCGCAGTCACCACCATACTCCGCCACAGCGAATTGCCATTGCCTTGCGTCCTCAATCCGTATATTCATTGTGGAGATATGCTCTGAAGTCTTCTATACGTGCAATTCTTCATCGATCGGTGTTCGCTTATACCTCGATGTTCTTTTTTTGCTCTTCGAATATCGCTTTCTTTCTTTCTTTTTTTTTGAAATTTTTTAAGGGCTGACCGTTGTTTGTTACCGTCTCTCACCCACCCACCTACCCAAGGTGTTGGCTACATATATGGTTTTCCAGATTTCACTGGCTTATCGTGTCGTTCCTCAGTTAACCTATTCTAGCTGCATGATCAAATGTTTGAATACTCTTGTCGACGCCGTCCCCTCGATGTGCTAACTGTGAAGACGAGCTGCGGTACCGCATAAGCCTTTGCTGAGGAACTGTCTCTGTATGCACGAGCAAAGTACCAGACAGAAGAGGACGATAGACCATGGTAAGCCACGAATTATTCTACCATGGATTTTGGCTAACTTTTTGTTTATTCGTCATAAATTCTGTGTCATCGTGCGGTGCTCGTTCGTTAGTCTTCCTACTGACGACGTTAACCCACCTGTAGCAGCAACAGAAAGCGATGTGTCGGTCAACGGAAGGCACCCGACCATCCTGAAGTTATTTGGGTAGCGCTCAAACACCCTGAATCGAATTTTCTTGAAATATAACTCGGTTCTGCTTGACGTAGGTCAAGGCCAGGCCGAAAGGACAACGAACGTGGTAAGCACGCCTTTCCAGTTACTTGTATAATTAATTAATTGACGACATAATACATCGCTTACATGAGCGCTTATGACTTAAAGTGACCTGAACGATCCTCTTCAAACCTTCAACCGCAACCGGTACAGTCCAGGTGAGTATCATTCGATTCTGACCGATATCGGTACTGAGAAATCGCAATCATAGGGCCACGAATATATACTTCCGAAGTCCAGGTAAGTTTGGATGTATATACATCGCATTACTGACCATTAATTCGAAAAGACTTCATCATGCCGATCACAGTGAGGTGCATGATGGATGCCCCACCTCCAACGACAACCCAGGACATCAACACAATGATGGTGGAAGTGAGGGAAGGGATGACGAAGCTGAGGCAACAGTTGCTGATTCAGTACAATGCAGAGGGAGAAGGAAACCGCGTTGCTGACGGTCTCCTAATAATCTGGTGAGCATTATTATTCCTTTTTGCATTCCTGTTTCGACGTTGGCTTCAGTAAGCGGCCACCACATGCGTCCACCAAGTTCCCTACTCCCCATTACACGGCGCGGTTTTTCCTCCCCAGCGGCAAATACGTTGGCGGTGCCCACGTCTTCGTCAATCCGGCGTTGAATGCACCCACCTTCCAAGACGCCAGACTCGACAATCGCTCCTCACCATGGCCCAGACGGAACTATCATACCATGGTGGACGTGGATCTCGACCCTGGTTTCTTTCAACAGATCGATTTGTAATATATATCTTCTCGTATGTAAAATGTATCGACATTTCTAACTAACTACATACTCATTGGCGACTCAGTGAAAAAAGTTCTAATATGACTGTTGTCTATTAACTTCCGTGAGTGATATACGCCTAGTATTCTCTGTCTTTTACTTACATGCATCACCTATAGGTTCTTTTTTCGGCACTATCAAGGTTGAAATTATGACTTTGGCTGTTCGGCTACCCCGAAGATCAACGAGGGCGAACACTGTGTGGATGGGAAAGGATGAATATCTGGTAAGCATGCTACTGCCCTACCACGAAAATTCTCAATTTCCTCCTATCACAGATTGCAGAGATGCACGTCTTCGCTGAGAAAGTGGCAAAGATCACTTGATAAGTAGCATTCAATTTCTGTTTCAGAGAAATAGAAAACTCACATTTCTTGAATGCATCGGGACCCAACGCCCACGATTTCACCGTAGGAGCATTCTCATCAAATTCTGTATTTTAGGCACTGAAAGCTTACACTATGTCCTTATTTACTAGACGGCGTAAATAATCGCTTCAAAGACGAAAATATGACAGTCGCCCCTTCCCCAGATATGATGCCACTGCAAGAGGTTTACTCAAAAAAAAAAAAAGAATCATTTTGCCGAACTTGAAAATTTTTAAATTCACCTTGTAGCTTTACCGCACACACCAAGCGTACACTGGGAAACCGACCCAACAGGCCATTTCGACGCGCAGCCAAGTGCGCATTCCCACGACTTTGATGCACACGACCTAAAAAACGGACTTGGTAATTCTTCACCATTGTTCTCATACGCATCGATGACAAATACACTTTTAGGTTCTGTCCACACAAACATGATATTATTTTCAACAACATTACGCTACATTCTCTCCGTCGGTTCCATCCCTTTCCTCACATTTCCTCACATTTTTGTCTCTTTTAAATGGTCGTAATTCACGTGAGTTCTACGTGCCCTCTTGCCCCTCGTCTTGTTTTATTTAACCCTTCCCAAATTGCGAATCCTTTCAGTCTATCCAAGAAGAGTAAATAAATTCAAAGGGTACATACCATGTAATTCATATATAGGGACGCAAGCCTTCCAATGATGTGTGTCATCATACGTCAATTAACCTGCGAGACCAAGCGTAAAAGAGAACGCATTTTGTTTCATTGTCTGTGCGCCCCTTTGCGATAAATGTGGGAGTATGACAACGCGACTCTTTTTTAGAGCATAAGCGATGCACTCGCGCACGTCAGCGAGCCCAAGCGATCACAAGCGAGGTATTAACGCGACACTCTGCACAACTTGCGCGCACAGTGAAACTGTCCTTAATAAGGTAAATACAGATGTAGTATCTAGTCTGACTCATTCTGCACGTTCCACACACAAAATCGCACAACAAAGCATTTAAGTACATCGGACTTGACTTGTGTAATTTTTACTCACTATAATATACTACCACAATCAACTACTTATGTACTTAAGAAACCACTGTGGGTTTTCGGCTTTATACTTCTCGTAGCGCTTCCTAATTCCGTGGGGGTTGGTCATTGTGACTGGTACGCCGTCTTTGATGTATGAGAAATAGATCGCAAAATCTTCCTTTGACATTTTCAATGCCTCATCGAGAATATCCTTGCTTCGTGTTGACCTTTGCTTTGAGAGATTCACCATTACCTTCGAAACACACATTCTCTCTCCAGTATTCTCCACCTGGAACTTCTCCCATAATACCTCCGGGGAGGTTCTGCTATATTCTTCAGCCAGCATCTAATAAAAAGACGGTCATATCAGAATCACCGCGAGGTCCTTTGTGTGGTTGACGACCCGAGCGAGTAGGAGAGTGCTCCGCGGTGCTTTCAAATTATTCCTACGTCAGGAACACAGTCATAAATTATTTAGAGGTTCTTCATACGTCCATAGCGCCGGATTAGCACTGAAATACACGAGGGCGTTCTTCAAATCTTGTTTTGATCCGGATGATTTGAGATTGAATTTTTTACACAGCGTTCGCAAATCTACGAGGGATACGTCCTGTCTGTAAGCTTTTTAATTCAAAGGTTGACATGCATTGGACTATAGTCGTAGCTTACAGGGAGATACTGAATGTACCAGATAGACTATCACGTCATCGAAGTGGAGAGGAACCAGCAATCTGGTTCACAAAGCAACAAAGTGTCTGCATTGCTGAGTTGTAACTCTCTTTTAAAATACATCAATCTCAGTGGGCACACATCTTTTAGCGTGATCCGCGAGCGAGCATCAGCGTCACACGAGCGAGCACTCGCGCGACATAAGCGAGGTTGTTTGCGATCGTTAGCGAGCTCGCAGAGTTGAGAAAGAAATAAGTTCGCGTGGTAACAAGTAGTATTATTTAAAGGCGAGGTTTATGCATTATTTTTTACGAGTCTAATGAACCGTATAAAAATATTATATGTCTGCACGTATCTATGTACTATGAAATTATGGCACTTTCTATGCATTTTTACGAGTGATTCTCGTTGTCCTTTTTTTTTTCTTGGTTGTATCTCGGTGATTGAGGGGTTTCCTCCCTGGTTTACGTCCACTGTTAGCGCCTTGTTTTTTGGCAGCTTCTGGCGGTCGAAAATATTGATATATATATATATGGGGTATAAATCCCTGTAGTCATTAACATATCTATTGTCAGTGTGAGCGA
>Ga0247779_1001377_pt1 | contig 11781 bp, 17 predicted proteins | sample UWRJL221509R5_FD_179925 | JGI IMG/M metagenome (GOLD analysis project Ga0247779, IMG submission 179925) | Plant litter microbial communities from Arlington Agricultural Research Station in Wisconsin, United States - UWRJ-L221-509R-5 | ecosystem: Environmental > Terrestrial > Plant litter >...
TCATCAATTCTATCTTCGGCAGACAGGCCCTCCGTAGTGTAAAGACGCTTCGCCTGCGGCTGAGAGCAGATACCGACTATGCGCCTCTCTTCTCACATTTTACTTCCATCTCGACGTTAGAGATGAACCTCGATACGCTGGTTACGCTGACGTCGGATAATAATCACGATGAAAAGGATGTCGCGGTAATTCCTTTCCCTCATATGACGACCCTCCGTGTTGCGGATTCGCCTTTTTGTCGCCACGACGGCGTGACGGCGCTTAAAAAATTCTTCAAAAGCAGGACAACCGTAGCAACGAGTGTTTCTACTGTTGAACTTGGCTTCCGTGGGGTGAACGCTACTAGAGTAGACGAGTTTGGGGAAATTCCAGACCTTGCGACAGTTGTATGGGAAGACGAGTTATATAACAGGGTTGTTCGGGTATTCCCCAGTAGAGGTTAATGTTGGTTTATTTCATATTTTGTTTCATTTGGACGATGTATTCCTACTTCCAGTCGATACTGTATATATTATATATAATGTCATGCTGGTGAGCACGAAATCGTTTTACTAGATCAGAGCTAGCAAGCACAGGCACATTATATATAATCTCAGCACGCGTTATATATAACACTAGCTCAGCTTTTTCTCAGCCTCGTTTGGCAATTTCGGCACTCCGAAATCACTATATTTGGGCTACATCACCGAAATTCCGGTCTCTCGTCATTAGTCAGCTTCCGTTTGGGGTAGCTCTTCTTCCGCGTCCTCCGAAATGGCTTGCTCATTGTTGCGCATGGCGATCAAAATAGTCCGCTCGTCGCAGTCCACAATGACCAAGAAATCCGTCCTAAATTGGTAGCTAGCGCCATTTGATTGGTCAGCCACTTTGTCATTACAATCTCGTAATATGACTATTATTCTGATTTACACCAAGTCCCGCGTCTTCGTACCCCACCGCGAAAATGACTTGTAATTAAATTTTCGAGTTCTTTTTCCTTCGCGGGTGCGCACGTAAGATTTAAACAACATGGAATATTTGTTAAAGTGAAACGATTTTTTATTCTCATATGACCGATAATTTGTACTGTAAAATTTTTCAATGGCAGCGGTAAAATTCGTAGACATGTATTTCTTATAGACAAATAAACATGACATGGATGAGTATTTAATACGATTAATAGCTACTATGTTATGAGCCCTCGCCCAAGTGCGGGAACACTTCCTCTCCAGTGTCTTCGTCAACGAGAGCAAATCTGGTGGGGGATGAGCACGAAAAAAGCAAAGAGAACCACTTTGACCACTTTACCCTTTCCACTTGCGTTTCTTGGCCACATTCGTCTCTTTCCCAAAATCTTCTGTTCGTCCTCTTTTGCTACCAGCCTTCGCGGTTGTTGTATCTGTTGTATCACTGGCTTTTGGCGCCCTGCATGATCGTACTGGACGCCTTTCGTCGTTGATGTCTTGCTGGGTGGTGTTCTCCTTGCCTTTCCCTTTCTTCGCCTTTCTCTGACCTTTCTGTTTCTTGGAGGGCTCTGGAGCTGATGCTGCTACCGGCGGTTGAGCTTCTGGGGATGTAGGGGAGTTTCCGAATCCTGCCGCCACACCGGGTATGATATAGTCTGAAGCTGCAAGATCCGCTGCGCTATCTTGGCCTAGTTCAGCGAAAGGTGCAGCTGGGGAAGAAGGGTTCGAGGGATGTGCCTGAGTCGGATTACCATATGTGAAGCCGGCGAGGTAGGTGTCTGCGTAGGTCGAAGGCAACTGAACGGCATTGGCGAGAAGGAGCTCAGGATCGATTTGGATGTCACTATCATCGGCGGGGGTTTGGACTGGTGTTGGCCTTACTTCTGATAGTTGCATGCGAGCCCACGCGTTACTGATAGGGGAGGTGGGACCGCCAATGTCAGCTGCACAACGTGCAGGAACCTGGATAGCAGACGCTGAGGTAGGAACCGCCGGAGGAGGAACCTGAGTCACAGCGATGGGTACAGGAGATACCAAGATAGATTGAGTTGGACAAGGAGCCGAGGTAGTGGGTGCACAACTTCCCAAGGTGGAATCCACTTGAGGAATCGGGCCAGGAGCTTGACGTCCGGGTGTATGTTGGGCTGCAGCTGGATGCACCGGCAGTTCTGGAACGATCGGTGCACGCTGGGCTGACTTGCTGGCATTTCTAATCTCGAGGCTTGGCCGCGGTCGCAACTCGAGCGTCGAAATGGGACCAAGTAGGACATCGTGGTCAGGAGGAAAGTCAGTGGGAATGCCAGTTGCGGCAGTTTGCGCACGTGTCGGACTGGATTCTTCGTCTTCGTCCATCTTCCACAAATTATCTTCGCCCTCTTCAACCTCAAGCCCTCCTATATCCTGTACTTTGGATCTTGTATCTATAGATCTCGCTTGACGCACCTCCACAGCTGCATGCATGAATAATGGTCAGTTTTAGTTTATTCTGCATTATATAATTGGAAACTCACGAATAGCTTGGTGCAAATATTTCGAGAAAGGATCCATTACATTTTGCTTGAAGTCCGGGTACGTCTCGTGAAATTCCAAGCCCTCCGCTGTTTTTTCTCCGAATTGTTGGCTACACAAATCATGTAAGTCATCGGTAATTCATAATATGATGAAAATATTTCAACTCACTGATCCATCCAGATTTTTCCTCTATTAATGGGCAGTGCTCCGCCCGTCGCAACGAAAATTATCCATCCGGTTCCATCAGCCAGTGCCGTCATACAAGTCGACAGCAAATTCTTCATTTCGTCAATTGAGCTAACATTTCAAAATTATCAGAACATGAAACAGCGCGAAGTAAGTATACTTACCTTTGGTATTCGTGCGGTGTGCGCTCAATTTTCAAAAATGAGCCCACAGTTTTCCTCTTTATCTCTTCGTCGCGTTCACGCTTTCTCTGTTCGATTTCGGCCGCAATTTCGCCCTTGATATCTTCGCATTCTTGCTCCAGGAGCTCAGCCGCTATTGCGCGTTTCAAATTGCACGCAACAATAGGCTTTATCTTCCTGCCACTGTGGCGTTCTTGAAACACTGCGTTCACCTTGTCCTTGTACTTGGACATATAGACCTCATATTCGTGAGGCGCGCGCTTTGTCTGCGACGAATGTTTGTTGAGAAGTTTGAAAAACTGTGATACGCCGCCTTGAACCTTTCGAGACTTGGTTCCAGGCGCACCCGCATGGTTGTGAAACCAGGTCTGGATTTGCTAGTAAGGTAAGATTATCAGTTTCATCTTATACGAAACATGCTAATGACGCACCTTTTGTCTCGTTTGAATGTAGTGTCCAAAAACCGCATTTTCCTCTTTGGATAGACTGGCCTTAGTCCTCCCTGGAAACCTGATCTCGAGTTCCGGCCAGAGTTCAAACCACTTAGCATAAGTGTTTGTCAGAAATGGAGTCGATGTTCCATTGACCCTCTGACTCGTCAAAAAACCGTCGATTTGATTGGACAAGAAATCAAATTGCTCTCGTGTAGTCCACGAGCGTTTACTCCAGACCAGAGGCATGACAAGGCTTCCAGGTCACTGTTGGCCGGCTGGAAATCGACGCCGAAGACGCGCAAGATTCGAAAATGCTTGGGGCGATATGCCACATGCAGTAATTTCAGGTATATTTGTCTGTCCTTCTAATTTAACATTTATTCCAACTAATTCCTATTATCTACATACCAATTCAAGCCAGTTCATGCTGAATACTGTGCACTTTGGCATAAAAGAAACCTTTAGCCACAGGCTATACTATATATGGTATGTGCGCGCCTAAACTTTTCTTAAATTACCCCATTTAGATCTCAATCCTTGAGCCACACCCGAATTTCAGAACCCATTGACGAGGTGGAAACTCCCGAGACACCTGTCTATATGATCGCTCTTTTCCGCGAAACTGATTCATCGACACAAAACCTTAATTGTTTCGCCTGTATTAGAACTTCCGACTCTTTATGACTGACGCTGTTACCGCTCATGCGGACAGGCCTACGGGCCTTTCATTGGTCACTTGTGTTCACGATCTGGCTCTTATTCTTGGAAATGTCCAACAAGGTGTGTTTTGATACAATTTTTTTAAAATAAATGTAAACATTTTTTCTTCCGTGCAGTTGTTAAACGTCTCCAAGTAATCGCGGAATCTCTGGATTCAGGACGTCAAGACGTGCCGCAGGGTACGTATTTTCCATTTGACTCATCACAATTTTATCTAATTTTTTTCCTAGATACTTCCTCCACACACCCCTCTGTTTCTGAACCACACTCTGATTCAGAAACAGAAGTAATTCACGACTGCCCTTGTGCGCCGCTGTTGCCTACAAACCTGGTCGAAAAAAAGGACATGTATTATGCTGTCATCGTTGGTCGTCACCCCGGAGTATTTCATGGACCGTACGTACCCAAGCCGCCACATTATCTACCCTTTTACTAAATCAACTAACAGGGCCAACGTGACTTCAAATACAAATCGTATTCCCGGCGGAAATGCAACACGATGGCATACTCGGGAAGAGGCACTGAACGCCTTTTATTCTGCATTGGACGACGGATTGGTTGAGCGGGTTAGTCATACTGTTGTTCGTACAGTGTTAGACCGTAACGACCATTTTGAAATACCTTCGAGTTAGTTTTACTAGTCTACGCTCCGAGTATGCAAATACATATATGTTTATTGCCCCTGATATAATCTGCGTGATATGTGATTTATATTATCAATATATAACATACTCTAGGAGCCAAATTTCTTCATAAATAGTCTCGTACTACGTTCACAAAATTTATCATAATAAAAATATTCAAAAATTTGCTCGATGATGGCCCTCTTCTTCGTAACCCAGATAAAGCACTCCATCGTTCCTTTCCAGTGCGGCGACGAACCTGATAGCTGTTGGAGAACCTTTTCGAGACATTCTATGACTTCCTCCGAAGCCATATATTTGTCCTCTAAGAAGTCCTCGAGTCCGCTTCCCACAAAACGTCTCTTTGACTTCCAACCATCACGAATATTCCAACACTCATCAAATTCATCGAGACCATCGTCAAGATCTTTCTTCCAGTCATCGAATAACATCTCGGCATTACGTTTTAATGCGATAATAGCTGGTGTATCAGATGGCGGGATGGAGGGTTGCGGCTGTGTAGGTAGCGGACTCGGAGAGGTATTCTTGGTTTTCATGCGTTCCTCAACGCTATAAAATAATCATTATCACTTTGTACATACATACCATAATCTATAAATCACTACGTACATCTTGGCGCGCTTAGCTCTTTTCCACTCTGCACTTCGGGCGTTCACAATTTCACGATTACTAATAAGCAGGATTGGTATTGGTAAATATATTTGATTCTGATATTGATTATAAGCTTACCGTTCAACGTATCGTTGTTGTTTTGTCAATCCATCGTTGTATTTCGATTTTCTGATTTTTTTATCTTGTGTGGTCGCCATATGTTAGTAAAGGCCCTGAGATAGCTATTATTCTGGTCCAGTGTATGCAGTGTCGGCAATTGCCGCACGCGAACTGGCTAGGACCTGGTTGTTACCTACGCCCTTCTTTCAGATTTTATTATGCTTATGACTACTTTCTAAATGTTTTAGAACGGAATATGGTTTTATATATCAAGAATATAATTATTCGCAACTTGTAAGTTGTGGCAGAGCTAACAATTATATGTAGTCTAGTCACCTCTGGTCCGTACGTGATAGACTACAGCATCGTGTACGTACTTCCAGGGTAAATACATTATAAATATAGATTGAAAGATTATATGTGAGATAGTTGGAAGATGTTGGGTTTTGGTAATGATATATTGTCCATTGACAATGAATGATATGCCATAGTTTGACCACATGAGACTTAGAACCTACCATTCGCGTTCGGAATTAACTAGATTTCTAGTGATTTCTCGTAGTAACAAATGTCTAGCTACTGGTTTAATGAACATAAGATGTAAATTTCACAAAATCACTGTTCTAACTAGGTCATCGTGTACGTAGAGGGTAATTCTACATCTACAAAATTTTAAAACAAAAAAAAATTCAATTTTGAGCTTGCCAGAAGTTGTTTTTTTCTGGTTGCGACTCGGCCACGACCTAATCAGTCAAGAGCACGTGAGCTAACATCTTATCTAATCCCACTAGTTCATGGTTGACGTTGAACCACAACGCCAACCATGAACTGACCTTGTGCTGGCATTATATATAATGCCAGCACAAGGTCCATCCTTTTCTTTGCTCAAGCCACCTTCCGCCAATCGCAAGACAGCAATGTCTGCAATCCCGGTTTTCTCCGTACCTAAGCAGTACATAAACTGCCCATGGCTTTCTGTCTTTTCAGCGCTTCCCATCACCTACCGCCCTTCATATTTGGTGGACAACTCTTGTTGAATCGAATTATAAAAATTCTGGTAATGGATCAACGCATTCAGGGACTGTTGGCCGTCCATTCATCCTTCTTGGACCTCTTGAAAAAATCGTCTCAGGCCGAAATTCGAAATTTCTTGATGACCTGCCTTGGTGAGTCAGATATCCTCTCGGAACCACTTCTTTATCTTAGATCTTACTCTATGCAGGTGTCCCCGCAGATATTGTTGATAGTCCGTTTTTTGCAGTTAGCAATATTGGGAAGTGGGCTTTCGGATACCACCACTTTGAAGATCATAGCCGCAATTTGATTGGGCTCAGCGGTTCTGAAGGGTGCGTCGCTATTGTATTATCATGCTTCTATCTCTTCAGTTAACGCGAAATGCAGCCCTTTCCCACTGCCTCACACGCGTAAATATGGTTTATGCAAGTGTACCACCGCACGCCGTGTAACATGTCATACCCGTCAATCAGCTGCTGCAGCTTCTTCAACGTCTACTCCTTCCACTTCAAGTTCTCCTTTAGCTTCAAAAACTACACCGGCCGCTTCTTCGGTAATCACCCCTCGTGTAATCAGTCAAAATGTCGCTGCATGGGTAGGAGCGAAACCGACACAGGCAACGGCGCAAACTAAATCGACCGCCACCATTGCGAACACCACAAAAGCGGCGCCCTCAGCCTCCGTTTCTTCAAGTTCTAGCAAGGCGAAACCGACGCAGGCAATGGCGCAAACTAAATCGACCGCCACCATTGTGAACACCACAAAAGCGGCGCCCTCAGCCTCCGCTTCTTCAAGTGCTAGCAAACGCAAACGCCAGATAGCGAAGATTTTGGACGCTTTTGAGAACACCGAACGCGGACCGCCTCTGGAAAAGAAATCAAAGGTATGCTCTGAGTCATGAAGTAAAGATCTCACTAACTGTTTCATAACCTGTTTTGCAGACTGCGAAGACTGTATCCGATCCAGTTGACGCCTCTTCCAATGTCAAGGGGTACACGCTGATGAAGATTTATCCCAGAGATCGAGTATATGTTGATTCCCAAATCACCTCCCCGAAAAAAGTAAATAAACAATTTTATCTTGATCTTACAAGCCCATAGTAAATTTTTTAACGTAGATATCTTACTGTACTTGTCACCTTTTTGAAAAATAAATATACTATAGATAAACTGTGAACCCATGTTTGCGTGAATGCCTAAAATTGGTATTTACCTCTTACTACCCAACCACCATCAACCCAACCATGGCAAAACCCGGGACAAAGCGCAACAAGCGCAAATCCAATATGCAGGCTGCACCTGACCTAAATCCAGAGGATTACAGCGGACCCATAACCAATGAACCTATTCCAACCAGGACCAGCAAGAACGACACGAATACTGTGGTTTTGACGCAATACCGATATTTACCCACCGGACATATCAGCACGCGTTCGGACACCCGAATTGTTGAAGGACTCGAGGCCTCGTCAGCTATAGACTCGCGCCTCAATTCTTCAAATACGGACTACAATGATATTCAAGATAACAACGACCCGATATCGGCAGAGGAGGATGTAAACATGCATCATACAGGTCAACAAGCACAGGTCGTGGAAGTGATGCGAAAAAAAAGGCGATCCGTAAGTTTTTTTTCACCGTAAAGTGCACCAGACGCTGATTGCCAGCTACCAAGGACGAGCCTTTAAAGGAGTGGACAGAAGAGCGAGAACTTTTTTTGTCAGAATTTTTGCGACTCGAGGGTCGAGACGAAACGCGTCCGGAACTTTGTACAGAATGTGGAGATCACGTGGGACAATATCGTTGTATGGATTGTGATGGGTTGGAGTTAGTATGTCGGGCCTGTATACTGGCTGGGCATAAAAAAAATGGCCTGCATAATATTGAGGTATGTTCGCTTCTAAGCAGTCTTTTTTTATAAAAAAAATTAACCCACCAGTCTTTCTAGGAATGGGATTCGGTGTTGCGATTTTTCAAAAAGATTTCGCTCAAATCTCTGGGCCACGTTTACCAGCTTGGACACACAATCAGCGAGTCGTGCCCTTGTCCAATTCGGCCATATGCAGGAGCATTTACTGTGGTCGATCTCAATGGAATCCATGACGTCACACTGCTTTTCTGCGGTTGCGAAACAAAGGAGTTTTTATTCCTTCAACTTCTACGTTTCGGGTGGTTTCCAGCCACGGTAAAAGCTCCTCGCACAGCAATCACCCTTCGAATGCTCAAGTTTTTTCAAATACTTTCATTTGAATCGAAATCAACTGCGTTTGAGTTTGAGTCGACTCTGTCACGGATGACAGATAATACAGGTACCCGACATGTAAAGGTAATGTTTTTTCACCTCCCTCAACAAATGTTTATGATTTATCTTCTATCTTTAGAGGTGTTACACCGCCCTGCTGCGCGTCGCGCGTGAATATTCCCATATCAAAATGCTCAAGCGGGCCGGAAGAGGTCATCATGTTTCTGGAGCAGCGGGCACCAGGCCAGGCGAATGTGCGGTCCTATGTCCTGCATGCCCGCATAGTGGTCGCAATCTGCTTCCTGGATGGAAAGATGTTCCTAAGGAAAAAAGGTATGAACAGATTATCATGTTTACTACTAGTTTGATTAACTCTGGCGGTTGATTAGATATTTATACACCCTCTACCTCGGACTTGATGCAAACTTCCGTTTGAAGCGACGTGCAGTGTCGAGCAATGCAGCGGATCCCAGTCTATCGCATGGCTGGTCTTATTTTGTTGAAGAAAATAAATTCAAGGACTTTTTAAACGAGTTCGGTACTCTGATAATTCAAGAGGTGAGCCACAGCTATTTTCGAATTTTTTGAGCCGCGTTCATGAGACATAAAGCCCAGCAGGTGCTCCAATCACAATGCTGTTAACAGAGAACGTGCAACGGAGGGGTTTTCGGCTACAGGTGTAGGAACATGTGATTGCATACGACATGACATGAAGCGGCCGTGCTCAGTGGGAGATATACAGAAAGGAGAACGGTAAGTTCTTGACTTACATTTTTACCTGTTACTCTATCGTACTAATTGAAATATAGATATGTTAACATGGATTATCTGTTTTTCTCCACCTTGAAAAATACGGAATGCGTTGAAACAGTGGTCTCTTACGACATTGCGTGCCAATGGAGTATTCATCTCTGGGATCGAATGAAACAATATCCGACATCTATGCGTGTTGATCACAAGAATAAAAGAACTTTTCGATTCCTTATTCCGAAATTCCATCTTCCGGCCCACATCAAAGCGTGTCAAACACGATATTCGTTCAATTTCAACAAGGAGGTTGGAAGGACCGATGGCGAAGGAGTCGAACGTGGTTGGTCATATATCAATCCGATAGCTTCCAGTACTCGGGAAATGGGCCCTGGCTCACGGAGAGATACCCTCGACGACCATTTTGGCGATTGGAACTGGAAGAAAACAACAAAATTGGGTAAGTCACCTTTATGGTTGTTTTCGAATGCTTTCATGTCTCATAATATATGAATACAGCTCAGAATCTCCTTACTCGCTTTGAAGAGGCGGTTCCGAATGCATTTGAGCACAGTATCTTACATTCCGAGTTCACTAAAGGTCTGAACTCGCCAGAGATTGTAGAAATATGGTCTCGTCAACTCAGCGAGTGGGAAGAAGATCACAGTTTCCCGAACCCATTTGAGGTGACATTCAAAAGTTTGTATCTTTTTCAACTTAAATACTGGTAACTGCGACTAATACATACAATAGCTTTATCTCAAGAGCAGATCCGACGACAGCTAGCGGAAAAGGAGGCAGCTGAAGCTGTTTCAGGAAGAGCGTGGGTGATGCATGCAGAAATTTCGGCTAGCCAGTTAGTGACAATGGGGTTAGAGTTAGAAATCGAGCAGTAGGTCTATTGATTATATTCAGGCAGCCTTGTGTTAACTTATTTTCAAGACGTCGACTGGCAGCTGACCGGAACGCTCAGACTGCCCATGTAACAGACAACCAGAGAGCGAAATGGACGTTACGCTCCACCACACTTCGCCACAAGATTAGTCATTGGATTGATGTACAACACATGTACATCCCCTCGCTTGCAGTTTACCGTCAAAACATGGTGGATTCACTGCCAGAAGATCACGAAGAAACGCCGACATATGAAATTCCCCTTATCCTCCCATCAGCAATCCCTGCCCGTGTCTCATGCGACGCTCGACTTTTTGAAATCGAGTTTCACCTGCGTTTGGCGCAATGTAACGACTCTCTGGATGACCTACGCGACGCGCTTTGCCTACGATCATATGTGCTTATCGACAAGCGCAGATTTCAAACAGGAGTAAGCGCGAATACCAAGTCTCAAGGAATTGTCAACCGTGCACAGAGGAAAGTCAACATGGCAGCCGAGAAATATCGAATGGGGAGAGCTGCCCTCGCAAGATTATCACAGAAGCTTCAAAAGACCGGATGGGAACAACTCCTGCCCGAGCTTCGTCCACAAGACGTACGTGCGCTGTCGGACGAAGAGGCGGTGAGGGAAAGGGAATTACGAAAGAAAAAGGCCGGCAGAGGGATAGATTCGGGGGCTGACCCTACATCAGCCGTGTCCGAGGGTCATCGCAATGTCTCTTGGATTTGGAGACAGATGGGAGGATTGAATGAGGCCGAGATGGATACCGAGCAGCGCCTTCACGAGAGTACGTATTCTGCTTCCTATAATTTCATTCGATGCTGATATGAAATTCTGTAGGTCTACGAATTGAATGGTGCAAGAGTAAAGCACGATATTCTCGATGGGCGGAAGAGGTGGAACTTTTACAGGAGGAACGCCGCAGAGTACTGGCATTTTTGGACCATCGCGCGCTTACGTGGAAACAGCTCGAAGCTGACAGCTCGAAGGATCTGCCATGGATGCTACCTGGAGTCAAACACGATCCTGTTTCGATTGCAGGGCGGGAAGCATTTGCGCGTCAACAAGCCCACCAATTCAACTCGATGCGGGCTTATTTCGAGAAGGTATGGGAAAATGTGGATAATTATATACTTTTTAACGGACAAAATGTATCTATTAATCCTGCAAGCGTAGAAATAGAGGGGGCGGAGGAGGATGATTTATAAACTGGTCGTGTAATTTGTATTATGAGAAAATATATTTGTAATATCACGCTGAAGGGGGGGTGTCGTGATGAGGCTATTTGTAATATCTATTACGCTGAAGGAGGAATCTCGGGATGAGGTAATCAAAGGGCGCACCGACGCGCGCATGGGCTATGTATGGCGGGCGTGGGCGGCACTGATGGCGCGGCGGACGCACGGAGGAGTGCATCCTGTTTTGGAGTCTGCTTACAAGCTCGTATTATCTATAAGACGAGCTTGGCACGTGTGATAACTAGCACATTTCTAGCACAACGTATATGTGCTCGTGAGCATATATTATATATAATAGGTACAGCATCAGGTG
>Ga0247779_1001378_pt1 | contig 11774 bp, 7 predicted proteins | sample UWRJL221509R5_FD_179925 | JGI IMG/M metagenome (GOLD analysis project Ga0247779, IMG submission 179925) | Plant litter microbial communities from Arlington Agricultural Research Station in Wisconsin, United States - UWRJ-L221-509R-5 | ecosystem: Environmental > Terrestrial > Plant litter >...
GACGTCGTCTGTGATCTCGCTGACCACCAGCCAATGCGGCCCATCACTGCCGTGAAAAAGCTCGGTGGAAACCAGCACGATGGGGATGGCGCCCTTGCTCATCGCCTGGCGCAGGCCGGCAAGATCGATCCGGCCACGATGTACGGGGATACGTAGGCGTTTCGCCTCCGCGAGGTCCGCTTCCTGAAGCAGCCGCATCGCCGCAATGCGATCCTTGCCGTCAAGCCGGTCCGCGAGAAAGACCCCACCGCGATTCATCCAGACTTCAGCAGTGAAATTTCGCCGCGCCGCCGCCAAAGCGAGGCCGAGAGCACCGCAGCCACCATGGCCGTCACCCATGAAAATGGTCGTAGCCTCGCGCCACAGCTGCAGCTCGAGGCTACGCGCAATCTTGATTTTGGGATTGAGCGCGTTCATCGCCATCATCAGCGATGACGGACCGCAGGTAAAATCAGTGGACTGATTGTAGTAGCCGAGCCGTGCCGATAGCGGGCGTTTACCTGCCGCTTTTTTTGCAGCGGCAGGTGTCACCAGCGGCTTGACCGCCGCCTTCTTGCTTGCGGCCATGGCCTTTGCCTCAGACTTCCAGGATCAGGCGCTGCGGATCTTCCAGGCAATCCTTCATCCGCACCAGGAAGGTGACGGCCTCGCGACCATCGATGATGCGATGATCATAGCTCAGCGCCAGATACATCATCGGCCGGATTTCGATCTTGCCATCGACCACCATGGGCCGCTGCTGGATCTTATGCATGCCGAGGATGGCCGATTGTGGTGGATTGAGGATCGGTGTCGACATCAGCGATCCATAGACGCCGCCATTGGAAATCGTGAAGGTGCCGCCCATCAATTCGTCAACGGCAAGCTTGCCATCACGCGCGCGGCGACCCAGTTCGGCGATCTTGGCCTCGACTTCCGCCAGGCTCATTTTGTCGGCATCGCGCACCACCGGGACGACGAGTCCCTGCTCGGTGCCGACAGCCACGCCGATATCGTAGTGATTCTTGAAGATGATATCGCCACCGTCGATCTCACCATTGACCGCCGGAATCTCCTTCAGCGCCTGCACTGCTGCGCGCACGAAGAAGCCCATGAAGCCGAGCTTCACCTTATGGCGCTTCTCGAAGCCTTCCTTGTATTTATCGCGAAGCGACATGACCGCGCCCATATCCACCTCGTTGAAGGTGGTGAGCATGGCGGCGTTGTTCTGTGCCTGCTTCAAGCGCTCGGCAATGCGGCGGCGCAGGCGCGACATCGGCACACGCTCTTCATTGGGTGCGAGCGGCCGTGGCACATGCGGCGTTTCAACCGCGGGCGCCGCTGGACGGGCAACCGGGGCCGGCGTTGCTGCTGGCGCTGGCGCCGCGGCGGGTGCCGCCTTCTGCTTCTCGAGCTGCAACAGCACATCTTCCTTGGTCAGCCGGCCATCCTTGCCGCTGGCGGCGATCTTCGCCGGATCGAGATTATTTTCCGTGACCAGCTTGCGGACCGCCGGCGCCAGATCATCCGTCCCCGCCTTTGCCGCAGGTGTCGGTGTCGATGCAGCGGCAGCCGGCGCAGTCGCGGGTGCCGCACTTGCACCACCACCGCCAAGCTGGCCGAGGATCGCGCCAACGGCGACGACCGACCCGGCCGGCGCCGAGATTTCACCCAAAGTGCCGCTGGCCGAGGCAAAGACTTCCAGAGTGACTTTATCGGTTTCCAGTTCGACGAGCGCTTCGCCTTCCTTCACCGCGTCGCCGACCTGCTTCATCCATTTGGCAACGGTCGCTTCGACAACCGATTCACCGAGGGCCGGAACGAGGATGGGTGAGCCTGGCTTGGCGGCAGCAGCTGGAGCAGCAGCCTTGGCCGGCGCTGCCTTTGCCGGTGCCGCAGCAGCGGCGGCCGGTTTCGCGGCTGGGGCGCCACTGCCATTCGTGGCGACAACGCCATCCGTGATCTGGCCGACCACGGTACCGACCGCAACGACCGCGCCGGCCGGCGAGGCAATCTCGCCCAGGGTGCCATTGGTCGTCGCGAAGACTTCCAGCGTCACCTTGTCGGTTTCCAGTTCCAGCAAGGCTTCGTCGACCTTCACAGTATCGCCGACCTGCTTCATCCACTTCGCAACCGTCGCTTCCGTCACCGATTCACCGAGAGCCGGAACGACAATGGGCGTGGCCATCTTTCACCTCGTTAACAGGGCGCGCCCCACACGGGCTGCGCCGATTCCTTACCCGCCGACGCTGCCGGCCTCGAAACCCGATCGGACCAAGCCGATCCTACGCAAGACTGTCGGCATGGCCGGCAGCAATATCATGTCAACCGCGGCCATGCAGGGTCAACGCCTGATCGACCAGCTTCGCCTGTTCCTGCAGGTGCCGGCGCAACAGACCGGTTGCCGGCGACGCCGATGCCGGCCGGCCGGCATAGATCAAACGAGCCTGCCGATGGCCGATACTCTCCATCACGCTTTCGATTTCCGGATTGACGGAGCTCCAGGCACCCATGTTCTTCGGCTCTTCCTGGCACCAGACGATTTCCGCCTTGGGGAAGCGCTGCAACTCGGTCGCCAGGGATTTATGCGCGAAGGGATAGAGCTGTTCCACGCGCAGCAGATAGATATCCTTGATGCCGCGCTTCTCGCGCTCTTCGAAGAGATCGTAATAGACCTTGCCGGAGCACAGGACGACACGCTTCACGTCCTGGTCGGGACCGAGCTGGCCGTCATCCCAGAGCAGGCGATGGAAGCTGGTGCCGGGACCAAACTCCGACAGCTTCGACACAGCGAGCTTGTGACGCAGCAGCGATTTCGGCGTCATCATGATCAGCGGCTTGCGGAAGTTGCGATTAACCTGCCGCCGCAGCACATGGAAATAATTTGCCGGCGTCGTCGCATTGACGACCTGCATGTTGTCTTCGGCACAGGCCTGCAGATAACGCTCAAGACGCGCCGAGCTGTGTTCCGGGCCCTGGCCTTCGAAACCATGCGGCAGCAGCATCACCAGGCCCGACATGCGCAGCCACTTGCTTTCGCCCGAGGTAATGAACTGGTCGATGATGACCTGGGCACCATTGGCGAAATCGCCGAACTGCGCTTCCCACAGCACCAGAGCGCGCGGCTCAGCCAATGAGAAACCATATTCGAAACCCAGGACGCCAGCTTCCGAGAGCGGACTGTCGATCACCTCGAAACGCGACTGGGTCGGCGTGATGTTGTTGATCGGCGTGTATTCCGATTCGTTTTCCTGATCGATCAGGACAGCGTGGCGCTGCGAGAAGGTGCCGCGTTTGCAATCCTGACCAGAGAGGCGGACATAGACGCCCTCGCGGACCAGGCCACCGAAAGCGAGCGCTTCGCCGGTCGCCCAGTCGATCCCCTCGCCCGACTTGAACATCTCTTCTTTCTGGGCAAGCTGGCGGGCGATCTTGCGGTTGACATTGAAGGTCGCCGGCACTGTCGTTAGCGCCTTGCCGATCTCCTGCAGAGCATCGGGTGCCAGCGAGGTCTCGCCGCGACGTTCATCACCGCTGGCGGTACCGAGACCCGACCAGGCGCCCTCCAGCCAATCGGCCTTGTTCGGCTTATAGGTGGCGGAGCCTTCGAATTCCGCTTCCAGGCGATGTTGGAAGCCTTGCATGATGTCATCGACATCGCTCTGCGTCAGTGAGCCATCCTGCACCAGACGATCGGCATAGATCGCCCGTGTCGTGGGACGGTTGCCGATCTGGCGATACATCAGCGGCTGCGTGAACGCCGGCTCATCGCTTTCGTTATGGCCATAGCGGCGATAGCAGAACATATCGATGACGATGTCGCGCTTGAATTCCTGGCGGAAATCCATCGCCAAGCCAGAGCAGAACAGCACCGCTTCGGGATCGTCGCCATTCACATGCAGGATCGGCGCCTGCACGCCCTTGGCGATATCCGAGCAATAGGGGCCGGAGCGCGACGCCACTGGATTGGTGGTGAAACCGATCTGATTGTTGATGATGAAATGGATGGTGCCGCCGGTCTTGTAGCCAAGCAGCTCCGAGAGATCGAGCGATTCCGGCACCAAGCCCTGGCCGGCGAAAGCGGCATCGCCATGGATCAGCAGGCCCATGACCTGTTCCTGATTCTTGTCGCCCCGCTGGCGCTGCTTCGCCCGCACCTTGCCAAGCACGACGGTATTGACCGCTTCGAGATGCGAGGGATTGGCATTGAGCGACAGGTGGACAATGCGGCCGTCAAATTCGCGATCGGCCGAGGTGCCGAGATGATATTTGACGTCGGCCGAGCCCTGGACATCTTCCGGATTGGCCGAGTTACCCTGGAACTCGGAGAAGATCGCCGAGAAGGGCTTATTCATGAAATTGGTCAGCATGTTCAGGCGGCCGCGATGGGCCATGCCGACCACGACTTCCTTGAGGCCGAGCTGGCTGCCGCGCTTGATGACCTGTTCCAACGCCGGAATCATGGTCTCGCCGCCATCCAGACCAAACCGCTTGGTGCCGGTGAATTTCTTATCGAGGAAGCGCTCGAACATTTCCGCCGCCGTCAGGCGTTCAAGGATGGCGCGCTTGCCACGTGAGGTGAAATCGCGTTGGGCGCGGCTGCCCTCGATGCGGTTCTGCAGCCAGGCCTTCTGGTCCGGATTCTCGATATGCATGTATTCGATGCCGATCGACCCGCAATAGGTCTCCCGCACCGCATGCACGATCTGCCGCATGGTGGCGCTTTCATAGCCGAAGACATTATCGACGAAGATCTCGCGATCCATGTCCGCTTCGGCAAAGCCATAGGTCCGCGGATCCAGCTCGGCATGCTTGCCGCGCGGCTTCAGTTCCAGGGGATCGAGATTGGCTTCAAGATGGCCGCGTACCCGATAGGCACGGATCAGCATCATCGCCCTTAAACTGTCGAGAGCCGCCTTCTGACGGTCCCGCGCCAGCGAGCGCGGCTGCGCCGTGCCGGGAGCAACCGCGGCATGGTCTTCGTCATGGCCATTGGCGATTTCGACATCGCGATCGCGCGGCGCCCAACTGGCACCGCGAATATCCTGCAGGACGGTCGCCGCATCATCGCGCAAATCTTCAAAGAAGCTGCGCCAAGTCGGATCGACCGAGCCCGCATTCTGCAGATATTTGGCGTAGAGCTCTTCGATGAAGGGGGCGTTGGGGCCAGAGAGGAAACTGGTCTGATCCATGATACGGTCACTCTTTACAGCGGAGGCCGCGATCGGGCAGCGGCCCTGTCGATTCCCCTGCGGTGATCCTGCACATAAGAAGGTTAATAATCTTTAGTTGTGCAGGTTGTGAGAAGCCGAACCCGATCGGCGGCATCCCACGACGATGTCCTTCCTCCCGATGCGCCGGCCGCCCATCGGGCAGGCCGGTCACCGGTTGATTATCTAGGGATTATTTCCCCATTGCCTTCAGCATGGTGCTGCCAAGACTGGCAGGTGATTCAGCCACCATGATTCCGGCCGACCGCATTGCCTCGATCTTATCACCTGCGCCGCCTTTGCCACCGGAAATGATGGCGCCGGCATGACCCATGCGGCGGCCTGGCGGTGCCGTGACACCGGCGATGAAGCCAACGACCGGCTTCTTGTTCTTCGATGCCTTCAGGAAAGCAGCGGCATCCTCTTCGGCATTGCCGCCGATTTCACCGATCATGACGATGCCCTGGGTCTCGTCATCGGCGAGGAACAGCTCCAGGCAATCGACGAAATTGGTGCCGTTGACCGGATCGCCGCCGATACCGATGCAGGTGGTCTGGCCAAGGCCAGCCGCTGTTGTCTGCGCCACGGCCTCATAGGTAAGCGTGCCGGAGCGCGACACAATGCCGATCTTGCCGCGGCTATGGATATGGCCGGGCATAATGCCGATCTTGCATTCGCCTGGCGTGATGACGCCCGGGCAGTTCGGGCCGATCAGCCGTGTCTTGGTACCGGACAGGCCGCGCTTGGCCCGCACCATGTCAATGACCGGAATACCCTCGGTGATGCAGACGACCAGTTCGACACCAGCCTCGGCTGCTTCCAGGATGGCATCGGCCGCGAAGGGTGGCGGAACATAGATGACGCTGGCATTGGCGCCGGTCTTGGAGACCGCTGCCGCCACTGTATCGAAAACCGGCAGGTCGAGATGCTTCGTGCCACCCTTACCGGGGGTGACGCCGCCAACCATGCGGGTGCCGTAGGCGATTGCTTGTTCGGAATGGAAGGTGCCCTGGGAACCGGTGAAGCCCTGGCAGATGACCTTCGTGTCCTTGTTGACGAGAACGGCCATATTACCTCACGCCTCCTTCACGGCTTTGACAACTTTTTCTGCCGCATCGGCCAAGTTATCCGCCGACAAGATCGGCAGGCCGGATTGCGACAGGATTTTCTTGCCGAGATCGACATTGGTGCCTTCGAGACGCACCACCAGCGGCACATGCAGACTGACCTCGCGGGCCGCCGCAACGACACCTTCGGCGATCACGTCGCACCGCATGATGCCACCGAAGATATTGACCAGGATGCCTTCGACATTGGGATCGCTGAGAATGATCTTGAAGGCCGTGGTAACGCGTTCCTTGGTGGCACCGCCACCGACATCGAGGAAGTTCGCCGGCGCGCCGCCATAGAGCTTGATGATGTCCATGGTCGCCATGGCAAGGCCGGCGCCATTCACCATGCAGCCGATATTACCATCGAGCTTGATGTAGTTGAGGCTGTGCTTGGCAGCCTCCAGCTCGGCGGGATCTTCTTCGTCTTCGTCGCGCAGCTCTTCGACATCCTTGTGACGGAAGAGCGCGTTATCGTCGAAGTTGACCTTGGCATCGAGCGCCAGCACATCGCCGGCGCCAGTCACCACTAATGGATTGATCTCGACGATCGAGCAATCCAGTTCGGTGAAGGCCTTGTACATGGCAGTGATGAACTTGGTCGCCGAGGCGATCTGATTGCCTTCGAGGCCCAGACCAAAAGCGATCTCACGGGCATGGAAGGACTGGATACCGGTTGCGGGATCGACCGCCACCTTGATGATTTTTTCCGGCGTCTTTGCCGCGACTTCCTCGATCTCCACGCCGCCTTCCGACGACGCCATGACGGTGATGCGCGACGTTGCGCGATCGACCAGCATGCCGAGATACAGCTCGCGCTTGATATCGCAGCCGCCCTCGACATAGATCCGCTTCACCAGCTTGCCCTGCGGGCCGGTCTGGTGCGTGACCAGGGTCATGCCGAGCATTTTCTGTGCTGCCTCGCGCACATCGTCGATCGATTTGACGACCTTGACGCCGCCGGCCTTACCGCGGCCACCGGCATGGATCTGAGCCTTTACGACCCAAACCGATCCCGCCAGCTTACGAGCGGCATCGACTGCTTCTTCCGGCGAATAGGCGACGTGTCCCTGTGGGACCGCGACACCAAATTTTCCAAGGAGTGCCTTGGCTTGGTATTCGTGAATATTCATGCTCGGCTACCGTTTATGTTGCCAATCAAAAGGTATTGGTCGCGCTGGTGGAGAATGGAGAAACAGAGCGCTCGATGTGATGAATAAATTGTGAAGAAAGCCCACAAAATGTCAGGCGGGAGACCATTCGAACGAGTGCTCCAAAAAAAAGCAGCGACAGCGACAGCCAACGATTTGCTGTATTGCAGCAATTCGTACTCTATCACCTTCCAGGGCGGGTTCAAGCCAATTGAACTTCAAACCGCCGGGCAAGTGACAGGGCTGTCGCCGTCGCAGGCCTTTGCGCGTAGTGCGCTGTCTGACCCGCCTTAACTTGCGGGTCAGATATCAGGAAAGCGCGATTACTTCTTCGCAGCCTTCTTCTTAGCAGCAGCCTTCTTGGCAGCTGGCTTCTTCGCGGCCTTCTTGGCGGCCGGCTTCTTAGCAGCGGCCTTCTTGGCGGCTGGCTTCTTCGCAGCTTTCTTGGCGGCCGGTTTCTTGGCAGCCTTCTTAGCGGCCTTCTTGGCGGCCAGCAAAATGGTCTCAGTCATATTATTTCTCTCCTCTTTGAAGCTTCCTCACCACAGCGATGAGGCCCCTAACGGCCTCGATCGACTTGTTGAACTCGGCTTTTTCAGCCTTGTTCAACTCGATCTCGACCACTTTCTCCACGCCGTCCGAGCCGATTACGACCGGCACGCCGACATAGAGCCCTTTAACCCCGTATTGGCCGTCCAGATAGGCGGCGCAGGGCAACACTCGCTTTTGATCTTTCAGATAGGCTTCCGCCATCTGAATCGCGGCTGCTGCCGGGGCATAAAACGCGGAACCGGTCTTCAACAGACCGACGATCTCAGCACCACCGTCACGGGTACGCTGCACGATCGCATCCAGCTTTTCCTTGCTGGTCCACCCCATCTTGACGAGGTCCGGCAACGGAATGCCGGCCACCGTCGAATAACGCGTCAGCGGCACCATGGTGTCGCCATGACCGCCCAACACAAAGGCGGTGATATCCTCGACCGAGACCTTGAACTCCTCGGCAAGGAAATAACGGAAGCGTGCCGAATCCAGCACACCAGCCATGCCAACCACCCGGTTATGCGGCAGGCCAGAAGCCTCCTGCATCACATAGACCATGACGTCGAGCGGGTTGGTGATGACGATGACAAAAGCCTTGGGACAATGCTTCTTGATCGCCTTGCCAACCGTATCGATCACCTTGGCATTGGTCGCGATCAGATCATCGCGGCTCATACCCGGTTTACGCGGGATACCAGCCGTCACGATGACGACATCAGCACCCTTCAATCCGGCATAATTATTGGTACCCAAATAAGCTGCATTGAAGCCTTCGATTGGCGAAGCTTCTGCAATATCCAGACTTTTACCCTGTGGGACGCCGTCGACAACGTCGAACATAACTACGTCGCCCAGTTCCTTGAGACCTGCCAGTAGCGCCAGCGTGCCACCGATCTGCCCGGCGCCAACCAAGGCAATTTTCTTGCGTGCCATTATCCACCCCGGATCCGGTTACGCATTGCCAACGCATGTTTTGGCAATGCAAATATCCCCATTGCACACAACACTAGCTGTTGTGTTAATACTATCATTTTCCCTCAAGAGCAAGTGGTTACTCTCGAACGTTTCCTCAGGTACTGTTTTTGCCGTTCCTGCGTCACGTCAAATGCGGTCTTGAAAGGTAATCGACCGATTGCATTTCATTCAATCGCGACACGGTTCGTTGAAACTCAAAGGCTCCATCCCCCTGCGGATAAAGCCGCTCCGGCGCATCTGCCGCCGCCATCACCAACATGACCTTGTGTTCGTATAATTCGTCGATCAGCACCATGAAGCGGCGCGCCTGATCGCGCAGGTCTTCCGACAGCCGCGGCACCTGGTCGATCAGCACAACCGGGAAATGGGTCGCGATCGCCATGTAGTCGGCAGCACCGAGCGGCCGGGCGCACAGCTCCTCAAAATCGAACCAGGCAACGGACCCCGCCTGCCGCCGCACCTCGATCCGGCGCTGCTGCACCGTCAACACCCGCGAGGTGGGTTCAGCATCGCCGGTCAGCCGCGCGAAAGCATCGTGCATCTGCTGTGTGGCCCGGGCGCCCAGCGGATAGTGATAGACCCGCATGTCTTTGAGCCGTTGCAACCGGTAATCCCGGCCGCCTTCCAGCTCCAGCACGTCGAGTTTTTGCTTCAGCAGATCGATGAAGGGCAGGAAACGATCGCGCTGCAATCCGTCCTTATAGAGATCGTCCAGCGCCCAGTTGGAGGTCGCGACGACGACGACGCCACGCTCGAACAGCGCCTCGAACAACCGGCCGAGGATCATCGCATCGGCGATGTTGGTGACGTGAAACTCATCAAAGCAGAGCAAGGTCGTCTCGCTCGCCAGCTTGTCGGCCAGCGCCGGAATCAGATCGACCTGCTTTGGTTTTTCTTGCCGCCAGTCATGCAAGGTCGCATGGACCTCCAGCATGAAGGCGTGAAAATGAACCCGGCGCTTCTTCGGAACCGGCGCCGAGGCGAAGAACAGATCCATCAGCATGGACTTGCCGCGACCGACACCGCCGAAGATATAGAGGCCTTGCGGTGCATCCTCGTCGCGGTGGCGCGCCAGGCCCAACCGCTCACGCCAGCTCGCGACCCAACCAGCATCGGGCGCTTCCGGCTGATAATTCTTCAGCGCGTTGTGCAGCGATTGGAGTTTTTCCGCAGCGAGAAGTTGGACTGCATCATGTTGCAGCTGACCGTCACGCTGGCGTGCGCGAAAAGCAGCCAGCGGCCCATCTTCCGTCATGAAGGAGACCAACGCATCGGACACGTGAAAGTTAGCGACTCGGTCAATATGCATGTTGCAGATATGACACCACATTTTTTGTTATTTCGCCATGACGAAATGATTCGCTTGCCTTTTGCGATCATCATTTTCCCGGCGAGATGAGTCTTTGATGCAACAGAAGACGACAGATTCGTCAATCGAAGGTACTGCATCGCCTCACTCATCCATCATCTCACGTACCGATCCAACATCATCGGCGGCGATCTGCATGCTCCATCACGCCGACATCCGCTCTCGATCTCGTGAGCTATCTCTCATACGACGATGACAGATGCAAAAACAAAACCGCGACGATCGATGATGATCGTCGCGGTTCCAGGTAAAGAAAGTATTGCCGACCATCGATGTCTGTCGATCGCTGTCGGCAATCGATGACGATCAGAAGGGCAGCGGCTTGCCGTTCACCGAAAGCTGACCAGCCTGTGGCACATCGACCTTGAACTTGTCGATTGGCTTACCGTCGCTGCCTTGTTCACGCTGAGCATAGGTCAGCAGGCTCTGCACCATCGCCGCATATTGCGCTGCTTCCGGATCTTGATCCGCCTGCTTCTGCGCCAAGGCGATCACCTGATCGAGGCCCGTGATGCCGATGTCGAGAGAACCGACGGCACCATGCACCGCGCTCGCCTGAACGGAGAACAGGCCCGTCGCATCGACATTGGTTGCCGCCGAGGTGAGGTGCGATGGTTCGATCTTCACGGTAACGCCGTCCTGCTGCATCAATTGCTGCAGTCTGGCAAAGAGCAGCGCGCTCTGTGCTTCCATCGCCGTCGGATCGGAATGACCGAATGTCACCGCTGCATCTGCGAAGAGCGCCGTCAGATCCTTGGTCGGCACGCCATTCAGCGAGATGATCAAAGCACCATTGGCTGGCACCAACGCCGCGATGAGTTCGTTCTGAGCCTCCGTGCCATGCAGCACCAGCGCATCATGATCGATACTGAACTTCACCGTCGCCTTCGGTTGATCGAAGCCGGTCGCCGTCAAAGCGAAGCCAGCCTTGCCAAGATCGAAGGACGAAGCTTGATCGGGCGCCTGATAGGAAAGGCCCGATAGATGGAAGTCGCTGCCGAATGTCGAGAGCAGCGTCGGCAAAGCCGCCGCGAAATCTCTGACGGCCGCGTCAGCCGGACTGGTTGTTCCACCCGTCGCTGTCGAATCGCCCGTGCTGGTCGAATCGCCTGTGCTGGTGGACGCGGTTGCGGCCGGCGCCGGTTTTGCCATGGCCTCGCGCATCGCCTTCAGCTTGGCGGCATAGTCAACCAGCTTCAGCCCCTGGATGGCGGAGGTGACATCCACTTCCTTGATCGAAACATGACCATCGGTCTGGTCGCTGACATCGATGCCGGTCAGAGCGAGCTTACCGTTCTGATCCCACAACCCGCTGCCCTTATCCGTGCTGTCGACGGTGAAGGCAGCGCCCGCCATCTTGGCAGTGCCATGCGCCGGATCGGTGAGCACCAGATCGGCCAGTTGCAGATCGAGCTTGGTGAAGCTCTGTGCATCGCGC
>Ga0247779_1001379_pt1 | contig 11773 bp, 13 predicted proteins | sample UWRJL221509R5_FD_179925 | JGI IMG/M metagenome (GOLD analysis project Ga0247779, IMG submission 179925) | Plant litter microbial communities from Arlington Agricultural Research Station in Wisconsin, United States - UWRJ-L221-509R-5 | ecosystem: Environmental > Terrestrial > Plant litter >...
GAACCATCTATGTCCGCCCAAAACGACCTCTCCAGTAAATCATGGATTTGAGGTAATTGATACGCGTGCATGGTCGAATACGTTATGAAACCAGGTAGTTCCAAAGGCACTTCTCGTTCAGGACTATTTTCCGTTTATTTGATGGTAGCATTCAAATGAACCAGGGTTGTACGTACTGTGCGAGTGTATAATGTTCTCGGATATCTGCCATGAGATTCATCCAAGGAGTACGAGTTTCCCAGTCAACTGATATAAGACCAGGAGGCATGAATTCCATTGTTCCATGGAGTCTTGAGAGGAAAGACACGGAAAAAGGCGTTGTTCTAATGGCATATAGTGCGTCTAAGGTTTCCGAATTAACCGGCTGGGAAGCGATAGGTGGAAGTGGGTGTAATGGTATATTTGGTGCGCAAATATCAGGCGGTCGGTATTTTACCTGCTGTTGAATGTCAGCCTGTTGTTTAGATAAATAGTGCTATGATTGTACACCTGTTCTAATTTGAGTTTCCTGAGCATCAAGGCTTCGGCCTTGGACAGCGTCTCTTTGGCAGATAATTGAATCACCAATGAAGCAATCTCAGAGGACCGTAGAGGTCGGTTGAGTTGTTGCTGGGCAAATCAAGTCGATATAAGGTTGAAGAAATATACAAAAAAAAATCCGAGTTACTCACATTATCATCCAACTCGACTATAGACTTTTCCAATGCATCCCGCGCCTGGAGGAGATCCGGAAGAAGAGGTTCTATCACTTGCTCAAAATCGTGATCGTCATTTTCCTCCTTGTAGTTGGTCCACAATGCATGAATCAGAGGTTCAATGAACAGGTTTACGTTTGTCCGAATTTGCTCTGCGTCTGCGTTTACTTCGCCTTTAATCCTCTTTTGACGTTTCCTCGGCGGATATTTCGCCTTTCGCTGTGTTTTTTTGTATTAGGAGATTAGAAATAAAAATGGTATAGATATAGACATTTACCTTTACTTCAATGTAATCAGATTCGTCGCTCGATGCTGAAGACATAATCCGTTAAAATTTATTTGCGGGGCGCATCGAAGTAGCAATTAAAGAAAGTGTTTGGCCGAGCGTGCACCATGATTCATTGATCCATGACGTATTTCTTCCTTTCTTTGTTCTGCCATCTATAATTCTGAATAGAATTTCTACATTTAGTTTCCCTTGACTTGCCTTGAATTTTTTTTTCTTGTTTGTCTTATTTTTGCTCCATGTACGTGAAAAAGCGATAAGAATGTGAGAAAGTTCTCTGTACGGTTTGGGTGAGCAACACATGCAATCTGGTGCGTATCTTCCCATCTCTGTCGTATTTGTTCCTGAACTATCTTTCAGTCTTACAAATGCTTTAGTAAACTCCCAGCACTTCACATAACTTGTTCAGACACCTCTTTTCGTTTTACACTAAGTAACCATGTCTGCCCCAGACCAACCACCTACACAATATCATCACCATGGCCGATTTCGTGTGGCAGGCGGATCTCTTCCTGACGCAGTGACTGCTTATCGAACCTATGGAGACATTTCTAATCCTTGCATTGTATTCCCTACATGTTTTGGGGCAAAGCTAGATAGTGAGAATTTTTTGAAGCGGACGTTTGAGCGATCGAGATTTAACTTTGTGTATAGGTCAGATTTATATGGTCGGGGAAGGCAAGGTAAGATTAATCCTGCAACTTTGGCACTTGAGAGATTGACATCTCTCATAGGTTATGGACCCTAGCAAGTACTTTGTGGTCACTTTTGCCTTATTCTCGAATGGAGAGGTACGTCTGATTTTGCTTTATCTTTCTTTTTCAGTTCTAACTAGTCAAACTTGTTTGATATACAGTCTTCTTCTCCCTCGAACACAGTGCGTACATGGGCTTATGGCGATGATAATTTAATACGTATTGATACTACAGCCCGCTCCGTACAATGGCCCGTACTTCCCAGCGGTGTCCTACGAGGATAACATGTAAGCAGCACATAATGATGATAAGAGAATCTCATTGATCAAACCTGCAGCCGTGCCCAACATGCAGTAATTGAAAAACTTGGTGTCAAACAAGTACATGCTGTCATCGGTTTCTCTATGGGTGGTCAACAGGTATATAAAGTGTCATTTAAATGTTTGCTATAACGAAGTCAAAATTACCCAGGCTTATCATTGGGCTGTTATGTACCCTGATATCGTGGAAAGGTGCGCGCATCAACGTTTCTGAGGCGTCTTGTAATCAAGCTAATTTAGACACCGCGTTAAGATACATAGTCATCTGTAGCTCGGCACGTACCAGCCCACACAATCAATGGTGAGCATATTCAATTTTGTAAATTTATAATCTCTGAGGATCTTTCAGCTTCCTTGAAGGTCCAAAAGCTGCTTTGGTGGCCTCCAAGGATTTCTATGATGGGCATTACAAGGAGACAGCCGAAGTTGGCATAAGAGCCTTTGCGAGAGTTTATAGTGCTTGGGCTTACGGCCAGACAGTAAGCTACTAAATGGACGTGATTCTTCAAATATCTAACTACTATTGCAGTGGTTCAGGGAGCATAAATACACCTTCAATGGAATGTGCGTACCTTTGATTTTCAAAGTGATTACTTGGTGCACATGACTGCCTTTAGGTATCCGAACCTTTTCACCTTCATCCGTGAACGTTGGGAAGACAGGTTCCTTCAAAACTGGGATGCAAACGACCTGATTACCCTCTTGCACACCTGGCAGCGGGGCGATGTTTCTCAGATTCGCCATGGTGGTGACCTGCAACTTTGTTTACAAACCATACAAGCCAAGGGTTTGATCATGCCTAGTAAAACTGATCTCTATTTTCCGGTGAATATATGCGCTTCTTCTTCTTCAGTCCGATGATCCCAATGTATAAGAATTCAGCCCGAGGATAGTGTGAATGAAATGATGTCACTTGCGAGCACGGCCCGCCTTGTCGTCATAGACACAGTCTGGGGACATACCGGTAATATTTCTTTAGGTGGCCTAGATCATTGATTAATAATTATTTTTTTTAGCTGGAGGTGGTTCCAATCCAATTGACGATGCCTTCGTTCAAGCAGAAATCAGGAAATTTTTGGAGGAAGAGTGAAAACAGGTCAACAGAAAATGACCCAGAGACAACTTATACACAATGTATCAAACATCTCATTAACTTGCCATCTTCGTATATGCGGCAGCCTTTACTGGTCAAAATCAAGGCTTTAAATGTAGCCATCGTGTTAACCTACTACGGCCCGTGACGATCGTTGGAGCTCAAGTCTGAAGGGAAATGCGTGAACCCAGCTGAAATCTCCGAGCGGCGTCCAAATCAGCTATGTACATAGGACCGATAATGACATAATAACCCTCCCGTCGCACTTCAAGGAGTTCTGTCATAACCGAATTCAAGCACAACATGGAATCCTATGGAATCGTCCGACGGAGTGTCACATGTACTACTTTGGTCCCGCATGGCTGAATATTGGGAAAACTTGAAGGTCATATTTCAAGAACCAACAGATGTCACGAAATATCTTTGTTCCATGACATCGCTATAACCATGTGTTTTGCTGCATTGTATTCGTTCTATGAGCCTACAGATGTCCGCTGGAACGGCAAATTGATGATGGGTTATAAAGTCAGAAGTATTGAGACTCTTTCTTTACTATTCTTTCAAAGTCAAGCTATGTTGCATCGATTTCACTTCCTCCTTGCTCTTTCATCCGCATACTTTGTTGGAAATACTCGGGCAGTCGGTACACCCTTCGGCCTTGCAACTGGTACAACTGGAGGGGGGAGCGCTACGGCTGCAATCCCATCCTCGTTGGCCGAGTTGACAACATGGTTGAGCGATAGCACTCCTCGTGTTATACTGCTCGATAAGATGTTCGACTTTACCTCCGCTGAAGGGACTGTGACCGGGCCTGCATGCAAACCGTGGACTTGCTCTCCGAATCCCCAGGTGGGTTTTGTTATCATGGACCCCATAGCAATAGCAAATTCACATAATGACGCTTTCTTTCTTAAGCTGGCTATAGATGCCAACAGCTGTAAACTTATAGCTTTCATCCCCCAGCCTGAAGAAGCATTCCTGACGTATAATATATCCGTGTCTGTTTTACAGGGTGCGAAAATTATGAACCATCAGCCGCTAAGACGACAGTTACCTACAACACGGCTGGAACAACACCCTTGAAAGTCGCCAGTAATAAAACTCTGCTCGGAAAGGGGAGCGCTGGAGGAATGTGCGCCTGCCTCTTTTTCTCGTCCTCTTGTGATTTTATGAATGATTAATTGGCTTCTCAGCCTAGGGAAAGGTCTCAAGATATCTGGGGCTAGTAATATTATCATTCAAAATATCAAGATAGGTAAGTGTCAAGACATTGATACTCTAGGCGCTTGCTCATAAATGTTAATATCGTATATAGCGAGTATAAATCCTCAGTTTGTCTGGGTAAGCGAACTTGAAATTGCTACCACACTAGCAATCGTATATTGACGATCTACATTTAGGGGGGCGTAAGTTTTGTCTATACCTTCTGGTAGCATGCGACTTCCCTCATACTATTGCTCATTCTAAAGGATGCTATCCAAATTGATGGTGGAAGCAAGATTTGGGTATGTCTCATGATTGCTAAAGATGATGATAAGCGCTCATTAGGCGCGCTTGTAGATTGATCATAACACCGTAAGCATGATTTCGGGACAGGGTGTTCACATGAAGATTTATTTTTGCTAGATACAAAATATAGGCCGCCAGATGGTCGCGACTGTAAGTACTAACAATGTTTTGTAGCATATCGCCAAAGTTGACGAAACCAATGTAGGGATACGGTGCGGTTACTGCTACTACGGTATGTTCTTATCTGCAAGAGTGATATATTCGTAGAAATAAATACGTATTTTGCATATAGATCTCCAACAACGTCTTCAACGTACGAATATTGCAAAGTAAAGGCTCAAAATTTACTTACTCTCTAATCTTTGATTCTTTCAGGGCGATAGTACGTACTCTGCCACCTGCAATGGGGAACACTACTGGGTGTGTGCGACATTCATTCTCTAGCCATTGAATAGACCTCGTTTTGACTTGTAAACATCAGGTTGCTTTGTTTACTGGAAGCGGAGACCAAATAACATTTGCTTTGAATTAGTAAATCATTGATTTTACTCTGGAACTTCAAGGACAAAGTGTAACATTTATTTCATTAGCTTGTACAAAACAAGTGGTCGTGGTCCACACGTGTAAGTTAGCAATCTTGTATCATGCAGATTTATTACTGACCTTTTAATTTTAGCGGGTAAGAGTTTAGTAGTTTACTGAAAACTCTGACGACAAGTTCACGTTCTTGTGCAGCGGCACAAGTGGCTATTACCAAAATATCCACGCATATAACAACGTGAGTTATTAAAACCGAATGAAACATCCATTTTGACGTTGTTTTCTCCAGTACTTTGGTACTCTTTTTTTACACACCTTTGCAAGAGCAAATTAGCACGATTAACCAAACTTCCCGTTGTCCAGTTTCTGTTGGCGGACATGCTGTCGATCCCGAAGTCGGTTCCAAGATTCTCCTGGAAGGAAATTATTTTAACACGGTCTGTTTGATTTTTCCACATTTTAATTTTTTAATTTATCTATTATGCAGGTAACTACTCCAGTTTTGTCCGGAGGAACAGGACAGGCTTTCGCGCCAGTCAGTTCTTCTGACGCGGCTGCCTGCGTATCTCAGCTGGGGAGGAATTGTGTCACCAACATTGCGTGAGTGATGAATGTATGCATAATCTATATACGCTTCTAATTTGGTCGGAAGAATTTCATCGGGCGCTTTGCCGGGTGTTGCTACCGACACTGGCACGCTCAACGGATTCACATCGGCGAGTAATTTTCTCGAATACTCTTCATGCCGAGGGGTATTAACCGACGATTTGTTTTGTATAGTCGGTGTACAAATTTGCCAGCATTATGGCGGCGTCCAGCGTTGGATCATACGTACAAGCCAATGCCGGCATAGGGAAGGTCAACTAACGGGCTGCGAATATGGCAGCTATAGTAATGTTGGACGTGCTCTTTTAATTAACAATATAGCGTGCTGAATAAAATCATTCGTTCTCGTTAAATTTCCTCGATACGCATATCTTCATCATCGGATTCTTCTGCGGGTTTCGCCGCCTTAACCTCATCATGCTCCGGGTTCAAGTCGAGGGTGTCGAACTCATCGTCTATTGATGCAATTTTGGGTTCTTCTCCCTTGATGAGCTGGACAAGGCGTTCGATGTGTTCAGATATCTGTGTTTATTAATTGTTGGCGTAAGAAGATGGTGTGATAAGGCAAGGAAAAGGAATAAACCTTGTCTACAGTCTCGTTTTCGTGTGCAGCTCGAATGATCTGGTATACACCGTGCTGGCGCTGGTAGTCGCGTCCCCATCGAGTGTGGCATAGCAACAGGAGGGTCTCGACGTGAGTGAGACGAATTTTTGCATCTGGTTCGCGTTTTTTTGTTGTCGGGAGAAATTGAAGTGCGTCTGGCAGACTTTCTTGGTCCTTCAAAAAGAATGAGCTTCTACTAGATGAACAAAGGCGACTATGTATTATACCTCTAGATCAAACTCTTCAGGACCTGCGAGAGGGAGAAGGAGGTATGTAAGGGCATTTATTCCAGGTGCTGTTATCGCCGAAGGGCGCACAGCAACTTGCTCTGTTTCTGCACTAAGGATTGCCCTGTGGCCTGGTGGGTGGAAAGCACAATTTCTGCCAGAAATTTAGGTTTATTCGATAAACAAAAGGCAAATGAAATTACTTTATGGCAGCTGCAACACCACCTCTGCGGATGGTGTCTTCGTGCTCTGTGAAGACAACAAGTTTTGCAAGAGGATATTCAAGTGGTTGATTGGGTTTAGAAGCGGTAGTCGGTTGAGGTGACAGGAAATAATTTCGACCAATTGGAGACTGAAAATGGTTAGAATGTGAATTTATGTGCAATATAAACGCGCTTACGATTGTCATGTTCGCAAAAACGTTAGACAAAAAGTGAAGGTGTGCCTTTCTCGTGCGCTTCGAGATATTTTCAGCAATTTGAGCTCCCTCGACAAAGGCGTCTATCAAGAGTGGCAGAGCCAAGACTTCTTTAGCCTCTGCACTTGGATACGGCACTGGAGCTGGACACGATCCACAGCGTGATTCGATAGGGTAAATAAAGTTGGATAGTCGGTCATCTGGAATAACCCGCACTTTGAGAGTAAGAAGGATTGAGCAGGCCGTTGATCCAGCGGTCAGATTTGACAATAACATTGCTGCAAGATCGGCCAAGATCGAATGAGGATTCTACAGTAAAATTCAAAATATTGGTCATCTATGAGGATGTTGCGACTGACAATTATATATGAAGCGATGAAGCTGAGGAACGACTGGTCAGAGAGGGGGGCAACAACCAACGGTGAATCAGACAAATTAACGAGCGCCTTGAACGCATCGTGTGCAACGCTCTTGACAACGGGTCAGCCTGATGGTTCTGGGATGATAGATAAAGACATACAACTTGATCTCGACATAACAGCTTTATGTCTTTAATGACATCGCTTTCCTTTGGCTTCTGCAATCCTCCAGATTGTAGACCAGAAAAGAAAATGCTCCTGTGAGGCGCATCTTTGACCGTTTGAGGCAGTAAGTTTTCCAAGGCAAGCTGCCTGACCTGAGGGTTCCTATCCTTCAAAAATTGAACAAGCTAAAGTCACAAGTATTAAGATATGCTTTAGAAGATTTGCGATAACAGTCAAAACTCACTTCGCGAAGCTGGGCGTCCATTCTGAAATATTTAAGGCACGTGATCTACTTAACGCGACCCTAATCCATTTGATTACGTGATCAATGCTCATTGTCCTTTGCCGCCCTGCGCACCTTCATACCGAGCGCCAATTTTGTTGTCCTTCACGGTCTTCATCATCTATCCCTCGTCGGCCGTGATGGCGGGATACAACAGGACTCGTTCCGTGGAAGAAATTCTTGAAAATACGCAGTCATTACCTCCAACATTCACCGTCCATCTCCATTCCGACTACTGGGTTTTGAACAATGGATCGAAGTTTCTATATCACAACCAAATTGCCGTATGCTCTTGACGATTTCTGTGTTGAGTCTGGTCAACTCATCTGATTTTTAGTCGTTGTTGGATGACATTCGTGCGCACCGGATACCTGTGGATTTCTTAGAATTGTTCGATTCAGCGCGAGTGCCGTTTTATGAAGGTCAGCACTTCGAGAGAAAGGGGTTACTTGACAATTAGGGACATGGGATTAACACATTCCTAGGATGCATGATTGTTGAACTTCTGGATTATCGTCCTTTGAAGAGCCAGGAACCAGCTTTGAAAGATCCGCAGAAAACGCGTGTTGTCCTTCACCCCAATCCCGAGACTTTATGGGCAGATATATGCACATTAAATCAGAAGGCTGGCGGAAAATGGTCAGACATGGATGCTCTTGAAGTAGAGGCAAAGATTTTGGTATGGTCATATCATATTCGTTGAACAGTCAATGTTGTTTATTTCATTGATTGATAGCTCGCGACTTCTCCACCTTTATGCCTTGACCCCGACCCTCATCTGACGCGCATCGTGAATCAAGTAGTTAGGGTGTCGACGCCTACTACTCCTCTTTCCCTTAAGCGGAAAGCATCAGCTTTGGAGCCCGAGGAAAATGGTCCCGAGAAGGCTAAACGAGAACGTCTCCTTACTTTCATGGCACCAAGGGAAGCCAGACATGGGCCGACGTGGGTTGAATCATTGCTATCCATTTTATTTTGGACTCAGAATCTTCTTTTCGCAGCTATTCTTTATTGGACGCTTATAACAGGAAGAGGGCGGCCACTGATCCAAATCAAGCGGGATCAGCAATCGCGACGGGCCCTTGGAATTCATCTCAAACTGCACAACCGACACAACCGACACCACCTGCAACAGTGCCACAGACACCGACAGCAGGAGCGGGGAGATCTCTTTCACCCACAGAAGCAACTGATAACAAATCGTCAGGTGCGAAAAAGAACGCCACACCTCAGATCTCTGGATATAATCCAGCATTCACACGCACAGATGGCTCTCATACACCGGTTCCCGCCCAACCCACCCACCAATTTGTAAATCAGCATCCGCCGACTACACTCAATTCGGCGCCTGCGACACAACCCCAAGTTTATAACAGCTTTAAGGAAGCACAGGAAGCAGCGAACAACCTTGCGCCAGCAGCTGTGCAGCAACAACCACAACAGCAACAGCAATATGTATATCAACTTCCTCAACCAACCGCCCAACCATCCGCTCAACTACAACTTCAAAAACAACAACCCCAAGCTCAACCACAAACCCAACCATCTCAGCAGGGCCAGGCTCAACAGTCAAGTCCCCAGCCGATGCAACCTGCGCCCCCTCAACCTTACACACAATCCCCTCAACCTTCGGGCCAAACCAATGTCACGAATGTGATGAATCCTCCTCTTAATCAGACCCCCCAATCTTTTCAAGCTTCCACCCCACAGTTTCAACCATCGATACCCAACTCGAATTATTTACAGCCTCCGCCTGGTTCTCGTATAGTACAAAAACAGCAGATCGCCAATGGTTCCCAACAGCCACAGCAATCACAACCTCAATCTACTCCTGCTCAACCCTTGGCCTCAAGTTCCAATGCTCCAATTGGGCAAGCTTTATACCCTCAACAGCAGCAGCAGGCACATATGCTGATGGCCGCACAACAGCGAGCAGGGGCTTTGGCAGCAGCGAATGCTCAAAAAACTGGTGGTCGGGTAACCCCATTGATCCAAAATCCTGCGCAAGCCCGATCTCAACCTTTAGTGCAACCTCAAAGCCCTGCTGTGCCTGCTACGCCCTCTCCTGCTCGAGGTAGTCCTCTGGTAGCGCAACAGCAGCCAGTACCAGGTTCATCTGCTGCTCGTTCGTCTCCGATGCCCCCCAAAGCCCAAATACCTCAACAACAAAATCAAGTAGGCCAGAATCAGCAGCAGCTCCTTGCGTCTCAAGGTATGCAAATACAAAACCGAGGCGCATTTGCATCATCATCCCAGTATAACCCAACGCAAATGCGACTTCCAATGACACACGGTTCTCCTGCAGCTCAAGGGCAACTGATGTTGCCACCAACGAACGGTGCAATCGGTAATGGACAGGCAACGACTAACGGTACGCCGACTATAACAGCGCCGTCACCCCGACTAAACGGCCGGCCGATCACACCTGCTGTTAATGTCGTTGGACCAGATGGGAAACCATCTCCACAGCAGCAACAGCAGCATAATATGCAGATGCAGATGCAAATGCAGAGCCAGCAGGCAGCTTTGCGGCGGCAGACCCCTCTACAACAGGCTCAACAGCAAGTACAGCAACACCAACAGACTATGAATGCGGCATCTCCACAAGCCCAGCAATTGCAGTTACAAGCCGCTCAGGCCAAGGCTCAAGCGGCACAATATCAGGCATTGGCAGCGCATGCTCAAGCTCAGCAAGCTGCTCAACAACAGCAACAACAACAGGTTTCCCCGCAGAACCAAACAGTCATCCCTCAGCAACAGCAGCTATCTAACCAGCCGTCTCAACAACAAATGGCCCAATATCCGCAAATATACAATAGCTATCCACAAGGATTCAATATGTGGCCCCGCATGCAGGGAGGTGCAAACCTCACGCCACAGCAGATGCAACAGGTGCAGCAACAGATGTTACAGCAGCATCAGCGTATGATGCAACAGCATCAACAACAACAACAAGGCGCAGGCTCTTCCGTGCAAGCTCAGGGTATGATGCCCAATTTGACGCAGCAACAGTTGGAACGTCAACAGCAAGTAAGGTTCAACCTATTCCGTGCCCAGCACGCTGCTCAAGCTGCGCAAGCCGGTTTACTTCACCAGCAACAGGGTCCTGCAGCGGCTGTCTCTGGACAGCAAGAGCAAGGTGGGATGACGATGGGAAATGTCGTTCCAGGTGGCGTTCAGCTTTCACAAGCAGCCATGATGGGCAAAATACTTCCACAAGGACTCTCTCAGGTCCATGCCCAACAAGCCCACGCCCAACTGCTGCAAGCTCAGATGATGGGGAAAGGAAAGATGATGCTACCCAAGAAGGTTCCACCACCTATGGCCGCAAAACCGGGTGGACCTCAGAGATGATCATGATTTCTTTTCCTCTATTTTTGATGCAAGCTATTCCATTCTGTTGTTTAATATTTTCTACCTTGCTTTCGGTTTCTACTATCTTGGATGTAAATTATTCACTTATATTTTTATTAGCGGTACTAGAACCAAGGAAAACCCTCCTATTATCGACATGTTGTACTTATATATACATATACCTTTGATTCCATTCATTTGAGTCACAGTTACTGGTTTCACAATTCTTCTGTACCGACATCGGCTGAACACAAGTGTGGCGCACCAAACTGCTTACCAAATACGGAAAGAAGCAAATAAGTTACGCGGCCTGTCCGGCCTTCAGAGCCTGTCCGAAGGGAGTACTGAGTAGTGAAATATGCAATTATCATAGTCAGGCCATGCATGCGAACGTCATAAGAAATGTGTGATATGATGGTTTGAGGGAGTAGTCTGTCTTTATGTGCGTATGTATAATGTAAATGTAACCTTAAGTGCGATGAAGTCAAGTAGAGACTGATACGGTAGGGAAAGAAGAGAAACTTAAAATGAGAAAAAGTGATATATGAAGTGAAAAGGTATGACAGAAAAGCGAGAAATAGGGTGAAAAATATGATAGTGAATGTGTCATATGCCATGC
>Ga0247779_1001380_pt1 | contig 11767 bp, 17 predicted proteins | sample UWRJL221509R5_FD_179925 | JGI IMG/M metagenome (GOLD analysis project Ga0247779, IMG submission 179925) | Plant litter microbial communities from Arlington Agricultural Research Station in Wisconsin, United States - UWRJ-L221-509R-5 | ecosystem: Environmental > Terrestrial > Plant litter >...
CCAGTCCTTGCCCTCGACGTTGAGCACCAGGCCCGTGGGATCCAGATCCTCGAACGGATCGTCGTGCACCACGCCGCCGATCGCGACGAAGCCGCCCGCCACCAGGCCCTCGCACGCGCGCCGCGCGCCGAAGCCCTGCGAGAACACGATCTGCGACAGCCGCATCAGAGTCCGGCCACCGCCAGGCTGGCGCTGAACCGCGGGGCGTCCTGGAAGCCGACGACGCGCGCCGCCTCCAGCTCGCGGCCCTGGGCGTCGAACAGGATGATGCCGGGCGGGCCGAACAGGTGGAAGCGCTTGAGCAGCGCCTGGTCGTCGGCGCTGTTGGCGGTGACGTCGGCGCGCAGCAGCAGCGCCTTGTCCAGCTTCGCCTGCACGGTCGGGTCGACGAAGGTCTGCGCCTCCATCTCCTTGCACGAGACGCACCAGTCGGCATAGAAATCGAGCATCACCGGACGGCCGGCGGACTGCAGGCGCTGGTCGAGCTCGGCGACGCTGGCGACGCGCTCGAAGCGCGGGCCGGCTTCCGCGGACGCGGCGACCGCCTCGCCCGCGCCCCCGCGCGCGAGGCGCGCCAGCGGCTGCGACGGGTCGAGGCCGCCGCTGGCCGCGCCGATCAGCTCGATCGCGCCGAGCACGACGAACAGGATGCCGAAGCCCTTGACGGTGCGCGCGGTGCCTTCGTATTCTCGGGTGGTCACGGGCTCGAACGCGCCCAGCACGACGCCGGTGACGATGGCGAGCGTGCCCCACGCGAGCATCGAGACGAAAGCCGGCAGCACCGATCGCACGAGGTACAGCGCGACGCCCAGCAGCGCCAGGCCGAAGAAGCGCTTGACCTGCTCCATCCACGCGCCGCTGCGCGGCAGCAGCGTGCCGGCCGACGCGCCGATCACCAGCAGCGGCACGCTCATGCCCACCGCGATCGAGAAGAGCGCGACGCCGCCGAGCAGCGGGTCGTGCTGGTTGCCGATGTAGACCAGCGCGCCCACCAACGGCGCCGAGACGCACGGGCTCACGATCAGCGCCGACAGCACGCCCATGCCGAACACGCCTCCGATCTGTCCACCGGACAGCGCTTCGTTCTTCGCGCTCAGCCTGTCGCGCAGCGCGGCCGGCAGCTGCAGCTCGTAGAGCCCGAACATGGACAGCGACAGCACCACCAGCAGCACGCCGAACGTCGACAGCACGATCGGATTCTGCAGCTCGCCGGCGAAGCCGCGGCCGACCAGGCCCGCCACGACGCCCAGCGCGGTGTAGACGAGCGCCATGCCCAGCGAGTAGGCACTGGCCAGCCCGAGGCCGCGCGCCGGCGTCACCGCGTTGCCCTGGCCGACGATGATGGACGACAGGATCGGGAACATCGGCCAGACGCACGGCGTCGCGGCGAGGGCCAGGCCGGCGCCGATCGAGATGAGGACGATCAGCCAGAGATGGCCGCCCGCCAGCGCGGCGCCGACGCCGCCGTCGGCGTCGCCCTGCGTCGACGCCGCGGCCGCCACGGGAGCCGTCGGCGTCGCATTGATGGAAGGCGTTGCGGCAACGGGGCGATCGACCTGCGGTGCCGACGCCCCGTAGCTGCCGAGGACCACGCTGCGCAGCGGATCCGGCAGGGCGCCGCTGGCGACGCTCATGCCGCCTTGCGCCGGGGCGGCGACCGGCGGGGCGACGGCGGCGGGGGCGGCGTCGGCGTCGGCGTCGGCGTCCGCCACGATCCTGGCGGAATCGGCGTCGGCGCCGAACGCCTTCAGCGTGACAGCCACCGTGCGCGGCTGCGGCGGGTAGCACAGGCCCTTGTCCGCGCAACCCTGGTGCGTCGCGTTCAGCGTGAACGCCTTGGCGCCGGACACGATCGGCAGCACCACGACGACGCCGTCGTGGTACGTCTCGACGTTCTGCTCCAGTGCGGTGTCGTAGTGCTTCTTGCCCGGCGGGATCTGCGGCTCGCCGAGCTTGGCGTCCGGCGACGTGAACCTGAAGCGTTCGCGATAGAGGTAGTAGCCCGGAGCCACCTTGTAGCTCAGCTCGAGACGCTTCGCGTCGAGCACGCGCACGGACAGCTGGAACGCCTGGTCGGGATCGAGGAAGTCGTCCGCGCGCGCCGGCAGGAAGGGCAGCAGCGTCAGCAACAGGACGAGCGAGGCGAGCGCCGCGCGGATCGAGGACAGTTTGATCATGTGCGTGAGAGCCGCCGTCGCCGCTCCCGTTCCCGGAAAGATCGCTATTGTCGCGACTTGTCGAGCGGCGTGCGCGCCGCGGGTACTTGACCGTGCCGTGGGGGCACGCGCCCTGCTACGCTGCACGGCAGCATCGGGCTCGGGGCCCGGGGCCACCGGACCATGATTCGATCGACGATGGGGAACCGCCTGCTGGCCGCGTGGACAGCCGCTGCGGCGTGCGCGCTGCCGCTCGCGGCGCATGCCCGCGCGGACGCCGCCATCGACGTGACCGACCTGCGGGTGGCGGTCACCTCCGTGCGGCCGGGCCACACCGCGGCGGTGACCTTCGCCCGCGGCGGCGGCAGCACCGCCGAGAGCGACGCGTCGTCCGGCGACCCGCCCGCGAGCCAGGTCGTGACGTCTTCCGGCGGCTTCGCGTTCGGCCAATGCGCGACTGCCGCGGCGACGGGGCCGGCCGTCGGCGGGTCCGCGTCGCTGGTGGGCAATGCCTTCGGCGAAGGCGCCGCCGTGCACACCTCTGCATTCGCGGACAGCGCGGGGCCGGACGCCGTCGGCCAGGGCACGGTCGGGCTGGCCGATGGCGTGGCGGCCGCAGCGTTCACCCTGGCGCCGTGGACGCGGATGACGATCACGGCGTCGGTCTGGGCGAGCGCGTCGGTCACCGGGGCCAGCCCGCTCGAGTTCGCCGACAGCGGGCTGTCGATGACCCTCAGCGACGAGGACGGCATCGGGCTGCAGTTCATCCGGATCAGCCTGGACGCGTTCGCGTGGGGCCAGTTCGGCGCCGCCGAGGATGTCGAGACCAGAACCTTGAGCCTCAGCTACGAGAACCTGAGCGACGGCGACCTGAACGGCCTGTTTAGCGGCTATGTCTCGTCGTACGCCTACACCAGCGATCCGGTCGGCACCGTGCCGGAGCCCGGCGCGGCCGCGATGCTGTGCGCCGGCCTGGTGCTCGTGGCGGCGGCCGCCTGCCGGCGCGCCATGAAAAAGGCCGGCGAAAGCCGGCCTTGATTCGAGTGCGGTGGGCGCTCGGGAGAGCGTCGAACGCTCAGCCTTCCGACGTGTCGGTGACGGCCTCTTCGTCGTGCGAGCGCTCGACGAGCTCGACGAACGCCATCGGCGCGTTGTCGCCGTTGCGGAAGCCCATCTTCAGGATGCGCGTGTAGCCGCCCGGGCGCGCCTTGAACAGCGGGCCCAGCACGTCGAACAGCTTCGTGACGATCTCGCGATCGCGGGTGCGGTCGAAGGCGAGGCGGCGGTTGGCCAGCGTCGGCTCCTTGGACAGCGTGATCAGCGGCTCGACGATGCGGCGCAGTTCCTTGGCCTTCGGGAGCGTGGTCTTGATGGCTTCGTGGCGCAGCAGCGAGACGGCCATGTTGCGGAACATGGCTTGGCGGTGCGACGAGGTGCGGTTGAGCTTGCGGAGGCCGTGACGATGGCGCATGGTGATTTTCCTTGGAGTCTTTATTGAACCCCGGCCGGATCAGGTACCGGGGGTTTGCACACGGCGCCCGTCTTTCGACGGGCCCGGCAGCGGGAATGTCCCGACCAGCGGATCAGCGCTTGTCCAGACCTTGCGGAGGCCAGTTCTCGAGACGCGCGCCCAGCGTGAGGCCGCGCGAAGCCAGAACTTCCTTGATCTCGTTGAGCGACTTGCGACCCAGGTTCGGGGTCTTCAGCAGTTCGGTCTCGGTACGCTGGATCAGGTCGCCGATGTAGTAGATGTTCTCGGCCTTCAGGCAGTTCGCCGAGCGGACCGTGAGCTCGAGTTCATCGACCGGACGCAGCAGGATCGGGTCGAACTGGGCGGTGCGCGGAGCCGGCTGGTCGAACGCGGCGATGTCGCTGCCCTCGAGCTGCGCGAACACGGCGAGCTGTTCAACCAGGATCTTGGCCGACGAACGGATCGCTTCCTCCGGCGAGATCGCGCCGTTGGTCTCGATTTCCATCACGAGCTTGTCCAGGTCGGTACGCTGCTCGACGCGGGCGTTCTCGACGGCGTAGCTGACGCGGCGAACCGGCGCGAACGAGGCGTCGAGGACGATGCGGCCGATGGCCTTGGTCGTCTCGTCGCCGAAGCGGCGCATGTTGCCCGGAACGTAGCCGCGGCCCTTCTCGACCTTGATCTGCATGTCCAGCTTGCCGCCCTGGGCGAGGTGGGCCACGATGTGCTCGGGGTTGACGATCTCGACGTCATGCGGCGTCTGGATGTCGCCGGCCGTGACCGGGCCCTCGCCTTCCTTGCGCAGCACCAGCGTGACTTCGTCACGATTGTGCAGGCGGAAGACGACGCCCTTCAGGTTCAGCATGACGTGGACGACGTCTTCCTGCACGCCGTCGACCGTCGAGTACTCGTGCAGCACGCCTGCGATGGTGACTTCGGTCGGTGCGTAACCCACCATCGACGACAGCAGCACCCGGCGCAGCGCGTTACCCAGGGTGTGCCCGTAGCCGCGTTCGAACGGCTCGAGAGTGACCTTGGCGCGATGACCGCCGAGCGGCTCGACGTTGATGGCTTTGGGCTTCAGCAGATTGGTTTGCATGTATTTCCAGTTCCTCTCAATACCCTCGGCTCGTTACACCGATAAGGCTGATGGACCACGCCGGGAGCCTGTGCGTCCGCGCAGCGAAGCCCGGCGCCTCGCAACGAGACGGTGACCGCATCGCCCGTTGCACGAGCGAGGCGGTCACGAATGGGGATCAGCGCGAATACAGTTCGACGATCATCGATTCGTTGATCTCGGCGCCGAATTCGTCGCGGTCGGGCGCCTTCTTGAAGGTGCCTTCGAGCTTGGCCGCGTCGACCGACACCCACGCGGGCAGGCCGATCGACTCCGCCAGCTTCATCGCGTCGATGATGCGCAGCTGCTTCTTGGACTTCTCGCGCACGGCCACGACATCGCCGACCTTGACCAGGTACGACGGGATGTTGACCGACTGGCCGTTGACCGTGATCTGCTTGTGCGAGACCATCTGGCGCGCTTCGGCGCGGGTCGAGCCGAAGCCCATGCGGTAGACGACGTTGTCCAGGCGCGATTCGAGCAGGGTCAGCAGGTTGGCGCCGGTGTTGCCCTTGCGGCGCTCGGCTTCCGCGAAGTACTTGCGGAACTGCTTTTCCAGCACGCCGTACATGCGCTTGACCTTCTGCTTCTCGCGCAGCTGCAGGCCGTAGTCCGACGTGCGCGAACCCGAGGTGCGGCCGTGCTGGCCGGGCTTCGAGTCGAACTTGACCTTGTCGCCGATCGGGCGGCGAGCGCTCTTCAGGAACAGGTCGGTGCCTTCACGGCGGGAAAGTTTGCCCTTGGGGCCGAGGTAACGTGCCACGTTGTTTCCTTGAGGAATGGTTTTCTGACGCCCGCGTCAAGCAGCCCGGGGGCCGCATGGAACGTGCGCGAGTCTGGCGAATGTTGTTATGGCGCTCAGACGGTGGTCTTGGGTCGAACTTGCCTGGGACGGTCGAGCAGCAAGGCCCGGCGCACTAGGCATGCGAGCCGGCAACGGTCACTTGACCATTGCCGGCTGCAGGGAAACCCGGAATTCTAGCAGCACTGGGGACGCCTGAGCGCCCCGTACTGTTATTCGAGCCCGGCCGGACAGGTCCGGCCAGGCACTCGAATCAGATGCGGCGACGCTTCTGGGGGCGGCAGCCGTTGTGCGGAACCGGCGTCACGTCGGAGATCGACGTGATGCGGATGCCCAGCGAAGCCAGGGCGCGAACCGACGACTCGCGACCCGGGCCGGGGCCCTTGATCTTGACGTCGAGGTTCTTGATCCCTTGTTCCTGGGCGGCACGACCGGCCATCTCGGCGGCGACCTGGGCGGCGAACGGGGTCGACTTGCGCGAACCCTTGAAGCCCTGGCCACCGGACGAGGCCCACGACAGCGCGCCGCCCTGGCGGTCGGTGATCGTGATGATCGTGTTGTTGAACGATGCGTGCACGTGCGCGACGCCGTCCGCCACGTTCTTGCGAACCTTCTTGCGGACGCGTTGGGCAGCGGTGTTATTCGGTGCTTTTGCCATGATGTTCCTTGATTCCGTCGGGTGAGCTCAGTGGCTCACTTCTTCAGCGCCTGAGCACCCTTTTTCGGACCCTTGCGGGTGCGAGCGTTGGTGCGCGTGCGCTGGCCGCGAACCGGCAGGCCGCGACGGTGACGCATGCCACGATAGCAGCCCAGATCCATCAGACGCTTGATGTTGATGGACATCTCGCGGCGCAGATCGCCTTCGATGGTCATCTTCGCGATCTCGTCACGGATCTTTTCCAGATCGCTGTCGTTCAGGTCCTTGACCTTCTTCGACCAGGCGATGCCAGCACGATCACAGATCTGCTGAGCGGTGGTACGGCCGATGCCGTAGATCGCCGTCAGACCGATTTCGGTGTGCTTGTGCGGCGGGATGTTGATGCCTGCAATACGTGCCATTTGCGTGTCCTTGTGATGCTTCTATGGTCCGCAGACTCAACCCTGGCGCTGCTTGTGGCGCGGGTCGGTACAAATCACGCGGACGACGCCCTTGCGGCGGATCACCTTGCAATTGCGACACATTTTCTTGACAGATGCCGAGACTTTCATGGTCTGCTCCTTGACTCTCTTCAAACACTCGCTTCGCTCGTCGACCGAGGCGAGCGCGAAACCCAACTTATCGGGCGACCTGACCATGTGGTCATGACCGCCTCGAATTCAACTTCAACCCTTGAACTTCGCCTTGGTCAGCAATGATTCGTATTGCTGGCTCATCACGTAGCTCTGAACCTGGGCCCAGAAATCCATCGTGACGACGACGATGATCAGCAGCGACGTTCCACCGAAGTAGAACGGCACGTTGTACTTCAACACCAGGAACTCGGGCAGCAGGCACACCAGCGTGATGTAGATGGCGCCCGCCAGCGTGAGCCTGGCCAGAATCTTGTCGATGTGCTTGGCGGTCTGCTGGCCCGGACGGATGCCCGGGATGAACGCACCGCTCTTCTTCAGGTTGTCAGCCGTCTCGTGGCTGTTGAACACCAACCCGGTGTAGAAGAAGCAGAAGAACACGATCATCGCGGCGTACAGCATCACGTAGATCGGCTGGCCCGGCGACAGCGCCGAGGAGATGTTCTTCAGCCAGCGCATGCTGTCGCCCGTCGCCAGCGTGTTCACCAGCGTGGCGGGCAGCAGGATGATCGACGACGCGAAGATCGGCGGGATCACGCCGGCCATGTTCAGCTTCAGCGGCAGGTGCGACGACTGGCCGCCGTAGACCTTGTTGCCGACCTGGCGCTTCGCGTAATTGACCAGGATCTTGCGCTGGCCGCGTTCGACGAACACCACCGCGAAGGTCACCGCCGCGACGATCACGAGGATGAACAGCGCCACGATCGGGTTCATCGCGTTCGTGTTGACCAGCTCGAGCAGGCCGGCGATGGCGCGCGGCAGGCCCGCGGCGATGCCCCCGAAGATCAGGATCGAGATGCCGTTGCCCAGGCCGCGCTCCGTGATCTGCTCGCCGAGCCACATCAGGAACATGGTGCCGGCCACCAGGCTGACCACCGCGCCGATCATGAAGCCGAGGCCCGGATCGAGCACCAGGCCCGGCGACTTCGCCAGCCACACGGCGATGCCGTACGACTGGAACAGCGACAGCACCAGCGTGCCGTAGCGCGTGTACTGGGTGATCTTGCGACGCCCCGACTCGCCTTCCTTCTTCAGCGCTTCCAGGCTCGGAATCACGTAGCCCATGATCTGCATGATGATGGACGACGAGATGTACGGCGTGATGCCCAGCGCGAACACCGACGCACGCGACAGGGAGCCGCCCGAGAACATGTTGAACATGCCCAGGATGCCGCCCTGCTGGCTCTTCAGCATCTGCGCGAGCGCATCCGGATTGACACCCGGGACGGGCACGTGCCCGCCGATGCGATAGACCACCAGCGCCAGGAGCAGGAACATCACCCGGCGATAGAGATCGCCGAACTTGCCCGACTTGGCGAGTTGATTCTGGGAAGTTGCCACGTGTGGAAGCGTTTCAGTCTAATGACGCGTTCAGGCAGCCAGCGAACCGCCGGCGGCTTCGATCGCGGCCTTGGCACCGGCCGTCGCCGCCACGCCCTTCAGCGTGACCTTGCGGCTCAGTTCGCCCGACTTGATGACCTTGACGTGCTTGATCAGCTCGCCGACCAGGCCGGCCTGCTTCAGCGACTGGACATCGATCTCGTCGATGGACAGCGCCTGCAGGTCGGAGAGGGTCACTTCGCCGTTGTACTTGAGCTGGTGCGACTTGAAGCCGCGCTTGGGCAGGCGACGCTGCAGCGGCATCTGGCCGCCTTCGAAACCGACCTTGTGGTAGCCGCCCGCGCGGGACTTCTGGCCGTTGTGGCCGCGGCCGCCGGTCTTGCCCAGGCCCGAGCCGATGCCGCGACCCACGCGGCGGCGGTTCTTCTTGGAGCCTTCGGACGGCTTGATGGTGTTGAGTTGCATGTGATGCCCCTTGTCGTGACCTGGCCGGCGCTTACAGCACCTGGATCAGGTAGTCGACCTTGTTGATCATGCCGCGAACGGCGGGCGTGTCTTCCAGCGTCGAGACGCTGTTCAGACGACGCAGGCCCAGGCCGCGCACCGTGGCACGGTGCTCGTGCTTGGTGCCGATGATGCTGCGCACCAGCTTGACGGTAACGGTCTTCTTGTCAGCCATTTGGTTTCTCCTGACCCGGGCCTCAGCCCAGGATCTCCTCGACCGACTTGCCGCGCTTGGCGGCGATGTCGGCCGGGGTGGTGGCGTTGCTCAGCGCATCGAGCGTGGCGCGGACCATGTTGTACGGGTTGCTCGAGCCCAGGCTCTTGGCGACGATGTCGGTGATGCCCATGACTTCGAACACCGCGCGCATCGGGCCGCCGGCGATGATGCCGGTACCGGCCGGCGCCGGCGCCATCAGCACCTTGGCCGCGCCGTGTTCGCCACGGACGTTGTGGTGGATCGAGCCGTTCTTCAGGCTGACCTTGACCATGTTGCGGCGCGCCGCGTCCATGGCCTTCGTCACGGCGACCGGCACTTCACGCGCCTTGCCCTTGCCCATGCCGATGCGGCCGTCGCCGTCGCCGACCACGGTCAGAGCAGCGAAGCCGAGGATACGACCGCCCTTCACGACCTTGGTGACGCGGTTGACCGCGATCATCTTTTCCTTCAGACCGTCGTCACGACCTTCGTCCTGAACGCGAGGTTGGAACTTTGCCATTTCAGATTCCTTCGTTGACGGTCAGAACTGGAGGCCGGCTTCGCGAGCCGCTTCCGCCAGTGCCTTGACACGACCGTGGTAGGCGAAGCCGGCACGGTCGAACGCCACCTTCTCGATGCCGGCGGCCTTCGCCTTTTCGGCGATGCGCTTGCCGACAGCGGCAGCAGCGGCGGTGTTGCCACCGCTCTTGAGCTGTTCGCGGACTTCCTTCTCGGCCGTCGAGGCCGAGGCGACGACGCTTGCGCCGTCGACGGAAATCACGCTGGCGTAGATGTGCAGGTTCGAGCGGAAGACCGTCAGACGAGCGACATCTTGCTTGGCGATGCGGGCCCGCGTTTGACGCGAGCGGCGCAGCCGTTGTTCTTTCTTGTTCAGCATGGTGTCGCTCCTTACTTCTTCTTCGTCTCTTTCAGCACCACGCGCTCATCGGCGTAGCGGATGCCCTTGCCCTTGTACGGCTCGGGAGGACGGATGGCGCGCACTTCAGCCGCGATCTGGCCGACGACCTGGCGGTCGGAGCCCTTGATCACGATTTCCGTCTGCGTCGGGCAGGCGACCGTGATACCGGCCGGCATGTCCTTCGTGACGGGGTGCGAGAACCCGATCTGCAGGTTCAGCTTGGCGCCGGCGGCCTGGGCACGGAAGCCCACGCCCACGAGCGTCAGCTTCTTCTCGAAGCCCTTGCCGACACCGTTGACCATGTTGTTCACCAGAGCGCGCATCGTGCCGCTCATGGCGTTGGCTTCCATGCTGTCGTTCGCCGGGGCGAAGGACAGGACGGCGCCTTCCTTGCGAATCTCGACCAGCGAGTTCGCGGTGCGCGTCAGGGTGCCGTTGGCGCCCTTGACGGTGATTTGATCTGCCGTGATCGACACGTCCACGCCTTGCGGGACGGTGATCGGCATCTTACCTACGCGGGACATTGCTCGATCTCCTTAGGCGACGTAGCAGAGAACTTCGCCGCCGACGCCGGTGGCGCGAGCCTTGCGGTCGGTCATCACGCCCTTCGGGGTGGTGACGATGGCGACGCCCAGGCCGTTCATGACCGTCGGGATCGCGTCGCGGCCGCGATAGATGCGCAGGCCGGGACGGCTCACGCGCTCGATGCGCTCGATGACGGGACGACCTGCGTAGTACTTCAACGAGATCTCGAGTTCCGACTTCACGCCTTCGGTCTTGACGGCGAAGGCGTCGATGTAGCCCTCGTCCTTCAGAACCTGGGCGATTGCCACCTTGAGCTTCGACGAAGGCATGCTGACGACCGGCTTCTCAACGCTCTGGGCGTTGCGAATGCGGGTCAGCATGTCGGCGATAGGATCACTCATGCTCATGCTGTTTTCTCCTGATTCGCCTGCTTACCAGCTGGCCTTGATCACGCCGGGGATGTCGCCCTTGAAGGCGAGCTCGCGGATCTTGTTGCGGGCCAGACCGAACTTGCGGAACGTGCCGCGCGGACGGCCGGTGATGCCGCAGCGGTTGCGCAGGCGCACCGGCGCGGAATTGCGCGGCAGCTTCTGCAGCTCGAGGCGGGCGATGTAGCGCTCTTCGTCGCTGCGCTTGGCGTCGCTGATGATCGAGGCCAGCTCGGCACGCTTCTTCGCGTACTTGGCGACCGTCGCTTCGCGCTTGGCTTCGCGTTGGATGAGGGAAGTCTTTGCCATGGAAGCGCCTTCAGTTCTTGAACGGGAACTTGAACGCCGCGAGCAGTGCCTTGCACTCTTCGTCGTTCTTCGCCGTGGTGGTGATCGAGATGTTCATGCCACGGATCGCGTCGATCTTGTCGTACTCGATTTCCGGGAAGATGATCTGCTCTTTCACGCCGATGTTGTAGTTGCCGCGGCCATCGAACGAGCGGCCGGAGATACCACGGAAGTCGCGCACGCGCGGCAGGGCGATCGTCACGAAGCGGTCCAGGAATTCGAACATCTGGACGCCGCGCAGCGTGACCATGCAGCCGATGGGCACGCCGTCGCGGATCTTGAAGCCGGCGATGGCCTTCTTCGACTTCGTGACCACGGGCTTCTGGCCGGCGATCTTGGTCAGGTCGCCGACGGCGTGATCCATGACCTTCTTGTCGGCGACGGCTTCCGACACACCCATGTTCAGGGTGATCTTGGTCAGGCGCGGCACTTCCATCACGGACGTGTAGCCGAACTTCTCGGTCAGGTCCGGGACGATCTTTTCGCGGTAATAGGTTTGGAGACGAGCCATGTCGGACCTCTTATGCCTTGACTTCTTCGCCGCTGGACTTGAAGACGCGAACCTTCTTGCCATCAGCCAGAATCTTGATGCCCACGCGATCGGCCTTGCCGGTGGCGGGGTTGAAAAGCGCGACGTTGGACTGCTGGATCGGCATCGTCTTGTCGATGA
>Ga0247779_1001381_pt1 | contig 11767 bp, 10 predicted proteins | sample UWRJL221509R5_FD_179925 | JGI IMG/M metagenome (GOLD analysis project Ga0247779, IMG submission 179925) | Plant litter microbial communities from Arlington Agricultural Research Station in Wisconsin, United States - UWRJ-L221-509R-5 | ecosystem: Environmental > Terrestrial > Plant litter >...
TATCGCCGCGCTCGCCCTCAAGAGCGGTAACGCGGTCGTGCTGCGGGGCGGTTCGGCCGCCGAGAACACCAACCGCGTGCTCGTCGAGCTGCTGCAGGGCGCGCTGGTCGAGGCCGGCCTGCCCGCCGAGGCTGTGCAGACGATCGACGAGTTCGGACGTGATGGCGCGAAGCAGCTGATGCAGGCGCGCGGGTTCGTCGATGTGCTGATCCCGCGCGGAAGCGCGGAGCTGATCAACACCGTGGTCACAGAGTCGAAGGTTCCGGTCATCGAGACGGGGGCCGGGGTGGTCCACATCTACCTCGACGAGTCGGCCGATGCGGCGACGGCAGCGGATATCGTGCAGAACTCGAAGGTGCAGAGGCCGAGCGTCTGCAACGCCCTCGAGACGCTCCTGGTGCACGAAGCGGCGGCGGAACGCATTCTCCCCGGTGTCCTCGCGCGGCTGCTGGACGACGGCGTCACGATCCACGGCGATGCCCGCACCAGGGAGATCTACGCGGATGCCGTGCCCGCGACCGAGGAGGACTGGTCGACCGAATATATGTCGCTCGATCTCGCGGTTCGGGTCGTGCCGGACCTGGATGCCGCCATCGACCACATCCATAGATACTCCACGCACCACACGGAGTCCATCATCACCAACGACCTCGCCCGAGCAGAGCGCTTCCTCGCCGAGGTCGACTCTGCCGTGGTGATGGTCAACGCCTCGACCAGGTTCACGGATGGCGGCGAGTTCGGCTTTGGTGCAGAGGTCGGCATCTCGACCCAGAAGCTGCACGCGCGCGGCCCGATGGGCCTGCCGGAACTCACGAGCACCAAGTGGGTTGTGCGCGGTGCCGGCCAGGTGCGCGGCTAGACTTTGAAGCAGTTTCGTTAGGAGATCCGAATGCACATTCTGGCCAGTGTCGTCATGGCGGCAGAGGAGAAGGCCCCGCTCTGGATACCCAACTGGGCATTCGGGCTCATCGCCTTCATCGTGTTCCTTGCCCTCGGCGTCATCACCTGGACCTACCGGGATGTTGCCAACCGTCACGCGCACAAGGCGGCGACGACTCACCACGACGACCACGAGCACGGCCACGCCGGTCACCAGGCCGGAATCTCGGACTCACACTAGGGCTTCATGGCCGAGCGCGAACGCCGTCAGCGGGTCGGCATCATGGGTGGCACCTTCGACCCCATCCACAATGGCCACCTCGTGGCGGCGAGCGAGGTGCAGCAGCATTTCGACCTCGACGAGGTACTGTTCGTGCCGACGGGGCAGCCGTGGATGAAACCGGCCGTCACCGACAGCGAACACCGCTACCTGATGACGGTGATCGCGACGGCCGCCAACCCGCGGTTCACCGTGAGCCGCGTCGACATCGACCGCGACGGGGCGACGTACACGATCGACACGCTCCGAGACATCCGGGCGCTGCATCCGGATGCCGACCTGTTCTTCATCTCAGGGGCGGACGCGATCGCGCAGATTCTCGATTGGAAGGACGAAGCTGAGCTGTGGTCGCTCGCCCATTTCGTGGCCGTTTCGCGGCCGGGACACGACCTCACCATTAGCGCATTGCCTGCTCAGGGCGTAAGCTCGCTTGAAGTTCCCGCGCTGGCGATATCGTCCACCGACTGCCGGAGCAGGGTTAGCCGGGGGTTTCCGGTCTGGTATTTGGTTCCTGATGGTGTCGTTCAGTACATCTCCAAGCACCACCTGTATCGGAGCATTGCATGACCACATTCCAAGATCCGCCACCGCAGTCGCGGCGCGCGGTTCGGCAGAGTGAGCGCGGCGAGACTCCAGATCAGCCGCCCACGGACGCCGCACCACAGAAGCCATACGAGTTCGACGGTGAGCGGGCGACGCCGGCCGACGAGGCGCCAGTGGCGCCAGCCGAGCACGGCACGCACGCGGATCACGCGGGCCATGGACATCACAGCGGTCGTCGCGCCCAGCAGCCACCACCCCTCGACCCGGTCGCCGCGGGATTCGAGCCGCTGAACTACGTCACCCAGGGCCGCGTTCGGCTCCCGGAAGATCACCTGCCGAGTGCCGAGCAGGAGTCGCATGGGCAGGAATTCCCCCAGCAGGGCGCTCCGCAGCACGGCATACAGCCTCCACTGGAAAACCGCGTCGCTCCACCGCCGAGCGATGACTACTCACAAGACAACCTGGCGACCCAGCCGCCTCCCGGCCAGGTCGATGAACCCGGATACCGGGTCAGGGACTTCAGCCCGGAGGGTCGGCGTACGCCGCTGAGTCGAGAGCAGTTTGCGGGTGTCTCGCAGGCGCCCGCCCCCACATTCGCACCCCCGGTTGTGCCGGCCCCCGTCACGGAGCCGGTCGACCTCGACTACCACACGCAGGGCGTTTCGCCCTCGGGTTCCCACGCGGCACAGCCACCGCAGGCTGACGAGACGATGATGAACCACACGCTTACCCGACGAGAGTTGCGCGAGCTCCGCGCCGCCCAGGAGGCCGCAGCGCCGCAGCTGCGGATGCCGGAGCCGATCGACGCCCTGCTGAATTCCGGGCCGATCGAGCTGCCGACCCTCGCTCCGCCGCCCGGACAGTCGCAGGCGCTCGCCGACGCGATGGCCGAATTCGACTCGCTGACCCGTGCTCGGCGCGAAGCCGACGCAGCAGCGAGGGATGCGCAGGTTGCGAGCCTTGCCGCCCCGGCCCCGGCACCAGCACCGCTCACGAGTCCCGTCGCCGCCGCGCCGCCCCCGTCCGGCGCCGTATCCGTACCCATCGCGCCGCCTGCCACCGGCCCGCTCGACCAGCCGGTGGCCGAGCTCGTCGAGCCACCCGCTCCCGAGCCGGTCTCGTTCGAGAATGGGCTGCCGAAGCCGATCTTCTTCGATGAGCCGGCGTCTGAGGCGGAGCCAGCGTCTGAGCCGGAGTCGGAGCCAGCGCCGGAGTTCGAGCCGACACCATCGGTGCAGCCGTTCGGGCTCGCAACGACGCCAGACGTTTTCGCGCAGGCATCCGTTCCCTCGGTCGCTTCTGCACCTGTCGCGCCGGCAGCGCCTCCTGCGCCGACGGAACAGGCCGTCCCCATCGCACCACCGGCCGCGGTCCAGGCTTCGGTGCCGGCCCCACAGCCTGCTCCACCCCTGCGTGAGCAGCAGGCCGTCCAGCCGCCTGCGGCCTCCGCAGACCCCCTGTTCCTCGAGCCGGAGCGCGCTCCGGCGACGCGCCCAACGGGTCACTGGTCCGTGCAGGCGGAGCAGGACGACGACGGCGTGCCGTACGACAATGCGCTCAGCCGCACCGTCGGCACCGGCACGTCTGCCATCACGACGAGTGCGCTGGTGCTGCCATCCGTTCCGCAGGCGAACGACCTGACGCGTCCCCTGACCGCGACCGGCGAGATCCTGGTGACCGGCTCGATCGACCTGCCGCGCAGCCTCGGCTCAACCGGCGCCCACCCGCACCGCGTAGACAACTCCGATTTCGAGGACGACCCGCTCGACAGCCAGGTTTCTTCGGCCGATTCTGCACCCGTTCGCGCGATCCGCGCCGTGAGCACCCACACCTCCACCCGCGGGGTGATCGAGAGCAAGAAGCCGCAGAGCAACCGACTCCTGACCATCGGCATCACCGCGGCATCCGTACTCGTCATCGGCGTCGTCGGCCTGCTCGTCTGGGCTCTCGCGACCGGCCAATTCAACTCTTAGGAATCCGTGACTGCTTCGTCCCACGCGCTCGACCTCATCAGGATCGCGGCTGCTGCCGCCGACTCGAAGGGCGGAGAAGACCTCGTAGCGCTGGACGTGTCGGGTCCGCTGCCGCTCACCGACGCATTTTTGCTGGTCACCGGTCGAAACGAGCGCAACGTGCTCGCGATCGCCGGTGAGGTGGAGGACAAACTCATCGAGGGTGGAGCGAAGCCGTTGCGCCGCGAAGGCCGCCAGGATGGCCGCTGGGTGCTCCTCGACTTCGGTGACCTCGTCGTCCACGTCTTCCACGAGGAAGACCGCATGTACTACTCGCTCGAGAGACTGTGGCGTGACTGCCCCGTCATCCCCATCGAGCTTCCCGTCGCGCGTTCGGTGGAATAGTGCCATGGCCGGCGATGCCGGGGGAGCGGATGTCGCTCCGCCCGCCGGTCGAAGCTGACGCCGCACCCCTGCTCGACATCCTCACCGAGTCAGAGGTCTCGAAGTGGTGGGTCGGGTACACGGCAGATCGAGTTCGCGAGGAGATCCTCGAGTCGGATGCCGCTCTCGTCATGGACATCGATGGCCTCTGTGCGGGCGCCGTGTTCCTCTACCCGAACGACGATGCAGAGTACGAGCACGTTGTCATCCATCTCTTCCTCGGTGCGAACTGGTATCGCAGGCGCTTCGGCGCGGAAGCCCTGTCGATCGCGATCAACCACCTGGTCGGCGCCGGTCATCACCGCTTCACGCTCGATCCGAACCTGTACAACGAGCCGGCCATTCGCAGCTACGAGCGCCTCGGCTTCCGACGCGTCGGTGTGCTGCGCGACTACCAGCTTCGGCCGAACGGGAAGTGGGAGGACGGCCTCCTCATGGACCTGCTCCACTCCGACTTCCCGGATGGCGTGGACTGGCGCCGCGACTAGGCTCTCGCCCGTCGATGCACGAGCGGCACCGGGTCTGTAGTAATCTGTCGTAGTTGCCTTTTACGAGGTGGCACACCGAGGGTCCATGGCGCAGCCCGGTAGCGCACCTGCATGGCATGCAGGGGGTCAGGGGTTCGAATCCCCTTGGATCCACCACAAAGCCCCGCTCGAGCAACTCGAGCGGGGCTTTTCCGTTCCGCAGTCACCCTCACCCATCCGCGAGTTGCGAGTTTCGGTCCTTCCGGAGCCCCGGGAAGGACCGAAACTCGCAACTCGGCAGCGTGGGTGGTGGGGTACTGTCGGGCAATGGGCACGACGGCGGTCTTGGTGATCGATATCCAGCGCGACTACTTTCCGGGTGGTGCGTATCCGCTGGTTGATCCGGATGCCGCGGCTGAGCATGCGCGCGAGGTGATCATGCACGCGCGGGCCAGCGGTGTGCCGGTGATCAGCATCCAGCACGTCTCGCTCGAGGCAGATGCGACATTCTTCCTGCCGGACACCCCGGGGGTCGCGATCGATGATCGAGTGGCGCCGGTTCCGGGGGAGTCTGTCATCACGAAGCACTTCCCGAACAGCTTTCTCGGCACGGGCCTCGCGGCCGAGCTGGAGCGCACCGGCGTCGACGGCCTGGTGATCGTCGGGATGATGTCGAGCATGTGCGTCGACGCCACCACCCGGGCCGCGCTGGACCTCGATTTCGCTGTGACCGTCATCCACGATGCGTGCGCCGCCCCCGATCTCGAGTTCGGTGGTGCCGAAGTGGCGGGAGCCACGGTGCACGCCGCCTTCATGGCGGCGCTGGCGGACGCAGGCGCCGACGTCATGGCCGCGGGCCGCTGGCTATCCATGAACCAGCCGAAAATCGACTGAGGCCCTAACGGTCGCGTCCGATTTGCCGCTAGGGTGGCACTACCCCCTTTTGGGGGTACCCGACGGAAGCACCCCCGCCTTCCGCCCGATCGAGACCCCCACTCGATTAGCAAACTGAAGTCACCCCGAAGGACATCAGACATGACCCCATACTCCCGTTTTGGCGACCCGTACGCCACGCGAGTTCTCACCCCCCACGACATCCAGGCTCCGGAGTTGCCGGACGGAGATCGCATCGTCCGCGCGCTGAACCCGCAGGACTTCGCCCTGCTCGTGCGCGCCGTCGAACTGGTCGTCCAGGCCAGTGCCTTCTCCCGCCGCGGCATCGGCCTCGCGCTTCGCCTGCCCGATGACAAGGCTGACCGCATCACCACGCTGCTCGAGCTGCTCGAGATCGTCGCGCCGGGAGGATTCGAGGAGCAGCGTCGCGTGCTCGTCGACCTCGACCAGCTTACGAACACCCTGTTCCGCCTGTATGAGTTCCGCGACTCCATGGGCGACATGCTGCACGCCGCGTAGGCGTACAGGGAAACACCTGGCACGTTCCACCACCCCCGACACCACTGGCGCCGCACCCGCAAGGGCACGGCGCCAGTGGTGTGTGACGGGAGTTACGGCAGGTAGTACGTCGGGTTCGGCAGTTTGACCGTGTGGTCGGCCGAGCCGCCGATCAGGTCGCTGAACTGGTCGCCGAAGTTCGCGACGATGTCGTAGCGGCCGCCCGAGGTCGATTCGACGTGCTTGCGGGTCTGCGACTTGTACTCGATCGTCGTGCATGACGTCGCCGCGCAGTGGATGTACGCGGGCTGTTGCGATGTGCCGACGCCCGTCCACTTCGTGTAGTAGTTCGCCGACGTGAAGCCCGTGTAGCCGTCCTTCGCCAGGTTGCCGAGGGTTGCGGCCTTCTGGTTGTCGTTGCGACCGGTGAGGCCGATCACGGTGCAACCGGCCTTCTGGGCGGCCTGCTCGAGGCTGACCATGCCGGGGACTGCGGGGAAGCGCTGGTCCTGCACCCAGACATCCTGCTCGGCCGGGTTGTAGTTGAAGTGCATGTCACCGACCTCCATGTCGTACGTCCACAGGGTGGTGTCATCGGCATCCAGCACGATCGCCGGGTTCTTGTGCAGCTTCGACTCGATGAAGCAGGCCGCAACGACGCGAGGCAGTTGCTGGCGCACGATCGACTTCATCTCCGAGATGTACGGCGAGGTCGTCTTGTTCGAGATGCCGGTTCCCGGGTCGCCGTAGTACGTGGCGATCGTGGACTTCACGGAGTCGATGTTCGGAATTCCGTCACCGCCCTCGGTGAGCCCGCTCGAGCCGTCCGGCTTCATCGTGAACCGGGTTCGTGGAGCGAGCTTCGGCTCGTGGACGCCCGGAAGGTCGGCCGACGGCAGGTAATAGGTCGGGTTCGGCAGCTTCTGGATGTTGTTCGCGAAGCCCCCCTGCAGGTCGGACCACTGGTCGCCGACGTTCAGCGCGATGTCGTAGCCGAGGTCCTTCTCGAGGTGCCTGCGGGTGCCGGCCTTGTACTCGACGGTCGTGCACGTCGCCGTGACGCAGGTGATGTAGCTCGGCTGGGCACCCGTCGCCCACTTGACGTAGTAGTTGGCCGCGGTGAAGCCGGTGTAGCCGACCTTCGTCACATTCTCGATCGACGCGGCCTGCTGCGACGCGCTGCGACCGGTGATGCCGATCACCGTGAAGCCGAGGGAGCGAGCGTAGTTCTCGAAGCCGACCATCGCCGGGGTCGCCGGGAAGACCTCATCGAGGATGTCCTGGTTGTTCACGGTCGGGTCGAAGGTGAAGTGCATCTGCGCGACCTCGTAGTCGTAGGTCTCGAGCATCGTGTCGTCGGTGTCGAGCACGATAGCCGGCGTCTTGCCCGAGCGCTTCGCCTTCTTGTACTCGGCGGGGAGCGCCTTCTTCATCTTCGCGACGATCCTGTTCATCTCGGTGATGTACGGCGAGGACGTCTTGTTTGCGATTCCGGTTCCCGGGTCGCCGTAGTACGCGGCGATCGTCTTCTTCACGGAGTCGATGTTGGGGATGTTCTCCCCTCCGACCGTTTTTCCGCTCGAGCCGTCCGGCTTCATCGTGAAGTGCGTCCTTGGGGCAAGGTTCTGCGCTGAACCATGCCCGTGCGAATCGTGCCGAATGCCAGAGGCCTGTGCGGCGGAGGCACCGGCGAGCGTCGATCCGACGGCCAGGGCGACCGCGGCCGAAACGGCCAGGAGCCTCAGTCGGCGAGGGCGTGTAGTCATGTTGTGTCCACCTTCGTTCGGTTCTACCCCCGGATGGGGGGCATTCCAGCAGACTAGCCCGAGGCACTCCACGGGCGCGAGACCCACAACGGATGCGAAAAGCGCAAGGGGGTTTTCTCGCAGGTGAGCGCGGCTACCGTGGAAAGGGATGACGATAAGGCCAGTCGATTCAGCCCACATCCATTCCCTGGACGGTCTCCGAACGATCGCGATCCTCTTCGTGGTGCTGTACCACCTGCACGTTCCCGCCTTCGTCGGCGGGTTCATCGGCGTCAATGTCTTCTTCGTGCTCTCCGGCTACCTGATCACCTCGATCCTCCTGCGCGAGCGGGAGGCGAGCGGACGCATCCGGCTGCCCAGGTTCTGGCTCCGTCGCCTTCTGCGGCTCTATCCGGCGCTGGTTGCCCTCGTGATCGCATCGGCGCTCCTGTGGCCGCTCGTGAGCCACTACGAGGGCGCCAACGTCGACGCACTCGGCGCTGCCCTGCTGGCGCTCACCTACACCGGCAACATCGGCCGCTGGATCTGGCATCACTCGATGGGAGTGCTCTCGCAGACCTGGAGCCTCGGCATGGAGGAGCAGTTTTACCTCGTGTGGCCGCCCATCCTGGCGATCCTCCTGGCGAAGCGGGCCAGGGTCGTCGTCGTCTGTTGTGTCCTCGCGGCGCTCGTGGTCGTCTCCTCGGTGTGGGCCGCGATCCTGTATCGGCCGCATGCGGGCACCGCGACCCCGGATATCTACTTCAGCCCCATCCTGAACGTCGCGCCGCTCCTCATGGGCTGCATCCTCGCCATCGCCCTCACCCGCCCGCGGTTCGCGGAACGGTTGGCCGGGCGGATCGGTGCCCTGTGCGCGTGGGTGGGGATCGCGGCGGTCGTGATCATCCCGTTCGCGATTCCCCACGGCTGGCAGAAGGATGTCGCGACCTTCGCCCTTGTGCTGCCCGCATCCGGCCTCGCCGCCATGGTGCTGATAGGGGGGCTCGTCTCGCGACGAACGGTCGTCGGTCGCGTACTCGGATTCGCACCGATCGCCTGGTTCGGCAGCAGGGTCTCGTATTCGCTCTACCTGTGGCACGTGCTCGTCCTGGCTCTTCTCCTGCCGATCTTCCCGGGACTCGGCGGCAAATTCATCGTCCTGGGCGCGGCTGTCGCGGTGGCGGTCGGAAGCCACTTCGCCATCGAGCGGCCGTTCCTGGCCATCAAGCGGCGCCTGGAGCCCCGCCTCGAGCGTCGCGCAGCCGAGCCGCCTCACCCGGAGCGCGACGAGGTAGTCCCGGTGCGCGACGAGGAGATGGTTCCGTCAGGCAGCGCAGCCTCCTAGGCTCGTGGCATGCCGCGCCATGTCAGGGTTGTCATCATCGGGGCTGGCTTCGCCGGCCTCGGCATGGCCGCGCAACTCTCACGCCACGGAATCGACGACTTCGTCCTGATCGAACGCGGGGATGACGTCGGCGGCACCTGGCGGGACAACACATACCCCGGGGCGGCCTGCGACATCCGGAGCGACCTCTACTCGTTCTCGTTTGCACCGAATCCGGACTGGACGCGCAGCTACGGGCGGCAGCCCGAGATCCTCGACTACCTGCGCGGCATAGCCGATCGGTTCGACCTTCGCGGCCGCATCCAGTTCGGCACGGAGCTCGACCACGCGACCTGGAACGAGAGCGAACGGCGGTGGGAGATCGCCACGCGCGCGACAGGCGCCGTGGGGGAGGGCGCCGGGGATGGCGTTTTCACTGCCGACATCCTCATTTCCGGCGCCGGACCGCTGATCGAGCCGGTGTGGCCAGACATCCCTGGTCTCGATTCGTTCGAGGGTTCCCTGTTCCACTCCGCCCGGTGGAACCACGATGTCGCGCTGGCGGGCAAGCGCGTCGCGGTGATCGGAACGGGCGCGTCTGCCATCCAGTTCGTGCCGGAGGTGCGCGCGATTGCCGACCGCGTCACGGTGTTCCAGCGAACGCCCGCGTGGATCATTCCCCGCCGCGACCGCCCGACCACCGCCCTGCGGCGGCGAGTATTCCGTCGGGCGCCGGTCCTGCAGCGCCTGGCCAGGGCCATGGCCTTCCGATCGGCGGAGGTGCGGTTCGCGGGCTTCCGTTTCGCGGGCGTCGGCGCGCTCTTCGAGTTCATGCCACGCGTTTTTCTGCGACGCGAGGTGAAAGACCCGGTTCTTCGCGACAAGCTCACTCCGCGCTATCGGATCGGCTGCAAGCGGATCCTCGTGTCGAGTGATTTCTACCGAGCGGTCACGGCCGGGAACGTCGAACTGGAAACGAACGCGATCGAAAAAATCGACGGCGACGAGATCGTCACGGCGGACGGTCGTCGAGAGCGGTTCGATGTGCTCATCGCCGGCACGGGATTCGACGCGACGAGGCCGCCGATCGCGCGACATATCACGGGCACGGGCGGGCGGCTGCTCGCGGACGCCTGGGCTCCGCACATGGCGGCCCTCCGCGGCACGACGGTGGCCGGGTTTCCGAACCTGTTCCTGCTCGTCGGGCCGAACACCGCTCTCGGCCACAACAGCATCATTTACATCATCGAGGCGCAGGTCGGGTACATCCTCGACGCGCTCGGCGTCATGGACGCACGTCGCGCGACCACCCTCGAGCCGCGCCCCGCCGCGCAGGAGCGGTACAACGGGGTGCTGCAGTCCGCCCTGTCGCGGTCGGTGTGGTCGATCGGGGGCTGCTCGAGCTACTACCTGGACACCGCTGGCCGCAATACGGCCCTCTGGCCGCATCGCGCCGCGAAGTTCCGACACACGCTCCGACGATTCGACAGCGCAGAATACGAACTTGGCTAGGCCTCCTGCTTGCCGGCGATGACCTTTCCGGGGTTGAAGATCCCGGTCGGGTCCGCTGAGGCAAAGAGGCCGTCCATCACCTCGACGCCGCCCGTCGAGATGTCCTGTTCGAGCCATGGCGAGTGCTCGAGGCCGACGCCGTGGTGGTGCGAGATCGATCCGCCGTTGTCGATGAACGACTGCTGGATGGCTCGCTTCACGACGTCGTACTGCTCGAGCGGCTGGTCGCCGAAGATGAAGCCGAACGTGAAGTACAGGCATGCACCGGAGTGGTACGAGTGCGACAGGTGGCTGATGATGAGCCCCTTGACTCCGATTTCGTCGAATGCCCCGTACGCGGCCTTGACGGCACCGTCATGGAGTGCGGACAGCTTCGACCACGGCGCGGCGCTCTCCGAGACATCGCCAGCGGCGCCGCGGTCGAGCAGGAAGTCGCGCAGGTACGGGGTGTCGAACTTCTTCTGGTCGTAGAGGATGCCCGGACCCTTGCCGACGCCCATGCCGTTGAACGACTTGACGATCTTGTCGACGAGCTTCTTCTGCTTCTTCGCGTGGGCTTCTCCGCCCTCGTAGCCGATGAAGGAGAGGCAGATCTCGTCGAGATTCCAGCCCTTCCGCTTCATCAACCACGGCAGCGCGGTATCCGTGACGAACTTCGTGATGCCGTGGCTCGCCTTCGACGTCGCGAGGGAGAATCGCGTCTCCGGGTTGTCGGAGATGCGGGTGACGGATGGAGCTGCATCGCTCTCCGCAATCGCCTGCATGGCCTTCAGCCCAACCTCCCAGGATGGGAAGAAGTATGCGTAGACGTCGCGCTTCTCCGGGATCCTGTGCACCTGCACGGTCGCTTCCGTGATGATTCCGAGGCGCCCCTCGCTGCCGAGGATCATCTCGCGCACGCTCGGGCCGTTCGACGCACTCGGGATGGCGCGGATGACGAGGGTGCCGCCGGGTCGAACGACGCGCAGCCCGCGGGTGATGTCCGCGATGTCGCCGTACTTGTCCGACTGCATGCCGGAGGAGCGGGTCGCGATCCAGCCGCCGAGGGTCGAATGCGTGAAGCTGTCGGGGAAATGCCCGATCGTCCAGCCCTTGTCCGCGAGCTGGTCTTCGAGGTCGGGGCCGAGCGCTCCGGCCTGGATGCGCGCGAGTCCGGAGTCGTCGTCGATCTCGATGAGCTTGTTGAGGCGACCGAGGTCGAGCGAGATGATGGCGCGCTTCTCGGTGGG